>Ga0160467_100229_pt1 | contig 70946 bp, 53 predicted proteins | sample HID1972I_E11MG_FD_108221 | JGI IMG/M metagenome (GOLD analysis project Ga0160467, IMG submission 108221) | Enriched pill bug-associated microbial communities from UW Madison campus, WI, USA - HID1972I_E11 MG | ecosystem: Host-associated > Arthropoda: Insects > Digestive system > Unclassified ... | reverse complement strand
CCCTCACGAGCTGGTGAATCTGGTCGATGATCCAAAATATAAGGACATCGTTGCAAAACTGCATGCTTTGGCCACATCTTACGTGGCAGGAAAGACAGAATTATCAAAACCTGCCTTAGACGACTGAAGAAGCAACAGAACTCGTCTCCTCAATATATGCAAGACTATCGATTGAAAAGGAAAGAAAATAAGCGTTTATCTATTTCAAACCGTAATTAGCACAATTTTAAGTTGGAGTTGAATCCTCTGCTGCTGAACGAAAACTTGACAAACTTATAAAAGCCGAAAATGAAATACAATTCCATTTTATCAGTACAAAGGGCAATTAATTTGAACTCTGTGAGGAATAGTCTAACACAAGATCTACCACTTTCCTGGCATTCAAAGACTACCTCTATGAAGGCGGAATAGACTCCTCGTTCATAGCCTGGTATCCGTCTAAAATCAAAGCTGGCACAGTGAGTAAAGGGATAGGTCATATCATCGATCTGGCACGACATTTTATCAAATAGCCGTGGCTAAGTATCCTACAAAATATAAGGGTGTTGTTCCAAACCCGTTACCAGGCAAGAGCCTGCTTCCGATTCTTTATGTTTTGATCTCATCTGTAGAAAGCGTAGTGCTTAGGTTCTTCTTTATGCTATTTAAATCAATCGCTTTGTTTTACTTTCGCCTGAATAATTTGCCAACAGTGGAAGTGGGGGTGGATGTAAAATGTCTGTTAGTTTGTATCATTGTTAGTCATATTTTACTTTATATATCATGTAAAGCGGGCTAACTCCCTTTACCGGATATCTGGCTTTCATACCGGTTGTAACTTTGATCTTTTACAGGCTGAGGATAAATAGAGATATTTGCTTTTTACTCCCTTTAACTGTAATGGACAAGAAGGGTATACTGTTTTGAACCAGAACTTTAAAATTCCTCTTAGTGGAAATTTTCGACTGGCCGTACTCTTGTAGCAGGTCTACATTAGGCATGAACACTCCATAAATGCAAAATAGATTTGTTCTCGTTTGAACGCCTCAGCATGTTCCGATGCTACGCAATCCTCTTTTTAATGCAGAAAGCCTGCAGAGAAATTCTGCAGGCTTTCTGTCAACCGCATCATATATATATATTACTCGGTTATGATGTTGAATCCATTCAATCTTCCGCTTTCTTTTAAACGGAAAGTTTCTTTCACAACTCCCGTGGCAGGGTTGTACTGGTTTACACCAAAGAAGTTCTCAGTAGTATTGTTGGAAAGGAAATAGATTTCGCCATTATGGAAGAAAGGATTTTGAGTACCGTAAAAACTATCTGCAGGCATATCTAAACGGGTGGCACGTTTAGTGTTGACATCAATTTCATTCCAGTACCAAACATCGTCTCTGTATTTCACACCATGCTGACCACCTCCATAATAAGAAACAGCACGGGAAGGAATTGTTGTATAGATCTTGTTATTGTACACAAACAATCTATTAAACTCTGCAGGGAATTGGTATGTTTTAATATCGATGGAGAAGGTCTGGTCAAACTGCGTTTCGCCACTCTTTATACGCAGGATCTTTGACGAATAATCAGACGGCTGTCTCTTCATATCACCAACAGCAATAAAATAAAGGTCTTTCGTTACTTCGTCTATGCTCCAAAGGACGTTATCAATAAACACACCAAGATTTGTAGTTCCGGCAAATTTAGTTACCCCGATGATTTTTTTCTGGGTCAGATCGTAAACGGCAATCGCTGCTTCTTTCGTTGCAGGAGTTACCTGCCAGTCTCCTGTTAACTGAGTGCCCAGAAGTAAGTCAACATACAATTTATCATCCCTTTTAGCGATAATCAGCTGTCCTGCAGATTCGTCAGGAAGTCCTTCAGACAAGGAACTGAAATCAATTTCTCCTGTACGTTCCATCGTGGTCGGGTTGAACGTCTGAACCTTCAAACCACCTCTTACATCATCCCAGTAATAGCCTTCGGTAGCACTCGCTACAAGGTAGTTGGTGATGTATTTAGTACTTTGAGATGCTAAAAATTTCCCTTCAACGACATTGCCGGAAGCATTGATGTCCATTTTTAACAGTCCCTGGCCTCCGGCAGCGCTGTTAACCCTATAAAGGGTTTTACCGAAAGCCCTGCCTCCCATGTTACTGCTTACCTGGTAAAATGGAATTCCGGCCAAATTAATTTCCCGGGCTTTGTTATCTTTCAAGGCATAGACACCGCCAGACCAGTTGGCAGCAGCGTTATAGATTACCCAGGTTTCATTTTTCGGCAGATCGCCGTCGGTTGTTTGAGTGGACTCATCTTTATCCTTACTGCAGGATCCCATTAAAGTTAGGGCCGAAAGGCCGAGCACTAAGTTGCGGAATAGCTTACTTCTTTTCATAATATCTACTTTTAAAATATGTGGTTAAAAAATCTGATATACTAATTTGATGTGGAAAGATCTGCCGGGTTTTTGTACCGCAAAATTGTCGTACAGCTTTGCATCTCCTATATTTCTACATTCTCCAGACATGGAAACCCTACGGTTGGCAAAATGGTAATATATACCTGCGTTATTAGAGATCTGACCCAGCTTCCCATTTCCGGGAATAATGAGGGAAGTCTGAAAATCTTCCACTTTTCCGAATAAGGTCGGTTCATTGCCCTTAGGAATGGTATGCAGGAAGAATCGATGGGTGTAATTTGCATTCCAGTTTAACTCCATGCGGTCGGCACGATTGAAAATACCTTTGAAATAAGTGTTCAACCAAAAGTTACCGAATAGAAACGGTACATTCGGAACCCTGGAACCTTCCTCGTTCTTAAATATCGCTTCCTGAATGTTCACCCGGCGGATATCCTGGTATGTTAGATTTCCTCCCAAATCGAAACGCTTACCAGGAGCAAAGGCTACCTCCATTTCAAAGCCCTTTACCTCCGAATGGTCATAATTTATATACCGGCTAAATGGAATATCTTTCTGCAGGAAAATAATATCGCGCACTCTACGATAGAACAGATCTGCAGATAAGGTAAGTCTACGATCGCGATCTTTGACGGTATACTGTCCGCTCAAGTTCACATTACGACTCTTTTCCGGATTCAGATCCATATTCTCCTTCGTTAGCCGTCCATCCCCAAAAATCTCTCCTTCATCAGGGAGACGGGTAGCGTATTCATAGGAAAACTTTGTAAGGAAGCGATCTTTACTCCAGCGTAAGCCAGCTAGATAACCTAACTGATTGCCATTACTTGCAGAACGCCATCCCGTTCCTGAATTATCGGTCGTGAAACCTTTTGTATTGAAATGATAATACTTTAAGGCTACTACACTTTCCACCTGCTCGTTGAGCCAGGAAGAGCGCAAACCTAAAGCCATATTATCCTTGCGATAAACAGCGGGCACTGTCAGAACATCAATTTCTTCTATCGTAGAAATGGCGCCTAAAGGATCGCTTCCTTTTCTGTTTTGCTGATTCAGAAGCTCACTGAAATCAATAACATGTTTGTTGGATAAAGCATAAGAGATATTCAGGCGCGCCGAGAAGAAGCGGTAATCCAGTTGCTGATTATTGCCAAGATTTATCTCTCCGGGCTTTAGCCCTGTTCCAATAATCTCACCGTCCCATCCGTAGCGAACAGTGGCTGTATCAATAAACTTAGTTTTAAAGTAGCTGTAAGTACTTATTAAGTTTACCTTTAATTTTTCGTTTAGAAAGTTCTTTTTATAATTAATTAGACCTGTAAAGTTTTTTTCTTTAGAGAATGCCTGCCCATTGACCTTCTCCATCAGTACATCGTGCTGCAATTGCTTGTAAAAACCGGAACCTATCACGGTGAGACGCAGATCGTCGGCCCAAGTTCTGTTTTGTAGCCCTATATATCCTTCGCCATAGAGTGCCCTGGTGGCATCATGAAAGCGTCGGGTATCTTTATAGATTGTAGCACTTGTCCCGGAATCGACAAAGGGAGCATTGACCTTATAATCATTGTCCGAATAGTTAAAAGAGCTGTTTGTGCCGGCATACCATTTTTTTGCGGCATCGTTCCATAGACCATAGGCCGTAGCGCGATGAGTGTTAAATGAAGCGCGCTCATAAGAGAACTCAGCAACATTTTTATACTCATGTCTGGAGACCAGATTGACAGCTCCTCCCAGGGCGTCCGAGGCCAAATAGAGAGGTACAGCCCCTTTATAAATATCTACACGGTCCAGCATATTTGCAGGTATCGTTCCAAGACTAAACCCATGCCCGAATAGTTCGATGGGAACGCCATCTCTGAACAATCTGACTGCCTTACCTTGTAATCCTCCAAGGTTTATCTGCACGGGAGCTCCGATGTTTCCATCTGTTCTGAGTTTAACGCCGGAAGCCCTGTTCAGTAGGTCACTGATGTCGCCACCTTTATTATATTCTTTCTTTAGATCTATGGTTTGAACGGAAAATGGTGATAAATTGATAGCCTGCTTTTCCGTCCTCGATTTGACTATAGCTTCACTTAGGTCCACAGATTTATAAATAGAATCATCCAGGGTAAAACGAAAATCATTCGGATTGGTGCAGCTAACCTGGATTGTTGATTCCAACATGACCCGGCCATCTTCCAATAATATAATGATATATTTTCCCTCTGTCAGGTCAGAGACCAGAGTTCCGGCAGTATCGGTGCGGCCCAGCAAGGATGTGTTGAGCTTCACCACTATGTTTGATTTGGGTGAGCCTTGCTTGCTCCTAACATGAATAAGTACCGGGCAGCAAAGAACAAGGGAACTTATCGATAATAGTGTGCACGTTAAGAATATTTTTCCTATCACTCCTTTTATTTATACTAATTATAAATTAACTTTATGCGGCAAAAGTATTCCTTTTACACGTAACAGATTTATGAATTAGGAAGTATCTGTTATGCATTTGGAAGTATTTGTTATGCATTTGAAGTGTAATTATGGCATTTAGGATTGATAGTGCAGATTTTAGCGACGTCATAACCAGTGCAGATGATTCGGGAATATTTACTTTTTCGAATGATTTGCAACGTGTGAATCTACCTGCATCTAAAGGAGAAATCATCTACAATGAACAGACCTTGGGTAAACATTTGTCTATTTTTCAGTGTAATTATGCCTTGGAGGAAGACGTAACTGTTTGGGGTAAAGGCGAATTTCCTTTGCTGGAAATGCGGTTCAACTTGTCAGATAAAGCGATCTTTTATAAGAATAAAGTCAAAAAGGAGCTTGTGGCTCCGGGACGGTCAGGCAATATCAGCTTTTTATCATCAGAAGAAAACCAGGCGGAAATCCTCTTCCAAAAAAATGTCCGCTACAGCACCTTTGATATACACCTTCCTCTGTGGTTATTGAATCAATATGAGGGCGAGTCAAAAACACTGGACGCTTTCCTCAATTCGATTCAAAGAGCAGTAAGCTCTAATCTACTGGCAGAAAACACCACTATAAGTCCAGGTATTTATAGTGCAATTGACGATATAAGGAAGTGTACATTTGAAGGCCTGAATAGAAGAATTTACCTCGAATCTAAAGTTTACGAATTGATAGCGTTAATTTGCGCCGGATCAGACAAGCAACAGCAGGAGCATGGTATAAGTCATCGAGACCGGGAGCGGATACTTTGGGCAGCTTCCCTAATCCAGGAAAACTTAAATCATTCGTTTACCATTTTCGAGATCGCACGCACTGTAGGCATAAACCAGACAAAGCTTAAAACTGGTTTCAAAAATGTTTTTGGTCATACTGTATTTGGTTATCTTCAGGAAATCAGAATGACCCAGGCTAAGAAATATATATTAGACACGAAGCTATCCATTCACGAAATCGGTTTGTTACTTGGCTATCAAAATACTTCCAACTTTAGTATTGCATTCAAAAAGGTTCAGGGTATTTCGCCAAATAAGCTGCGGCCTAAAAGCTATTGACAGGTGTGATCACCAGCCACAAATAACTCTATTCCACTTCCTCAACTACACGCGACCATGACTTTGTAAGCTTTAAAATCTTAGAAGAGGAGAGGCCCGAACGCTATCAATGATCCGTGCTCCCTTACTAGAGCACAGGTGTTCATTCAGACAATGACATGAGTTCAGAACTCGGAAATTTAGATTGAGAATTTAGCTTGCATTTTAATGCTTTTTAAGATCAATATTCTCGATAAAAGATCTGTTAACGGTAAAGTGGTTGTAAGTTCCATTCAAAAGATACTGGATTGCAGACATCCAATGCCATCAACCTGTATGCAATGAAAGTGTATTATTATATATTCTACCAATTAGTCTCTTTGACATCCCTCTGAACTTTATTATTCTTTCTGCGCTCTAATTCTTCCTATTCTGATAGGTACCATTTTAGTACAGGCGCTAGTTGGCTTAAACCGCTCCTGATTATAATGTTAAGGAGTGATATTGCAACTCAGACTTTTCGGTTGAGGTCTTTATCTGGTAATCGAAGACTAACTGATTTTGAGGCTGGTCAAAGATAAGTAAGTAACGCGAGTTAACTACAGATCGTATTGCTTACTTGACGTGAAGCTTAAAAAGTAAAAGGTATTCTGCGCAGATAGCAAATACTAGTAAGTATTAAAATGCGAAAGCCCTTCTTATTCTGCTTTGTAATTCAGGTTTCAAGCACCATAACAAAGCACTTGTTTTTCAAAATAAATACTCTTTGCAATCCTATTGCATAATAAAACTTCTTACGTTTGTATACCCCCAAGTATAAGAAAGAATACAAATCGTATTGATTAAACATTATATTTGCCAGCAGTGAGAACTCTTTGCCATATATTAAGTCTTATCGTACTCGTACTGTGCTTTATTCCATGTACCGACGTTCATACAGACCATAGCAAAGATGCGGTTGAGATCAGTAGTGCCAGGGGTGATTCAAACCATATAGCAGGAGATGCCTGTTCTCCTTTCTGTCAGTGCTCTTGCTGCACAAGTCCTACCTTAATCTTATTAAACACCTTCACTATTAAACCACCGGAGCGTCCGGCTGAATTTTACGGTGAGCATTTATCCGGACAAATAATAGAAAATCTCTTTTCCATTTGGCAACCTCCACGTTTGAGTTAGCATCATGAAGTTGGTGGCCCTCTGCCATCCGTTAATCCTTTCCGTGTACTTTCTATTTACGTAATCATAACAGTCCATGTTAGATAAAATTATTCTTTATTCCATCCGGAATAAAGTCGTTATCGCTGTGGGTGTGCTGCTCCTTATTGTTTGGGGCGTCTATTCAGCACTTAAGCTACCAGTCGATGCCGTTCCGGATATCACCAATAACCAGGTGCAGGTTATCACACAGGCGCCCAACCTGGGCGCCCAGGAAGTTGAGCAGTTTATCACAACACCTATTGAGCTAGCCCTTAGCAATATAGCCAAGGTGATTGAGCAGCGTTCCATATCACGCTCCGGAATATCAGTTATTACAGTCGTATTTACTGACGAGACTGATATTTACTGGGCAAGGCAACAAGTATCGGAACGCTTGAAAGAAGCCGAATCCCAAATTCCGGAAGGCATGGGAGAACCCTCGATGGGGCCAATAAGCACAGGTCTTGGTGAGATCTACCACTATGTCGTTCATACGAAACCGGGATATGAAGATAAGTATTCAGCAACTGACCTGCGGGCTATTCAGGACTGGATTATCAGGCGGCGCTTGAGCAGCACAAAAGGCCTTGCTGAAGTAAGCGCCTGGGGAGGATATGTTAAACAGTACGAAGTTGCCGTGGATAATGATCGCTTAAATGCTTTCGGCCTTACCATAACAGACATTTTCGATGCCCTTGAAAGAAATAACGCTAATACCGGAGGTTCGTATATTGAACAGCAGAACAATGCCTATTTCATCAGAGGGCTCGGTCAGGTAAAAACTTTGTCAGATGTAGAAAAGATTGTCGTATCCAATGTCAGGGAGGTTCCGGTACTCATACGGGATGTTTCCACCGTACAGTTTGGAACAGCAACACGATATGGGGCCGTTACCCGGAACGGAGAGGGGGAAGTGGTAGCCGGAATTGCGTTGATGCTTAAAGGAGAAAACTTCAACGAGGTGATAGAAAATGTCAAGGAACGGATGGAGGAAATTCAAAAGTCCCTTCCTGAAGGCGTCGTAGTCGAACCGTTCATTGATCGGACGGAGCTGGTAGGCAGAGCCATCGGAACAGTTAAGAAGAATCTCATTGAGGGCGGACTGATAGTGGTTTTTATCCTGGTGCTTCTACTGGGCAACCTTCGGGCTGGGCTCGTTGTCGCCTCAGTCATCCCTCTTTCTTTATTGTTTGCTCTTGCTATGATGCGATTGTTCGGTGTGTCAGGAAATCTGATGAGCCTTGGAGCTATCGATTTTGGATTGATAGTAGATGGCGCCGTGATTATTGTGGAAAGCATTGTTCACCGGATAACGACCGGAAACTCTCGTCTAAGCGGCATTCAGAAACTTAGTCAAAAGCAAATGGACAATGAAGTGTATACGGCTTCTTCCCGGATCAGAAACAGCGCGGCCTTTGGGGAAATAATCATTCTGATCGTATATCTTCCTTTGCTCTCTCTTGTTGGTATTGAAGGCAAGATGTTCAGGCCAATGGCCGAAACCGTCTCCTTTGCAATTTTGGGTGCCTTCATTCTCTCACTGACCTATGTTCCGATGGCGAGTGCGCTGTTTTTAAGCAAAAAAACGGAGCATAAGCATAATTTTTCTGACCGGATTATGGACTTCTTTCATCGGATCTATCAACCCGTGTTAAGCAGCGTTTTAAAAATGAAGCGTACCGTTGTGCTGATCTCTGTGGGGATATTCATTTTCAGCATCTGGACTTTCAGCAGAATGGGTGGTGAATTTATTCCCACATTAGAAGAAGGCGATTTAGCGGTAGAGATCAGCATGATGCAGGGTACATCATTAACGCGAGCAGTTGAGACCTTTAGTAAAGCAGAAAAAATTTTGAAAGCAGAGTTTCCTGAAATCCGCCAGGCTGTAACCCGTATAGGTAGCGCGGAGATTCCGACAGACCCCATGCCAATTGAGCGTGGAGATATGATGCTCTCCATGAAGCCAAAAGAGGAATGGACGAGTGCTGATAACCGGGTTGACCTATCTGAAAAAATTGAAGAAGCCCTTTCTGTAATACCCGGTATCAGGGTGGAGGTCACTCAGCCCATGCAGATGCGATTCAACGAACTGATGACCGGAATCAGGCAGGATGTAGCGATTAAAGTCTATGGAGACGATATTGAGGTTTTGTCTGAAAATGCCAATAAGATTGCGACACTGATTAAAAGTATCAAAGGAGTTAGTGAGCCAGTTGTAGAACAGATAAGTGGACTCCCGCAAATTCTGGTAAGTCCCAACCGAGACATGATTGCTCAGTATGGACTCTCAATTGATGAAATCAATACTATTCTGCAAACAGCTTTTGCCGGAAAGGTTGCGGGAGTGGTTTTCGAAGGTGATCAGCGCTTTGATCTGGTAGTAAGGCTCCAGAGGGATTCCCGGGAAGATATCAAAAGCATTGAAAATCTATACGTCCCGCTTTCTTCGGGCAGCCAGATTCCTTTAAGTCAGATCGCGAAAATTGAACTCAAGGATGCGCCTGCGCAGATATCTCATGAGGATGGGAGAAGGAGGATTTATGTTGGATTTAACGTTAGAGGACGAGATGTAGAAAGTGTGGTCGAGGAGATCGAGCAAAAACTTTCGATTGAATTGAAACTTCCCGCAGGATATTATACGACCTATGGAGGTCAATTCGAAAATTTAATCGAGGCAAAGGATAGGCTGTCTGTCGCAGTTCCTCTTGCGCTGTTTTTAATTCTAGCTCTGTTATATTTCACTTTCCGCTCGGCGACAGAAACTCTATTGATATTTACGGCTGTGCCTTTGTCTGCTATAGGAGGAATTCTTGCACTCACCATCAGAGGGATGCCTTTCAGTATTTCTGCGGGTGTCGGTTTCATCGCCCTTTTCGGCGTTGCCGTATTAAATGGAATTGTATTGATCGGATATTTTAACCAGTTAAAAGCTGAAGGGATAACCGATATTTATGAAAGGGTAAAAAGAGGAACCTATGTTCGCCTGAGACCAGTTATTCTGACCGCTTCAGTAGCATCGCTTGGATTTTTACCTATGGCTCTATCTACTACAGCCGGAGCTGAAGTTCAAAAGCCTCTTGCGACGGTAGTCATAGGAGGCCTGATCTCAGCTACTCTGCTTACTTTGCTGATTCTGCCCGCTCTGTATATTTTGTTGTTCGAGAAGCGGGAAAAGAAGATTAAAAGAAACATCGGTCCAGGTACATCATCAATTCTTTTACTTATCGTTCTGTTCATGGTTCCTGTAAAAAGCATGTTTGCTCAAAACCGGAAATCATTGCAACAGGTCATAGAGATGGGGATCGCAAACAATCCATCTTTAAAGGGGACCAATCTGGCGGTGAGTCAGGCAGTAGCTTTGCAGGGGACGGCGTTTGAACCGGACAAGACTCAGCTCACCCTATCTCAAGATCCAACGGCAGGGGGAAGTAATGATAATAGTTTAAGTATCAGTCAGACCTTCGCTTTTCCGTCTGTATACGCAGCTCAGAAGCAAGTGCTCAGGGGAGAGCGGAGCGTGGCAGAAACAGGGTTCAATATCGCCAGGCTCAATCTGATCCGCGATATTAGTTCCGCATATCAGCAGCTCGCGTATGTGCAAAAGAGAATTGACCTGCTTAAATCGCTGGATAGTATTTACAGCAATTTCGATGAGCGTGCGAGTGTTAGATACAAAGCCGGCGAAACGTCCTATCTGGAGAAGCTGGCAGCTCAAAGCCGGCAGAAGGAAGTCAGAATGCAGCAAAAGCAGGCGGAGGCGGACTTACGAATCGTGCAATCGGACTTGCAAAAGCTGACTGGTAGTTTGGAAGTCATCATAGCTGAAGGATTAGAACCCCTTAATGTTGATCCACTCCCGGAAGATTCACTTAAGATGAATCCGGCAGTGTTGCAGCAACAGCAGCAAATCATTATCAATAGTGACCGCATTCGCCTGGAGAGGCGCAAGTTGCTTCCTGAAATTACGTTGGGGTATTCTCAGCAGTATCTAATCAAAGGCTTTAATCCAGCCGGGATAACCAGGGAATATTTTCCCGGCACTCGTGTCGCCGGGTTTCAGATTGGGCTCGGTATCCCTTTAATCAACGGAGCACAACGGGCCAGGCTTAAGTCTGCTACTATCGAGCGGCAGATTGCAGAGACGACTCTGACGAACCTTCAGAATATCCTCCGTGCAGATTATCTCAAACAGGTAGCTGAGGTATCAAAACAATATGAGGCACTGGATTACTACCAATCTTCGGCGCTGAATGAAGCTTCTGAAATGCTTAGGATTTCACAGTTCGCTTTCGAAAAAGGGGAGATCGGGTATGTTGAGCACTTACAAAATTTATCTCAAGCGATTAATATCAGAATAGGATATCTGGAAGCGCTGCATCAATACAGTCAGGGTACCATTCAACTCAATTATTTAAATGGAACATTATAATGAAAGCTATAATTAAAGATATATACCAATCCGTAAATGCCTCTCTTCTTGTAGTGGCTATGGTTTTCCTGGTCTCCTGTCAGGAAAATAAACCCTCAGCAGAGGCTGAGACGGAGGAAGAAGAGCATTCTGAAGCCCTATTATTAAGTGAAAAGCAAATGCAGGCCGTGGGGATTACGCTCGGGAAGATTGAATCCAAGAACCTCAAAAGCGTGGTAAAGGCTAACGGACATCTGGAAGTGCCACCGCAAAGTAATGCGGAGGTGCATCCTTTGATAGGAGGACTTATACGCAAGATTCACGTACTTGAGGGTAACTACGTTCGAAAAGGGCAGACATTGTTAACGCTTGAAAATCCAGATTTTGTTCAGGTGCAACAGGCCTATTTTGCTTCAAAAAGTGCACTATCTTTCGCTGAGAAAGAATATGAGAGACAAAAGGAGTTGATGGCTGCAAAAGCAGGAACCGGGAAAATATATCAGCAGGCTGAAGCGAATTATTATGCTGAACAAGCTCGGTTTCGAACGTTACAGCGACAGCTTGGGCAGATGGGAATCAGCATTAGCCAGCTGGACAAAGGGGCTGTGATCACTCAGATTGCCGTCTCAGCACCAATCAGTGGCGTAGTTGGTCATATCATGGCCACCACCGGAAGTTTTGCTGAAACAAGCCGACCCCTGATGAACATTACCGATAACAGCAGGATACATTGCGACCTGCTGGTGTACGAGAAAGATCTCTTTAAAGTCAAATCTGGTCAGCAGGTAGACTTCGTTTTAACAAATCAAGACAATCAGCAAATCACAGGGAAGATCTACGGTATTAACAAATCTTTCGAGAATGACAGCAGAGCTGTTATTGCTCATGCACGAATTGATAATAGCGCCAATAAAAACCTAATACCGGGAATGTATGTTTCTGCGTTGATCAATGTAGGGAATCAAACTACCAGGGCTGTTCCGCTTGATGCGGTTGTAAGTGCTCAGGGAAAGAATTATATTTTCGTGGTCGATAACTCACCGGCAAAAGAAGAGCATGCAGCCGGAGAGAAAGAGGACCATGGACACGAGCATGAAAAGGAGTTTCGCTTCAAGCAGGTTGAAGTTGCGACCGGAGTGTCTGATTTAGGGTATATAGAAATTACACTTTTAACTCCAATCCCTGATGATACAGTAATTGTAACCAAAGGCGCATTCTACATACAATCGAAAGCCTCAGGCGGGGGCGGGGACCACCATTAGGGTAAGTGTTATGGATCAAAACATAGAAAATAAGCTCACTGCGAAAGACATACAACCAACGGCTATGCGGCTGCTTGTTCTGGACTACCTGCTTCAGCAGGATTCGGCTATCACTCTCACAGGTCTGGAAAAAGGACTTTATCCTGCAGACCGGATAACGATTTACCGTACATTGAAAACCTTCGAGGATAAGGGGATTATACATTCGATAGAGGATGGGAGTGGGGCAACAAAATATGCGATGTGTAAAGAAGAGTGTAGCATAGGAGGTCATCATGACCTGCATGTCCACTTTTACTGTAATAATTGTAAGAATACCTTTTGTCTGCCTAGAACGAGTATACCGGAAGTAGAGCTCCCTTCGAATTTCGCTCCTTTGGAGTATAATCTGGTTGTGAAGGGAGTATGCCCCGATTGTTTAAAATGAACTATGCAATTCTATTGCGTAACTTACTTAGGTAAATTGGCTGAAATTAGTGAAATACAATGGAAGAGAACAAGAATGACTTGCAGCTTAAAGAGCTAACAAAAGTAGTCGACCCTGGTCACAAACAGCATATTCACTCAGATGATGGGCATGATCACGGTACTGGCAGCACCGAAAAAAATGAGATTCTTGCCCATTGGGACTTGCTTTTGGCTTTATTAATCCTGATTACCGAGCTGGTGCTGGAGTTTGGTTTTGACTATGACCTTAGCAAATTGACAAGTTTTGTTGTTAATGCTGCCGCTTACATACTTGCAGGAAGAGATGTGTTAAACCTGGCATTCCGAAAAGTACGCAGAGGCGACTTTTTCAATGAGTTTGTTCTGATGAGTGTTGCTACATTGGGTGCTTTCTATATCGGAGAATATTCTGAAGGAGTGGCAGTGATGGTGTTTTACCAGATCGGGGAGTGGTTTCAGGATTCAGCTGTCAGCAGGGCGAAGCGAAATATCAAGGCGCTACTGGATATCAGGCCTGATGAAGTGAATGTCTTAAGAAACGGCACTGATGAGATCGTAAATCCATCTGAGGTGACTCTGGGAGAAACCATCCAGGTAAAACCCGGAGAAAGAGTCGCGCTGGACGGAACTTTGGTTTCCGATTCGGCATCTTTTAATACGGCTGCTCTAACTGGTGAAAGCAAACCGGATACGAAATATAACGGCGAAGCAATATTAGCGGGGATGATCAATTTGAACACTGTAGCCCAGATAAATGTTGGGTCCCTGTTTAAAGATAGCAAGCTGAGCAAAATTCTTGAAATGGTGCAGGATGCCACTGCCCGCAAGTCTCAGACACAACTTTTTATTTCCCGCTTTGCGAAGGTCTACACCCCGATAGTATTTTTCCTTGCGTTAGCGCTGATTGTACTGCCTTATTTTTTAGTAGAAGGGTATGTTTTCAGAGATTGGCTATACCGGGGACTGGTTTTCCTGGTTATAAGCTGTCCATGCGCTCTCGTAGTATCTATTCCTCTGGGATATTTTGGGGGAATCGGTTTAGCCTCCCGCAATGGAATTCTCTTCAAAGGTGGAAACTTCCTTGATATAATGACCAAAGTAAACACGGTAGTGATGGATAAAACCGGGACGCTAACCAAAGGAGTCTTTAAGGTGCAGCGGGTGGTAGGCACAGGTATCGAAGAACAGGAATTGATACGTATTACTGCAGCTTTAGAGAGAAACTCGACTCACCCAGTAGGAAAAGCGATAGTGGAATACGTCGGGGATACTCTTGGTGGTTTGTCAGCAAGCAACGTCGAAGAAATAGCTGGTCATGGTCTAAAAGGCGAAGTTGAAGGAAAGGAAATCCTGGCAGGAAACTTGAAGCTCCTTGAAAGGTTTAAGATTGCTTATCCCTCTGAAATTAAAAAGATCGTATATACGATTGTTGTTGTTTCTATCGATCGTAGTTATGTCGGATATATCACTATTGCCGACGAAGTTAAAGAAGATGCGGCTGCTGCGATTAAGGTAATGCATAGCTTGAACATTAAAACGGTAATGCTATCCGGAGATAAGCAATCCGTAGTTGATGAGGTGGCAAAGCGAATCGGTATTGATGAGGCTTATGGAGACTTGCTTCCTGAGGGAAAAGTAGAGAAAGTTCAATCTTTGAAAAATCAGGGATTTAAAATTGCGTTTGCCGGAGACGGTGTAAATGATGCACCTGTGGTCGCTCTGGCGGATGTCGGTATAGCAATGGGCGGTCTCGGAAGTGACGCGACTATTGAGACTGCAGATGTAGTTATTCAGAATGACCAGCCTTCTAAGATCGTTTCTGCCATTAAGGTAGGCAAGATTACAAGGAACATCGTCTGGCAGAATATCATCATGGCCATGGTTGTCAAAATTATAGTACTAACCCTAGGTGCAGGAGGAATGGCAAACCTTTGGGAAGCAGTAATAGCAGATGTGGGAGTTGCCTTGCTTGCAATATTGAATGCGGTTAGGATACAAAGGATACATCTATAGACATATTTAAAAATGATTGGCACCTTACTAAGGCTTGCAGGTTGATTCGAGATGAGCAGCTACGAAATAGATTTCATAAATGCATATCCAAAAGCTCATTCTCCATCTGCGAACTACCTATCATTTAGGTCAACTGCGAATAAAGTGGTATTTGGAACGTTACCACAGCATCAAAGTTTCTGACTTTTAAAGCTCCACAGGTGATACCATCAAACGGTATTTAGAACAGGCATTTAACGCAAAAGGCGCCTTTTGAGCGCCTTTTTGTGATCCCGCTGGGATTAAAAGACGCTATGTTTAGTTTATAAGATTAATAAGTTATAACCATCTTCTTGTCTCCAATATTCTTCCTGCACTTGAACGCTTCTGCTCTTAAGATAGCCGATGGCGTAGCTTTCTGCCCTGTAAGGTTCCTCAATAGTTGAATAATCTATTACTTTCACAAGGAAGAAATCGTGATTACCCTCCGGTTGAGTGAAGATCCTTCGATATTTTCTAATGAATAAGTGCTGATATGATCCACGGTATAAAACTATGAGAATTTAAAATGTAAGAGTCGGTCGCAACCAGACCGGCTCTTATCAGACTTTGGTATTTATTTAATTCTGCACTTCTAAAAACGAGTAATCAGTATAACCTTTTTCATTGCCCCCATACATGGTTTCTCTGTCTGCTTCATTAAGTTGGGCATTCAGTTCAAAACGTTTTGGCAGGTCAGGATTTGCGAGAAACAGCATTCCGTAAGAGATCATATCTGCAATACCTTTTTCCAGTTCCGCTTCGCCGGTCTGGGCGCTGTACCCTCCATTTGCAATTATAGTATGATCGGTCAGCTTACCAAATGTTTCCAGAACATCTTGCGGGTAATGCGGCAGTTTATCCAATGGGAATATAGAATTCATCAAATGTATATAGGCTAAGGGCAGTTGATTAAGATGGGTAATCAATGCGCTGAACTGTGCAGTTGGGTCTTCGTTGTAAATGCTGTTGAAAGGAATGGTAGGCGACAGTTTGATTCCGGCTTTTTCACTTCCAACTGCACTTACGATCTCCTCCATCACTTCCAACACAAAACGGTTGCGATTTGCCAGGCTACCACCGTATTGGTCAGTTCTGTGGTTGGCGCTGTCGGCCAGGAACTGGTTGGGCAGATAGCCGAACGCTGCATGCAATTCAACACCATCAAATCCTGCTGCTATGGCATTGATAGCGGCCTGCTTATAGTCCTGAACGGTTTGCTTAACCTCCTCAGTGCTCAACGCTCTTGGCGTTTCATAATCCTTCAGGCCATCAAAGGTAAAGTGCTGCTGTGCTTGGATCGTCAAAGATGAAGGCGCGACCGGTAGTTCGCCGTTTTTAACGGACGAGTGACCAACACGGCCTGTATGCCATAACTGCGCATAGATTACGCCACCGGCATCATGTACCGCCTGTGTTACTTTCTTCCAGGCATCGATCTGCTCTGAAGTGTAAATTCCTGGTGTAAACGGACTGCCCAGAGCAGCCTTGGAAATATTAATGCCTTCTGAGATGATCAGGCCAGATGAGGCCCTTTGTACATAGTAAAGAACAGTAGCATCACCAACCACCCCGTTTAGATCTGCACGGCTTCTGGTCATCGGTGCCATCGCCATGCGGTTTTTAAGCATTAGGTTTCCTATTGCGATCTTGCTTAGTAATTTCATTTTCAGTATTTGTATATAATTAAATTAGGCTTTGTTACCGCTGTACATGCCGCCCTTGAATACGGGCGCATCCTCATCCGTGACGAACAGAACAAGTTCAGCTGCTTCATCCAGCGTGGCAATATCTACCGTTTCACCCCGGATGATCAGTGCTTCCTTTTTTCCCAGGTCAATATTCCCGTTTACCTGCACGTTTCCCTTAAAAACATATAGCAAACAGGTTAAACCAGCGGCTGGTAATTCAGGTAATGTCGCTTGCTTATTAGCTGTAAGGCGCATATCATATAGCCATGTCTGGCTACTGAACTGAAAAGGCGTATCGGCCGCTGGTGAGCTTAATTCCCGCCACTGGTTGTCGCTGTGCAGGCTTTCCAGTTCATAAAAGGTAACTTTAGGCTGCAAGTCTTTTGCACCAGGACGAATAAAGATCTGCAGACCTTCTAAAGGCTCTGGTACACCAATGATCTTTTCCTCGTGATAAAATGAACTTCCTGCCTTCATCAGCATCAGCGTTTTACCGCCTATTGTTTTTTCAAATTCTTGGGAATCGGTATGTTCAGCTTTCCCATTACGGAAATAAGAAAGGATCTCGTCATTGATATGCGGGTGCATCGGAATCACTGTGTTACCGTTAAATTCCGGGTGGTCTATCCGGCCAATGCTGCCGATGCCGGTATCTTCTCTCGAAACGGCAGTACCAGGATACAACACTTTTATCGGGCCATGCCCTACAAAACTTGATTTGTTTATTTTATGTAACATAAGATCTGTTTTCAGGACTGCTGCAATTGAAATGCCCAATAGCAGGCTGTGAATTTTAATTTCATACAAATTTAAAGAGGATATGCTATACCTTTGTTATCTGTTACATAAAGGATACCGGTTACAAAAAGGATACCATGGCTAAGAAGAACTATTGTTTTGTTGGGGACGAAGACGAATGCAAAAAGGCAAAATTAACCATCCAGGATACGCTGGATGTAGTAGGGGGAAAATGGAAATTGATCCTGATCTCGATTTTGAGACATGGCAAAATGCGGTTTAGGGAACTTTCCAGAGAAGCCGGAATTTCTCCACGCATTTTATCAAAGGAATTGCAGGAATTGGAAATGAACGGGCTGGTAAGCAGAACGGTAATGAACACGAAACCCGTAACAGTTGAATATGCGCTCACCCCTTACAGTGAAACTTTGTCTGAGTTGATCAATGCAATGCATAACTGGGGAAAGCAGCACAGAGAAAGAACTATTGCCGAGACAAATCGTCAACATAAGGCTTAAAGTTTTACGTCGTATAAGTTGGACGATCCTAGCGACTGGAGAAAGAATATATTTTCATCCGGGATATTTCTCAACTTTTGACATAATCTCTTCAAAAAGAATCGGTAATGCTTTCTGGCCATCTTCTGTGGACCAATCAGGCACCAACTCAGAAAATATTTGATTAATGGTTGTTGTCCTCACACCCTTGTTTTCCGAGGTTTTCTGTGCTACAGCATCAGCAATTTGGCTAGGAGACCCACCTCCATCAATTATTACCATTAAAGCCTTCCTCTTGCATAGCGATAGCAGGCCAAACAAAATACATACGTCATTAGTTACTCCCGCTAAAAGAATATTCTTCCTGCCATTTGTAATATTAAAAACAGCAAAATTTGTAATTTTCATCATCCCAGGCATTTGAAATGCCCGAACGCTTTATGCGGTTTTCATATTCTACCGGAAGCAATTTTTGCAGGTCCTTTATCATCGGTCCTTGCTACGTTCGACTATCGAAAAGATTTCTGAAGCCCCGATTTCAGACGAACTAAAGAAAGCACGTGAAGGTGAGGTAAGATTTTTACTAGCATTTTATTATTATCATCTTGTAGAAACCTTTTGACCTATTCCACTCCGAACGAAATCAACTCTCGAACCCGAATATGAGGCGGTGTGAGCTCTGATAGAGGATATATATAGCCAAATCTTAGAAGACTTAAAAATATCTTATGAGTATCTAAGTGGAAAAGTTGCACCGGCAAGTGAAAGGCGTAGAGTGATTCAGCCAGCTGTAGCTGCGTTGTTGGCACGGGTGTATCTTACCCGAAACGATAACGCACTGCTTTATGCCACAAAAGTTATTAATGATTCGTTCAGCCTTTCCAACAATCTGAATGATTATGGTAGATACGATGATGTTGGGTATTGCTGGTTATGGGAAGGTGGAAATCACTCTCACATGCTTTATTTGCCCAACTTGAGCACTCCCGGCTTAACAGGTACTTTAGAAACTGGTCGCTCTCTCGCACAATATATGCCGTCGCGGTATTTAATAGAACTTTATGATGCGTGTTCCGACGCCCGTTTTGATGGCACATTCAGAACAGTATGGTTTGCTAACAATCCGACCAATCTACCAGCCAATATGAGTCTTGGCGACACGGTTCTGGTAGTGTCCAAAATACCGGTATCAGCAGCGTATAGAGCGTCAAAGCCTTATGTAATATATGACTCAACGATATCTACGAAACCGACGGAAAACCCAAAGACCTGGCTGGAGATACCCTGCATTGTTTAAATTTCATGATCCATCCCGAACTAACGTTAATGTGGTGGAAAGTAAGAGAGACGCATTCGTGTTCAGGTTAGCTGAACAATTTGTGATCTGCTATTGGCATCGACGGCGGCTTATTTCAGATAGGATATTGGATGATAAAACTTTTTCATAGGGCGTTCTTTTAGCGGGAAAGCCTTATGGTAATAATAGATCCACAGTTTACACCACAAAATTTAAATCAAAATCTGAAAGTTTTGCTTAAGTCCATACAAAGTTGAGAGTATTATTATATCCAGCAGTCGGTTTTCTGTATATATTCGCGGAGCAGCTTAGATATAAAACGACGGAGAAGCTATTGTAAAGCGCGATGTCGTGTATTGGAAGGAGTGTTTAAGCTATCAACAGATAGTGAGGCTACCGTAGTCTATTTTGAACTGGACACGAAAGCCGTCTTTTCCAAAAATGAGTTATATGCCCAATAATTGTGCTTGTTTGAAATTATTTTAATATTTGCACAATGAAACAGAAAGCTTTAACCCCTGTTGCATAAAAAGGCTGACCGTTTGTTGACATACCACACTGCTATCTAGTAAGAAGACAACATACGAAAAGATAAATTGGACGCAGAAAAGTTGACAACATCCAAATATTATCGGGAAAAATTTATAAAAAATCTTCCTGAAACATTCCGTTGGCAAAAAACACCATTGCAGATCTATCCTTTGAGTTTTATCTCTAAATATATAGTGCTTCCCACCCCTCTGCTGCAAGGTGATTATCATTTTCTGCTTCATATTACCTCTGGCAATTTTAAACAACAGATAGGCATCGAAACAATTGAAACACGTGCGCCCGCAATTGTTTTTATTTCGGTAGGTACCATCCATTCGCTGAAATCCATAAGCAAAAATATCCAGGGTCATTTTATATTGATCGAGAACAAGGTCATGACCGCCATTTTCAACCAGGACGCTACACTCGATCTACTTACCATATCTCCTGTCTTAAAGTTAACTGATAAGGACAACTCCTGGATAAACAATATCTGCCGGCTGCTTTACACGGAAGTAAACAAGGACAGGCCCAACCGTAATATCGGGTTGGGGCTTTTACAGGTATTGCTGTATAAGGCGCTGGAACTAGCAGGTAATAGCGATCATTTGTTTCGCAATCAGCAGGTGACCATTCAATTCAAGCAACTTGTTTACAAGTTTTTCAAAGAAGAAAAAAGCGTTGCGTTTTATGCCAATGAATTAGCCATTTCAGAAAACTACCTCAATCGTTGTGTGCAATCTGTATTCTGCCGAAGTTCTAAAGAAATTATCGTCGAAATTGCTATACTGCACAGTCAATTGTTAATGTGGGACAGGACAAAGGATATTTCAGAAATATGTTACGAGCTGAACTTTGAAGACCCATCCTATTTCTCCCGTATTTTCAAAAAAGTGACCGGTCAGACACCTACCGAATACCGAACTAATATCATGCACGGTTTGTCCTAACATAGGTCTTATTACTACTACTTTAACTTCAAGCTTGAAAGTATCTTTGTGTCCATATTGTTAAAAGTATGGGAAAGCAATTAGTTATGATTTTAAGTATTAATAAACGCATATATAGACCCGGCCTCTGGTTGGTGCTGTTCCTGTCGATTTTTCATGTAGCCGACGCACAGGAACAAAAGACATTCAGCAGCCTGGAAGAAGTATTGCGTTTGGCAAAAGAGAAAAGCCACACGTTCTATAATGCGGACATACAGGAAAAACTGGCGGATCTTACCCAAAAAACCGCTTTGGGAAATGTACTGAACCCACGTATTCCCGCCTTTGGTCAGGCGTTGGATAACATCCAGCAACAGGTTATCTTTATGCCAGGAGAAATTTTTGGGCAGCCAGGAACTTTCAGGCAAATAACGACAGGTCAGCGGTATTCTGCTATATTCAATATCCAGCCACAGTTTGAAATTCTTAATCCGGCCAGTATAACCCAGGTTCGGTCGGCTAAAATAAATAAGGAATTGACGTCTGTTCAGAACAGCATCAATGAACAACAGACCTATGACCAGATCAACGCCATCTATTTCAATATCCTGTCCTTTCAGGAGCAAATAGATATTGTTACCCAGAATATAGCCACAGCCGATACCATTCTAAGAGTGACCCAAAACCGTTTTGAAGAAGGCGTTGGCAGAAAACAGGATGTAAATGACGCAGAAGTGACCCTGATCCATTTGCAGGATAACCTGGAACAGCTCCGGCTCAACCTGAAAATACAGGAAGAAAGCCTTGCCCTGTTTTTTGAGAACAGCATTACTCCTGTGCTAACGGAAAATATTTATGCGCATGAAGTCGCTCAACAGCTTTTTGAAACGAATAATACGCTACAGGTGCAATATGCCACACTGCAATTAAAAATGATGGAACAGGACATCAAAGTGGCAAAAATGCAGAATCTACCCACCTTATCCTTTGTGTCGTCGTTCAGTTGGCAGAACCTCAGTAACGATGGGCTTTTTCATTCCAACTCCAATTGGATTGATTACAGCTATGTCGGATTAAGATTAAGCATAGATTTTCCTACTACTGTTTCCAAGCTATCCACCATCCGCAACAAACAATTCCAAAGCGAGCTTCTAAAGAACAATTACAAGCACAGTATCAAGGAGACCGAAACAAAGAATCGGCAGATGATCCTTGACTATAAAAAGGCAGTAAGTCAATTTCAGAACCTAAGAAAAATTGCAGCACTTAAAGAAGATACCTATCGGAAAAATTTTCAGCAATATGAAGAAAACATATTGAGCCTTGACAGGCTATTGATCTCATACAACGATTTACTTATTGCCAAACTCAACCTGGTATCTGCTCTGGCAAGCGTCGGTTTCAATAAAAGTAAAGTGGATATTAATAATAAATTCTAAGACATGAAAAGCAATATCATAATAACGGCGATAAGCCTTGTATTTTTTTCCTGCAACAAGCAGAAAGAAACCAAGCCTGTTGTACAGGACATCAAAGAGTTGGTCTTTGCATCAGGAAATTTAGAATGGGAAGATAGCTATAACCTTGTTGCGCAGACGGATGGCGTAATGTCCGGTATCAGCTTCAAGATTGGGCATAAGGTAGAAAAAGGAACGGTTTTGGCAGAAATTGAAAATGAAGCCAATGTTGTCAATACCCAAACCGCAAGGGAGCAGCTTACGATCAGTGCGGAGAACCTCACCGCAAATTCACCTGCACTCCTTCAACTGCAACAGAACATTGATTATGCGGAAGCAAAATACAAACAGGATAAATTACAGGCGGAACGATATGAAAGGCTTTACAACAAACAAAGTGTTGCCAGGTCGGAATATGAAAGCTACCAGCTTACTGCTGAAAATTCGCTGAGCAGCCTGAATGCCCTCAAGAAGCAATATGCACAATTGCAGCAGCAAGCACAACAGAACTACATCAACAGCGTGGGACAGTTGAAAAACAGCCAGGTGGCACAGCAGTACAATAAAGTGACCGTTCCGCAGAGCGGAACCGTTATAGATAAACAGAAAGAAAACGGTGATTTTGTTAGAAAAGGCGATATCATTGCCACTATTGGCAATGAAAAGCATATTGAGGCGGTACTCAATGTGGACGAAAGCATCATAGGGAAAATCAAGGTCGGCCAAAAAGTTTTTGTAAAGCTGAACACCGACAACTCAAAGACCTATAACGCCACGATCAGGGAAATATTAGCCGCATTTAACGACAGAACGCAGTCGTTCATCTGTAAAGCTGCTTTTGATGAACCCGTTAAGAACGGATTTTACGGCACTCAGTTGGAAGCGAATATATTTATCGGCGAAAAGAAAAACGCGCTACTCATCCCGAGGAATCTGATGGACTACGGGAACCGAGTAAACGTGAAAGGTAAAGACGAATATGTAATCATCAAAACAGGTATCATCTCTTCAGACGTTGTGGAAGTATTAGAAGGCATCTCAAAAGACGATATCATTCTTCCTTTAAAACATTAACGCCATGAATATCAATACAGATATTGCCAAGACGTACATTCTTGCAGGCAAAAAGCAAACGGCAGTAGCCGCTTTGGGAGTACTGTTGGGTATGTCCATCTACATTTTTATGAACTGTCTTATAATGGCTTTGGACAGGAGCGTTACGACAAACGTATTTAAGAACACATCCCATATCAGGGTATATAACGATGATAAGATCAGTAAAGAGCTGGTAAAGGACGACCATTCAAAATACATCATTGTAAACCCAAAAGTGGTGCCCAGAAGCAACACCATCATTGATCCGCAAATGGTATCGGCAACCATTTTAAAACAAAAAGAAGTAGCCGTCGTGACACCCCAGGTCAATGCACCTTTATTCTACAATAACGGCAAATCACAGATTTCCGGTCTGGCGGTCGGCATCAAGCCGAGTGAAGCCAATATCATGTACGACATTAAATCAACGATGGTTGATGGCGATTTTGAGGCCTTGAAAACCAATCCAAGCGGTATAGTCATCGGAGCAGGAATTTCAGAGAAAATGAACCTTTCTGTCGGCGATAACCTCAATGTTACCTCAGCCAAGGGTGTAAACAGGACATATAAGGTCATGGGAATATTCAAGACCAATATTTCTGCTCTCGATAAGACAAAATCTTACGTCAATCTTGCCTCTGCACAGCAGCTTCAGAAAGAGGGTGCTTCTTATATCACGGACATCAATGTAAACATTACAAATCCTGACGATGCCATAAAGGTCAGTGAGGTACTGGCACAACTTACAGGATATAAAGCCGAAAGCTGGCAGGAATCAAGTGAATCCGTCGTTGCTGCCAACAAGATGCGGGCTATTGTTATGACCTTGGTTTCTTCGCTTATCTTATTGGTGGCAGGTTTTGGTATTTACAATATCCTGAACATGACCGTAAGCCAGAAAATAAATGATATAGCTATACTAAAGGCGATAGGATTTAAAGGTAAAGATGTTGTACGGATATTTATTACCCAGGCGCTCACAATTGGTGCCGTAGGCGTAATCGGCGGGGTGTTTCTAGCCATTATTTTGGTGACTATTTTAAGAAACACATACGTAGGAGGTGACATCGGATATTTCCCCATTAATTATGAAGGAAGGAAATTTGTTCAGGGGGTTGTTTTTGGCCTTGTCATCACTTTCTTAGCGGGATACTTTCCTGCCAAAAAAGCCGCCAGAGTAGATCCGGTTGCCATATTCAGGAAGTAAAAATCTATCTAATGTTACTGAAACAATTACAATGAATAATGATATAATCACAAATAGCACAGCTTCCCCACCCAGGGACAATGGCATTATACTTAGTACCACCAATATTGATAAATACTTTTATGACCCGATAGAATTTCAGGTGCTTAAAAATGTTTCTTTCGAGGTAAAAAAAAGTGAGCTGCTGACGATAGTAGGGAAATCAGGAAGTGGAAAATCCACCTTGCTATATATCCTTTCCACGATGGATACGGATTACAAAGGGCAGTTGTACATTGATGGCCAGATCATGACCAATCTGAGCATTGATCAGCTTGCAGCAATCAGAAATGAAAAGATAGGCTTTGTATTCCAGTTCCATTATTTACTGGCGGAATTTACCTGCCTTAAAAATGTAATGATACCGGCATTGCGATTGGGGAAACTATCCGAAAAGGAGATTGAAGCAAAAGCTTACCATAGGTTGGAAATGCTCGGTCTTGCAGATCAGGCGTTAAAACCTGCCAGCAAGTTATCGGGCGGACAACAGCAACGGGTAGCCATAGCACGGGCGCTGATAAACGATCCTCTTATCATCATGGGAGATGAACCGACAGGTAACCTTGACAGCAAAAACACAGGGATTGTTTTTGATACTTTCAGGGAGCTTTCGCATAACTATGGACAAACCATCATCGCAGTGACTCACGATGAGGATTTTGCAGGAAAAAGTGACCGGATAGTTGAAATGAAGGACGGAGAAATTATAAGTTGAACCCGTAGATGAGCAAAATTTTACTCAAAAAAATAAAATAGGCTAATAATTATCGCTTACGGCTAATTCAAAGCCAAAAGGCTGAATGAAGATAGAGCCAGGTTCGGCAAAATTGCGGTATCCTAGACATTGGGATAATCGCTGTACTTTCCCGGATACTTGGAGTGTCTGGTTTAGTCACTCGTTAATGGTATTTATAAATCCGTATTACAATAGAACTTTTCAATTGGATTTTTGATTATCCATCCGTTTGCTTCAGCAAAGGACATAATCTGCTTAGTATTCTTGATCTGTTTCTTGCTGCACATCCTGTAATACCGGATCGCGTTTTACAGCGAGGTAGTTATAAAACTTATGAGCAAATGACAGTTCAACCCTTATGAGTTCTATATCTTTTGCTTGAACTGGTAAAGAATAAATTCTTCAATCTTTTCCTGGTCGATTTCCATTGCCTGAGAGTCTCCGCGGAGCGAAGATTTTTCGCAACCATGTCTTTGAACTCCGTAACCTGTTTATCGGCTACCTCTAAAAGGGTAGGGACCCGTGTTCGAGGGTGGACTCCGGCCTTGCAGCTCCTTTTATGGTACACGGGAAGATTCCTGAACGCGTTTTTTAGCATCAGGGGGTGATATTCTCGTGCTGAATCTGGAGAATGGCCAAGTGACGTCCAAATCAGCCTGGATTTGATTAATCCTTGAGTTTAGTTTTTTAGCATCAATGCCATAGTTGACTCGCTTGGTTTCTACATCTCACTGATTGAGGTGGACTTTAATTCCTGGAGTAAACTCTTCATTCCGGGCGTCAATGCTAATCCTGCATATGACTGGCGCGTATCCATTTTTTCTGCTTTGGACTTTCTGTGCCAGAATAATAATGTCAGCATCTGATTGCTTTTCATTTTCATTGCTTTTTAGTTCAACAAAAGGGTTAAAAGGCCGGAATATCCAGCCGCACAGATTTGATTTAAACCTTTATCCACCAGTCTATTGTAAGTCTGGCTGGTGCCCAATTTTAGTTTCTAAATTTGGGCACCAGTCAAAGTGATCAGGAATGAAATGAAATGACTTATTATTCTTTAAAAAACAGCCTTAGAACAGGCATTTAACGCAAAAAGGCGCCTTTTGAGCGCCTTTTTGTGATCCCGCTGGGATTCGAACCCAGGACCACTACATTAAAAGTGTAATGCTCTACCAGCTGAGCTACGGAATCATTCCCTTGGTGGGGAGTGCAAAGGTAGAAAAAAATGAGAAAAATTCAACTTTTTTCCTCAAATAATGGTAAAGCTTTGATTCCTAACGAGAAAAAAATTCAGCTTCATAGCCACAAATTCACCAACACCCTGCCAGTCATTTGCCCCTTCAATATCTGATCAATCCGCTCTTTAAGTTCATCCAGGCCAACTTCAGTAACAAGGTGCTCAAGATCATGAGGCTTCCAATCACCGGCAAGGAACTCCCAGACAGGCGGTCGCTCTTCAATAGGTAAGTTAACAGAATCAACGCCCGCAAGGTGAATCCCCTTAATAATAAAAGGGAAGATGGTAAGCGGCAAATCCGTCCCGTTCACCAGCCCGCAGGCAGTAGCAATACCACCATAAGATAAGCTCTTTAGAATAGTGGTCAGAACTATTCCCCCAACAGTGTCCACGGCAGCAGCAAAACGGCTCTTCAACATCGGTCTCCCTGAAGTATCCTCCATCTCCGCCCGGCTTATGATCTCCGAAGCTCCGATGTTTCGAAGAAACTCATGTGAAGACTCCTTACTGCTGACTGCTGCTATCCGGTATCCCAGACGGTTTAATATACTAACCGCCACAGAGCCAACGCCGCCGGTAGCACCCGAAACGGCGATCAATCCATCCTCAGGTTTAACACCATGCTTTAAAATCGCTTGTACCGAAAGAGCCGCCGTAAACCCTGCTGTACCATAGATCATGCTTTCCCGCAAACTCAATCCCCCGGGAAGCTTAACTATCCACTCTGCCGGTACGCGAACATAGCCACCAAATCCACCACTGGTATTCATACCCAGATCAAATCCGGTTACAATAACTCTGTCGCCAGGTTTCCATTCAGCAGCAGACGACTCCTCTACAATCCCCGCCACGTCTATACCCGGAGTATGCGGATAGTTTTTACTGATAGACTTGTTCCCGCTTGCAGACATTGCGTCCTTGTAGTTCAAAGAAGAATAAAGAACTTTGATCAGCACGTCCCCGTCGGGTAATTCATCGGTGCTCCGCGAAACGACAGACATGTAAAATCTACCGTCCGCCTCAGCAGCCTGCAATGCCTTAAATGTATTAGCCATAAGTATTTATTTTAACGAACGAAATCAGTCCACTCTGTACCACCGGTAATCATAGCCTTTTAATCTGATATCTATTCTTGCATTTTTAAGAGTCTCTTTAGAAGGATCAAGCAGACTGGTCAGAATCTTTCCTTTCTCTACCTCTGTATTAATAGATTCTCTCACCGGTCGCGCACTGAAATTGTGAACCATTATCAATGACTTGCCCTTGTGAGTGTACTTAATCGATAACACACTATCTGTGCGTCCTTTCAGGATTCTCCAGTTACCCAAACTGATCTCCGGATGTTGCTTTCGAAGTTCGATGATTCCGCGCGAGAAGCTGAGAAGCGAGCTATCCGACTCTCTCTGCGCGGCGACATTTACTTTTTTATAACTGTAAACCCCAGTGTCGATCACATCTCTGAAAAGATTTCTTGCGTTCGAAAAGCCTGCATTGGCAGAGGCCGACCACTGCATAGGTGTCCTCACAGCCAGGCGTTCCTTCAAGCTCAGATCATCGCCCATGCCTATTTCTTCCCCATAACGTATCACAGGCGTACCTGGCAGGGAAAACAGAAGGCTGTACGCCATTTTTAGTTGCTGCTTATTATTTGAGAACATAGGAGCAAGCCGCCGACGTATTCCTCGGTCATATAAGATCATCCCCGAATCAGGAGCGAACTTCGAATAAACAAACAGTTGTTTGTCCTTAGGAAGCCGGCCCAGATCAATTTCATCATGATTCCTTAAGAAATAAGCCCATTGGGCACTGCCGGGTTTTTCCTTGGTATCTTTAAGCACTTTTACGAAGTCTTTCGCATTACCCGAAGCAAACGCGTAGAAGAGGAATTGATTTCCGAAAAAATTGAACATCATCTGCAGGCGTTCTCCTCGCTCGCCGAAGTATTCAATGTTCTTATCTGCCTCAACATTTGCCTCACCAAGAAGGAGAGCATCAGGCTTGATTTCCTTAACCGTTTTCCTGATCTCAGTCAGAAACTCTATCTTATTCTCTTCGCTTTCTGAACCTGTCTTTGGAAGGTCTACGATAAACGGCACCGCATCAAGCCTGTAACCGTCCAGACCTTGTTTCAACCAGTATTTCAGCGCCTTTTTCATCTCCGCCTGCACATCCTCGTTCTCTATATTCAAATCTGGTTGGAAGGTATAAAAACGATGAAAATAATACTGGCGTGCCAGACTGTCAAAGGTCCATGTTTCCTTTTCAACACCCGGAAAACCCATTCCTTTATCCCAGTCTTCAGGACGGTCTTTAGACCATACATAGTAATTGAAATATCTGGAAGAGGTGTTTTTCCTGGCTTGCTGAAACCAGGGGTGGCTCGCGGAAGTGTGATTGAGCACCAAGTCCATGATCACCTTGATGTTTCTCTTCTTAGTTTCTGCGATAAACAGGTCAAAATCGGCTTTTGTGCCGAGTCTTTTGTCAATTTTATAATAATCAGCAACATCATACCCATCATCCTTGTCCGGTGTTGGTTGAAAAGGTGAAAGCCAGATAACGTCAACACCCAGCCACTTCAGATAGTCGAGCTTTTGTGTGAGACCTTTAAAGTCCCCTTTGCCATCGTTATCGCTGTCTTTGTACGTATCAACGTCAATATTGTAAATGATGCTTGTCTTATACCAGGGTGCTGTGTCGTCTGACGATTGCTGGATCGGTTTGTCGATGCAGGATGTGCATATCAAAACACAGAGAAGAAAGGTGTTGAGAGCTAGTCTTTTCATATTTGGCGATTACTTACAGATAACGGGACCATCGCTTAAATGTTTAGACTGCTGAATTCTCAGCTGCCGGTACCTCACTATTTGTTTTCCTGAGCGGTAAAAGAAGAACAAACAGCGTAATCTCGCCAAACAGATACCTACATTCCCTCAAATGAATGTTTATGTGTGCGGATATGACCTGAAAATAGACGCATAAAGAGATTGCCGATCAGGCATATACCCAAAAGAATGTACAATAAACACAACCCTGAAAAATTTCGCTTAGTTTCCATAACCATCGTTGTTTTTTGCTAAGATAGACTCACTCATGCTTGTAAATATTGACTTAGATCACCTTTAATCAAGACATGCGTCAAACAAAAAGGGAGTCTCTTTCAGAAGCTCCCTCTCATGTTGGTAGATGATCTATTTCCACCCGCCACCAAGGGCTTTATATAAAGATATTTGATTCAATGCCTGTTGTTTCTTTGCTTCAACCTCATTCAGTTCTGCATCCAAAACCCCTCTTTGTGTAGTGATGATGTCCAGATAGGTCACCCTACCCGCGAGAAACAGGTCGTTTGCCGCAGATACCGAAGCGGTCAAAGCTTTCACCTCATCAGAAATATGACCTCGTTTTTTGTGGATGAACTCCCTTGTCTTCAGAGCATCCTGCACCTCATTATATGCCTTCAGAACGGTTTTTTCGTATTCCTGAAACGCAATACCGTAGGCTGCCTTGTAAGTGTTATACTCCGAGCGGATCCTGTGCTGATTGAAAATCGGAGCCGTTAGGCCGCCGAGCAAACCATAAGCAATCGACTTGTCCACTTCAAAGAACTTATCCAGACTAAAAGAATGAAGACCTACATAAGGTGCCAGCACCAGGGCCGGTAGAAAGCTGGCGTTTGCCGATTTGATTTCTTTATTCGAAGCGATCAGTTCAAGACCTGCTCTGCGGATATCCGGTCTTAAAGAGATCATTTGCAGCGGAGTACCGCTATGCAAAGCCTCTAATGAGATAAACTGATCAAGACCATTCTGTTTCAGGTTTAACGGTGCTTCAAATCTGCCTGTCAGGAAGTTCAGGTGATTCTGCATCAGGCTTATTTGCTGACGAACTTCCTGTTCCTTGGCTCTGGAACTGGCCAGCACAGCCTTAAACTGCTGTACACCTAATTCTGTTGCCATACCTGCCTCTTTCTGCACCTCAATGATCTGGAGACTTCTCTGTTGCAGTTTAATGTTTTTGGTCAGAATATCGAGTTCTTCATTTAGCGTAAGCAGTTTGTAATAAGTGCTCGCTACATTACTGATCAGCTCTGTCTGCACCAGCTTCCTACCCTCGTAAGAGGCAAGGAATCTGTTTAATGCCGCCTTTTTTCTGTTCTTCAATTTACCCCACAGATCGATCTCCCATGACGTTCTGATTCCAACGAAATAATCGGGAAGCGGATCAGGCAGACGCTCACCTTCCTTCAGGTTTTCCGAGAAGTTGGTATCGTAATTTCCAATACCGTCCATGGTATAGAATCCATAGCGCCTTAATCCGGCTTCTACAGCCAGGTCAACATTGGGCAGGCTTGCCGACTTTCTCATTCGCAACGTAGCCTTTGCCATTTCAATGTTGTGCAGAGTCTGCTGCATATCGGTATTATTTACCAGAGCAGAATCAATCAGTGCAATGAGGTGTTCATCCTTAAAAAAGGTTTTCCATTCCGTATTGGCAATTGTGGTCGTATCTGTACTTTGATTGAAAGTCGCAGGAACATTTCGGTGCTCGTGTTTAGGCAACTCACGCTTGGCAGAACAACTGCCGATAAACAGAGCAAGTGCAATCATCGTTACAGCTTTTGACTGACCCGGTTTCTTCTTCGCTCTTTTCTTTTTCTGGAAAGAGGAGAAAAGAACATATAGGCCAGGAATCACGATTACGCCGACGATGGTGCCCATCACCATTCCTCCTACAGCAGCGGTACCGATTGACCGGTTTCCAAGTGCGCCGGCCCCGGTTGCGATCATCAGAGGAACCAGACCTGCCGCGAATGCAAACGAGGTCATCAGGATAGGGCGCAGACGAACTACAGATCCCTCAATAGCCGCTTCCAGATAGCTCATACCTCGTTGTTGCTTAATAATGGCATACTCCACAATCAGGATCGCGTTCTTCCCGAGAAGCCCGATGAGCATGATGAGTGCTACCTGCGCATAAATATTGTTCTCCAGTCCGAACAGACTCAGGAACAGGAAGGCTCCGAACACGCCCGATGGCAGACATAACAATACAGGCAAGGGAAGAAGAAAACTCTCATATTGCGCAGCCAGAATCAGGTAAACGAACAGCAAACACAGTGCGAAGATATAAAGTGCCTGATTACCCGAAAGGATCTGCTCACGCGTCATACCCGACCACTCAATTTCATATCCTGGTGGGAGGGTTTCCGCCACCTTTTCAACTGCCTCAATCACCTGCCCGCTGCTAAATCCTTCAGCAGCATCTCCGTTCAGCATCGCCGATGAGAACATATTGTAACGGGTGATCTGTTCTGGACCGTAAACCCGCTCCATCGTGATGAATGAAGAGAAGGGAAGCATTTCACCCTGTTCATTCTTGATGAAGAGCTTCAGCACATCTTCAGGCTTCTCCCTGTAATTAGGACCGGCCTGAACCATTACCTTGTACATCTGTCCGTACCGGATAAAGTTCGTCGCGTAGAAACTTCCCATCAGTGTTTGCAGCGTATTCATTGCATTCTCTACAGAAATACCTTTCTTCGCAGCCAGGTCATAATCCACGTTCAGCAGATACTGAGGAAAGCTAACGTCAAATGAGCTGAAAACATTCCCAACTTCTGGTGTCGCCCTCAGATCGTCCATAAACTTATTCAGTACTTCAGAGGTCTTGTTCAGGTCGTCATTGCCTGTTTTGTCCAGTAGACGCATCTCGACACCCGCGGAGTTACCGAAGCCCGGTACCGTAGGAGGAGGGAAGAACTCTATTTCCGCATCCATAATGTGTGCTGTTGACTTACGCAGCTCGGTGATTACGTCGTTGACAGACTGCTCCCTGTCATCCCAACCCACGAGGTTGATCATACCCATACCATATGAAGCACCCGAAACTTCGTTAACCAAACTGTAACCTGCCAGGGTAGATACAGTTTCAACAGATTGCATCTTTCTGCTTATTGCATCAATTTCATTCAGAACAGTTTCTGTACGGTCTACTGTTGCTCCCGGAGGAGTAGTTACGTTCACATAAATCATTCCCTGATCTTCTGTAGGGATGAAACCAGATGGCAAGATACTGCTCATTCCCCAGGTCGCAACGAAGAAAGCGATCAGCAATCCGAAAGTTAAGGCCCTGCGGCCCGCAATCCTGGTCAGCAATCTATGGTACCCGCCCGACATCCTATTGTAGCCGGCATTGAATTTAGTAAAGAAACGTGCCATCCAGCCTTTAGCAGCAGGCTTATCATGCGGAGAGCGCAATATAATTGCACATAGTGCCGGAGTCAGCGTAAGAGCGTTGATACCGGAGATGATAATTGCAGAAGCCAGCGTTAGTGAGAACTGCCTGTAGAAGATCCCGACAGGACCCGATAGGAATGCTACCGGAATAAATACAGCCGACATTACCATCGTAATTGCCACAACCGGTTTACCTACTTCTTTCATAGCCACGATAGTGGCCTCCATCGGCTGGAGATGTTCTTCCTCCATCTTGGAATAGACGGCCTCGACGACGACTATTGCGTTATCGACCACGATACCGATCGCAAGGACTAGTGCAAACAGTGTTAATAAGTTGATCGAGAAACCGAGCATCTGCATGAAAAACAGAGCTCCGATCAAACACACCGGTACAGCAAGTGCAGGTACAAGTGTAGAACGGAAATCTTGCAGGAAAAGGAATACCACAATAAACACCAGGATAAATGCCTCGAGCAGTGTTACAAGAACGCTGGAAATGGATGCGTCCAGGAATCGTGATACGTCATACCCCATTGTATATTTCATACCCGGGGGAAAGGAGCCTTCCTTCAGCTCGGCCATCTTGTTTTTGACGTTCTCGATTACTTCCTGGGCATTTGATCCGGGAAGCTGTTTCATCATGATCGACGCCGAGGGTCTTCCATCCGTTTTCGACACCATCTCGTAGTCAAGTGATCCGAACTCTACGTCCGCAATATTCTGAATACGGATAATTGATCCGTCAGCATTCGCCCTGATCGGGACGTTCTTATACTCTTCCGCACTGGAGAATTTTCCGGGATAACGAAGCACATATTGCTGCATATTCACAGACTTATCTGAACCGATACCCGTCTGCCCCGGAGCTGCCTCTACGTTTTGCTTTCTAAGAGCGGCAATAACATCGTCACTGGAAATCTCGTATGCAGCCATACGGTCGGGTTTCAACCAAACGCGCATCGCGTAATCCCTCAAACCCATGATCTGAGCAAACCCTACACCTTCTATTCGCTTCAGCTCCTTTAAAATGTTGATATCCGTGAAGTTATATATAAAGCGCTCATCAGCAGAGGCGTCATCACTATAGATGTTCAGATACATCAGCATACTGTTTACCTCTTTTTCGGTCGTTACCCCGGCTTTGATAACCTCTTCGGGCAGCTCATCGAGTACCGTCGTAACCCTATTCTGTACGTTTACCGCTGCAATATCCGGATCAGTACCTACCTTAAAGAATACCTGGATGAGCGTAGTACCGTTATTCGTAGATACGGAGTTCATGTATGTCATTCCGGCAACCCCGTTGATCGCCCGTTCAAGTGGAATGGCTACGGCATTGGTGCTGACCTCGGCATTTGCACCCGTATAATTTGCGGTGACTACCACCGAAGGGGGAACGATGTCAGGAAACTGTGTAATAGGCAATGTGAACAGTGCCAGCAGTCCGAGCAGCGTTATAAAGAGAGATATGACCAGCGATAATACTGGTCGTTTTATGAAATTTTCAAACATAATTATGCATAGCTAGGCGGGGCGGTTATGGCACCCGCACAATAAACATGTCCGTTGAGAGCGATTAGTTTTTTGCCAGATGACCAGCCTTATTAGCATCCATAGATTTTGGATCAATCTGTACACCGTCACGAAGACTTTGCGTTCCTTCAAACACAACTTTATCGTCTTTCGTCAATCCGGAGCTTACAGTGTAATAGTGGCCTACCCGTTGGCCTGCCGAAAACGGAGTCATCTTGACTTTGTTTCCAGCACCCAGCACGTACACATAAGTCCTGTCCTGGATCTCAAAAACAGATTTTTGATGCACCACTAATATTTCACCTGTTTCTACCGGAACGCTGATCTTGCCTGAAGCACCGTGTTTCAGCAGTCGGTTTGGATTGGGGAATCGGGCTTTCAGCGATATAGTACCGGTCTGGCTGGCAAACTCACTCTCCGCGAATGTTGCGTCTCCTGGATATGGATAGGCCTGTCCGTTTGCAAGACTCAGCTTAACCTTTTTTTTGAAGCCATTACGTGCATAGCCCGAGTCGGCAGCTATGCCCAGATATTCTTTCTCTGAAATGGAGAAATAGACGTTTACAGCGCTGAGGTCGGATACACTGGTTAATAACGAGCCTTCTTCAAGTAAACTTCCGGCTTTAAGGGGAATACGGTCAATCCTACCGCTGAAAGGCGCTCTCACTAGAGTATAGCCTAACCTGGATTTTGCAAATTGAAGTACCGATCTGGCCTCTGCGACCCGCGACTGAGCTGCCTTCAGCTTCGCGCCAGCCAGCTCAAGGTCTGTTTTTGAAACGATGTTATTCTTCACAAGCGTGCGAGTTCTCTGCTGCTCTAATTCTACAGTCTTTGCATCTGCAATCGCGTTATTCAGCACTGCTTCCGCCTTGCTAAGGTCTGCCTTATATTCCTCATCGTTAATTTTGAACAATACCTGTCCGGCTGTTACCTGTGATCCTTCTTCTACATAGATCTTTTCCAGAAATCCGCTCAATCTTGAACGCACTTCAACGTTCTTAACTGCCTGTATATCGGCTACATATTCATTATAAATGATTGTGTCGAGTACACTTACATTTGCTACAGGGACACTGCGTGGGGTGTTGCTGGTTGAGGCCTTCTCACTCTGCGGGGTACAAGATGCAAATGCAAGAGTAATAAAAGAGGCGCAATAAGCTAAAGCGTTTACTTTCATGATGTCTAAGGGGTTTTGGGGCGTGTTATACGTCCTGTTATCGAAGTTTGAGTAGGTTGAGCGTTAATACTGAGCCGGATATAGGATACAGCTTCTCCTTGATCATGGAACGACCGCCTCACTATTTAATAGTGTGGACATAGTACCCGGGGATCTGTTAAGGATTCCTTAATGCAATTAAAAGGGCTTTAACCTGAATAGATAAGAATAGTATCCAGGTAAGCAGAAACTTTTATTCTGGTAAAAGGAATGACTGGTTATTATAGCCCGGCAGATTCTGCTAAAAGCTAAAATAAGGAAGAAAAAAAAGATTATCGGAGCCACGAAGTTACCCGATTGTAAAACACGATACTCTTCATTTGGAATTTCGAGATCGTTTCCCTGGCTTTTCATCGGAATGTCCATAACGTCATCGAGAAAAAACTCAATTATTGAATCACCCGCAAAAATATACTGTTTATCGACGCTCGGACTAGCTCCCGCCTCATAGACAATGATATTTAGGTACGCAAAAAGCGACAAGAAGTGAAATAACTTGATGATCATTCTGGACGCAAAGATATATTAATACGATTTTGAACAAAATCCTGAAGCAGGTTTGTGACAAGATATCGACCTGCGTAACATCTTTTTTATAGTAGAAGCCGCTTTCTTACGCTTTTATCAACATAAGATCCATCACAGGCTGGCGTTTGTATTATTTTTGCACTATGCAGCCTGTCTCGCCTCCGATCCTTCGCAAGATCATCCATATCGACATGGATGCGTTCTACGCGTCTGTCGAACAAAGGGACAATCCTGATTTGCGGGGAAAGGCCCTTGTCGTGGGAGGCTCTCCCCAGGGGCGGGGAGTTGTCGCCACCGCAAGTTATGAGGCAAGAAAGTTCGGCGTCCGCTCGGCTATGTCGAGCAAGCAGGCGCTGCAGCTTTGTCCTCATGCCATCTTCGTAAGGCCAAGGTTCGACGTCTACAAGGAGGTGTCGGGAAAAATTCGCGAGATATTCAGGAGATATACCGATCTGATCGAACCCCTTTCTCTTGACGAAGCCTATCTTGATGTTACGAGCGACAAGCTGAACATCGGGTCTGCACTTGAGATAGCACAGCAGATCAAGCAAGCCATCAAAGATGAACTAGATCTTACTGCGTCTGCAGGCGTGTCGATAAATAAGTTTGTTGCCAAGATTGCCTCCGACATCAATAAGCCCGACGGACTGAAGTTCATCGGTCCTTCGTCTATTGAAGCTTTCATGGAAAAACTGCCGGTGGAAAAGTTTCATGGTGTCGGCAAAGTCACGGCAGCCAAAATGAAGAGTATCGGACTTCATACCGGTACAGATTTGAAAAAACTCTCTGAGCAGGAACTTATCCGCCACTTCGGTAAGATAGGAAGCTTTTACTATCACATTGTTCGCGGAAAAGACGAGCGAGTCGTTCAGCCACACAGAGAAACAAAATCCCTGGCAGCAGAAGATACGTTTGCCCATGATCTTAGAACGCTGGAAGAGATGGACGCTGAGCTCTACAAGATTGCGGAGATCGTTCATACAAGGCTCGAGCGGAAGAATCTGAAAGGCCGTACGGTTACGCTCAAGGTAAAGTACAGCGACTTCAGACAAATCACCAGAAGCCAGTCGCTTCTTTCGTCTGTGGCCGATCAACATACAATCTTTACGATCGCAAGCAAACTCCTGGCAGCTGCGATCTCCGAAGATGAAAAAGTACGTTTGCTTGGAATCTCTATATCAAAGTTCAACGAACCTGAAGATCCAAAGTTTTTAAGGCAGCAACAGAGCGGACAACTGAGGCTCTTTCCCTAATCAGAAGCTCTGCTTACCGGAGGTTTCCATTTGCTGCGTGGCTCAAAATAATTCCATAGAAAAACAGAAACCTTGCGGATCAGTGCCTGTCCTTCATTGTCCCTGTTCCAGCTTTGATCTGCATTGTCTTTCGTTCCAACATAAAACACGTACTCGCCTGAAGGTGCGTTGACCAGCACCACTTCAGACCGCGACGCGTCTACAGCACCGCTTTTCGCAGCTGCCTGTACATAAGGCGGTATCTGAGCAAGTGCGTCCTCGTCGTAATATCCTTTTGTCATTAACCGGTACATCCGCTCACTTGCAGTCTTACTCACTATTTCGCCGTTCCTTATCTTAACAAGCAGCGAAGCCATTTCACGGGGCGTAGTTTGCCCCCAACCATATTTCTTCCATATTTCTTCCCGGCCCTTCGTTCTTGAATTTACCCTGGTATGTTGTAAATTATATTTTTCCATCAGCTTGTTGATCTGCTCACCTCCTCCTGCAAGCTGCTGATTCCAGAGAGAGGTAGTATTGTCGCTGTAAGACATCATCAGATGTGCCAGAACACTAACTTCTGTGGCCGAGCTGTCCTTGAAATGCTGCATGATCCCCGATCCTCCGTATTTTATGGCATCTCTGTAGATCATTGGCTGATGATAGCTCAACTTGCCTTGCTCGATCTGATCAAACAGGCCGACAAGAATCGGCACCTTCACGATGCTGGCGGTAGGGAAGATGCTGTCCCCGTTCAGGGAAGCATACTTTCCGGTCTTTAGGTTCATAATGTAGATCCCCACAGACCCTCTGAACGTACCCACAAGATCGGACAGATCTTTCTCGAGCTTACGATCACGTTTAAGCTTCTGAGAAAACGTAAATGCAGGTAAGAGCAGTAACAACAAAAGTAGCAGGGCCGGGGAGATTAGTTTACGTCTGTTCATCTTTGAAAGTAAGTTCAGGTATTATTTTCAATATAGCTATTCTTCGTTTAATTCTTCTGATAAAGCTTTCAACTCCTGCAGTTCCCGTTGATATTCATCAAACTTAGTACTATTCTTTTCTCGAAAAGCACCAGCTTTGTGAGCGATAATTATCATGACGCCTGATATGCTCATAGCCAAGAGTGTATCCAGTATTCCGCTAGCTAGTCCCTCATTTTCAACCTTGCGTTGTAAGAAGGATAGGGGAAATAGAACGGCAGTACTCAATAAGATCTTTAGCGTCAATCCCAGAAATTCTCCTGGCCTGTTATATTTTCGAAGGATTTCAGTAATACTCAACAGTGCTTCCTGAAGATTGGAGTTCCCGATCTCAACGTTTCGCAATTGCAGAGTAGTTTTGAGCATCGCCGCTCCAAGTACGAGCACACAAAGGCAGTAGACAGCGATAGGCAGGTATTCTGTGGTTCGCTTGAAATCGAACGGATTGCTGAAGATTACAATCATCCCGAGTAAAAACCAGAAGAGCATATAACCAACTCCCATCAGGTAGTTTCTTTTTACCCTCGTAAGGCGAGATTGTGATTTTTCCTTGATCATGCTTACAATAAGCCGGTCGCTTAATACACGGCTGCGCTCAATCTTCTTATCATAGGTTTTCCAGGCAGTTTTAAGTTCATCTAACATGACAATGTTTATTTATGATTTTTTCCAGTTTAAGTTTAATCCTGTTTAGCTTGACGCCAACATTACTCTTTGTGATACCGATGATATCAGAAATCTCCTCGTAGCTTTTTTCTTCCAGATACAGCATAACAATGGCTTTCTCAATCTCATTGAGCTGGTCTATGGCATGCCTGAGTAAAGCGAGATCCCCCTGCTGATCGGGCCCGGGACTAAAGTCCGGAATCTCGAAATCTGCGTCAATGAGGCTGCGTCGACTGGGCTCCCTCTTTTCCTTTCGTAAACGGGTGATCGAGGTGTTCAAAGCTATCCTGTACATCCAGGTGGACTTTAATGATTCGGCCCTGAATCCTGGATATGATTTCCACAGTTGCAGTACCATTTCCTGGAAAAGATCCTTTCTGTCCTCTTCATCATCGCAGTACAGATTGGAGATCTTGTAGAGAATTCCCCGATGTTCGTTTATCATTACGATAAATTCATCTTTCATTTAATTTGATTTTGAACAGTTAGTCGTAGGCCACTAAAGGAAATTACAGGTTCTTTAGAAAATTTTGCCGAAACAAATGGGAGCACTTGAACAAATGGGAGCACTTTAAAAAGATCACAAAAAAAAGCGACTTAATTTACTTAAGCCGCTTCAGATTTTGCAATGAAAATAAATTATTTTACTCTTTCCACATAGTCGCCTGTGCGGGTATCAACTTTGATCTTATCGCCCTGATGAACGAACAAGGGAACTTTTACTTCAACTCCGTTCTCTGTAGTTGCATACTTCTGTGCCCCAGAAGATGTATCTCCTTTAACAGCAGGCTCTGCATACGTAATTTCAAGTTCTACAAAGTTAGGAGCCTGCGCCATGATCGGTTCTTCACTTTCAAATGAAACGACCACATTCATGCCTTCCTTTAAGAATCTTGCAGAAGGACCGAACAATGCTTTCGGAATATTAAACTGGTCAAAGCTTACATTGTCCATCACTACAAAGTAGTCGCCTTCGTCATATAAATATTGGTAGTCGTTTGTCTCGACACGGCAGATTTCAACCTGCTCGTCAGTACCCAAACGCGCTTCTACAATTTTTCCTGTTTTGATATTGCGGAATTTTCCAAGATAAAAGGCACCGCCTTTTCCTGGTGTACGGTGTACATGTTCTTCAACCGTTACCAGTTCGCCGTTGTAACGTAAGATATTTCCTGTTTTTACTTCAGATGCCTTTGCCATTAAAATAAGTGTAAAGATTTGATGCCAAATATAGGTGGTTTTTCGATAATAATAGAAGTTGCCTTCAATCCTCAGACGAATGGATTATCCGAGTTGTAGTTCGTGAATTTTTGACTGTCTGTTATGGGAATGCTTGTGTAGTTTGATCCAGCGATTAGTTGCTGCAGGGAGAAGAATGGAAGTGCTCCCGAAACAAGCGTCGCATGTAGCGACTGAAGTGTCCGGGCAGGGTAGATTGCACAAAGTGGCTCGATAAATTTATCCTTTTCGTAAACATAGTAGTCAAAAGCCTCTGTTTTCGTCTCATACGTCTGTTTTAATAATTGCAGTGTCGGGAGGTCCATATCAACCATATCGCAAGCAAGAACCAGAATTTCTTGATGTGGGTGAGCCTTGTAAACACTAAGCAAGCCTTTCAGCGGACCCCTGGCATGGACAGAATCTACAATCAGCTGATGTCGGGAAAAAACCTGGCCATAGGCTTCAAGCTGTGCTGCGTTAACAGATAGTATGACCGGAATGTCCAGCTTCGATAACTTAGAGGCAGCTCGTTCTGCCCAGATCTCGTTACCCGCAGAAAGCAGACCCTTATCGCTTCCCATTCGCTTGCTTTCCCCGCCGCATAATACTACACCGAAAATCATCCGTTCTCTGATTCGTATATATGCTTATTCAGATCTCCCGTTTCGGTGTGACAGTTACAGTTGCCTCCCCATACGCTCGTGCCATCTTCAAAATACTCACATTTCCAGATCGGAACTTCATGCTTAATACGGTCAATGATATAGCGGTTGCTGGCATAAGCCTCACTTCTGTGGGCGGATGCAGTAATCACCACTACCGCCGATTCGGAAATTTTCACCTTACCTATGCGGTGTTGGGCAACGGCAATATTGAGGTTCCAACGCTGACGGGCATCTTCCAGGATCTGGTCCATCATTTTGGAAGCCATAGGAACATAAGATTCATATTCTATGTAATCTACCTTCTTGCCAATGTTGTTATTCCGCACCTCGCCGCTGAACAAGACTACCGCCCCTGCGGCAGGATGATGAGATTCTGCCAGTATTCCCGGCAGGTCCAGTTGTTCTTCAGTTATATAGTCCATCTCAACCTCCGCTGCTTGGTGGTAACACAACTACATGATCATTTGCTAGCAGGGGATGAGCGTCAGTAACCAGGTCTTCCTGCACTACGAAACGACACATACCGAGGAGCTGTGACGATGATGGATTCAGGTTCCCAAGGTGTTGCCTCAAATCAGCAACCGTTTCCAGCTGGTCTGCTATTTCAAATTCCTTACTGAAATAGTTTTTTAAGGCAGCAAAGACTTCTATTTTCATGCGTTATTATCCCCCTATATGAAGCATGCTAAGCGTGCTTCCCGTAAATTTAATTGATTGTTTTTGAGCAAGTGCCTCCCGGAGACTGCTGTCTAACCGTTGAGAGTCGGTCTCAACAATACTGATTGGACTATTGCTGCTCAGACAGCCGTAGATATTTCCATAAGCGTCGAGGCGCAACCGGTTGCAGTCTGAACAAAATGGTTCGCTCTCATTGGCAACGATACCAAAAATATTCCCATCCGCAGTCTGCCAGTAATTCGAGGTAGAAGAACTTTTTCGGGGCAGAGGAAAAGCCGGGTAGTGTGTGTCAATCCTGCTAAGAATTTCCTCCTGCGAAAAAAAGTGCTGATCAGCAGTATCGTGAAGGTGCCCCATAGCCATGATTTCCAGGAACCTGATCTTGATTTTTTTCCGAAAGGCATATTCCAGCAATGGCAGGATCTGGCTATCGTTCAATCCTTTCATGACTACCGAGTTGATTTTGACCTCTATGCCTAGTCGGTGCGCGGCTTCAATACCTTTCAATGTTCGACTAAGGTCATGCCTGCGACTCATCAGATGATACACCTCCAGATCAATTGCGTCCAGTGAAACATTGATGGATGAAATTCCGGCAGCTTTTAGCGCAGGAGCCATATTTTCAAGAAGCAGCCCGTTTGTAGTCAGCTTCAGGTCATTGATGCCGAGATTACGTATACCTCGGACAAGCTCAGGTAGCTGTTTGTATAACAGGGGTTCACCACCTGTAAGTCTGACAACACTCAGATCAAGCCGCTCATGTAATTTTGCGATCAGCTTCAGCAATTCATCAGCTGGCAGCGTCCGGCTTTTCGCACTCTGGTAATTCTCTTTGCTGTCCTCGTTCCCGCAGCAGCAGTACACGCAGGCGAGGTTGCATGTGTTCAGCAAGCTTACTCGAAGTGTTTTAAAGGTTCTGTCAAAATTATCTTTGATCTCTGTCATTATTCACTATAGCCATGCAAGAACTTAAAGTAACGTTAAATAAGCGAAAGTGTTGTAACTTACGTGTATATTTTATGCCTCTCTATCTCAAGAAAGGCGGTTTTTTCAGCTTCGCAAAGCGGGCAGCAGAAAGCCTCCGGGAGATCCCTGAATAAGGTGCCTGATGCCACACCTCCCGATTCGTCACCAGTCTTCTCATCGTAAATGCTCAAACAGAACCTGCATTGGAAAACGGTGTCGAAAGTATCGCTATGACTAATATTTTGAGGTTCAATATCATTGGAATGAATAGTTGAAACACTCTGATCTGCGTAATAGCGGCAGAGTTCAGCTAAAACCTTGCCTAATGCATCTGCAGTAACATCTTTCCTGTAGTTAACTAATTTTTTAGAATTTGGGTTAAAGTCGGTCGTATGCAGGATGTCGAAGAGTTGCCTTTCTTCTGTTTCGCCAAGGAGGTGCACTCTTCTTATGATAACCGAACCGAAAAGTCCGGCTTTCGGATTCATCTTAATGGCGAAGCAGAGATCTCCGGTCGACAGGTCTTCATGATCGAATTCTTTTGCCAAAGCCAGCTTTAAATTCAAACCAGACTCGCATAAATCCTCAGTTTGCCAGTTCAGTTCACTCACTGGATGTCTTGTACATATCCCGTGTTTTAGGAGCAGCAACTTCCATTGTCCGAGGTCGGAGATAGAAATCCCCTTTATCAATATGGACCTCCATGGGGTAGTGTATATCTGGCCGATTCTGCTTTTAATGCACATGGCGCAGAGATCCTTCAGAAAAGCGATATTGAAAAGTTCATTTCTTCGGTAAATACCGAGCCAATACCTATCCCCAGACAGGTTGAACCCTTCATAACAGGGAATTTGATAAGAAGAAAGCTGTAGCACAGAAGAAGGCAACTGTCTGATTGAACCGCTAAGGGGAGAAGCTTTCTCCTCCAGAAAATGACCATCTGCAGCGTTATTGTCGTAAAAAAGATCGGCGTTCTCAAGGATTGCGATTTCCACTCGCTTGCTCATTTCGCAGATGTCTTCCGAATATATAAGTGAAGACCAACAGTATATGTGGTTAGTTTTTGGGAAGCGAACATATAAATACCAGTAATTACTTATATCAGATGAAATGAAGTTGATGTTGCCGGTAAAAAATGGAATAAACGTCTGACTACTGTCTACCAGGTTAATCTTCAGCGTTGGTGTGAAGGAAAAGGAATCCAGTATGTCTTTATAAACACCCTCACGAAGCCAGCCTGTGCTATCAAATATGTACTCACTGGCATAGGAACTGATAATGTTGGGATGATTATTAGCATTAACTTCATACACGGTATCTGATACAAAAAAATGATGTTCAAGGTCTTCCAGCTGCTCTTCATCAATTTCAAAATACAGCTGTTGCCTGTTACCGAAGGATATCGAAGAGGCACCCGCAGATTCTGCCCCACGAAGAATACTTTGAAGGTCTCCTGTAGATACAATCCCCCCTGGAAGGTTTATCTTGATATTTATTCTGCTCATATATTCGATATTAAGAAACCATGGTTTCTTCCGCTCTTAACTGTTCAAGAATGCGTTTAACTTCAGGTCGGCAGGATCCGCAACCCATCCCCGCACCAGTAACCGAGCAAAGTTCCACGAAGTCCAGACAACCCGAATCCATCTGTTTTGTGATGTTTCCGCTGCCTACGTTGTTGCAGCTGCATACCAATTTTCCCAGAACTGGTTCCGACGTTTTGCCGCTCCGCAATAAGGTCAGACGTTTTTCACTAAGTTCTGTTTGATTGGCAATCAGCTCTCTAAACTCCTGAAATTCGCTTTTATCACCTATCAGAATCGTTCCGACGAGTCGATCCTGATGTACGATGCATTTTTTGTAATAGCGTTTAGCCTTGTCGATAAATACAATCTCTTCATACTGTGGGTCATCAGGGCACTCGGGAATACCGATACTGCAAAGATCGAAGCCATGAATCTTGATAATATTCATGAATATGCTGCCCCTGTAATAACTGCCAATATCGCCGTTCAGATACCCTGATACCACCTCGGCCTGCTGTTCTGCGGCGGCGGTTATGCCATAGAGTGTTCCTTTGAACTCGGCGATCTCGCCAATCGCAAAAATTGAAGGATCGCTCGTTTGCAGACGCTCGCTTACAACCACCCCCCGTTTACAGTCCAAACCGCAACTTTTGGCGAGCTCTATGTTTGGCGTTGTGCCAATGGCAATAATCATCGCATCGCAATTGATCTTTCTTCCACTTTTTAGTCCGATACCGCTTAGTTTTGACCGGCCATAGTAAACCTGCACCTCGTCATTATAGAAAATATCGCATCCCTGCTCAGAGATTTCCTCATGTAAAAGTTGACTGCCCAAAGGGTCAAGCTGCCGGTTCAAAAACCGAGAGACACGCTGCACAATGGTGATCTTGACGCCAATCTCGCGCAAAGACGCTGCCATCTCCAAACCGAGAAGTCCACCGCCAACTATGACGACATGAGCCTTTGTCGGAATGTATCTCTTGAAATCGTCAGCATCAGTCCGGTTTCTCATGCTGAATATACCTGGTAGTGAAGGTACATGCTTAGGCAGAGTCGCACGGCTCCCTGTTGCCATGATCAGAATATCGTAATTCGTTTTATTTCCCCTGGAATCTGTAACGTATTTGTCGTCCCGATTGATGTACTCGACGCTGACACCTCTTAGCAGACGAATATTATACTCCGGTTCTTCCTCGTCTGTCATTTTTACGAGCTGTTCCCAACGCTGCTCGCCGCTTATATAGTCTGGCAACATTACCCGGTTGTAAAAAGGTGAGTCCTCCTTGCTAAACACGGTAATGCTATCCTCTTTGTTTATCTCACGATGCGATCTGACAAAGCCATATGCACCAGCACCTGCACCAATGATGACTATTCGTTGAGGTAATCTGCTTAATTTTTCTACCCGTACAGCGCAATACTTAAAGTCCGGCTCCTTAGAGATAGGGTCAAGCAGCGTGCTGGTAATATTATTTGTCCTGTTCAGGTCATTTCCAAGTATTTTACCCCAGTGCATGGGCAGGAATACCACCCCCTGTTTTATTGCTGTTGATATCCTTGCTTTAACCTGAACTTCTCCGCGTCGGGATCTGATGATGCTTACCTGACCATTTTCAATGCCAAGCTCCATCGCATCATCAGGATGGATTTCAAGGTAAGAGTCTTTCGTGTGCTGCTTCAGCTTACTCACCTTGCCCGTTTTAGTCATGGTGTGCCAATGATCACGAACCCTTCCTGTAGTAAGGATCAAAGGATATTCTGAGTCTGGCATTTCGCTGTTTAGCTGATCGGACGGACTATGGATAATCGCTTTCCGGGAAGGGGTATAAAAAAGCTTATTGCCGAACAGGCGGGAGGTGCCGGTATTGGTCTTTTTGTTGAACGGCCATTGGACGGTTTTATGTTCGTCTATAAGTGAATAGCTGAGTCCGTCGATGTTCAGGTTGGTTTGCCTCGTAAGTCTCGTATGTTCTTTGTAAATGTCCTCCATGCACGAATAACCGAATCCCTTGAATTCCATTTTTTTCGCAAAGCGACAAATGATTTCCGCGTCAGGCAAAGCTTCGCCGGGTGGATCTACTATCTTTTGAAGGTGACTGATACGTCTCTCAGAATTGGTCATCGTGCCTTCTTTTTCGGTCCAAGCCGCAGCAGGAAGGATAACGTCTGCATAGGCGAGGCTTTCGGCCCTATTACTTATGTCCTGAACAACCACATATTTGGCCTTCGTTAACGCTTGCTCTACGAAACGCGAATTCGGAAGACTGGTTAAAGGGTTGGTGCAGATAATCCAGATAGCTTTCAGTCGTCCGTCGTGCAGTGCTTCAAACATCTCCGTCGCTGTTAATCCAGCCTTATCAGATATGCATGTCCCTCCCCAGAATTTCTGTATCTCAGCACGATGAGCGGCGTTATTAAGATCCCGGTGTGCAGGCAGCAAGTTAGCCAGACCGCCAACCTCCCGGCCACCCATTGCGTTAGGTTGCCCCGTTAATGAAAAGGGACCGGAGCCCGGTTTGCCAATATGTCCGGTAATGAGGTTTAGATTAATCAGGCTGAGATTCTTATTCACCCCGATAGCGCTCTGGTTCAAGCCCATGGTCCACATGGTAAGGAAACCCTTCGCCGATGCGATATAAGTAGCAGCCAGAAGGATATCACTTTCGGCGACACCGCATATTCCGGCGGATTCAGTAAGGGTTTTTTCAAATACAAGCTCGCTGTACTTGTCAAAACCCTCGGTATGCTGACGAATGAAATCTATATCAACATTGTCGCTTTCGATCAGGATCCTTCCAATAGCATAGTTGAGTGTGACGTCCGTTCCGGGATTAATCTGAAGGTGCAGATCCGAGATGGAACAGCTGTCAGTAGCCCTGGGGTCAACAATTATGATCTTTACATGAGGATTCGCTGCTTTGTGCGCTTCCACACGCCTCCACAATATAGGGTGGCACCAGGCCGGATTAGCGCCGGTAACGAAAAGGCAATCCGATAGCTCAATGTCGTCATAGCAGATCGGAACACTGTCTTCACCGAGCGCCATTTTGTAGGCAGTAACAGCACTGCTCATGCAGAGTCGGGAGTTGGTATCTATATTATTGCTGCCAATAAATCCCTTTATGAGCTTATTGATAACGTAGTATTCTTCTGTGAGGCATTGCCCCGAGGCATAAAAAGCTACGGAGTCAGGTCCGTATTTCTCGATAAGGGTGCTAAAAACCGCTGCAGTGCGAGTCAAAGCAGTATCCCAGCTTACCCTTTGCACGGGCATATTTCTGTTATACCTCATTTGAGGGAAAAGCAAGCGGTCGCTCTTGTCGTTAACCGTGTATTGCAAATTCATTCCCTTGCTGCAGAGCATACCTTTGTTAACAGGATGTTCTTTGTCTCCTTCCACAGAAACGGTATTATTTCCTTCAACCGTTACTTTTACGCCGCAGCCCACACCGCAATAACAGCAGGTGCTTGTAAAACTTTTGCCTCTTTCACTTTGCATCATTATTCATTTTGACGATTAAACCTGCTGAAGCTCCGTTTGTAGTACTTCATGTTCTGTTGTCTGAGGGTTTCTAAACCTGGTGATGAAGACGAGCAGGCCGATGACGGCCACTCCGATGCCGATGTAATGAAAAGCATCTGCGTAAGTAAGATTCTCTGATTTGAAAAGAAATCCAACAAGCATTGCTCCAAGATTTCCACCCGCGCCGACTATCCCGCTCACTGTTCCGATAGCGTCCTTATTTATGAAAGGAACGATGCCATATGTGCTGCCGTTTGCCATTTTTAGGAACAGCGCAAAAAGTAGCATGGCCAGAATAGCCATTCCGAGTGTTTGCGACTGAGCAAAAAGGCTTATCCCGATGCCTTCCAGCAACAGGAGGCCTCCAAGCAGCAAACCTTTGCCTCTTAAACCGTAGCTCTCACCGACCTTGTCGCTTACATAACCACCAAGAGCCCGCGCAAAGATGTTCATGCCTCCGAATATGCTGGCCATTGCCCCGGCCATGATCATGGACGCACCAAACTTGTCAGTAAAGTATGTGGCTGCTACGTTGTCTACTGTTATTTCTATGCCGAAACACGCTGCGTAGGCTAATGCGAGCACCCATGTCCGATAATCTTTCAATGCTACCAGGAATGTTCCTTTTTTGCTCACGCCAGCTGTCCTGTTGATGTCTTTGAAGTTCCCGGCGGGGGTGTCCTTTGTGTATTTATAATAGATAAAGGACATGATTAACAGGATTACCCCAGGAACAACCATCGCAAGTCTCCAGGAGTCGGCCTGACTGACCAAACCTAATCCGGCAAAGCCGGCAGCAATCAATGGCATAATCAGGTTCGTAACACCGCCTCCGAGATTTCCCCACCCTCCGGTAACTGCATTTGCCGTCCCGACTATTTTGGGCGCGAACATCATGGATGTGTGAAACTGGGTAATGACGAATGAGGCTCCGATGATGCCAATTACAAATCTAAAGATCAGGAAGCTTTCATAGCTGTTGGCCAGACCGATACACATTACCGGAATGGATCCAACCGCGAGTAATATGGTATAGGATAGGCGGGGCCCAAGGGTGTCGCACAGCTTACCGATGATAAGTCTTGCGACAATCGTTGCGGAAACAGAGGCTATTATAATATTTCCGATTTGGTCTTTACTTAGATGTAATTGCTCCCGTATCAAAGGCATCAGAGGGGCGACACCAAACCAGCCGAAGAAACAAAAGAAAAAGGTGAGCCAGGTGATATGAAAAGTTCTCATTTGAACGCCCTGGGTCTTAAAGATGTTTAGGTGCTGTAGAGGTCTAAGATTATTTGTCATATGCAATTTTTGGTCTTTTTGTTAAATCCTCAGTTAATTGAATTGTTTTATTGAATTATGTTGGGTAAATATATTATTAATCACTAAAAAATGATATAATATGATATAAATATGTGTAGTTATATGATAAATGTAATTTTATTAGGTATAAATGGTTGATAGTATTGGTGTTTTATGAAAAATATATGTTTAAATTTCTATTTTACTAATAATTGTTGTCCTTTTGTCTGTTTTGATATGGATTATTAAGCGTTACTGCTGTTTTTAAAGACGTGTTTTTGGAAATTATCTCCAAAATTTAAATAATGCATGGACGAAATGCCACAGGGTTATCGTAGCGAAAGATTCTTGGTTCGTGTAAATTAAAGACTGACCAAGCTCATATCATGCTCTATAGAATCAGCACCCAACCACTGTACTGCTCCCTACCAGCTTCGGCTTTTCTTCGCTTTTTCTCGAAGCTGGTACGAAGTTGGTGCGTCTTTGGTGCGACGTTGATAGGTCACTGATCTAACCATGACCCGAGCGAGATCCAAGGATGGTCTTAACTTAATATACGGGAGACCAGGCTAGGATGAACCTTATGCCTGTACAGTATCTATCACTAAATAGGTCGCCAGGATAGGCATCTTATCGAATTAAAGAAATAAGTTGAGCGTATTAAAGACTCTGAAAAGGGTAGAAGTCAACCAGGTCTTCGCTGAGCAGAGATGGGCAATCATTTTGCTGTACTGCAAGACCATCTGCTAAGACACCTGCTGTTATATCACCCGATCCGTTGAAGGGTAAAATTTGGAGACCCGCAATTTCGGAATGAAGGCGGACGGGAAAAAACTCTGTGAGGGAGTGTCTCTTGGAGCGATTCTGGAGTATGGGAAGCTTATAGGACGGCCTGCTTTCAAAACCAGTGCTTTTGAAGAGAAATGACTCCACGAAGATTGTGAAGGTAGTAAGGCAGGAGAGAGGATTACCTGGCAAAGCGAATACTACTTTGCCTTCGGATGTCTGGCCTACCCATAATGGCCTGCCGGGACGGATGGCGACCTTATGAAAGGTCTCCTTTACTCCCAGGCTTTTTAATATAGTCGGAACATAGTCTGCGTCTCCCGCGGATACACCGCCATTTATAATGGTTATGTCTGATGTGATAGCCTCGGCAAGAGCTTCTCTCAGAGCCTTGACTTCATCTGCGACGTGACGGGAGAACCGTGCCGTGATCTGCCACTTCTTTAGTAGAGATTTCAGCAGAAATTGATTGCTGTTGCGTATCTGAAACGCTGTGACTTCACCGGGAAGCGGAATCACCTCATCACCTGTGGTAACTACGGAAACGGAGGGTAAGGCATAAACCGGAACAAGGTGATTTCCGGTAGCCGCAAGTATGCTGATTACCTGAGCATTGCAACGTAGAGGAGCCTTTATAAGTAAATGACCTTTCTTAGCATCTTCGCCTTCTCTCGAAATGTTTTGATAAGTCCTTATATCGTCCGCCCGCAGTTCAACTTCTTGATCGAATTCATTTGCGTCTTCTCTGCGGATAATTACATCTGCTGTTTTAGGAGTCGCTGCTCCAGTCATGATCTTGTAGCAATAACCAGAGGTGATCTGAGTTTGCGAAGCCTGGCCGGCTAAAATCGTTTCTGTGATCTTGTATTTCCGAATGCCTTTCTGCCAGTCGCTCTGCATAATGGCATAGCCGTCCATCGCCGCCCGGTTAAAGGGTGGATAGTTTCGATCAGCAATGATATCTTCTGCCAGGATCCTTCCGTCGGCTTCTTCCAGGGCTACGAGTTCATGGGCGAAACCTGTTACCAGTGAGGAGATGAGGCTAAGGGCACTGTCAAGACTCTCCATCCTAATGTCCTCCGCCTTTCATCATCTTTCGGGCATGGAAAATGGCAGGCAAGATAGCCTCCATAGATTCTTTTGCTCCTGAACTGCTACCGGGTAGCGTAACGATCAGGGTTTGTGCTATGGAACCGGCAACGGCGCGACTCATCATTGCCAGGGGAGTACGCATCTGTCCGTAGTTTCTGATCGCTTCGGTAACACCGTCAGCATCACGCTCCAGGATCTCACTAACCGCTTCAACAGTGTTATCGCGCGGACCGAGTCCCGTTCCACCTGTCGTGAAAATAAAATGAACGTCATCCGCCACCCATTTTTTTATCTGTTCCTGAATTTGCTCTTTCTGATCGGGGACGATCTGGTAGTCAACGACACTTGCGTTGATATCTTCCAGCATCTGGCGGATTAGCTTGCCGCTTTTATCCTCGCGCTTACCTTCCGATGTAGAATCTGAGCATACCAGTATGGCGCAAGTAGGAGAGCTGGAGAAGTATTTCTTCCGGTCACTCTTGCCCCCGGTCTTTTTTAACAGTTTGATATGGCCTATTTCCAGCATTGTGTCTACGGGCTTGAGCATGTCGTAGATCTCGAGAGCAGCGACAGAGATTGCTGTAAGCATCTCCATTTCAATGCCTGTTCTGCCTATCGACTTCGCTTCACCAAGAATGACGATGCCGTTTTTTTCAAATGTTGGTTTTTCAAAGAATTCAGCGTGTTTCTCTTCAGAGAGGAAGCTGAATTGTATATCCATACCGTCAATACCTACGGGATGGCAATGCGGCAGCAACTGAGGTGTCAGTTTAGCTCCAATAAATCCAGCTGCCCGGGCTACGTCAAAAAGGTTACCTTTTGGGAGCTGTTCATTTTTGATGAGATTGATCGTCTCCGCTGAACAAAATATAACTGATATTGCCCTGGCGGACCGGAGTGTTATTTGCTTGCTGGTTATATCACGCATATGCAAATATTATGATTTTTATCATACGATGTCCGATTAATATGCAGTATGAGATTCGTTTGTGCGGTTCTGCAGCTTAGGAGAAGTAGAGGCTTGTTAAGCTTTTTGATCTCAATAGTTTTTGCTTAATGTTAATTAATAAATAGTTATTTCGGAGTATCAATGTATGACAATACCTGCGAAAGAAGATATTCTCCAAGCGAATGGGCAGAGCTCTGGTAGTTGGATAGTACTATGATAGTCAAGTTTTCCGCAGGCAGCAATTGTAAAATGGATTGCATATTGTTATCATCCTTTCCTTCCGGTTTGGGAATATAACCAACCGCGAAAACTTTCTCGCTTTTCTGGACTTTATTAGTTTATGGAAAACAATGAAGAAAAAGCAAAAGCGCAACATAGCACAGGCAAACATCCGGAGCCATCTGATAATGTGCAGTCTGACATTGAAACCGTAACTCCCGATACGGAGAACGGGGGTCTGGAGGATGTTAACAAACATGAAAGTCAGGATAAAGAGGAGCAAGGATCAGAACAGGACGAAAAAAATTCCGGTGCTTCCGATAATGCCGATGAAAAGGACAGCGAGCAACAAGTCAGCGACGAGCAGGATGATGAACAGCAGGGAAACGAGCAGCAAGATGATGCAGAGCGGGACCGAGAGCAGGAAGTGAGCGATGAACAAGATATTGATCAGCAGGGCAATGATCAGTCTGATACAGATCAACCTGAAGACGATGATGCACGTGGCGGTGTGGAAACGGTTAGTCCTTAATAAAAGGACTAAAAGTATTGCCTGATGATCTGTGCCGTCCAGACACATTCCAAGAGATCAAATTTATATATTTGATCAAATAATTGTAAGATGGATGAAACGCCGAAACGTTTTGATCGGATCATAGCAATCCTGATTCAGCTGCAATCACGCAGAATCATAAAAGCACAGGACCTGGCGGAGCGCTTCGATGTCAGCCTGCGCACTATCTATCGTGATATCAGAACGCTGGAAGCTTCCGGCGTGCCCATTTACAGCGAAGCAGGGGTGGGTTATTCATTGATGGAAGGTTACCGCCTGCCTCCGGTTATGTTTACCAGAGAGGAAGCTACCAGTTTTATCGCCGCGGAGAAGTTGATGCAGAAGTTTAGCGATAAAGAGATGGGCAAGCACTATGAGTCGGCGGCATTCAAGCTGAAGTCGGTATTGAGAAGTGCCGATAAAGATTGGGTGTCGAATATTGAATCGAGCGTAATGATGCAGCCGACATCAACGCTTTTTAATGAGAATGCGCCGAACGCGCTTGCTGTTCTTTTTAAAAGTATTGCTGAGAAAAAGCAGACGAGATTAACTTATAAGGCATTCGAAGCTGAAGAGGCGACTCAGCGCAATATAGAGCCGGTAGGTATCTTTCATGATCATGACAATTGGTATGTATTAGCGTTTTGCCACCTGCGCGAAGATTACAGGCAGTTCAGAACGGACAGAATCCAAAGTATACGAAGTACTGAGGAGTTGTTTACGCGTGAGCATCAGCCATTGGAGACATACCTGAAGAATGACATAGAAAAGGTTCCTACTACCAGGGTCAGGATACAGGTGGATGTAAAGATTAAAAAGTTCATGGACTTTGAAAAGAAGTACCATGGTTTTGTAGAGGAGCGGATATCGGGTAATCAGGTAGAGATGACTTTTCTCTGCAGGAATATAGACGAAGGGTTTGCCCGCTGGTACCTGACCTTCGGAGACTATGCGACAATTATTGAGCCGGATTACCTCCGAGATAGGGTTTTGGCTTTAATGGAAAGAATGCAGTCGAAAATATTATCGGACCATCAGGATTAGGTCCTGACGATCCGAATTTTTTCATATTACCTTTCCCAGAAGAAAGGAGGTTCTATACCCAAGGCTCTTAGATAGACATAACCCTGTCCACGATGATGAACCTCATTGTCGATAAAATAAAGGATGTTCTGAATGACAGGAAACTCATACTGTCCGAATAAGTTAAACGTCTTACTGAAATCTTCAACTTTTAACTGACTCCAGTATTCATTGATCTCAGAAGTTGCCTTATCCCACTTCTCCAGATATTCCGCTTTTGTAGTCGCCTTTGTACTGTCTTCCTGGTAAGGCTGGACATCCTGATTGACTATTCCTTTCATGCCTGGTGCTCCTATAGCGAGCAGTTCAGCTGTAAGCTCCGCAAATGTCCTCATCCCGGCAATGGAGAATTCGAAGAATTCCTTTTCCGGAAAGGCTTCGATCACACGGCGGGTTAGGTTACGATGTCCCTGCCAGTGATTGAGTAACTCATCCTGGCTGATTACCTGCTTGTTCTCTTGAGTGATTTCTTGTGCTGTAGTGTTCATGACTTATAGTTTTAAGTTTGTGATGTAAAGGTAGATTGGGGGTGTGACAACAGTTTGTCAGCAGGATTTCAATCATTTAAGAAAAATATGTATTTCCCAAAAATCCGTTCGTTTCGGTAAATTAAATCGTTATATACTACCTTTGATAAAGTATGCCTGTAATTGGATTAGCTGAAGATGATTTAAAAATAGCCGGACTTGTAAAGAAAGGCCTGGAAGAAAGTGGCTATGCTGTTGTTGCTGTTTCCAATGGGGAAGATGCGCTGCATATCTTCCAGGCACCCCAAATCGATCTCGCAATACTCGACATCATGATCCCCGGACTGAATGGCATTGAAGTCTGCAGACGTCTGCGGGAAAGTCAACGCGAACTTCCAATTCTGATGTTAACAGCCTTGGGATCACTGGACGACAAGTTAACCGGGTTTAATAGCGGTGCAGATGATTACCTTTTGAAGCCCTTCCATTTCAAAGAGCTTCTTGTAAGGATCGAAGCTCTTCTACGAAGGAGTTACGCTACGGTAGCGGCCGACGGGTCAGTTCTGCGCTTCGAAGATCTCACACTAGATACAGCAAGTAAAGAAGTTTACAGAGCCGGAAAATTGATAAACCTCACGGCGAAAGAGCTTTCGCTGTTGGAGCTCTTTTTAAAAAATCCTAATCGTCTGCTTTCAAGACAGTTCATTGCAGAGCACGCGTGGGATATTAACTTCGACACCGGAACCAACGTCATTGACGTCTATGTAAACTTTCTTCGCAATAAGATAGAGAAAGGATTCAGCCGGAAGTTGATTCACACAAGAATTAACATGGGCTATATCCTCAAGTGAAGATATGAAAATCAAAGACCGGCTAGCACTATATTTTACACTCACCAGTACTTTAACACTTCTGGTCGTTCTGTTTGCGATTTACTTTACGTTCCTGAAGTTTATGGAATCTGACTTCTTCGACCGGTTGACGGACCGCACAATGGTAACTGCAAAGCTTTATCTTGAGGCCGATGAGATATCATCTGCAGCACTCGCCAAGGTCAGAGGTCAGTATCTGGAGACGCTTAACGGTGAGCGAATCCGGATATACAATTCAGAAAATCGGCCGGTATTTATAGACGATGGTGAAAGATATTGGAGTGCCCAGGTCATTGAAAGAGTACGTAAGGCAAAAAAACTTAAGTTTAAGGATGGAGAGAACCAGGTTGTGGGTATCTTCTATAAAGATAACCAAGGGGACTTTGTTATTATAGCCTCGGCAACGGACAGGAGCACGTTCTATAGACTTGGAAAGCTAAAGGATGTTATGATGTCCGTGTTTGTGATTATCTTTATCGGTTTATTGCTGTCTGCCCGCTGGATTGCAAAACGAATTCTTAAACCTTTAGATCTGTTTATAGATGAGGTTAAACAAATCAAATCGAGCAACCTTCATTTTAGAGTTCAGGAAGGAGACAACAAGGATGAGATCAATCTACTTGCATCAAACTTTAACAAGCTGATGGAGCACCTCGAACAGGCGTTCGTACTACAAAAGACCTTCATTGCCAATGCATCACACGAGTTACGTACGCCGGTTACAAGTATGATGATAGGTGCGGAAATTGTCCTTTCGAAGGAACGGAACAATGAGGAGTATAAACAAGCTCTTGTCTCCATTATGGAAGATGCTGAAAAAATGGACAGTATCATCAAGGAATTAGTCAATCTGGCTCAGGCCGATGTCGAATATGGATCGTCCAGACTGCAGGATGTAAATCTAAAGGAAATGCTTGCCTCAATCGCTGAGGAATGGAAAGATGTTCCTTCGTCCGAGGGCTTACAACTTATATACGGTAATATTTCGGAGTCCGATGTGGTGCTATCTGCAAATCCCACCTTGCTGAAAATAGCAATCAATAATATCATCTCCAATGCATTCAAATTTTCTGATCAGGGCCAGGTCTGGTGCTCACTAACGTCGGACAGCGACACTGTCACCATCGAAGTGAATGATAACGGGCCGGGAATAAATGAGGTGGATCAAGCGCTTATTTTCGAACCCTTCTATAGCTCAGCAAAGAATCCGGAACATAAGGGAACCGGGATGGGATTGTTTATGGCGCGAAAAATAGTTCAATTGTTTAAAGGCACAATCAGCTTTCGGTCTTCACATGACCATGGAAGCACCTTTACTATCCGGTTTCCCAAATTTTAATTCGGTTTTAATTTCGCTTTAATTCCTGTTTAATGCGCTGAAGATAGCTTTGGCGTAAATGAAAATACGAATATTAATCATCGGTATTCTTTTAACAAGTGTTGCTATTAACGCTTCCGCTCAGGACACGTTGAGCTTAAGTTTGACTCACGCGGAAACGATGTTTCTGAAGAAAAACGCGCAGTTTATTGCTCAGAGATATGAGACAGAACAGGCAAAGGCGGAGATTATCACGGCCAGATTGTTCGATAATCCCGAATTGAATTACGAAAATCTGTTCTATAATCATGAGACGAGAAGATTTCTGGAGACGTCCATGGCAACCGGACAATATAGTGCTTCTATAACTCAGATAATCAGGCTGGCGGGTAAACGCAATAAGAATATTCAGTTAGCCAGGACAGGTGTAAAGCTCTCTGAGAGTGCCTATGCTGACCTCATGCGAACGCTCCGTTACGAGCTTAGAAGCACTTATTACAAAGCTTATTATACTCAACTGTCTGTCTCTGTTTATGATCAGCAGGTGAGATCGCTGCAAAAACTTCTAAGTGCATCTGAAAGTCAATTAGAACGGGGGAATATTGCTCTCAAAGATATTATCCGGATTAAGTCGCGCTTATATAGCCTGATGGGTGAGTATGCATCTCTTCAGAACGAGCTCCAAGGTTTAAAGAGCGAGCTGAAGCTATTAATTCGTTTAGATGCAAGCCGGGAGCTCCTTCTAAATGGTGATGGAATCGACCCTGATGCCTTCAAGCCTGAGGAAAAGTCATATCTGGGTCTTCTGGATTCAGCAAAAGCTAACCGGGCAGATTTGCAATTGGCTCGTACGGAGATAAAGCTCGCAGAAAATCTTTTATCCGTTCAAAAGGCAATGGCTGTTCCGGATGTCGGGATATCATTAAGTTATGACCTAAAGGGAAATTACCCGGAAAAATACACAGGAGTGGGAATCAGCATGCCAATACCGCTCTTTAACAGAAATCAGGGAGAAATAAGAAAGGCTAAGATAGGGATTGAAGCGTCGCAATTAGGGCTAAACAGGCAGGAAGAGATTGTTGAGAATGAACTTTACAACAGTTATCAGACAGCACTCAAAATAGCGAAGCTGTACAGCAGTCTGGATACTACGTTCAGTCAAAGCTTCGAGAAATTAATGACTGGGGTGACGAATAGCTTTCAAACGCGGAATATAAGTTTGATGGAGTTCCTTGACTTCTATGATGCGTACAAGGAAACGGCGAGTCAACAGAACAACCTTAAATATGAGTTGATGAACGCCAAAGAGGCAATCAATTTCCACACAGGCACCACAATTTTCAAATAAATCCCATGAATATACGATTAAAAACACTTAGCTTCTTATGGCTTGCAACGGCGACTGTGAGCGGCTGCAAAGAGCCAGTTGACGCTCCTGTGGCCGAAAAGTTTGTAATCACAGACTCTTTGATCAGCCGGTTGCTTATTGACACCGTTCAACAGTCAAATAAAGTCAGCGATTTGATTTTCTCAGCAAGAATTACTGCGGAGGAGGAGCGTATGGCCGTGATTTTTCCGACAGTCAGCGGGCGGGTAAATAATGTGTCCGTTAAGCTGGGTGATCTGGTTTCAAAGGGACAGGTACTAGCAACCATCACCAGTGCGGAAATGGCAGAGTTTGATAAACAGGTTATTACATCCTCTGCCGAACTCAGAAACGCAGAGCGAAAACTTCAGCAAGCGGAAGAATTATTTAATAGCGGTCTTTCATCAGCAAGGGAGTTGGAGGAAGCTAAAAACGATTATCTGATAAAGAAAGCTGAAGATAAAAGTGCACGGGCAATACTGAAATTGCATGGAGGCAGCAGTAAGGGTACTTATTCGATCCCTTCGCCTCTGAGCGGTTACGTTATTGAAAAGGATGTGAACTCGAATATGCAGCTTCGGGCCGATAATAACAATAGCCTGTTCACTGTAGCTGACTTGTCGCGTGTATCAGCTATTGTGAATATCTATGAATCCGATATCCCGAGGATCAGCGAAGGTGATGAAGTGAAAATTGCTATTTTATCATATCCGGACAGGGAATTTTCAGGGAAGATTGATAAGATCTACAATGTCCTTGACGGTGAAAGCAAAGTAATGAATGCCAGGGTCAGCATTGACAATCCGCAACTTCTCCTCAAGCCTGGTATGTTGGCAACTGTAAGTATTTCTGCTAAATCAGGGATTGACCTTCCTGTAGTAAATTCCAGGGGGATCATTTTTGATGAGAATAAAAGCTATGTCCTGGTTTTGAGTCCTTCCAATAAGGTAGAGATCAAAGAAGTGCAAGTTAATCGTAAAGCAACCGGCAAGGCTTACATCAGTAAGGGTTTAATCGCAGGTGACCGGATTATCGCCTCCAGGCAGGTGTTTCTTTATGAGACACTCAAAGACTAAGCCTTCTTTCAATATCAACTACAATGAATAAATTCATAAAGGCCATTATTGGCTTCGCACTGAAAAACAAGTACTTTATATTTTTTGCCACGTTCATGCTGATACTAGCAGGTTACCTGAGTTTCAGACAAACTCCTATTGAAGCGTTTCCCGATGTAACTAATACCAATATTACGATCATTACGCAATGGCCCGGAAGAAGTGCTGAAGAAGTAGAGAAATTTGTCAGCAGACCCCTGGAGATAGCAATGAATCCGACGGAGAAGCGAACGAGTATCAGGTCGTCCTCCTTGTTCGGCTTATCTATTGTGAAAGTCACATTTGACGACGATGTAGATTACGCCTTTGCGCGGGTGCAGGTTAACAATCATCTGGATGAAGCGGATCTGCCGGAAGGTATTCAACCCGAAGTGCAGCCTCCATACGGACCAACGGGAGAGATATTTCGCTATACATTAAGTAGTGATCAGAAGTCTGTAAGAGAGCTTAAGACATTACAGGACTGGGTTATCCAGAGGGAACTTTTATCCGTTCCGGGTATCGCGGATGTTGTCAGTTTTGGAGGTGAAGTGAAGACCTACCAGATCACGGTGGACCCGCAAAAAGCCATTCAGTATGGTGTAAGTGCAACTGAGCTGTTTGAGGCTGTCTCGAAAAGCAATATAAACGTAGGCGGAGATGTCATCGTTCAAAGCGGACAGGCCTATGTGGTGCGCGGTATCGGTATTTTGAATGATATCGATGAGATCCGGAATGTTGTCGTGAATAACTTCAATGGTACCCCGGTGTACGTTAAGACGGTCGCTGATGTCGCAGAGTCTGCCCTGCCGCGGCTTGGGCAGGTGGGTCGCGATCATGATCCCGATGTTGTTGAAGGAATCGTCGTTATGCGTAAAGGTGGTAATCCCAGTGAAATAATTGAACGGCTGAAGGATAAAATATCAGAAATCAACACGACGATATTACCTGCAGATGTTCAGATAAATCCCTTCTACGATCGTGAAGACCTGGTAAACTATGCGACCCACACGGTTATGGGAAATATGCTTGAAGGAATCATATTTGTGACAGTGATTGTGTTTCTGTTCATGGCAGATTGGCGTACCACGCTCATTGTATCGATCATTATCCCGCTTGCTCTGCTATTTGCGTTTATTTGTTTAAAGCTGAAGGGGATGTCGGCAAACTTGTTGTCGATGGGTGCTATAGACTTCGGGATTATAATTGATGGTGCAGTGGTCATGGTTGAAGGAATCTTCGTTGCACTTGACCACAGGGCGAAGCAAGTGGGCATGCCGAAATTCAACGCTATGAGTAAGCTGGGCGTTATTAAGAAGGCATGTTTAGAGAACGGTAAAGGCATCTTCTTCGCCAAACTCATTATCATAACCGGTTTACTGCCTATCTTTACCTTCGAAAAGGTGGAAGGCAAGATGTTCTCACCACTGGCATGGACGTTGAGTTTCGCTTTACTAGGCGCGTTATTACTGACCTTCACCCTTGTACCCGCCATGGCAAGTGTACTCTTAAGAAAGAACGTCCGCGAAAAACACAATATATTTCTTGAATTTATCATCCGACATACCCTACGAATCTATGATCGTTGCTTCAGACTGAGAAAGCTTGTATTCGGGTTCTCGATTTTTTGCCTGGTGGCAGGTATGTTGAGCTTCAAGCTCCTTGGGACGGAGTTCCTACCCACACTTGATGAAGGATCCATATATATCCGTGCGACAGGTCCCCTTAGCATCTCACTAGACGAGACCAAAAAGCTCTCAAACGAAATGAGGAAGGTGTTTTTGAGCTTTGACGAAGTGAAACAGGTCTTATCGCAGACCGGACGGCCTAATGATGGAACAGACGCAACGGGTTTCTATAACATGGAATTTCATGTTGATATCTACCCAAGAAAGGAGTGGAAGCGTAGGCAGACGAAGGAACAGCTGATTGGACGTATGCAGGAAAGTTTAAAAGATTTCCCAGGTATAAGCCTTAATTTCTCACAACCTATATCAGACAATGTTGAAGAAGCGGTTTCGGGAGTCAAGGGGTCTATAGTTGTTAAGATGTTCGGGAATGACTTCAATATAATTGAGAGAGAAGAGGAGAAGATTTACGATATCCTTAAAGATATTGAGGGTATCGAAGATCTGGGTATATTGAGGAACCTTGGCCAGCCGGAGCTGCAGATCAACCTCAATCAAAAGAAGATGGCTCTCTATGGAATTACAACGGCGGACGCAAACGCAGTAATCGAAATGGCCATTGGTGGAAAGGCGGCTACAGAGATATACGAAGGGGAAAGGAAGTTCGATCTTATCATCCGCTATCCCGAAGACTTCAGAAACGATGAAAATGCTATAGGCAACCTCATGATTCCAACAATCTCAGGTGGAAAGGTACCGCTGGGCGAAATCTCAGAGATAATTAAGATAACCGGTCCCAGCATGATCTACAGAGATAAGCACCAGCGCTACGGTGCTATAAAATTCTCCATTCGTGGACGCGATATGGGAAGTGTTATAGGGGAAGCCCAGGCAAAAGTGAAAGAGCATATAAAGTTGGACGAAGGTTATAAGCTAGAGTGGGCCGGAGATTTTGAAAATCAGCAAAGGGCTTCAGCCAGATTATCTCAAGCTGTCCCGGTGAGCCTGCTGCTTATCTTTTTGATCCTGTTTGTTCTGTTTGGAAATATCAAAGATTCATTGCTGGTACTCAACAACGTTCCTTTCGCAATGGTAGGGGGGATACTTGCCTTGCTAGCCACGGGAATCAACTTTAATATCTCGGCAGGAATCGGTTTTATAGCTCTATTTGGTATTTGCGTGCAGAATGGTGTGATACTGATAACCAGGTTCAAGACCAATATTGCAGCGTTGAAACACAAGCCTGAGTGGACCTTTATTGATGCCATCAGAGATGGATTAGAAACCAGGATACGCCCGGTTATTATGACCGCTCTTATGGCTGCGATAGGGTTATTACCTGCTGCACTGTCTACAGGAATCGGTTCTGAAGCATCTAAGCCGCTTGCGGTTGTTGTGATCGGAGGTTTGATTACGAATACGCTTTTTAACCTTTTTGTTTATCCAACGGTGGTTTATTGGGCATACCGTCCTGGAAAGTTGAAAGAGGTCAATTAATTTTACAGCCTGGATGAGCAAAACTTGTCACTACCTCTTTACACAGATGCAGCACCTGTTTGTTTCAGCACGCAGATTTATTTCCTAAGTTAGTATTACACTTAATACACACTTAGATGAAAGCTTTATTAACCTCCATTGCCGCGTACGCGATGTGCGGTAGCCTCGCGTATGCCCAGCCCGACGAATCAAGAGAGTTTATCTACCTATACTCCGATTCAATTATTTATGCGAAGCATATTGACCTGGAAAGGAATTTTACAGGCTCTCTCTACCTTTGGGCGGATTCAAAACGTATCCACCCTGAGCAGGTGAAATTTTTTAATAACAATCGTGGGTTCTTCGCAAATGTGAAAGATTTCAACTTGCTTGGACAGACTCATTTTTCGGAGCGTATCAGACAGGGAAAAATAAACTTATATGAGGCGAAAACAATTGATTGGGATACTTACGATGACATGAGAGATTATCACCAACCTACCGTCGTTGAAAGCAGGAACTATTATAACAAAGGATATGGATCCCTTAAAAAGGCTAATTACATAAGCCTGAGCATTGACTTGGCGGATAATCCTCAAAGTATGGCCTTTCTTTATAAATATAGATCGGCCAAGAGGACTCAGGTTGCTATGTATGTGGCGGCTGGTCTTTCTTTCATAGCGGGCTTTGCTCTTATGCTGTCAGAGGGTAAGGAAGAATCCTGGGGGCCGAATAATCGTCCGGATTTCTCATCGAACAACTCCTCATTCTCTCGTTTAGTTCCCGGGCTGGTACTGTCGGGAGTCGGCGTGGGTCTCGCTACGGGCGGGTATCTAATGGGTCCCTCACGAACAAGGCATCTAAAACGGGCTGTCGATGCTTACAACGATTAGTTGAAGGGTGGAATTGTTCTCCGGCAGTGCCTTGAGTTTAAGTTGCTTACTGAAAAAGAAGACCTGGCTTATACAATCGCGAAGCCAGGCCTTTTTTTTAAGCCGAAATTAAAGTAAGTTTTTCAACAACTTACAAAGCTTGTATTCCCAGGATCAAATCTGTAGAGAATTCCAGTCCGGTCGTGATTAAAACAGTCGGCGCAGTTTGGTGTTCTTAGCGTGGTAACATCCACAACGCAAACAATCTAATCTGAAAAATATGGATAGCATTAATAAACAGCAAGAGGAAAAAAATCATGAAGATCTCCAGGGTGCCGAAGCGAAAGCCCGGATAAAGGACATGGCAAAAGATAGCTTATGCTTTTTCTGTACTGATTTTAAAAAGGGAGATGCCTTTGCTACCAGACCGATGTCCGTGCAGGATATTGATGAGGAGGGAAACTTATGGTTCCTTAGCGCAAGCGATAGTAACAAAAATCAAGAAATTTCCCTAGATCCTTTTGTTCAGTTGTTATTTCAGGGTTCATCGTATTCCGAATTTCTGACGCTGTTCGGTTCTGCCCAAATAGTACTGGATAAACAAAAAATAAAAGAACTCTGGAATCCAATATTAAAAACATGGTTTACGGAAGGCGTTAACGATCCAAGAATCACAGCCATTAAGATTGAGCCATATAAAGGTTATTACTGGGATACCAAGCATGGTGCAACCGTGTCCATGATTAAACAAGCAGCGGGAGCTATCATGGGGAAAACGCTTGATGATTCTATCGAAGGTAATATTAGAATTTAAAGTTAAAGGAATCAGCTGCCATTTCGTAAGATCTTCTCGATCTTACGGCCTTTTGCTAATTCGTCTACTAACTTGTCCAGATATCTTACTTTTTGTGTCAGCGGGTTTTCTATATCTTCCACCCGATAACCACAGATCATACCTGTAATGAGGTGCACATCAGGATTTAGCTTAGCTAGGTTAAAGAAATCCTCAAAAGTCACATTTTTAGCAATGAGTTCGTCAATCGTTTTTTGGTCAAAGTCTGTTAACCACTCTATGATTTGTCGCAACTCTTCCTTCGATCTTCCTTTTCTCTCCACCTTAGCCAGATACATAGGGTATACAGAAGCGAATTTCATTTTCGCGATCCTCTCATCGTGATTGCTTGCAGTGTTCATGGTTTGTATCTTAACGTTTTCGACCTTTTCGTACTTTCAATTTGATTCATCTTAACTAAATATAATCATAATCGAAGACTCTTAAGTTACCGATGAAAGGTTCGTTCATATTTTGCTTCACATCTTTCCAGGGATACCTGTGATTACTCTCATTCCATTACCGGATTTCCCTTTATCTCTAACTTTGCAAATCTTATGACCTCCAGTCCGGCACAACCAAAATCTTCTACCACTTTCCCTTCAATCAAGTAACAACCAGCACCTCTGAACGGATAGGAGGGCGTCGACCCGGGAAAATGCACGGTATCAAAGAAATCACGCTTTACATCAAGAAAAGTACCGAACCACATCTTTTTATTGCTCTTCGTATGAACCGTCTTCTCACAAACATACAGACCTACCATCCTGACTACGGAGCCGATATGCGTATTCATTTGCTTTGACATCACGTTTCCCCGGAAAGAAGTCTTTAACAGCTCGAACATAGAAAGTGAGACGGGATAGCCCAGGAGTTCTAATTCATGATAAGCATCTTCCAGAGCGGTAGTAGTTAGCTCGGGAAGAACGCCTCCGGCATGAATGCTTCGCTGGTTGGGCATGTCGCTCATCAGCCGATGGATGACCTGAATCTTTTTAAACGTTTCGTTAGCGCGGTTCTGCTGTTCTTTTGAACGATCGGTAAAGCCGTCAATCTCAGCCTTAGGAAGATCCATTACCTTTCCGATTTCGCGAATGACTGACCGGTCACGAAAGGTGGTCATGGTACCAAGCAAAGCCGTATGCGTACTACCGTAGCGTTTAAAGATGTAATTCTGCACATCTTCCCGCTCATCCCATGAAAAGTCCAGATCGAAGTCTGGAGCCGAAGAGCGCTGCTCGTTCAGAAAACGCTCGAAATAGAGATCCAGCTCAATGGGATCCACATCAGTGATTCGCAAACAGTAAGCAACAAGGCTGTTGGCTCCTGAACCACGTCCCACGTGGTAGTATCCTCTTGACATTGAGTAGCGGATGATATCCCAGGTAATCAGAAAGTAAGAACAAAAGTTCATGTCATAGATTACCTTCAGCTCATATTTCAGCCTTCTCTGCGCTTCTTTGTTGGTTTTTCCATAGCGGTACACCATTCCCTCCAGAACAAGTTTTTCCAGCAACACTCGATCATCCCTCTGGTTTCCTGTGAAACTCTTTCTATTAAGCTTGACCTTTCCATCCGGGAAATCCATATGGCACTGGTCCATAAGCCTTCGCGTATTATCAAGAATGAACGGGTATTTGGAAAACTTAACCTCCAATTCACCCGGATTCAGAAACATGTCCGTGTCGCTGCATTTGTCTTCCGCTTCTACTTTGCTGAGTACTGTATTCAAACCTATAGCCCTCAAATACTCGTGCAGACGATATTCAATGCGGTCTGATACAAACAACCGGCTGCAGAACGAGAAGCTTATTCTTAATATCTGTGATGTCCTTGTTGTACAGCAGATGTAGCTCGTCCGCACGGATTCCCAGAAAATCGTTTGGTGCTAGTGTACCTTCATGTCCAAAAGGGTAGACGACAAATGCATGCCTGAAGAGGGGAGGTTGGTCTGGCAAGACTTTTTTCTCTAAATTGTGTTCAGTCAAAAACTCATTCAGCTCTCTCATTCCCTCCCTGTTACGTGAGATACAGATATAAAGCAGCTTTTTATCCCGCCGGAATTCAATGCCACAGAGAGGAATGATAGATTCTGACTTTCTGCATTTTCGGATGAATTCCATCACGCCGGTCGAGTTATTAACGTCGGTTAGTACCATGCGTGTAACGCCGCGTGCAGAAGCCTCTTTGATCAGCTTATTGATAGACATAGCGCAAGCTATACCAGGAGTGAACGTTTAAATACATAAATTAAAGCTTGATGTTCATTGTGGAAGCAAGTGCAATAGACTTTTCCCCAAAGCGTCGCCTGATTTTGTCCATTGCCTGGCACAAGCTGTACTGCTCCTGAGAGTCAGTGTAGAGATCGATCTGTTCAAAGCCGTTCACCAGGTTGGAGAGCCGGACCCCGACGAGGCGGATCAACATTCGTTTCTGATATACCTGCTTAAAAAGCTCTTTCGCTTTGCGAATCAGCACGCTATCTATGGAAGTATAGGGGATAGTTGCCTGTTTGGTTACGTCCTCGAAATTCGAATACCGTATAGTTACCGTAATGCAAGCGGTTAGTTTTCTTTTCTGTCTTAACTCGTAGGCGATGCTCATCACCATGGCGGTCAGGAGATTATTAATAGAGTCGGTATCGATAGAATCCACTTTAAATGTGCATTGAGTTCCGATGCTCTTCTGCTCATGGAAAGGAATAACGGGCGAGAGATCAATTCCTTTCGCCTTCTGAAGGAGCACAAGGCCGTTTTTTCCGAGCACAGTATTCATCTGGTCCGGATGCATCTGCGCAAGGGTATATATCCTTTTCACCCCCATGTCACTGAGCTTCAGGAATGTTTTCTCGCCAAGGCCTGGGATCTTTTTAATAGATAGTGGGTCAAGGAAATTTCGTACTTCAGGCTGCTTAACGTTCAGTTCTCCGTTTGGCTTGCACTCGTTGGTACACATCTTCGAGACCGTTTTGTTCACTGACAGTCCGAATGAAATAGGCAGGCTCGTTTCTTTGATCACCTTCTCCCGAAGTTCATGGGCATAAATTAGGGTATTATGAAAGCGGTCCATGCCTGTCATGTCGATATAATGCTCGTCAATTGAGGCTTTCTCTATGAGGGGAACGAGTTCTTTCAGAATTTCGGTAACCTCATGAGAGGCTTTAGAGTATTCATCCATATTTCCACGAATGAATTCAGCGTGGGGGCAAAGCATCTTGGCCATTCTGGAGGACATAGCAGAGTGAACCCCAAACTTCCTTGCCTCATAACAGCAGGACGAGACAACGCCCCGGTCTGATGTTCCACCTATAATTACAGGCTTTCCTGCCAACCTTGGGTTTTTCCGTACCTCGACTGATACAAAGAAAGCATCCTGGTCCATATGAATGATCTGTCGTTCCGGTTGCATATTATCAGGATTCTAAAGTACAAATATATACTAAAAATATTAGTAATCACAAATTATAAGATCTCAAGTATCAGAAATAGCAATAGAAGAAATAAGGATTGTAATACAAGCCTTAATTTGGAATTATTCTAAATAGTAGTATCTTTAAACCCAGTCAATGAGCTCGAAAATCTGAACTCATTGCCTGTTAGCACGAAAGAGAACTATTTGAGTAATAATAAGGCCGGTAATTAATCTACCGATAAAAAAAGACTATTATGTGTAGTACAAGGGTATTAGCCTGGAAAGAACAGACTGTAGTTAGTGAATGTGTAGAATGCCTGCATATGAATATCTGGCATGCGAACCTGTTACTGAACTTCAGCAGGAATGAATTTTTATCCTTCAAAAAGGTAATAAATAGTTTGAACTTCTGGGACCATAGTCATCCGTTTCCAGATGGAAGCGAAAGAATTATATTAAGGACACCCAATTCTGATATCAGTTTTACTTTTGAAGAGACTGACTTTGAACTGTTCAAACAGGCGGTCGATGAAGCTATCTATATGTCGGAGGTATATGCGTTGATGCGTTGACTTGAGTACTCACGTGTTTTGATCCTCAGAGTCCATTGTTCTCACATTGTCAAGCATCCTTCTTTCTAATGATATTATGAACGGCTTCATCCAGTTGAGTGGAACTTTCAATCAACATTTCACAAATATTTCTTAGGTTCTGATCAATATCCATTTTATTAAGAATGTTAACGAGTCCAATAATATTAGCCAGCGGACGACGAAGAACGTGTGACTGCTCCCAGACGATTTGATCCAAAAGATTGTTTTTCTCTTCAATTTCTGTCTTTGCAACTTCTAACTCCTGAGTGGCAACCACAACTTCGGTAATGTCATGGCCCATACAGAAAACACCTGAAGGGAATCCCTCTTCGTCAAACATAGCTGTATATTCCCACTGGGTTACAATATAGCCACCTTTTCCGTCGTGCTTACGAATGGTCGCAGGAAAAGATTGATCGGGAAACCGGAAGCACATAACAGACACCTCCTGACAAACTTTGCTGTCATCCGGATGCATCGTCAGGAAATAGGGTTTGCCGACAATCTCACCGCTTATATGCTTGAAAGCACTTGCATAATTCTTATTAACGTAATGGTACTTGCCATCCATTCCGGCTGTAATGACGTAGAAGAAATGCGAGTTTTCGAGAAGTCTGATAGTGTCTTTGAAGTTATGCATGTATAGATGTAAAGTTGTTCTTTTGATCCTGGAGACCGGGATGGTTGTTAATATAACAATCCTTAATAATATTAAACTGTCTTTTGTTTGCCTGAATCGGTTTTTTCCTCTTATGACAACAGCTTACAGCATTCCTTAATTTCAGCAGCTAATTTCAGCAGCGGAAAAGCTCCATTCTGCGTGTCAACATCTTTCAGCACAACAGATGAACATTCAAAATTTTCGGATGAAGGGTAGTTGTTGCTCATATTACATAAGCTTTTTCTGAGCATGTCCAATGTTACCTGTATCTGCATTACCTCTTCTTTAGGATTGTGGAGTATGTCGTCTTTCACTCTGAATACTGAAAATAGTGAAGTAATCATCGAGCTTAGTTTTAGATTGAGCACCTGGAAATGGTAAACACCTTTTTCTTTTTCAATGCTACGTCTTGGTTCACTTTGCATGTCTGCAAAAGTGCTTGAAAGACCCGCCAGACTTGTATAGACGCTTTTGCGGGAAAGCTTGTAAGCAGTTACATCAGACGGTGTCCCTACGGCTTCGTCGTACAGCTTTTCCAGATATCTGATATTAGACTCAAGCACTTGTTTGAGGTGGAAACCCAGCCTTTTTCCTTCCCATACAGGGAAAAGATAAGCGGCCGCAAATGCGATAACGCAACCCAGGAGAGTGTCATATATCCGCTCCAAAATAATTGAGCTGTCCTGACCAGAATAAACATTAAAACACAGAACAACCATTGCTGTAATGAACGCAACGGCAATTAGATAGTTTGTACGTAAGAAAGCAAGAAAGCCCACTAAGAATATGACAGCGAACGAAATCTGAATGTCTACACGCTGGAAGAGTAACAGAATACCAAACCCGGCTACGATACCCGTAAGACTCCCAATGAGGCGCTGCTTGTTGCGCTTTTGAGTAATATTGAATGATGGGCGTATAACCATCAGGATGGTCAGCACTATCCAATAGTTGTAAGTGCCCAGATTGAAGACATAAGATAAACCAAAACCGACCATACATGCAATGGTAAGCCTCAATGCAAACCTGAAAATAGGAGATTTGAGGCTGAGATTGTTTTTAACAGGTGCAAAGCTGAAGTCCTGCACAGATACAAAATGCGCATATTGCACCTGGACATCGTAATTGCCTATTCCTGTCTTTATAGCTTTGATGTACTCATCAATTTGCCTGATATTATGCTTAAGTCTGGTAAGCATAATGGCGTTGCTGCCGCTTTCCCGATCAATAATGTACTGTAGTCTGTCTTCCAGCAACCTTGTTTCCTTGAGATATTTATTAATGCGTGGTCGCCTGTTCGTTTGCAGGGCATCACTAATGATTTGTAGTTCTCTCACCTGCAACTTAATGATCTTATTGACCAGTTCTAAAACACCGCTGACTTGAAAATGTTCCCGCACAAACGCATAGTCATAGTGTATGGCGGTTATCTGATCGTAAAGATCTATAGCCCATGACGCTATTCTGATAAGCTTTTGGCCTTCGTCATTTTCAGGGCTCATAGCCTGTCTATCACGTATCAGCAAATTGCGAACGAGTTGCTGTTTGTCGTTGATACGAATATGTAAAGACAATAATTTTTTATAAGAAAGTTCTAAAGGAGCATCTGTATCATAGAAAAGCGCTTTTGCACTCAGGAACTCAGCGGTAGACGTAAGGCATTCCGAAATAGCATGCTTCAATGATCGTAGGGGCCATAGCCGTATATATAGGTAGCTGACCAGATAGTACCAAACGCTTCCTCCAAGAACACAGAAACTGAATTCCAGCCCATCTGCAGGCTTCAATCCCCAGCTGAAAATGGCCTGTCCGATTAGCGATATTCCCAGTATGCTGAACCTGAGCCCGTAAGCTGTGAGCATAGAACAACAGAAAACGACAGCAGAAAACAGTATTGCTAAGAGCAAGGGATAGGGCCAGGCAGAGGCAACAATCAACGAAATAAGGAACAGGAGCGGAACACTGATAAGCAGACTTGTTTTTTTGTCGGCAGCTGTGCCAGCACTTTCTGTAACACCTATATTGAGCGCACCCAGGCCAGCTGTTATTGCCGCCTCTGGATAGCCAAGGCTGAACAATACAAAGACCGGTGATAAAACACTCAGCGTAATCCTGAATGCGTCGGTAAAGTACTCAGAAAGGAAGAAGCGCTTTAAACGCGGAAAGAAGTGAGATGTAATCATTCAAGCGGGTATCGCGGGCAAAGTTACGATTCCTGCTTCTTAATCATGCAAAGTCAGGTTGAAATAGAGTGTAAGGTTGTTTTCCTTTGGAAGAAGGATTAATATCAAACAGAAGAACCTCTATCCATTGGCGCTGGATATCACTTTCGATCGTGTCGCAAGAAGGTCCCGAAAAAGGTTATCTTACATTTCGGGCGGGTTATCCCCACCGTATCCTCTCTCTGAAAGGCTGAATCTTTCAACCAATTATTTGAGTGATATGCTGCGTAGTACTACCGGACAAAGTGCCCAGCAAGATATCCAGCTTAGACTTATTAATTTCTTAAGTTAATAGTAAGTTTCTATATTTATGTATATTCCATATGTCCTGCCAAAAGTTAATTTAAGTCTTTACCGAAACTTGGGATATTAAGATTAATTGAAAAACAATCTAGATGAAAATGTCACGTAAGCTTTTGTTGTTAATCGCTATGTCGATTGTTTTGCCAGGTTTGGTAGAGGCTCAGAAGAAGGGTTCGGCCAATG
>Ga0160467_100228_pt1 | contig 71075 bp, 73 predicted proteins | sample HID1972I_E11MG_FD_108221 | JGI IMG/M metagenome (GOLD analysis project Ga0160467, IMG submission 108221) | Enriched pill bug-associated microbial communities from UW Madison campus, WI, USA - HID1972I_E11 MG | ecosystem: Host-associated > Arthropoda: Insects > Digestive system > Unclassified ... | reverse complement strand
GGAAAGCTGTTCATATAAGCTTGCTTGGCTGCTTCCTTTAGTGGCGGACGCTGCCAGCCGTTTTGAATTTGCTCTGCCTGACGCTTTGCATCACGAATATTAATAATATAGATCATTGCGGCAATTGCTAGCATAATGAGCGATAAAATACCGTATACAAGCAGGAAAATCGAATGATCGAGCTTAGGGATTGTCCCTAGTGTTGCAATGCCCCACAAGCCAAGTCCGATAAAATCTGCAGACGTAACGATAAAAGCAAGCTCAATCACAATGAGTATTATCCCTTTAATATAGCTGCGATTATACAGCTGTCCTAATCCTGCAAACAGAACGGACAGCAGCATCGCCAGCCAAGGATAATGAGCCCGATGATGAACCTGAGCGTGAGGCTGCGTCTCAACTTGCTGACGCTCATCCATAATGATTCCTCCTACAATTTTTCATGTTCCCACTTGATGCAGCTTCCTTGTACATGAAAAATACTTCGGAAGCTTGTGCTTACTTTTCGTAGCTGCTTGTTTTGCTTCCTCGTAACGAAAAGTTACTTCGGAAGCCTAGACGCTACTGACCAGATGCTGCGATCTGATCCTTAATCTGCTGCACCGTTTCCTCAAGCACCTCTTGTGGATTATCACCTTGAACGATGAAATCAATTGCACTATCCATATTCCATATCGCACTCATTTCTGGAATATTCGGCATTGGCATCCCGCTTTCGATCTGAGTGATAAACCCGCTGTAAAGCTCATTGGTAATACCTTTTTGCGCATCTGGAGAAGCTGGAATTTCACCTGTTTGCTCATAGTACAGATTGGAGCTTTCAGTATTAGTCAGGAATAGAGCAAGCTGCTTAGCCCAATCTGGATGCTCTGAGTACGAGGAGATAAACCATGATTTCACCCCTACGAATGATGGTGCTGCTTTACCATTTAACGCTGGAATTGATGCAGTACCCAATTGCTCGCCAAGCTTATCACCGTACGTTTTCATCGACCATAATCCGTTAATGACCATACCAACCTTGCCTTCTATAAACAACGTATCCATAACATCACTTGTCATCGTCACTGGTATGCTCGTGTCTTTAACAAACTGCGCATATGCAGTCAGGCCTTGTACTGCGCCTTCATTGTTCAAGCCGATATCTGAAGCATCGTATTTGCCGTCTGTCTCACCGAAGATGTAACCGCCGTAATTCGTAATAAATGGAATGGCATAGTAGAAGTCCGGCACCATTAGAAAAGCATACGTATCATTGGCTGCGTCAGTCAGTTCATTCGATAATGCTATTACTTCTTCAAGTGAAGCAGGAACCTTCCCGACCAGCTCTTTATTGTAGTAAACCGCATACGTTTCAACCGAGATTGGGAAGCCGTATGTTTCCCCTTCATATTGCACAGCATGCAGCGCTGCCTCGCTATATTGCGCCTGCTCCTGTTCATTTAATGCTATTGGCTCAGCAAGTCCCTGCATCACAATATCGCCTAAGCGGTCCTGTGGCTGGTAGAATAAGTCTGGTCCATTGCCTGCCGGCGCTGCTAATGCAAGCTTCTGCACTTGCTCCTTGTCGCTAACAGGTAACACCTCAACTGCAATTCCTGTTTCATTGGTATAGCTTTGCGCTAACTGTTCCACTGCTTGCAGCTGATTCGGATCATCGTTCGACCAGACAATAAGCTTATCGGGCTTATCACTCTGCTCCGCGCCTTGCGATTGTACTTCGTTATTGACTCCATTATTGCTTGAACTGCCATTGTTCGTAGCTTGACCGTTGTTGCTTTGCGCTTCTCTGTCTGGCGCACATGCCGTCAACGCTACAGTAACAAGTAAAATCATTGACCATAAAGATGCCTTTTTCATTGAATATCCCCCTTTATTTATTGGTTTGTTTCCTTTATCTAAATTATAAAACGCTTACAATTTTAGAGATATATAATAAAACTTTACATCATATATAATATTTTTGTCGTGCAACATAAAAAAACAGTCTTGTAAGGTCCTTACTACATGACCTTACAAGACTGCCATCTGTTCATTCTTCGCTCACTTACCTTTTCAATTAGCTCGTTTTATAGAGTTTCACGTGGTCAAAATTAAGCCAATTATTAGCATTCGCATTAGAATATACGCCAATTTCGATTTGACCATTGGTGATGTTGATGTTTTCAATCTTCACGCGTACCCATTGCGATGAGCTAACAGGCAAGTTAATATTTCGCTCAGTACCGCCATAATTTTTGGCATACAGCTGCACTGTATTTTGACCACCACTGTTAAGCACCCACGCAGACAGCGTGTAGGTTCCGTTTGTTAAGCCGGTAATTTGCTGATAGGTAGAAGCCTCATAGGCAGTATCCAGCCAATGTGTCAGCTTATAGCTTCCTGTCACACCATTCTCCTCAACCTTTATCGCATTGTAGGAAGCAGAATCTACGGCCCACCGATTCCAGCTAGATGGGGTGGTTGTCCAGCCATCAGCTTCAAAACTATGATTGGCTACAAGATTGGTCCGCACGCTTTCAGTAAATACAGAAACAGTCGACAGCACGTTACCATTAAAATCAAATAGCGTCTGGTTGTCCCAAGGATTGGACAGCAAGCCAGTGTCATTGTTGTACAGCTTGCCCGCATCCGTTCCCCAATTCGCACCAGTAACTGGCAGCCATGTCGGCTCCCACCAGAATATACCACGCCCACGATTATTAGGCACATCAGTAACAATTTCCTTTAAATCTCGCAGGTAAGCCGTTTGCCCTGCAACCGTTGCTGGATAGCCGCCTGTACTTTCTTCTGCCGTATAAAAGGAATTGCCAAGACCGTCTCCATCAGCTAGGGTAAAGCCATAGGCTGTTTCAACGATCATCACATCTTTATTGTAGCGACTGCTTATTGCATTGAGATTGTAAGCCAGTTCTCCCATCGTACCGTGCCAGAATGGGTAGTAGGTTAGGCCAATAATATCGTAGTCAACATTTTGTTCCTCGATCTTATCAAACCACCATGTATACAAATTATTATCGCCACCATGATCAAGATGCAGTACAATTTCTACATCCTCATTGCTGGAAAGCGCAGCGTTAATGCCATTAATAGCAGACGTCATGAGCTCCCCCAGCTTAGTGAAATCATCAATCCCACCGCCAACCTTACCATCATCCCACAAAATCCCACTGCTTGCTTCGTTACCAACCTGAACCATTTCGGGCAACACACCTGCTGTTTTCATTTGTGCAATCACACTATTCGTATAATTATAGACAGCTGTTAGTAATTGACTATAGGTTAAGCTTTGCCAAGCTTTCGGTTTGTTTTGCTTTCCTGGATCAGCCCAGAAATCACTGAAATGAAAGTCCAGTAATACATCCATGCCTAGTGCTTTTGCTCGCTGAGCTAACGATATCGTTGTAGCCAAATCATTGGTCCCGCCACCATATGGATTGCCAAGACTGTCATAAGGATCAACCCAAAGTCGTAAGCGTACTGCATTCATGCCATGATCACTTAAAATTTGCAGCGCATCCTTTTCAATGCCATTGTCGTAGAACTTGCCACCAAGCTGCTCCACCTCATGGAGCATAGAAATGTCGCCTCCCATAATAAAGCTGCCCGCTGCTTTTGTTTCTTGAGTTGGAGTAATCATAGGTGTACATAAAGCAAACACACAGGCTAAAGCAATGACCTTTAACCATATACGCATTACTGTACAACTCCTTCTATTGGAATTTTGTTACAGTAAAATTATAAAACGCTTACAATCTAAGGGATATATAATAATCCTCGCTGAGCTGTATAATATTTTTCCTTTCTCTTGTAAACCGACCTACGCTCGTAGCAATATGCAAAGCACAATAACTTGCAGCTTCCAATATCAGTTAATTTATTATACAATAAGTAGACACAGATATTTTGAAACATAGTTTCATTAGTTGAAACCAGCGAAGGGAGATCTTAAAATGAGCATTTCATATACGTTTGAAGGTATTGATCATGTCCAGTTGGCAGCCCCTGCAGGCTGTGAGGAGGCTGCGCGCGGCTTTTACGGTAAGCTGCTTGGCTGGAAGGAGCTCGAAAAACCGCTCGCTTTACAGCAGCGTGGCGGCGTATGGTTCCAGTGTGGCAAGCACGAAGTGCATATTGGCGTGCAGGCAGAGTTTGTACCGGCGACAAAGGCTCATCCAGGCTTTCAAGTAAAGGGATTAGATGAACTGCGTAGCCATCTTCATCAGCATAAGCTTCACATTATCGATGACAATGAACGAGCAGATGAAGGCGTAAAGCGATTCTTCATCCATGATCCGTTTGGCAATCGAATCGAATTTTTAGAATATAGTTAAGCCGCTTTTATATAAAACACATGAAAAGGGCATATCGCTAGAGTTGCTTGCCTTCTGAACTGCTCACTTATGCTCAAGCTCAGCAATTCGAATAGCCTCTTACAGAGGAATAAGCACTGGATTAAAGCATAACTTAATGAACGGAATATAAATAAAAGCTTACAAAATAGTAAAAATGCCTCCCGGGCAAATCCCCGGAATGCATTTTTATTAGCGAATCAACAAAACTCTAATTATCTTCTGATCGGCTCAGAGCTAATGATGCCATAACGATACAGCACTTTTTTCCCGAATAAGCCAACCAATCGATCCGTGCAAAAGCCGATTAACCCTAAGCTTATCAGTCCGACAAATATCCAATCTGTTCTAAAGAACAGCCTTGAGTTCCAGATCAGATACCCTAACCCTTCATTAGCTGCTATCATCTCAGCTCCGATAATGGCCATATATGACGTTCCCATTGCAAGACGAACCCCTGTGAACATATACGGCACCGTTGCTGGAATGACCACATGAATGAGGATTTGCCATTCTGATGCACCTAAGCTGCGCGCTGCACGAATTTTATCCTCTTCTACTGCAAGCACACCAGTCAGCGTATTCATTATAACGATAAATAACGTTGCGTATAAGATGAGTGCGATTTTCGATTGCTCACCAATGCCAAACCATACTAAAAACAATGTAATAAACGCAATTGGCGGAATAAAGCGGATAAAGTTAAGAAATGGCTCAGCAAATATGCGCACAATCGTAACTCTACCAATAATTAGTCCTAGCGGAATGGCGATTAAGCTCCCTAGCACCCACCCGACAAATACTCGGTAAAAGCTAATTCCGATATAGTGAAGCAGAGACCCATCAGCAATTAGCTCTGATGCGCTTAGCAGCGTCGCTAGTGGCCCTGGAATAACGTCAGGCCCATAGATTGCAGCTCCAATTTGCCAGATCACGATCACAAATAACCAGAGCAAAACATTACTTATCCACTTGTTTTTTAGTATATTCATTCGCTTTGCTCCTTTCTCTAAATCGAATATTCATGATCAAAATGAGCTTGAATCGCTTTCTCTAGCTTAATGAATTCAGGCTGACCTGGATCACGTGGGTATTGGAAGGGAATATCATAGATATCGGTCACTTTGCTGTTTGGTCCACGAGACATAATGCCTATTCGCTGCCCTAGCAGCACCGCTTCTTGTATATCATGTGTAACAAATATGACGGTTTTCCCAGTCTGCCTCCATATATGGGACAGCTCCTTCTGCATCGTACGCCTTGTCATCGCGTCCAAAGCTCCAAACGGCTCATCCATGAGCAGAATCGAAGAATCATTTGCCAATACTCTTGCCAGCTGTACGCGCTGCTTCATACCGCCTGACAGCTCACGAGGGTACTTCCTCTCATGTCCCTTCAGTCCCACTAGTTCAATATAATATTTGGAAATTTCTTGACGCTTCGTTTTATTGACCTTTTTCATCTTCAAGCCAAACTCGACATTTTCTCGCACATTGAGCCATGGAAACAAGGAAGCATCCGCCTGCTGGAACACAACGGCACGATCTTGACCAGGCTTATGCACCTCTTGCTTTCCTACCTTCAATTGACCTTCCGTTTTACTAACAAAGCCAGCGATCATATTGAGCAGTGTAGACTTGCCGCAGCCGCTTGGTCCAAGGAGGACGAAAAATTCTCCGCCCTTAATTGTGATATTTACATCCTTCAAAATATAATGCAGCTCGCCTTTTGCAGCTTGGTCATAGCTTTTATTCAAGTTAGCGATCGTAATCGTTTGCTCTTGTGCATGAGCAGGAATTGCGAGTGACATAATTGTTCCTCCCTACGGTACAAAGGTTACGCGATCAGGCAGCGCTTCTTGCAGCAAGCTGAGATCGAATTTTGAAGCGAGGTCAAAATCGTTCTCAATAATGCCTTCACCAAGCATATAGTCTTTAAGGCCAGTGATCGTCGTATACGCCTCCTCAGAATAGTGAATATCCCAAATGTTATCCTGCAAATCTCTAATGGTATTCTCTCGCGGCTGCTTTACGTTATCATACATAATATCAGCTACGCGCTCTGGATTGTTAGAGATAAACGCGCTCGCTTCATCAATTGCAAGCAATAAGTTTTTAACGCCTTCACGGTTTTCTTTAATCAGCGCATTAGAAATGATGATGTCTCCACCAATTCGAACATCTGTAGAAGCCATCGTCGTATATTCATAGGCATTTTCTAGCGTTGCGAATTTATCAAGCAGCACCGAGCCAATAACCCACACGCCATCAATCTCTCCACCCTTTAAGGCGATATAGCTTTCATCAAAGCCACCTTGACCGATAAACTGAACTTCAGCGGGGTCAACCCCTTGCTCTGTTAGAAACTCATCCCACAAATACGGAATAAATGTTCCACGGCTAAAGCTTAATTTCTTTCTTGCAAAATCTTCAGGAGCTTGTATATCATTGCTAACGTATAGCTTCCAGCGCTCCGCATCCTGCTCCCGTAATCCAGTTCCAGTTGCTGCAATGATGGAATATTCACCTTTTGCAACGGCATTCAGCACAGGAAAGTCAGCGCCATAGGCTACATTGACTTGATTAATAAACAGCGAATTAATACCTTCAGCAGGTGTTGCGAATGTAGCAATCGTCGCGTCTATATTGTACTTTTCAAATATCCCTTCCTCTAACGCTACCTGGAACGTTGGATTCGTAACGATATCCGCAATAGTCACCTTAAAAGCAGCAGACGTAGATTCCCCGTTATCACTCGCTTGTTTGTTGGCTTCCTTAGATGAGGCAGAGCCTTGATTGCCACATCCGGACAATATCAATGTGAATACTAGGATTAATGTCAAACTCCACCCAAACGTTTTTCTATTTTTCATGGCTCATTACTCCTCTTGATTATCTTCTCTTTGCTTGACCTCTAGATTGCTGACTACGCATAGTGCGCCCTCTAGCGAATCCGATGATTCCGTACCTGCTACCTCGACAACAGAATTTGTTCCACTTTGTGCTGCTCCAGGTACTCGGAAATTCGCCACATCAAGCGGCTCAATCGCCACTTCCTCTGGCTTCTGCAGCTGCGGTACCCACTCATACGGCACACGATATGCACGGTACACCATATTAGCATTGAAGTTATTTTTATAAGGCGAGATGTACTCCCATACGATCTCATGCTCGCTCGTCACCTCGAACAATCTACCATCAGCACCCTCAGTAATAAGCGTGTTGCCATTCGGCAGTCGTTGCGCAGAGCTAATATAAGGACTATAGAAGCGATAAGAATCCGTCGGCTCATTGAACCCCGCCTTCGCCGGCGTGTACTCCCACTCAATTTCTAATGTTACAGGATTAATTTCCAGCACTCGCGAATGATCGCGAACAGCATGCTTCAAGCCGTAAGGTGATGCAGGATTCGGCAAGCCGTATCCGCCCCAGCCACCATTATCGAATACGAGCAGATTCCCTTCGCCCGGCAAGCCCTTCGGTATGATATGTGCATGATGCTGACCGATAATCCAGCCTATATGCTTCACTTCAGGCAATGAATAATCAGGACCGAGCTTCCATACGATGCTGCCTGATTTCTTATCTGTAATTGCAATAATATTAGATTCACGCGCATCCCATATAATATTGTCTGGATGGAAACGCTCATCGCCTGCATCGTAAAATTTATTCGGCCCAACATAGGAAGCCGAGTTAATATGCATCCAGTCCCCATCAGCCTCGCTGCCAAAGGAGCGTGCATTCGGATTGCGGAATAGTACATTTTTTGCTGCTTCGTCAAAGCCGAGCTCATCAAAATGATCACTCACGCTCCATTCCCATACGATATTTCCTTCATAGTCCACCTCAATAATGACATCATCCAGCAGTCGCTTATCGGATATTTCCGATTTATGCACATTGCGATGTGCTAAGATCAATGTCTTGCCCGAGTCTGTTTTCGGCTCCTGTCCGGGCGCATAATAGCCTACTGGACTACCTTCGCGCTGATAATCATGATGCTGGCGCGCCATCCATTGTGGCTGTTGCTCGGGATCTTCAATATATTCCAGCTTGTCGAACTTCCATACGATATTGCCGTCAAAATCAACCTGTACCAAATTCGCTTCATCCTGAAAGCCGAAGCGTGGATCACGCTGCTTCGTGCTGCCTAGCACATAACCACCCGGGAAAATTTTGTTCGGAAAGCCTCGTAATCCCTTCCACAAGTGCACCTCTTTGCCGTTCATATCAATTAATAGTGCGCCAACTCCTGCTGCCTGAAAAATCGTAAAGCCGCTCCATGCTTTTTGTGGATTATATATCGTAGCCCCTGTTGGATAAATAGTTGGATGTCCCATATTCAACACTCCTTCATATCATAATTAATAAGATAAGTAATGGTTATGCTTCGTTTCTTTAGCTTGCCGCTGCGCTTCTTTAGCAGCCCTTCCATCTTCATGTTCCTTTGCCGCGCTCAATATTTTATCTGACATGCCTTCAATATTTTCAATTAATTTCCTAATAATGTGAAGCTGCTGAACAACCTCATCATCCGACAAGCCATTAAAGATAGCATCGATATTGATTTGCCCTACCATGTGGTTGCGATCTAAAAAAGCCTTACCCTGTCCAGTAATATTCAGATAGATCGTACGGCGATCTTCCTTATAGCGTATACGCTCCGCATATCCACTATCCTCTAGCTTGTCACAATGTGCAGTAATGGCTCCACTTGACAGATCCAGCTCCTCTGCGAGATCGCTAAGACGCTGTTCTCCTGAAAACATCACTTTACGCATAATCATGAGTCCTGGCAAAGAGATGCCTTCAATCGTAATCTTATCTCGCTCCTTCACGAACTTCCTGACCAGTTTTCGAAATAAATGGTCAAGCTCCTGAAGCCGCTCTATATTTCTTTCGTTCATGATCCCTCCTAAGCTGGCTCAAGCAAAAAAGGCACAAAATCAGCTGCATCCTTTTTGTAAGGGTAGCAATTGATCTTGTGCCTTTAGTCGTCTAATCGGCCGTAATATAATCATTCATCGCCAAATATTTTAGCATTGAACTACTTAGCATTAAAAATATAATCGTTAAAATTTCTACCCTTAGATTACTCCAATAATTCCTATCTGTCAAGTGGGGATTAAACAAAAAAATAGCGCTGCTGTAACTATTCTACCGCAGCGCTATTTAGCAGCTTACAGATATGAGCAAACGTAGTCCGTCACTTCATTGACAACTAGCTTGAACTTTTCATTCGCAGCCACTTGGAATTGACCTTCACCTGTAATATGAAGCCAATCGGCTTGTCCAGGCAAAAGCACCTTTAAGTCACCAGCTAAAATTTCCATGATCTCAATTGTATCGGTTCCAAACTCATACTCGCCTGGCAGCATAATCCCTAATGTTTTTTTCGTACCATCAGGAAACAAAACTGCACGGCTTGTCACTTTCCCATCAAAATACACATTTGCCTTTTTGATAATTGAAACGTTATCGAATTGAGACACTAGAAATTTCCCCTTTGCTGATTGAATCTATCTTAAAGCGTTACACCAACGCTTTAATTTTGCTAACGACATTCTCAACTGTGAAGCCGTACTCTTGAATTACACGATCGCCTGGCGCTGAAGCACCGAACGTTTCAATGCCAAGAATATCACCTTTGTCGCCAACATATTTATGCCAGCCCATTGGATGAGCCATTTCAATTGCAAGACGAGCTTTAACCTCAGGCAGAATAACAGAATCTTTGTATTCTTGAGATTGCTTGTCGAAGAGCTCCCAGCTCGGCATGCTGATAACGCGAACCGCAATACCTTCTTCAGCAAGCGCTTTTTGAGCTGCAACTGCTAACTGAACCTCAGAGCCTGTTGCAATAATTTGAGCAACTGGTTTCTCAGCATCAGAAAGCACATAAGCACCTTTTTTCAAGTTTTCGCGCACACCTTCAACAGTACCTTCTAGAATAGGAAGGTTTTGACGTGTAAGCACTAGCGCTACAGGAGCACCTGTGTTTTCCACTGCATATGCCCAAGCTGCAGATGCTTCGTTCGCATCAGCAGGACGAATAACTGTAAGATTGGGAATAACACGAATCGAAGCAAGCTGCTCGATCGGCTCATGCGTAGGTCCATCCTCACCAACAGCGATAGAGTCATGTGTTAGCACAAAAATCGCAGGAATGTTCATTAGTGCAGACAGACGAACCGCTGGACGTAAGTAGTCAGTAAATACGAAGAATGTACCTCCGAACACTTTAAGACCAGCATGCAACAACATACCATTAACTGCCGCAGCCATACCAAACTCACGTACACCGAAGTAAATGTTGCGGCCAGAATAATCCTCTGGTCCGAAGTTCGCTTCACCATTAATATGAGTCATTGTAGAGCTTTCAAGGTCAGCAGATCCACCAACAAGGTTAGGAACATTTTTAGTTAGACCGTTAATTGCTTTACCAGAAGCAACGCGAGTTGACATTGCTGCATCTCCTACTTTATAAGCAGGCAGATCAGCATCCCAGTTTTGCGGAAGAGCACCCGTAATCGCAAGCTCAAATTGCTTCGCAAGTTCAGGGTGAGCCGCTTTATAAGCATCGAACATTGTATTCCATGCAGCATTTGCTTGTTCACCTTTTGCTTTAACATCAGCAAAGTGAGCACGTACTTCGTCTGGTACATGGAATTCATGGTTTTCATCCCAGCCATAGAATTGCTTTGTAAGTTTTGCTTCGTCAGCGCCAAGCGGTGAACCGTGCGTACCGCCAGAACCACCTTTTCCTCCTTTATTAGGAGAACCGTAGCCGATCATCGTTTTCACTTCGATCAATGTTGGTTTGCCTGTTTCTGCTTGCGCTGCAGCAACCGCTTGCTCAAGAGCAGCAAGATCATTGCCATCTGTTACGCGAAGTACTTGCCAGCCATAGCCTTCAAAACGGCTTTGTACCGTCTCAGAGTAGGATAGACCAAGCTCACCATCAAGCGTAATGTCGTTGGAATCATACAATACAACAAGCTTACCAAGCTTCAAGTGACCAGCAAGAGAAGCTGCCTCATGAGAGATCCCTTCCATTAGATCGCCATCTCCGCAAATCGCGAACGTATAGTGATCAACAACATTGAACTGATCCTTGTTATATGTAGCACCAAGCTGTGCTTCTGCCATAGCCATACCAACTGCCATTGCGATACCTTGTCCAAGTGGACCAGTAGTCGCATCTACACCAGCAGTATGTCCAAACTCAGGGTGTCCTGGAGTTTTAGAACCCCATTGACGGAATTGCTTAAGCTCATCTAGCGGAAGATCATAGCCAGATAAATGCAACATGCTATACAGCAGCATAGAACCATGACCAGCAGATAATACAAAGCGGTCGCGGTTAATCCAAGATGGATTTGCTGGATTATGATTCATTGTTTTTGCGAAAAGCGTATAGCCCATCGGTGCAGCACCCATCGGCATACCAGGATGTCCTGATTTCGCTTTTTCGATCGCATCAATTGCTAACGTACGAATCGTGTTAATTGATAGCTGATCGATTGATTTTTGAGAAACAGTCATTTCAGTTTCCTCCTAGTTATCTCTTTTGTAAAAAAACGTCGTATTTTCGTTGATTACTTTGAATATTGTACCATCTATTTTTAATTAAATACAACCGTCTTGTTTTGGTGCACAAGGATACGATCTTCAAGATGCCATTTGACTGCACGAGCCAATACAACCTTCTCAATCGTACGTCCAATTCGCTTCAAATTATCAATATCATCGCGATGTGTCACACGCTGAACATCCTGTTCAATGATCGGACCAGCATCAAGCTCTTCTGTAACATAGTGAGCAGTAGCCCCGATAATTTTCACTCCGCGTTTATACGCTTGCGCATACGGACTTCCACCAATAAATGCCGGTAAAAATGAATGATGAATATTAATAATACGATTAGGAAATTGTTCAATAAATTTCGGTGGGATAATCTGCATATAACGCGCAAGCACGATTAGATCAGCTTTGCCCGACACCAGCTCGATATGCTTACGTTCTGCCTCAGCTTTCGAATCAGCTGTTACCGGCACATGGTAATAAGGAATACCAAACGACTCTACCTGCTGCTTCATATCAAGATGGTTGCTTATTACCATCGTTATATCTGCGTCAAGATCGCCTGACTTCCACTGCCATAGCAGCTCGTTCAAGCAATGATCTTCCTTCGACACGAAAATTGCCAAACGCTTTTTACGGCTTGCACGAAATGTGCTCCACTTCATATCAAAGCGATCTGCCACGCGTGAGAAATCCTCGACAATAATAGGCAGCTCTTTTTCCAAATCATTAAGATCAAATTCAAAGCGGATAAAGAACATTCCGCCTTCTGGATTCATCGTATATTGATCAGATTGCACGATATTCGCACCGTGCTCATGTAAAAATTGAGATACCGTTGCCACAATACCAGGACGGTCAGGGCAAGAAATTAGCATTCTCGCACGATTTTCGTAGTCGCGCGATGGTTGAGTTTGTGACATGATAACCTTCCTTTATCTAATAATAATAGAAAATAATATTGCGTGTTTAAAAAGTACAGTTTTCAGAACCGAGAAGGTTGTGTGAAGCTAGAAATTGGAGGCTCGGAGCGTACGTTTTTGGTACGTGAGAACCGAAAATTTCGGAAGAACGCAAGATTCGATGTCGAGCTGCTTCATGAGAACCTTCGTTATCAAAATTGGACTTTTTGAACAGCCTCTAATATTAAAAATGATCCACACCAGACAGCGCAGCAATCAAGCGTTGATTGACCTCTTGCTCGCTTAATTCAGCGCTTAAGGCATTTCCTTCGATAATAAGATCATATAAACGCTCTAGCGGCTCGCGCGGATCAGCTTTCTTCGCTTTTGCATCCGTTTTGAGCAATTCCCAAGTTTCAGCAATAAATTGCTGTGCCTTGATCTCCTTGCTGGCAAAGAAATGCTTTAGACGCTCAACATCCTCGACGAATGGCTGACCAAAATGCTCGGACACATTGCCGCGAAGCAGCGCGATCTCCACCTCATACATTGGCGCAGTATGCTTGGAATCTTTACCAATCCATGGCGTCTCGAGAATGAATGGTCTACCTTTCAATGCCTCATGATGGACAATATTATGAATCGTTTGGAAACCAACGTAGCCTGAACCAATCGGTGCATGTCTATCCTTATGTGCAGCAATGCTGTTTTTACTATCGTTAATATGTACAACGGCAATACGGTCAAGACCGACAATTTGATCAAATTGCTGCAAAACACCGTCTAGATCATTTACGATATCATAGCCCGCATCATGAATATGGCAAGTATCGAGACATACTGTTAATCGTTCATTATTCTCTACCTTCTCAATGATTTGAGCGATCTCTTCAAATGTACGGCCAACTTCTGTTCCTTTTCCAGCCATTGTCTCAAGAGCGATGTTAACATTTGTTTCCGATGTGCCAGACAGCACTTCATTTAAGCCTTCAGCAATACGAGAAATTCCGTATGCAGCATCTTTATCGGTGTAAGCACCTGGGTGAAGGACAATATTTTTCACTCCAACATAATCAGTACGACGAATTTCCTCCTGTAGGAACGTCACACCCAGCTCATACGTACTTTCCTTATATGAACCAAGATTCACAATGTATGGCGCATGAACAACAATCTCATCAATGCCGGCTTTCTCCATTAATGCTTTGCCTTCTTCAATATACATCGATTCTATCGGCTTACGGCGCGTATTTTGTGGTGCACCAGTATAAATCATAAAGGTGCTAGAATCATAGGTTACAGCTTCTTTTACAGCAGTAACTAGACCTTTATCTGAAAATGACACATGCGATCCAATTTTCAACATGATTTAACTCTCCTTCTGAGGTTAATTACCCTTTATTGTAGAGCAAGCTGACAGCATTCCGCAAGCGAAAAACAGCTTTCTTGCTACATCTTACCCAACTTTCAACGTTTCTAGCTAAAAAGATGCCCATCCAGCAAGTTTCAGGCTATAATGACAAATAGGAATAGCAAATTTTCAATGGGGTGAACGAACAAATGCAGGATTGGTTTATGTACTTCATAATATTTTGGGCGATCGTCATGCTCATTGCGATGGGGATCGGCGGATTCTTTATGTTTCGAAAGTTTTTGAAAATCATGCCTATGGGCGATGGGAAGTCCAAGCTCGATTGGCAAAATTATTGGGTAGAAAGAAGCCGGCATATGTGGACTGAGGAAGCCAAAGAGTTTTTAGCAGTGCTTGTTTCCCCCGTACCTTCTGCTTTTCGGGATATCGCTTCACATTCCATTGCAGCACGCATTGGACAAGTCGCTATAGAAAGCGGAGCTGAGGAAGTGACAAAGGACCACTGTATCGAAGGCTACATACGCGCAACTCCAAAGCGAGATTACAACAGCTTAATCACGTTCTTAAACAGGAAGCAAATTGACTATAGCCGCTATGAGCATTTAATTAATAAATAAGATTTCGCAACCTTTTTGTCGATTTAAGCGTATATATAGGTAGACTGTGCTTACAATGTACTTTTCATGTGGGACGTGAAGTATATTCAAGAAGTTCATGAAAAGTTATAGGAGGTGGCTATTCAATGAAATGGAAAAATAAAATGAAGCGCACAGCCACAACAACAAGTGCCATTCTACTAGCTCTTATGCTTGCTGCTTGTAGCGATAACAACAATACACCTATTGCGCCAACTGCTACGCCAGACACAGAGCAAACCGATCAAGGAACAATTCCTTCTGAGACGCTGCCAGATGACACTGGCGTGTTAGATCCTGGTACGCCAGATCATGAGCAAAATGATCAAGGCTCAGAACAACCTTCAGAAGATAATAACGGCTCATCCAATGGACAGGAGCCAACTGAAACCGTAAGTGATATAATTAAAGCAGAAGGCACATATATCGGTGCTGCAGATAGTCATACCGTTGAAATTCAAGTCGGGGATAAGTTCTTGCCTTTACAAGTAGACGAAGACTTGCAGCATATTATTTCTGAATATCAAGGTAACGAAGCAGTAAGCTTCGAATACGTTGAAAAAACAATCGATGATAGCGGCTCTAAGCAGCTATGGCTGAAAAGCATCGATAAAAAATAGCGCACAATAGGTAGGTAACAAAAAACGTCAAATTCAGATTCCTTATAGGATACTGGATTTGACGTTTTTATATTGCGCTGTTCATTACCCAACAAGCTCATAGACCGGACCTTCCAAGCTAGCAAGCTGCAGCTTGTCTCCTGCCCGGAGTGGATAAGCTTTATACGCAATCATGAGCTGACCATTCAGATACGTGCCATTGCGTGATCCGACATCCTTCACCTGAACTTTGCCGTTGTTCCATTCAAACTCCAAATGTACCCTGGAAACTCCTTTTGCAGCTTCTTGGAAATGAACACCTTCCTCTGCTCGCCCAATAAGAAAGGTCGCTTCAGCGAGCTCGATCCTTACCTCTTCTCCTTGCAGGCTTCGAACGAGCATCGGCTGCTGCTTTAGCATTGTAGTAGCCTGCAGCTCATCTAGCTTTACGGTTGCAAGCGGATTGCCTTTAGCAACTAATTGCGGACGGGCTTGTTCGACGGAATTATGACCAATTATCTGTGAACCTTCGGTATCTAAAGCAACGGGCGGTGTAACGGGCTTTTGTGCAGCACTGGGCCATGATCGCTCAGCACGCTGTGAATCAGTAACATGACGTGAAGCTACTTGAACAGAGGCATGAACAGCATGCTCCGTCATCAGATCAAATTCTATCGGTTCATCAAGTCTGCTTGATGCAATCAATGCTTTAACTGGCTTAAGCAATATTAATGCTAGCAGAGCTAACAAACCGATCGTTATACCACTGCATAGCAGTAATTGATCAAAGCTTCGCTCTCCTGTATATAGCTTCACCCATGTTAAGCCGATTGCAGCAGCAATTAACGCAATGATTGCAAAGTGCTTCCACGTCAGTCGCTGATTCTCATCCTCATAATCGAATTCATCATCTTCTTCCAGTTCATCTGAGTGATGAAATTGTGGTTGCGGAGTACTCGCTAAGATGGAGCGCACTTTACTTATTCTACTCGCTTCATTTTCGTTAACTTCATCGCCTGACGTCTCTGTCAACGTGTGGACTTCACGATCTTCTTGCTTCTTAAACTTATAGACAGGCTCATTCCGTTCTACAGTATGTTTCACAGCTTGAGACAACTGATGGTCTAACTCACCCCGAGCTGAATGATCTGTATAGACCGCACGCTTGCTAGATTGCTGCGTCTGTTCATGAATAAGATCTAGCAGCAACTGTCGCAAGGGATTAATAGGCAACTCCTCTGCTGAAAGCAGCTGCAGAATTCGATGATACCCAGCAGCATCAAGATCAACGACAAGTCCTGACCAACGGACAGCAAGCAGCAGCAAGCTTTGACCAAGCTGCTCTGTATACTGCTGCTGCAACGGTAAATAAACGATGCCTATTCGTTCCATCGAATCATCAATATAAAGCATCTGCTCATCAATTAAACAGCAATGCGGTCGAAGCATGTAATCGTAGCAGGTTGCTAGTCCATCAGCAAGTGATAGCAGCAAGCTATAGTACCGCTGCATTGTCAGCTGCTGAGTACGCAAATGATGGGCTACTAAACGAAAGCCACTAATTTGATAGTTAAAGCTAATGTTGTCATCCACTTCTAACCAGCTCATTGGAAGCAATATTCTTATCGAATTGTCGTTTAGCATGTTCAGCTCCAGCTCATGTAGATCGTTGCGACGAAATGCCTCTTTACCCGATATCACCATCTGGTGTCCATTATAATTCGTAAAATCAATATGCAATGCCCTCATCTTTTGTTTACCGCTGCTAGTCGTTAAAATAGCTTATTAAACAATTGATCGACTATGAAACTGCAGCGCTTCCTCCTTCTCAGAATTGATAGCCGGGAAACAACCATACAATAGCCATAGCAGGTGCAACTGCCAGCATGAATGGAAATTGATGCAACTTGAATAACCCGAGAAGCATCAAATTCTCATTCGATGGCACCTCTACTAATAGCGCGTTGGAGTAGAAATGTTTTCGTCTAGTTAACTTTAACAGTGTTTGATAACCAAGCAGTACCAACGAAATCAACCCTCCAAGAACAAAGGAGAGAACCATCAGCTGAATAATCGCTGAAACTCCAAGCACTGCTCCAAGCGCTCCGAACAGCTTCACATCACCCGCTCCAATTCCTTTGCACCAGTATAGCACCAGCATCGGCACAAACCCTGTCAGCATCCCAAGTATCGAAGCAACAAGACCATTGCCGCCCGACGAAAGGCTATGCCAGATTACTCCTGCTGAAAAAGCTATAAGCGACAGCCAATTCGGTATTCGAAAATGAGTTACATCATAATAAAGGGCAATGGCTGCTATGCCTATTGCAAGCCACAAATGAATCGTCATCGTCTTCATCCTTTCTCTGTGTGCGGTACAATCATTATTTTTGCACCTGAAAAGGCTGCTCTACCTTGTAATCCTTCTCCGTAAGCGTCAAACGAAGTGTCCATACGCCTGGTGTCGTATTCCCAGACACATGCCATGTCCATTCAACTTCACCTTTATCATTTGAAGTTGTGGTGCCTAAGTTTTTTGCAATACTGTTGCCGCTTTTGTAGATAACATCAAGTGATATCGAAGAATTAGGTAATGTAACTGCCTTAATCGTTGCTTTTCTTCCAGGTTTTAATGGATTAGGCTCAAGCGATGTGATGTAAATATACGCTTCGTCATCCTCTTCAATAGAAAAGGTAGCTGATCGAGCATCAGGCAGCCACACGCGCTGCACAGCTTGCTCTCTCACGGATAAACGCTGTCCAAAAAAAGGTAGAGTAAACGGCAAATCATATTGCAAGGCTACAATGACATTGTGATCGGTATAATGAATTAGATCAGGAAGCTGCAAATATACAAGACTTACATTATCCTCTACTAATAGTGAATAATCCTGACTGCCAATAATAATCCCTTCGAGCACTTCCCGTCCAAGAACTGTAGCTGCCAGATTGGCTGCCGGCCAATAGTTACCCTTGGCACCTTCCTGAAGAAGCGTATCAAGCGGGTGCGGCAGCAAGCTGCCTACCTCATACACTAGCTCTGAGATCCCCTCGGCCGCATCACCAAAGTTAGCTTGTTCGCCGGTGGACAGCTTATCATTTAGATAGTCTCCAATGAGAGCTGCTGGATGCATATAATTCGCTAGCTTTTGAGCAGATTGAGATGCTAAATGCTGCAACGCCATTTGCGATGAAATTGCCATTATGACAGCGTAAAAAACGAACAAAAAAGCGATAAACAGAGGCATGACAAGTGCAGCCTCAAAAGTAATGGAGCCTTCCTCTTTATTCAGCCACCTGCTAGCACGCTTAATAGGATGCGGTAACCATTTCATATTTTTTATATTCATTGCCTTCTACCTCGCTACCAGTCGAACTCATTATATTCGCCATTTGCGCCAGTCCCGGCATTGACCATAGTCTCATCGATAGTTCTGCTGAAGCGGTAATAGAGGTTGGGACTTGCAGCAAAGATAAGCCGGTATTTTGTTCGATCACCGCAATCATTCTTGATTTCCTTGCAGTCTTTCCACCAGCATGAAGCAGTAGAAACATACGCAAATATTGCTCATAGCTAACATCAATAGGTGCGTATTTCGATAGAATCGTCTTCCCGTCATTAATTAGCTTATTCATATCGCTTACCGCATGCCGCGCGCCATGTGCGACAGCAGCACTTAATATTAGTAAAGGATGAGTAAGCGCTCGATTGGCAATAAAACCTTCTATCGTTCGAATCGCAAACCGTATAATAAATACTTCGCCAAAAGCGAGCAAGACATTGGCTAACGGCTCATACACCCCATACAAAATGTACTCAATCTCTTGATTGGAAAGTTCAAGCAGATCCGAAGATAAATCCCCTTCACTGCTCTTCAGCTCTCCCATTGGAAAAGCTGAGAATTTGCCCATAATATATTCATTAACATATACTTCATCACGGAGAGTTGTTGCGGCAGAGGAGAGAAGCTGTAGTATGTTCGATAGCTGTGAAGTTGATAGTTTAGCTTGTTCACTCCCATCGTCATCCATTGTCAAAAGATCCAAGCCTAATTCGAGCTCCGATGTATTCCGCTCCACATTATACTGATAACGCACCTTCAGCTCATCATACTTTACACTTACTTCCTCATACTTTTCTCCTGACTTTAACAATTCAGTAATCATTCCAAGTGATGCGATCTCTTCTTCAAATTGCTGCTCATATGCTTGAATTTGTGAACGGACTCCTTGTTGTACACTCAAGCTTTCTTCCCACTGTGCAAGCTTTGATGCTGGCGAAGTATATGAGGAAAGATATTCCTCGAATTGCTCCTGAATCGTTGCGCGCAGCTCTTTGGCCGACTGTATGTCATCTGTACGACCATTGTTCAAATTCGGATGCTCGACAAGCTCATTAATGCTGCTAGCAAGATGCGTCCCTTTTTCAACAATCTCATCCAGCTCAGCTTGCTGCGTGAAAACCGCTCCCCGATACTGATTAAAGTATTGTTCGCCTCGCATCATCGTATCGTCGAACTGTACGTCATCAAGTCCATCTCCAAGCTCTGAGCTTCCATTCGTTTTTTGCTTTGATGCTTCATTCAGATACAGTTCATACTTAATTGCCATCGTTTGATCTAACGTTCGAGCATTTTGTAGATGTCCATCAATCGATTCTACTAGTTTGGCAGACTTATTCAGTATACTTTCCCCTTCTTCTAGCAATGTACGAGCTGCATTGCTCGCGGTTCGCTCGAAAGAACTAATCTGTGAATCGTATTTGCTAGCATTTTCAATAAGCTTCTCGAGCTCATCCTCATCTAGTGTGTCCATATTCTGATGAATTTCTTCATACACTCTGTCTGCATGCTTTAGCCAGGATATATATTGTGAATATCGATTCAATGTGCTGTTTGCTCCACTACTAACACCATTGCGAAAGCTAGATGAAAGCAGCTTGCCTAACTGTTGCTGCAGCTTGAATGCTTGCTCCAGATGCTCCTCCCGTTCCTCGTACAACTTCTGCAGCTCTGCAATAATCGAAATCATAGTATCTGCCTTAATGACAGCATCCTGCAATGGAAGCCACTGTTCTAGCAGCTCGAGCGTAAAATCAATGGGTCCTTTGTATTTCATCTCCTCTAACACTTGACGCTCGAACACATGATGCTGACCCAGATACTCTGTCTCATAAACGGATATACCTTCGATATGGGAAGCTGCAAAATCACTTCCTTGATCAAGGGAAAATACTGATAAGCTATTCATCAAATTATGCTCCAGCGTTTGTCTGAACAGCTGCTGCGCATCCGATCCACCTCTACCGAACAAACCGTACTTCGTATATAGCTGGCGATCATAAGCTGAGATTACCGATTGAGCAGACAACTTTAAAGCAGATTCAGTTGTTCGATGGAATAGATAAATTCGAGACATATCAATAAGCACCATAAAAAATATAATGAGCACCATCATGACTAGCGTACAAAAAATCGTAACTGTTCCATCTGATCGAAAAAACAAAGCCTTCATGCAAGGCACCTTCCTTATGAGGAAGAGAAGGACTTAACAGCCTTCCCTCCGCTGCTCTTCCATTTCTGCTTTTGCTCGCTCGTCATCGATGACAAGCGGTTCGCGTAATATAAAAACAAATCAATATTTCTTATAAATTGAGTCGGGGCATGTATTGTGTATTGAGCGGTATAGCTAGGGGAGGGCAGCAAAATCTGTTGCTGCCAAAATAACGGAGAACTGTTCTTTTTAAGTGATATTGTCATTTGCGTCATAAAAATGTGCTGAGAAAGGCCCATGTTGCCCGTTACATTGCTGTCAGTGCCAACGATATAGGCTTCTGTTTTGGCAAGCTTATCCTGAATAAGCTTGCCGTTTTTCTCTAGCATGGCAGCTTGGGAGTGAATGACATGCTGTACATTCAATTGCTCAGAGGATAGTGGAATCAAACTTTTCAACAGTAAAGCAGCCTGCTCATGTTCATATAGCCCATAATATTGGGTACTGTCCGCTTGTGCTGTATGAAACTCGCGATCACGAGCATCCCAGTTGTAGCTCGCCCGCTCTGCTGCTGTTAAACTAACATATTGCACATAAACGAGCTGATACGCATATACAGCAGCCAGCATCATAATCACGATCACTGCGATAATAAGAGGAAAAACAAGCACCGCTTCAAGGGAGGCTGAGCCGCGCTCATCCGCAGCAAAGCGTCGCATATATTTATCGATGTGCTGTCTCAAATATATTTCGAGATACCGGATGATAAAAATAAGTCTATTCATCATTTGAATGCATCATCGATACCCTTTTTTGATCTACCAATGAAATCATTCACGTATTGTATAATGAAGTTCTTAAACGCAAGAAAAATAATGACGACAACAGCGATAATCAACACGATCTCAAGTGTACCAATCCCCTGCTCATTGCGCCAAAATGAGACTGCCCGTTGCTTAGCACTACTCCATAGCTTTTTCATATTCATTCTCCTTTACAGTTTGTGTACAACCTCTTTACATAATTTGCATCATAAATATCGCTGGTGCGACAACGAGCACCATCACTAAAAACAATATGCCTACTAACGGAAAGATCATTTTAGAGGAAGCCTCCTCACCCTTGAGCCGAGCAATCGTTTTGCGCGATTCCCATAACGACATATTCAGCTCTTGCACAGAATTTATAAAATGCTCACCTCCCTTGCGGTAATTCAGCAGTAATATCGTTGTAAGCATCGACATTTGCTGAAGTGCACAATTTCTATTCAGCTTCTCTACTACCGTTGCAAAGGAAGCACCATTGCTCAGCTCGAACACAGCTTCATTCCATTCCACATAAAGCGGATGCTTGCTATGCTGCTTGTTTTTAATGCTTTTGATAAAGCTTTGCTGGACGGAATCACCCGCGCCAACGAGCAGCGTTAATTGAGTGAGCAGCTTCGGCAGTTCCATTAGCATCGCTCTTTTCCTTTGCGCGAGTGAATTTTTCGTACCTTGATATAGCTGAAGAACAATGACAATCGAAACAGCAGCAGTAACAAGTGCAATCGCATTTTCATTAAGTACATAAGCAAACCAGCAGCCAGCTACTAGAACAAGCAGCGCTCCTCCAAGCGCTTCATTGAGCATAAACACCGTTGCTTCGAAGTTCCATTGATATCGGTGATATTGCATCATATAGCTATGAAGCATGTGCAACAGCATAGGCGCACGTTGCTCTAGTTTAAGCTTCTCGTAAATTACATAAGCAGGAGCATAGATCAGCTTCGATGTCGGCTTGATCGGCTTCACTTTTTTACCTTTCCTAGCTTTCTTTCCATGCTTGTCCACGGATGGCTCAGATGTCTTTCCAACTACAACTTGATGCGAAACCTTCCCCGTTGCGGCGTGATGACGCTCCTTCGCCTCCAGCTTCAAGCGAGCGATTCTCATGGCAAATTGCCCACTAGGTAGCTGACTCAGTCTCATTCCACTTGCATAAAGCAATAGCCAAAGCAGTGTTATACTGACAGCTACGTACAGCACGATTATCACCTACAATCTGATCGTCGTTAATTTATCCATAACCCAAAACAGTACCAGAAGAAAAAGGAGTACAAGCGTTAACAGCACGTAACCGATGCCTGAATTCAAAGCAGACATGTAATCAGGTGACATTGTATGGAGAAATTGTATTAATGCAAATGGAGCGGCCATCATCATTCTACCTTCAAGCTTTTTCTGTGCCAGCAGCACCTGAATTTCATTATCAATAGAGATCTGGTCACTAAGCATAGATGCCGTACGACGCATCACCGAAAGCAGATCTCCGCCACTGCGCTTGCATGTTTGCAAAGCGTCGACAAATTGCGTAAGTTCTTCAATATAGGCACGCTCAGCAAGCTTATGCAGGCTTTGCTCAATCGTTTCTCCGTTTCGAATACGCTGATTAATGATAGCAAGTTCGGCGATTAACTCGACATTCGTATGGGGATACAGCATCGCCATATCATCACTTGCCACAGCAAAGCAGTTTTCCAGTGATCGACCAACCGCTAGTGATGACACTAAAGACATCAATATATCTTTCAGCTGCAGCTTCATTCGCAGCTTTCTTTTGTGTATGAGTCGCTTTTTATCAAAGGAAAGCATGAAGTAGGAAAAAGGAGTAATAAGAAGGGATAACAGCCATGATTGATAAAGGCTGTACGTAATAAGGATAATTAGCATGCTCCAAAGCCCTATGCTTTGTGCTAGCTCTGTTCGTGTCATAATATAGTGATCGTAATTAATGAGTTTGTGTAGGCTAGCATCATTGGTCGGTTCACGAGGCATATGCGGAAGTTGCTTAGCCTGTCGATTCCGATGCAGCCAATGCTGCTGTTTAGCCTGTCGATTCTTTTCTTCAGCACTGGATAGCTGTGCAAAAGCCTGCTCATGCCTTAAGCTAACATTGGTTTTTCTTTGCTTAGCATAACGATCCGCAGCAAGGTTATGGTTGTCCAATTCATCACCCCATTTATTATTCCTTTTGTCGATTAATCGTTCACTGCTACTTCTGGATCAAGGCGGATTATTGGACATCCACTTGCAGCCCAGCAAGCATTAGCTTCTCCGTTCGATGCAGTGGAAAGCTTGTTCGCTTCAGACGCCTTTTGGAATTCGCTTCCTCGCCATCGTATTGAAATAGTGGCTGCAGGACAATCTCCCCATTGTCCATACCGATCATTTGACTAATTGAATAAACACCTCGGCTTCTATCCTGAAATCGAGTAAGGTGAATCATAATATCAATCGCAGAGCTAATTTGCGAGCGGACGACAGGCAATGGTAGATCACTACCACTCAATACCATCGTCTCTAGTCTGGAAAGCATATCCAAGACATTGTTCGCATGACCTGTGCTCATCGAACCTTCATGCCCAGTATTCATCGCCTGTAACATATCGAGCGCTTCCTTGCCTCTAACCTCTCCGACAATGATTCGATTCGGACGCATCCGCAACGAAGCTCGTATAAGCTCGCGTATAGAGATTTCACCTTTCCCTTCGGTATTAGCGTTGCGCGTTTCCAGTGAAACAAGATTAGGGATGCCACGAATTTGCAGCTCAGCCGCATCTTCAATCGTTATAATACGTTCATCATTCGGGATATAGCTGGACAAAGCATTGAGAAAGGTCGTTTTACCTGAGCCTGTGCCGCCACCAATAAAAATATTGTATTTCGCTTGTACAAGCAGCTGCAAAAAGCTCGCGGCTTGCGCTGAGATCGCTCCTCGTTCAATAAGGCGCTCCATCGTCAGCGGCTGTTCAGGGAACTTCCTAATCGTAATACACGGTCCTCGCAATGCAATCGGAGGCAATACAATATGAACACGAGACCCATCAACCAAACGAGCATCAACAATCGGCGAAGACTCATTAACGATTCGATTAAGTGGTGATACGATCTGCTGAATCAAATCTTCAAGCCGCTCACGACTCTCAAACTTCATATCGAGCTTACTTACATAGCCGTCTCGCTCAATAAAAACATCCTGCTCGTTATTAATCATAATTTCAGAGATTGTACGATCTTCAAGCAATGGCTGCAGCGGTCCTAAACCACGGAAGCTATGAAACAGCGTTTGAACCATAGAGAGCTTGTCCCCAGTAGAAACATGCCTAGTCGCACTCCAATTAAGCACAGCCTCCTCAATCCAATGTCGAAGCTCCTCATCTGTCATTGCTTGTGAAAAAAGATGACTGTCTCTTAATTGATCTCTCAGCTCATAGATCGATTGCTCTATCATCCTGCTTTCTCTCCAATATGCATCAGATGCTGCACACAACGTTCTATAGCTGCCCGATAGCTGACCGATTCAAGTAAAGCTGGCTCATTTGCTTGCCAAGCTTCTATATGAGGCAAATGTTCATGAAACATTACTTTAGGATCATTCTGACAGTTTCCATAAGGCTCATTCAGTACATACCAGCGCTTATGATTAACTTGAGCGATCCATTCAGAATGCTGCTGTTCCGCATATGCGACAGCCATATTATGCTTATGCTGCCAAGACGGCTGTGGCAACATAAGCATATAGTTCACATCACAGGCTGCAAGCACTGGCAAGGTCCAGCTAGTAAGTCCTGCTGGCATATCAACAATGATGTAATCGTATAGACCACTTGAATCAATCGTACGCAGGAGCTCCCTTGCATCCTCAGTACTCAACAATGATCGATCAGCTTCGTGCTGAAAAGCGCGAAGTGTATGAATGTGGTATGTTGGCTCTAATAGAGCATGCTCAGCAAGCCAGTCTGCAGCTTGTGAAGCGTTACTTTTTACAATATATAACAAGTCCGAATAGGAGGCGGTTCCACGTACTTTTAGTTGGGGAAGCAATACCTCAGATGTATTCCATAGCTCAAAATTGCAGTAAAAAACTCGATACCCCTTATTGGCCAATATAGTTGCCATATGAAGCGACATCATCGTTTTCCCACATTGCTCCAGTGTAGAGCACATCGCTACCGTACGTGGCTGCTCTTGCAGCATTATTTGTCTTTTCCCCTGGCCGCTTTTTACCCGTTCATAACGTTGCTGCAGCTGATGAAGCAATGAGGAAACCGACTGAAACTTGTACAACTCCCGTTCATGCATCTCACGCCTATGCGCAACAAGGACAGCGAGAGGAATACTCCCTTGTTTACTACGATAACCTTGATCATCAAGATGGCCTCCACCTGCTTCCACTCGAGCTAGAAATGAAGGCAGCAATGCCTCCTCGACAAGAATTAGCTCAACCCGCTCCAACTCTGTAATATGCTGCAAACGCTCAGCATTCGTATACAGCTGTAATCGCCAAGTATGATAGATCGGACTTGCCTTCATATAGCTCAGCATACGTGTTACGTATTCAATATCAGATGCAATGACTGCAAAAGTGATACTCATGAATTCCCTCCTTCAGTACGACTTCTATCTTTAAAAAGTTAACTTCCCTTGCTTAGAAAACAAAAAGCACCGCATAGTGCGCTGTCATATGACAACGACTATACGGTGCTTCCGTCTCTTATTACTTCAAAATGTATCACAAATAGCCAATATATGTCAACCTCAACTTTTGCTATCTTTTAAAGATTAGCCAAAAAAACGTTTAATTTCGATTTCTGCATTTTCTACTGAGTCTGAGCCATGAATGACATTATAGTCAACAATTGTTGCAAAATCTCCGCGAATCGTTCCTGCTGATGCCTCAATTGGATTGGTAAAGCCAATTAGCGTACGTGCATTGCGAACCGCTTCATGTCCCTCAAGAATCATAGCAAACACTGGACCTGATGTAATGTACTCTACCAGCTCTCCAAAGAACGGCTTAGATTGTAAATGAGCATAGTGAATACTAGCGAGCTCCTCAGAAATCGTCAACAGCTTTGCTTCCGCAATGTTAAAGCCTTTTTCTTCAAAACGTGTAACAATACGCCCAATCAAGCCTCTTTTTACGCCATCTGGTTTAATCATGACAAATGTTCTTTCCATTACAATCTCCTCCAGTAAAGTAGAATCTAATTCAGTTGCTGCTCCGTTAGCTCCAAAAACAGCTTAACATCCTCAGCTACGAGTCCTGCTGCTTCTTCCCAGAAATCTGTTTGCGTCAAGTCAACAGCAAGATGCTTGTGCGCTAGTTCTTCAACCGACAAGCGTCCAGTATCCTTAAGCAGCTCATCATATGCCGTTGCGAAACTCGGTCCTTCCTTCAGCGCACGCTTGTAAATCCCCGCACTGAACAAATAACCAAACGTATAAGGGAAATTATAAAACGGTACATCAGTTAAGTAAAAATGAAGCTTAGCTGCCCAGAAATGAGGATGATACACCGATAGCTGTTCGAGAAACGCCTTTTTCTGTGCCTCTACCATAAGCTCATTCAGCATTTCTGTTGTAAGTGGTCCCTGACTGCGCTTCTCATATAATCCACATTCGAATATAAAGCGTGCATGAATATTCATGTAGAACGCAATCGCACGTTGAATTTTATCATCGACCAGCGCAAGTTTTTCTTCATTGCTCGCAGCACGCTGCAGCGCACGATCAGATACGATCATTTCAGCGAACGTCGACGCTGTCTCTGCCACATTCATAGCATACTCCTGAGTAAGCGGAGGCATATCCTTCATCACATGTTGATGATAGGCATGACCGAGCTCATGTGCAAGCGTTGATACATTCGATGCAGAACCTGAAAATGTCATAAAAATTCGAGTCTCTTTGCTTTTCGGTAACGAGGTACAAAAGCCGCCCGGACGCTTACCTGGACGATCCTCAGCTTCAATCCACCGCTTCTCAAAAGCTTGCTTCGCAAACTCCGCAAGCTCCTTGCTGAAGCTAGCGAACTGTTCAACGATAAAGGCTGCCGCTTCATCGTAGCTCATCTGAGACCCACTTTCTGATGCTAGCGGTGCCTCCACATCATGCCACTCTAGCTTGTCTACGCCAAGCAGCTGAGCTTTCCGCTCAAAGTAAGGAATGAGCAGCTTTTTGCCCTGCTCTACTGCCTGCCACATCGCTTTCAGCGTCGCTTCACTCATACGGTTCATCTGCAGTGGCTCCTCAAGATAAGAGCCCCAGCCTCTGTTCTGATACCATTTCAAGCGAAAGCCTGATAAGTGATTGATCGTGTCCGTGCACAAGTCAGCTTGTTCACTCCAGCCTTGCTCCCAAAGCGTAAACGCCGCAGCTCTCTTGCTACGATCGCGTTCATCAAGTCGATTCGACATTTGACCAGTAGACAGCTCGGTGCCATCCGCTAAAGTGAATGTCATTCGCGAAACGATCGTGTTGTAAAAGTCTCCCCAGCCGTGATATCCATCAATTGCCAAATCAGCGGCAAGTGACTCTAGCTTAGGTGACATTTTATGCTTAGCCAGCTCTCTTCGCTCATTTAGATTATACGCAACGATTGCAAGGTCTGGCTGTGATAAAAATCTCTCCCATTGCTCTTGATCTATGCTACTCAAATGATCGTCGAACTCCGTTAATACAGAAGTATAGGCTGCACTTAAGTTTTTCAAACGATCATTCAGCAGCGTGGCTTCTTTATCAAACATATTTTGTGCCATAAGACATGCCACGAAGGAGTCTGCTTCTCGCAGCGCTGCGAGCACCTCTTCCACAATCGTTGTTTGCTGAACTAGGCCTTCATATGAAGCGGCCTCTGCTTGCGTTAGCAAGCGTCGTAGCTCAGCTATACGTCGCTCGGCCTGACTAATTTCTTCTTTCAATTGTGGAGAGTTAGCACCTCCTGGATAGATACTATCAAGCTCCCATTGCTGACTATAGGTCATCATCATTCCTCATTTCTATTTAGATTTGATTTGCCAAACTTATATACTTAGGTGTATAACAGTAAGTATATTGATCGGGGAGGTGCAACACCATGTTGAAGCAGCTGTCACCAGATACTGCGATAAAACTTGCCAAGGAGCTAGGAATTCCCATTGAACAGCTCGTCCATACGCCAAGGCATATCGTGCTGGCGAAACTTGCAGAGCTTGCCAAAAAACAGGCACTGCAAACCGAGACTAATGAGCAGGACAAGAGTGAAAAGGAGTCTGATATATGATTCCTTTTGAAAATACATGGCCGTATGAAGTCATTATGAATGACTACTATGTAGAAGAATGCCCGTTTTGCAAAGCAGAGCAAGTACTGCTTCCGTTGAAAAAGAAAGAAGTCCCTGATATTCAAAGTGGAAGAAAGAAGCTTCTCGTCTTCCCTTGCTGCTTTTCTAAGCTAACGATTATCGATATTGATCAAGACTACTTGTTAGCGGACAGCAAGATTCGCTCCTATCGTTAAGTAAATGAAGCAAAAGCTACAGCTTAGGTTAGTAATCATTCTACCTTAAACTGTAGCTTTTTATGTTTAGCATGCGTAATTCTACACGCTTTTTTTCGCTCGCTCACGTTGTTCAGTTGCTAGCTCCGCAGTTTCTTTCCACTGCTCACGGCTTGCGCGAATCATGCCAGCATCCATTATAGATTGGTCGTTAACTACTCGAGAGAACCATTTAACGGCTTCCTGATAATTGCCGACTCGCTTATTCAGCTCTCCGATTATATAAAGCAGCTTTGCATTTTTATCACTGTTCGTTTCATGTTCAAACACAATAATATATTGCTCCAAAGCATACTGAAGAAAACGTTTCTCTTCTGCCTCTTGTTCCATATAACGGTATAGCCATGCAATATGATGCAAAAATCCAGCGATTAGTCGAGGATCCTCCTTCATCAATTGAGCGATGATAAGTGCACGCTTATACGTAACAAGTGCCTGGTCAATCGTTCGTTCACCATGAAAAAACTGTTCGCTCCAATGCTTTCCGATTTCGGTTTTATAACGAAGTTTTTGCTCTTCGGTCATATGCTTTACTCCGTTTTCCGAGAAAGCATAACCACATTGAGGACATACCCGTATCACATAAAAGTCAGGATTTACTCCGTTCTTATAATGACCGCAAAAATCAGTATCCGTTTTAGATGGATTCTTGAAGCTGGGACGAACTCTTGTAATGTTGAAAGTTAATTGACAACAAGGACAATCAGCAGTAGATAGATACAACGGATCCACTCAAATTCACTCCTGTTCGGCTGTATTAATAAAATGATATGCAGGTCCTGATAGTCGTTCCAATACAAGCGCCTGAAGTGGTTCAGACAAGTTAACTTCGGCTAATGCCTCCTTCATACAGCTTAGCCAAGCGTTTGCTCGTTCTTCCGTGATCGGAAACGGCATGTGACGTGCCCGCATCATCGGATGACCGTGTTCCTCCGTATACAGCATAGGCCCACCAAAAAATTGCGTAAGAAACATATACTGTTTCTCCATCACTGGTGTAATATCCTCTGGGAACAAAGGCCCTATTACTGGATTGCTTTGAACTTTAGGATAAAAAGCCTCGACGATCTTGCGAATCGTTTCAGCTCCTCCAATGAGCTCGAATGTATTTATTTGTGCCATAAGCCTCATCACTCCTACTTGTGCTTACTACCAATGTGTTTCTGCTCCATTATACCATAACCAATATTGCAATGATCACTTCAAAAAAAACCGCCTAGCATAATGCTAAGCAGTTAAAGAGCAACACTATTTATAATCATAATCCTTTGAATTGGCTGGGGTGGAAATCGCTTCTCTGATCACATATACAAAGGCGCATACAAGAATTCCTGCTAGAATGCTCATAATCATCACTCCATCATTTCATATATCTTTAGTATAACATATCTTTCTCATTTTTCTCATATTTTTTTGTATCCGTTTTCTTTTTTTCTTGTAAATAAGGGGGTATGCCTGTACTCCTATACTCATATACATCATTAGAGGAAGTTCAAAAATCTCGACTTTGATTACGATGTAATAACGTTGCAGCGGATTCGACGTCGAATCTTGATCGCTACCGAAACCTCCGGTGCTCACGTAGCATATAAATCATAGGATAGGACGTATAGACATGATAAAAAAGGTACTGCATCCATTAGCTTTAGTAGCTTATTTGTCACTCACCATATTACTGCTTATGTTAATATTTCCTTCTCAGGCTTTAACTGCATCCTTGAGAGGACTTGCCATCTGGTGGGAGGTGCTCTTCCCTGCGTTATTTCCTTTTTTTGTGATATCGGAACTAATGCTTGGCTTTGGCGTCGTACATTTTTTCGGGAAAATACTTGATCCGCTTATGCGACCGATATTCAGAATTCCTGGCATTGGTGGCTTTGTTGTAACATTAGGCTATATTTCTGGCTATCCTATTGGTGCTAGATTAACCGCACAACTATATGAACAGCGTTTACTGAATCGTAGGGAAGGTGAACGACTCGTTGCTTTTACTACGTCTTCAGATCCGATATTCCTTATTGGTGCAGTATCGATCGGTTTTTTCGGTCAAGCAGAGCTTGCCGTTGTGCTAGCAGCAGCACATTATATTGGTGCTTTATTAATCGGTCTACTCATGAGATTCCATGATCGTCGCCAAGAACGACTCGAGCCCGAACAAAAGTTACATATTAAAAGCTTTGGCTACAGAAAGACATTGCTACATCAAGCGCTACGTGCAATGCATGAAGCAAGATTAATAGATGGACGTCCTATTTCCGTAATATTACGGCAAGCAATAAGCACGGCGCTTCATATGATGATTGTAGTAGGCGGGCTCGTTGTATTTTTTTCAGTCGTGCTACAATTGCTGTCCGATGGTCAGGTGCTATATATCCTTATTATTACCCTACAAGAGCTGTTTCAACTACTGGGAATTTCACCCTCATCGGCAGAAGCACTTATTCCAGGTCTATTTGAAGTAACGTTAGGAGCACAGCAAGCCAGCATGGCTTCACTTGCACTACAGCATCAGGCTGCAATCGCGGTTGCAGTTCTGTCGTGGGGCGGACTTTCCGTGCATGCCCAAGTAGCAAGCCTTCTCAGTCAAACAAGCATTCGCTATTTACCTTTTTTAGTATCTAGAATTGCCCATAGCATTCTGTCCGTAATGCTGTTATATGCGTTTTGGGATTGGCTAGGGCCAAAGTAGAAATCCACCTGTTCTTGAACATTGTTCGTTTTTCAGCTATGCTCATAGAAGTACAGGAATTTGCAAAGGAGTTTAAGACATTGAAATATGCTGTTATTGACCGCGGAGATTCATTATCTAAACAATTAGCGAAAACATTTAAAGAATTAGCAGAAAGTAAAGGTCTTCAGCATGATCAGCATGAGCCTGATATCGTCATATCAATAGGCGGAGATGGCACGCTTCTTAAAGCCTTTCATCAATATATCGCCCAAATCGACTCCGTTGCCTTTGTCGGTGTACATACTGGACATCTGGGCTTTTATGCAGATTGGAAAGCTAATGAACTTGAACTGCTCATAGAAAAAATGAGTACCATTGAACCAACCATCGTTCGCTATCCCTTAGCTAACATCGAATTAGCTACGAAATCCGGCAATTATAATTACTATGCGCTGAACGAGTTTACTCTTAAAGGCGTTGATAACACGATGGTTGCTCAAGTAAATATAAACGGAGAACAATTCGAAATGTTCCGTGGAGATGGTATCGTTATCTCTACACCAACGGGCAGTACAGCCTATAATAAAAGCTTAGGCGGCACAATCGTACACCCTGCAATTGAATCGTTGCAGGTTACCGAGATCGCTTCTATCAATAATATCGTTTATCGTACCCTTGGCTCTTCCGTGTTGCTTCCTAAGCATCATTACTGCGATATTATTTGCATGAAACAGCAACGTATTCAAATCCATGTTGACCATTTAGGGAAAATGTTCGATGACGTTGTATCAATTAAGTGTACGGTTGCTTCTAAAAAAGTAAGCTTTGCACGTTTTCGTCCGTTTCCTTTCTGGGATCGAGTTCGTAATGCTTTCATTGGTATTGATTCCTTAAAGTGATCATCTTAGATTGATCACTTACATCGTTTAATTAGTTAAACGCAAAAAGGCGCCATGCATTCATTAAGCTGTATCTTGCAGCCTAATGAATGCGGGCGCCCTTCTTATATTTCTAACCATTCACATAACTCTCGACTATTCGAGCTTTCCTTCCCACTCAAGCATACCGCCTTGCATATTCGTTACATCAAAGCCATAGGCTTCAAGAAACTGAACAGCTTTAGAGCTTCTGCCACCTGAACGACAAAGCACGATATAAGGAACCGTCTTGTCCAAATCATGCATTTTGAACTCCAATAATGCTAGTGGGATATTAATAATGCCTGGTATATGCCCTTCTTTAACCTCTTCAACCTCTCTAACATCGAGCAGATTTAGTTTTTCACCTGATTCTAAACGCTGTTGTACTTCATGAGCTGTTAATTCTTTCATGATATCATCCTTTCAGGCACTTCGATGTAATCATTCAAAAAAGGCTACACAAAGGTAGTAGACCTTTGCATAGCCACAATTCTATTCAGTGGTCGTCGTAGTAGATACTTTTTCACTTTGAACTTTGTTGGCCTTATTCTTTTTGTCGAAAGGCGGACGAGGTCCTTTGCGATGAAAATCTTTACGCTTCGGCTTTCCATCCTTTTTATGCTCATGCTTCGTTTCATGATTAGCTTCTGCTTTTTCCTGCTGTCCGTGCTGCTGTTTGGAACCTTGTCGCTGTCCACGGGAACGTTGCTTTTCATGCGCGCCTTCCTCTGAAGATGAATCATGCCCTTGTCTTTCTCGGTTGGCTGAACGCTTGCTGTTGCGTTGGGTATGCTGATCCTTATGACTTGCTACAGCGCCTTCTTCTGCAGCGGAGACTGAAGCTGATTTATCCTTCGGTTCTTTAGGTACTGGAACAGGGCGGGTATACTCGATCTCCTCGATAAATATATCCTCATCGCTCGTTTCCAAAGCTTCTGTTCCTTGCTTCTTCTCTAAAATAAAATAAGCACAGCCAAAGTTGCAATATTCATTAATATAGTCTGTCATGTAAGAGAAGGTTGTATCCTTCGTCGCTTTTTGATGGCCATCACGGAAAAAACCCTTTAAACGAAGCTGGTTATATCCCCAATCCCCAACTATATAGTCATATCGTTCTAAAACTTCACTATATCGATTACGAAAAGCTTCAACATTCCAGCCGTTTCGGTTCTCGAATATTAATTCATACGTATTTCCTGCAATATGAATTAATGCCATTGCAGCACCTCTCCCTAGCCTAGATCAGCATACTTGAGCATGCGCCTGATGAAGGCGTTACTGACTGATCTGTTGCTTCTGACATTGAATTAGTTGGTTGAGCCTGTGGATCTGCTTCAATTGCTGCGTAAGCAGAATCTGTTTGCTCATGTGCATGATAAGAACTGCGAACGAGAGGGCCAGACTCCACATGACGGAAACCACGAGCTAAGCCATCTTGCTTTAATTGTACAAACTCATCAGGATGAACATAGCGTTCGATCGGCAAATGTTTAGGGGTCGGCTGTAAATATTGACCTAACGTTAAAATGTTACAGTCAACTGCACGCAAATCATCCATTGCCTCTAAAATCTCATCCCGTTCCTCACCTACCCCTAGCATAATACTTGATTTGGTAGGAATTTTCGGCTTCATTTCTTTCGCACGCTTTAATAGCTCCAACGATCTTTCGTATTTTGCTTTTGCGCGAACTCGATCAGATAAACGTCGAACAGTTTCGATGTTATGGTTAAGTATATCCGGGTTCGCGTCCATTACAATCTGAAGTGCGTCCCAGTTACCCATAAAGTCTGGAATTAATACCTCTACGCGACAAAACGGCAATCTTTTGCGGATCGCACGAATTGTAGCGGCAAATATAGAAGCGCCACCATCTGCCAAATCGTCACGCGCTACAGAAGTGACGACACAGTGACGAAGATCCATCTGTTCAGCAGCCTCAGCTACACGCTCCGGCTCCTGTAAGTCAAGCTCTGTCGGCATTCCGGTATTAACAGCACAAAACCGGCATGCTCTGGTACAAATATCTCCCAAAATCATAAATGTTGCTGTTCGATTCGTCCAGCACTCGTAAATGTTAGGGCAACGCGCTTCTTCACATACAGTATGTAGCGTTTTTGTCCGCATCATCTGTTTAATTTCCGTATAGTTACCACCGGTCGTTAGCTTGATGCGAAGCCAGTCTGGTTTTTCTAATTTTTCACGTTGTTTCATTGATCAGTACCTGCTTTCAATTACTTTTCGATTGACGACATTGAACTTATTATAACATAAATTCCAAGAATGGAAGTGTCTATTCCTATAGATCAACTCTGTTTTGGATATTTTCTATGATGATTGGAGAACAATATGCTTAACGCTTAACGATTGTGTGAAAGGATGATTTTCGTGATTAGGCTCCGACTCGTTATGTTCGTTGTGCTTATTGTTATCTTACTTCTTCCAGCATATGCGTATACTTTTCCTTACGCTGCTGCTGAAAACAAACAACAGCGCAGTACTGAGGAAATCTTTGAAGCACGACTTGAGCTATATAACAATCTTTCTGTGATGACGGGGCTGCCTTGGCAATGGATTGCGGCTATCGATCAGTATGAACGAACGATGACGAAAGCCAAGCCTAAGCTGAGGCCTAAGCTCGGAGAACTAACAGGCATTTACATTGATGAACATCGATGGGCTGGGCAGCTTAATCCGGATCCTAAAGATGAGGAAGTATTCTCGATTGAGTTTTTCCAAGGCATCGGCCTAGATGGAGACGGGGATGGATTAGCAAGTCGATCCAACGATGTTGATCTACTGTACACTGTTCTATTTCCAGTAAGCCAATATGGTAATACGAGTGAAGATATTGCCATTGGTCTATGGGAGTATTATCAAAATCCAAGAGCCGTTCAGCGTATTCAGCAGTTCCACCAATTGTATGAGCACTATGACGAGCTTAATTTGTTCAAGCATGCTTTTCCATTGCCAATTGGCAATACTTATGCTTATAAAGACACATGGGGTGACCGTAGAGGCTGGGGCGGACGTCGTATTCACGAAGGAACGGATTTATTCGCAAGCCACGGCACTCCTGTAAGAAGTACATGCTACGGCGTTATCGAAATCAAAGGCTGGAATCGTTACGGTGGATGGCGAGTTGGTATTCGTGATCTTAACAGCCACTATCACTACTATGCCCATCTGTCAGGATTTACGAAAGAGCTAGCCATCGGTCAAATTGTTGAACCGGGACAAGTGATCGGTTGGGTTGGAAGCTCTGGGTACGGAAAGCCAGGTACCTCTGGTAAATTCCCGCCTCATCTTCATTATGGAATTTATAGTGATCGCGGCCTAATTGAATGGGCCTTCGACCCTTATCCAAGCTTAAAGCACTGGGAAAATGAAGAGCGCAGACGCCTTCGCAAATAGCGAAGTGCGCCTGCGCTTTTACTTATTCGTCTCTTTTACATATTCGTTTATTAAGGAGTTAAGCTAAAGCTACTAGATGATTGATCATCTGCAATCTCTTCGGCGTCAGCTGCATTCTCATCATCCGGATTTCCAATAGATGAGTCACTCGATATACCTTGACCAGAATGAAGTGGTACAGATATATTAGGCGCTTGTGGTGCAGAATCACCAATTGGCTTACCAGAGCTGTCATAGTAATACATCGGCACATCACCAACGACGAGCAGATATGAGATCGGAATCTCCGCCTCTACAATCTCGGGTTCTGTATCAAAAGGTATAATGATCGCTACCTCTGTAATGACTTTTATATAGACCTCCACCAGCACCATATTAATGGCAGCATTTTTCTCTCTTGTATTAAGCTCGACTTTTACTGCGCCTAACGGCTCAAAGGTAACAGGAATTTTCGGACCATACGTTGAAATAATCGCACTATCCAGCGCATGGCCAAGTGGAATTTTCTCAGGCATATGCTGCATATCAGATAATGTGCTTTGCACGGTCTCAATCGTAGAGGATGTAATTCGCATATGCTCATTGTAATTCAGCATAAATCCTGAGATTTTCCCTTTGCTGTCCATCTTCCACTCGATAAGCTCCTCCGATGCAGCTCTTTCCGCAACCTGTTCTGTAATGGCACCGTTGATCGCTTGAGTAGCAACCTGCTTTATCCGAATCTTTGCTACATGCATTAGAGGTTGACGAATATTTTTCTCGATAAATACAAAAGCAGGGATCGATACTATAAGTAATAGCACTAACGTTATAAGAAACACTCGTTTCCATGATCTTCTTTTACGTACTGGGCGAGTGGTCAATCTTTCGCGAAACGAAGAGAACGATGAAGTCGGTTTGTTAGCTTCTCGTTGAATTTGATCCGGTCGACTCCAGCTCATACGTACCGGTTTTCTTGCTTTAAAAGCTTGTGATTTCTTTTTAGCAGTTGAAGCCGGCTGCTCTGTCCACTGCTTTCTCCCCCAGCTAGATGTTGAATATGTGCTTTGCCGACTTTTTCCTGTTAACCATTGCGATACATACCAGCTTACGCCCCTTCGCCCCCATCTAGCCATCGCCTCACCTCCTTCTTTCCTTATCGTATGCTTTAAATCAAAGGAAAAGACGAGCTGAGATTGTTCGATTGGTGGAGTTGGCTAAAAATGATAAGGGCTTGAACGTGAACTGCAGCATATAGAACAGCTACGGATTGTTGCACTCGCGTTTCCAGAATCGATTACTCCTCAACCGTTACAACTGTTCCTAGTTCCTCTTGTTACAACTGCTACACATGACACAACAGCTCCACCTATTATTGAAAATTTAGCCAGAGTAGGCGAATACCAGCTACGTCCCCTCAAAAATGGCATAAAAAAATGGAAGGAAAAACGATGTTTTCTTTCCATTTTACTCTAATAACTTTATGGAACGCTCTTCGTGCGTTTAAACTATAATAAGCTTTTTAAGTAGGAGATGTGATGCGCTAATGTTTCTTCTGTCGGACGTGCCAGACTAAAATCCTCCATGCTCAGCCAGCCATCATAGCCGACTGCATGCAACGCTTCAATAACGTATGGCCAGTGAACAGCACCCTCATCGATCGTGCGCCACTCAACTTGCCATTGTGGTGTCGCTTCTGTATTGTATCGTGCTGCCGCATTTTTAACGTGAACATGTGCCAAATACGGACCTAATATTTCTAGGCCCATTCGGTAAGATTCAAAGCCTTCATGAACCATATTACCTGGATCATAGATAACGCCGACATGCTGCGGATCAAAGCCTTCAACAAGTCGTCTAGCTGCCGACGCACTGCATGCAATATTCCCGTGATGTGTCTCGATTGCTCCTTTTACACCGTATTGCTTGCTTAGCTTTGCTACTTGCTCCAAGTAGCTTCTCCCCGCTTGCAATGCATCCCAGTAGCTTGTAGCAGCGGAATAGCCTGGAACCGAAATTCGAATAGACGGAGCACCTAACAGCACAGCTGCCTTCATCGCCTGCTCAGTTGCCTGCAAATTCCCTTCACTGATATAGGCAGCTAGATTTGGTACAACCAAGCTATGCGCTTTTGTCAGTGCTGCAATCGCGTTAAGCTCTTCCTCCGAGCTAGCAGCTGATACAGTCGAGCGATTATTACCCCAGAATGAAGGTGCTTCATTGGAACGACTAGCATCTGGAGTAATAAATCTCCACTCAACACCATCATATCCATATTGCTGCAGTAGACGAACCGTCTCCTCTGGTGAACAGTCAGGCATCATCACAGTAAACACGGAAAATTTCATTAGCTTCAACTCCTTTATATGGTTGAACAACCTCTTTAAGAAGAAGCATACCAAAAATGGAGGGTAGCAGCTTTCCTCACATTGCCCATAATTACATTTTCATTGATTATAATTGACGTTATAATGAGTACATGATGAAAATAACCGTTTAAATTTTAGGAGGAGCTATGTCCATACTTCATAAACTGTACACTGATAAGGACTTTCAAGATGCAGTCGATCAGGAAAGATTGATTCGAGTGTTTAAGGATAATCATATTGTCGAGCATCGTGCTCTCGTTGTTCGTTTCAGTGAGAACCAGGTCATCACACAAAGCGGAGTGAGCGATCTCACTTATCATGACCGAGCAAAATGTGAATTTTTCCTGCTAAAGCTTTAGAAGCTATGTTCAAGACTTCATACTGCGAATACGTAAATCACTAGTCAGTAATGCATTCTGGAACAATATGCTCATTAGAATCGCAGTAAGCGCCGCGGCTCCTGCGTGTACAAACAAGATAAGTAGCTGATACTTCACTGCCTCTGTCGGACTAGCGCCAGCGATGATCATACCGGTCATCATGCCGGGAAGCTGAACGAGCCCAACTGTCTTTAGAGCATCAATCGTTGGGATCATGCTAAAGCGAACGGAACGCTGCATAAGACGATGGAGGCTTTGCTTTTGATTCGCACCTAAAGCAAGCAGCATTTCAATTTCTTCCTTAGATGCCTCACCTTCACGCTTCAACTGAGTGAGGAATAAGCCCGCTACGACCATCGCATTACCAATCGTCATGCCACTTAACGGAATTATAAATTGTGCTGTTGGCTCAATAATATGCAAACCGATCAATAACAGCATTACGAATGATTCAACAATCCCAATGCACAGCAGCAGCTTCCATACCGCGTGCCTGAATACTTTACCTCGCTTCGCTGCATTTATTGATGCAATCGTAATCATCAACGTAATGATACCAACTAGCATCCATAGCTTATGCTGAGCAAATATGTACCCGAGAATATAGCCAATCACAAGCAGCTGAATCGTTGCTCGAATCGTCCCAATCATAATATCTTTTTCTAGATCTAGCTTCCTTTGTAAAGAAATAATCATCGTCACAACAATAAAGATAAGTGTACAACTCAAAGCTAAATAACTCACACCATCACCTCCAGCCTTTTGCTTGTAATGATGCGGTTCTTAAAGCTCCACTGCTCATTAGCGATACGATGGATTTGATCTGGCTGATGGGTAATCCATATATAAGCTCGGTCATGCTCATCAACCCAGCTTCGAAGTAGTTCCTCCACTTTAAGCGTATGCTTCTCATCAAGTGATGCTGTTGTCTCATCAAGGAGCAGCACTTGTGGCTCAAGCAACAAACTGCGTACTAGCGCAAGTCTTTGCTGTTCTCCGCCTGACAACTGACTTGCATCTGCCTTCCAGTCCAACTGCTCCAGCCCTACTTTTGATAATAAGTTCTCGGCAGCATCTCTGTGGAACGGAAACTGGTGAAGCTGGCTTGGCAGTACTAGATTGTCTTCAATCGTTCCGGGCAGCATAATAGCATGCTGCGCGACATAATGAATGTTTTTTCTCCAGCTCGTTATTGGTACATCCGCAGCCTCTTGATTGTTCCAGCTAAGTGATCCCGTTGCGGGATTATCAAGTCGTGCCAATATTTTTAGCAGGCTGCTCTTCCCTTGTCCCGATGCACCTGTGCAGGCGATTTTCGAACCGCCGCGAATCGTAGCAGAAAATTGCTGGAACAATTCTTTCCCTTCTTCTTGGAAGCATTGCGAAACTTGATGTAGACTAAGCTCAAGTGACATGCATTCACCTACCTTATTGACATAGTTCCTTTCGAATAACTGGAGCAATACGCTCAGCAAGATACTCAATGTTTTTAGCTATATATTTGAATGGTAACCCGCCAATATCTACACGAGCAAGCAATCTCGTATGTCCATACAGCTCATGCTGCTGTAATATTTTCTCGATAACTAGCTCCGGGCTGCCAACTAACAATGCTGAATCCGGTGTACTCATAAGATGAAACTGCTCTGGTGTCATATCGTTGCTGCCTTCGCGCTGCGCGTGAACCTCTCTCCAATAATTGCGATAGTACGGATAAAACTGTCGCTCCGCGAGTGCATCCGATTCAGCCAAATACATATGTCCGGTTACTGTTACTTGCTGTTGTGAGGCCGGCACTGCTGCCGCTGCAGCTTCCTGGCGATAGGCGTCAACGATTCGTTTAAACTGCTCCGGGTCACCACCTAACACGGCAAGTGCAAGATTTACTCCCAACTTCCCTGCTTGAGCAGCACTGTCTATATTCGTTTCTACTTTAACTGACTTAGATAGCGACTCAAGCTGCGCTTCCAAAAGCTCATATAATCGAACTGTGTCTGCCGTAGTTGCATTTATCAGCTCAATAAATGACGTAATATGAGATATGATGACTGAAGGAGAAGCGATTGCATATTCGTTGCATGTATATCCACCGATACCGAATACGTCGAGCCCCATCTCATCCGCAAGCTTTGCGGCCTGTAATATCTCATTTAATCGTTCTTTCAAAGTTAGTGCAGATCCAGCTTGTAGATTGCCGTCTTTGCTCACTAACATATATAGTCCAAGTTCAAAAGTAGGTAGTTGTTTTTTCATGATGTACTCTCTCCTATCTATTGCATTGTAGTTATTGCAGATTGTGCGCTAAGCTATTACGCAGCAACCCTCGCTCCAGCACAATCGATAATTGGATCGTTTTCATTCCATGCTGTTCAAATTCGATGTGCAGCTTGTCCTTCTCCATGCTGTTAATGGTTCCGTTGCCAAACTTCCTATGCTCTACTTCCATTCCTGCTTGCAGCTCATCTATTCGACTAATCAAGCCGCCCGCTTGTCTCCACTCCTGTTCAGCTGCAGCGTCTTCTAATTGCTTAGACTGCATACCATTATACTGCACAGAATTAGAGCTAGCTGTGACATTACTTACTCGATTCACGGTTATCGCTTTATTATTCTCAGCTTGGGACTTCGAGGTATGAGGATTAAGCAATCGCTGCACATCATCTACGAACAATGACGGCTGTGCCTTGGCTCCTTGCCAGCGCAGCACGGTATGCAGCTCTAGCCGATACCGCGCTCGCGTCAAGCCAACATAAAACAAGCGAGCCGCTTCTTCTATCAGCTCATGCTTTAAAAGTTCCTGCTTGCCTGGTATAACGCCTTGAACGAGGTCAATCATAAACACCGCATCGAATTCAAGACCTTTAGCACTATGCAGCGTCGATAAAGTTACCGCTTTTTGCTTTGAAGGCTTCCGTCTAGCTTGTCGCTGAATGCTTTCAAGTTCCTTTAGCCGCAAAGCGAATTGTTCAAGTGTATCGAGTCCCTCGGCAATCGTCTCCAAATTACTTAGCACTTGCTGCAACGCATCCTTTTGAAACCCAAAGCGTTCACTAATATCTTCAATCCGCTTATCATAGCCGAGCTGATGTCTTATGACACCGATTGCTTCCTTAGGCGGTAAGCTTTTAAGCTTCATCAAGCTTTCTCTTGCCTCAATGATTCGTTGCTGCTGATAGCTTTTTAATGTAAGTTCATCAAGCATCAATTGAAAAATTGACTCATTCGTATGCTTTACTTTAAGCTCTGCAATTTGCTGCTTAGATAAATAGACGTTGATCTTAACTATTGCCTTTTCAAATAATTCAAAGCGGCGGTCCGTATAGCTAAGGCGCATAATGTTCAATATATCTTCAACGATCCAATGCTTGAAAAAGCGATCATCTGCATCCTTCATATAAAATGGAATGCCCCGACGGTTAAGCTCATGGATTAACAGTAAAGAGGAACTGTGATTGCGATATAGAATTGCTGTTTCCCCCAAGCGATCAATCTGCTCTAACTGGTGAACGAGCTCATTAATTTCGTCATGGACATCGATATGCTGCTTAACAACAATCGGCATTGAAGGCTCATTATGCGTATACATTGATTTTTCATAACGCTGGCGATTACGTTTAATAAATTGGTTAGCAATATCGACGATATTGCTGGAAGAGCGATAATTCCGTTCCATATACAAAATTTTCGCGGACAGATAATGCTGCTTGAAATCTAATAAATAGCCAGGCTCAGCGCCTCGCCAGCTGTAGATCGATTGGTCATCATCTGCAACGACGCATAAATTATGATGATCTTCAACGAGCCACGCTATTATCCGATGCTGCAATAATGACGTATCCTGGCTCTCATCACTTAGTACATAATCAAAACGTGATTTATATCGAGCTCTAAGCTGCGAATGCTCGCGTAAAAACCGTTCTGCAAGCACTAACATGTCATCGAAGTCTAGCAAAAGCTCTCGATATCCAACTTGCTTGTTATGCTCATACTGCTTTGCGATATCCGCTGCATGACGGATGCTACAGCTAACCTGTTGCCATTGTTCTTCAGGCAGCATTTTGTTTTTTATATAGCTAATATACGTTTTAAGTTCTTCCATCTGTTCTTCTTTGGGCACTGTCCCATTGAATTGCTCATATAGCTGCCTTAACATATAATGCTTGCTTATCACTTTCTCCTCAGGTACCCTCGCTGCTCCATCTGTTTGCTCTTGATCATCCGCAAGATCATATCCATCAATTAGCCGATAGCTTTTCCCTTCAAGTATCAGTTGAGCTCTCACAATATCAAAAGCAAGACTATGTATCGTTGAAAACTTCACCTGAGGAAGCTCTGGAAAGAGCTGCTCATATCGTTTTGCCATATCTGCAGCAGATGCCTTGCTAAAGCTTACCGCGATGATACGCTGACTGCTAGCGTTACAGCAGCTAAGTAAATACCCAATTCTCATCATCATCGTTGTCGTTTTGCCTGATCCTGGAGATGCCAGCAGCAGCATTGGTCCTTCAATTTCAGATACGGCTCGACGCTGTACCTCATTCAGATTAACAAGTGTTTGCTTACTACTTAAAAACTGCTCTAGCATTGGTTCACTTCGTTTCTATACATATTTGCAATTGTTATGTTGAGTAATCAAAAAAGCCCGTTTAATGAAGCGGTTTCACTCCATATCCCGGGCTTTATCTTATGATTGATCTGTAATTAATAATGGACCATCCGCTGTTATCGCTAGCGTATGCTCGTATTGCGCAGATAAGCTTCCGTCAACCGTTCTTGCAGTCCAGCCATCTTCATCGATTTTCGCATGATATTTACCGATATTGAGCATTGGCTCAATCGTAATAACCATACCTTCCTTTAGACGTGTTCCGCGACCTGCAGGACCATAATGCGGAACCTGAGGCTCTTCATGCATCTTGGAGCCGATTCCATGTCCGATAAAATCTCGAACAACTGAGAAGCCTTCTGCTTCTGCATATTTTTGAATCGCATTCGAGATATCACCGATACGATTACCGATAATTGCTTGCTCAATCCCTTTATATAGTGATTCCTTCGTTACATCAAGCAGTTTTTGTGTTTTTGGTGCAAGCTCACCTACAGCATAGCTCCATGCTGAGTCTGCTAACCAGCCATTAAGGTTAACGACCATATCTACCGTAACGATATCACCGTCTTTTAGTACCATTTCCTTGCTTGGAAAGCCGTGACATATCACATCATTTACGGAAGCGCATGTAGCAAACGGATAACCGTGATACCCCTTTTGCTCAGGCGTCGCACCGTGATCACGCATAAACTTCTCTGCAAACGTATCAATTTCCATCGTTGTAATACCTGGTTTTATCATTTTGGCAATTTCTTTATGACAGGCTGCTAAAATTTCTCCAGCCTTTTTCATTTTCATAATTTCATCCATTGTTTTAATGACGATCATTTTGTATCCCACTTTTCTTAAGTTAATCTCTATCTTCTTACTATACCACATTTGCGCTTTATCCAACATGGCATGTCCGTGTAAATCTAATGGAAGCGATTCAACTCTTACAGCAATTTGGAGACGTAAGCTACATCTAAGTAACGATCGAATTTGAAGGCAACCTGCTCCAATATTCCTTTTAGCTTATAGCCTTGGTTTTGAAACATGCGCATGCTTGGCTCATTTTCCGTACATATAACAGCAATTAGCGTATGAAAGCCATGCTCCTTCGCACACTCTTCAAGAAAACGAAGTGCCTGCGTGCCGAGTCCTTGAGCTTTATGTTCCGCATTTAGATAAATTGTAATTTCTGCTGTACGCGCACAGCTGTGCTTTTTTATAAAAGGACTGAGCATCATATAACCGATGAGGTTGACTCCATCACAGATCGCGTAGGAACAAAAACGTGAATCGGCATGCAGTGTAAGCTCACGCATTTTGTCAGTCGTTGCAGCATCAAGATCGAACGAAACCGTTGTATGAGCCACATAGTAATTATAAATATTACGTACGGCTTGAAGATGTTTTTCTTCTAGTTGTGTGAATTGTATCATTGCTTCTAACTCCTTCTCATGCCTAGTGATTACCTCGTATAGAGTTCATTATGCATAGGGAAATGTATAACTATAATGATCGGAAAAGGTTGACCATTACTATCATCTTGCCGCATAATTGAAGTAGTATTCGTTAATAATGGGATAATTTTCAAGGTACTGCTGTATAAATTAAGATATAATTATCGTTTAGTACCAAACGGAATACAATTATTCAACGGGAGCAATCAATCGTGAAACGTAAACAAATTGGACTTATGGTCGGTATCTTTTTTATTGTAGCATTTATTGCAATCATTGTTGCAACAGTATTGATCGCACAAAAAGTAATCAAGGACGAACAGTATAAGCAGTCATATTACGCATCATTATACGGACTGGATCAGAAAGACAGCAATGTAACGAATACGCCAGTTAAATTCCCATCCCAGTCCTATGCATCGGAACCAGATACACCACAATACAAAGCGATTCAGCTTATCCGTGAGCTCCACGCTCAAGCAGATCTATTACTGCTAGGTAGCAAAATGGAAAAATATGCTGAAGGAAGCGATGAAGGCTGGAGTGATATTCTAAAGTCAGAGCTGCTTAATGCTGCCAATTACACTTCCATCTCCGAGGCACTTGCAGAGGAAGAAGATGTCGTGATGGATATGAATAACTTGCTTGCTTTGTATGAGATTGCCGTTACGCAATACGAACCCAATGCTTTGCGCTATATGCACAGAATTTTACATGATCTTGATTTTTATGGATATCCAGATCCCAATAAAAACGCTTATGATTATTGGGGGGCTACAAATGCGGTTGCTTCCAGTAATCCAACGCAATTAGATGAGATCAATGCTTACATTGCGGAGAAAAAACCGAGCTCATAGCAAAAAGCTTGCGACACAGCCAACGACGGATTGATCCGAGTTGAATGCATGTGTACGCAAGCTTTTTTGTTTATTTATAAGTGCGTGTTCAAGAAGTACAACTTTCAGAATCTCGAAGGTTATGTCACACTTGAAAGTGGATCTTTTTGTAAGCTATTATTGTTGTACTGCACCGCTGAGCAGCTTGGCTCTTACGATTGAAGTCGCTTCTATCATTTGCTTAAGTGCTGCAATCGTTTCTTCTTCTCCACGAGTTTTCAAGCCGCAATCTGGATTGATCCAAAACAGGCGACTGTCAAGTACTTGGAGCGCTCGTTCGATTAAAGATACCATTTCATCTGCTGCTGGAACACGTGGGCTGTGAATATCGTACACACCCAACCCGATTCCTAGATCATACGTTTGCTGTTCAAAGCTATGGATAAGCTCTCCATGGCTGCGGGAGGTTTCAATCGATATAACATCCGCATCCATATCTCGGATTGACGATATCATATCGTGGAAATCACAATAGCACATATGCGTATGAATTTGCGTATCAGACTTCACTACGCTTGTTGTCAGCTTAAATGCTGCAATGGATGTTTCTAAGTATCGTGCCTGAGCGTCTGCTTTCAGAGGCAGTCCTTCGCGTACAGCAGGCTCATCAACTTGAATAATAGTAATACCCGCATTTTCTAGTGCTTCTACTTCATGACGCAGCGCATAGGCTAGTTGAAATGCAATCGCTTCTTTTGATATATCCTGACGAACGAATGACCAGTTCATGATCGTAATTGGACCCGTCAGCATACCTTTTACTGGCTTAGTTGTTCGAGATTGGGCATACACTGTTTCCTTTACTGTCATCGGACCGCTATACGTAACATCTCCGTATATAATTGGAGGTTTTACACAGCGCGAGCCGTACGATTGAACCCAACCATTTGTAGTAAAGCAGAAACCACCAAGCTTTTCACCAAAAAATTCCACCATATCTGTACGTTCAAATTCACCGTGTACGAGCACATCTAGACCGAGCTGCTCTTGATGCTCAATCCAACGATTTATTTCCTCGGCAATAAATGCATCGTAAACTTCAGTTGTCCACTCGCCTTTTCTCCAGCGACTACGAGCAGCACGAACCTGAGCTGTTTGTGGGAAGCTTCCAATCGTAGTAGTTGGCAGCAGCGGCAATTGATGCTTCTCAAGCTGCAGCGGATATCGCTCGCTGAAGCTTACCGATCTGGACAGCCCACGCTCTTTTAGTTCATCCAAGCGCTCTGTAAGCTCCTGTTGATGCTTACGTTGCTCAATGCTATTGAATGTATCGTAGACCTCATCTACTGATGAACAGATTTGCTCCCAATCTGCTAAACTGCCATTGAAGCGACCTGTTAGCTTAACAACCTCGCTTAGCTTCTCATCAGCAAACGCAAGAACGTTCTTGATTTCTACCGCTAGCTTAGTCTCATCCTCTACAGTAACAGGTACATGGAGCAAGCTGCAGGATGGCTGGATAATCAAGCGCTCGTTGTCAACAAGCTGTAATAGCTGATCCAGCTTTGTACTCGCTTCACGCAAGTTTGCTCGCCATATGTTACGACCATCAACAAGGCCAATCGCAACCAATTTCTGCTGTGGTACGCCATAGGCTTGCAACTGCTCCAGGTTTTTTTCCCAGCCATGCACACCATCCAAGCCTATAGCGGCAATAGGCAATTCGATAATATCTTCATAACGCTCTACACTGTCAAAGTAAGTTTGCAATATGATACGAATTGTTGGAGCTGCACTAGCCAGCGCTTTATAAATATAGCGAAGATGCTCTATATCCTCATCTGTAATAGAAGTAACTAATGCTGGCTCATCCAATTGAACCCATGCAGCGCCTTCAGCCTCCAGCTGTTGTAATACTGTGCAGTATAAAGGAAGAAGCTGATCGATCCATTGACGCGTCTCATCCGTACGATATCCTTTCGCCAGCTTAATAAAGCTGAATAAGCCAACGATAACGGGCTTTCCTTCAATACCTAATTCAAGCTTCGCTTCACGAAATGCTTCTAATGGAGCATTAAACGTCAGCTCCGGCTTCACATCATTAAACTCTGGAACGATATAATGATAATTCGTATTAAACCATTTCGTCATTTCACTTGCTGGGTGATCCTTAGAGCCGCGAGCTATTTCATAATATAGCTTCGTCGAAACTTTGCCTCCAGTATAACCGAATCTAGTAGGAACGATCCCTAGCATTACAGCTGTGTCCAGCACTTGATCATAATAACTAAAGTCATTTACAGGAATAAGCTCAATCCCTGCATCCTTCTGCTTGCGCAAATGCTCGAGACGTATTTGTTTAAGCTCTTGATGAAGTGCTGCTTCGTCAAGACGTCCTGCCCAATATTGCTCAATATTTTTTTTCCATTGTCTTTGTCTGCCGATTCGAGGGTAGCCTAGATTACTACTTAAAGCCATGTCCATCTCTCCTTTAGTGATTGTTGCTATCAGCTTAACATGGCTTCACACTTCTAACTAATCCTCATTTTCTATATGTAGTTATAGATAAAAGCTATAGCTACATTAAAACATCTAGACATGCATCATTCATTAGACATTTAGTTTTTACTTAAACCAATAATTCGTACTAGCTGAGTATTCATCTCCTCAACACTGAGCTGAAAATCTTCCATATACCACTGCATCATCATACCGATAATGGCATTCGCATAATAGCCTGCATAAAGCTGCTGATGAATTTTGTTGCTTTCCACTTCTTCAATAGAGCTGTTTCGCAGGAATAGCGCCTTCATTGTTTCGAACAGCATGTGATAATATTGCATCGGAACATTACGCGAAAAGATAATGCGATAAAATGCTTTATACTTGTCGATATGATTAAAAATACGAATCGTTTTCGGATTAAGTCTTGCCAGATTAAGCTCATTGGCAAATCGGTACGGCTCCATATACGAAACATCAAGATCATGAGTAATATCTCGGAAATATTCCTCAAACAAAGCATCAACATTGTCGTAATGCAAATAAAATGTACCACGATTAATTTTAGCTTCCCGACATAACTCGGATATGGAAATTTGTTCGAGTGGCTTTTCCTCAAGCAGCTTCAGTAAAGCATTCCGCAGGCTTTCCTTTGTTTTAATAATACGTAAATCGGTTTTCAAAATATTCCTCCTAATATTGGACATAATATAGAAATGTGTCTAATATGCATCGTATTCAGCAAAGGTTGTTGATTGTAAACAAATTATGTTCACATTATAATAAATATTGAACAGCTGTTCAATAAATAACTGGAGGTTGTAAATATGAAGCTAAAAGATAAAGTCGCTATCGTTACAGGAGCAGCATCAGGAATGGGTAAGGCAATTGCACTAGGCTATGCTGCAGAAGGAGCAAAAGTTGTAGTTTCTGATCTTAATGAAGCTGGTGCAGAAGCAGTTGTTGAAGAGATTAAAGCAAGTGGCGGCGAAGCAATTGCAATTAAAACAAATGTTGCAGATGATTCGGATCTGAATGCTCTATTTACAGCAACAATGACGCAATATGGAAAGCTTGATGTGCTTGTGAACAACGCAGGTATTATGGATGGCATGGAGCCAGTAGGCGAGCTGTCCGATGAGCGTTGGGACAAGCTATTTGCAGTTAACACTACCTCTGTAATGAAAACAATGCGCAAGGCGGTAAATATTTTCCTAGAGCAAGGTCATGGCGTTATCGTTAATAACATTTCAGCTGGAGGCCTGATGGGCGCTCGTGCAGGAGCAGCATACACTGCATCTAAGCATGCTGTCGTTGGATTAACGAAAAATACCGGCTTTATGTATGCGCAAAAAAATATTCGCTGTAACGGAATTGCTCCTGGAGCAGTTATTACGAACATCGCTACTACGATGACCAATGTAAGTGAATTCGGCGCTGGCAGACAATCACTTGGTCTCGCTATCAATCCTCGTGCTGGTCAGCCAGAAGAAATTGCAAAGCTAGCGATTTTCCTTGGCTCTGATGACTCAAGCTTTGTAAATGGCCAAGTGGTTACCGCTGACGGTGGTTGGACTGCATATTAATTGTTACTAGATAGATAAGACTTAAATTCCATGGAATTCTCGTTGGAGCATATTACAGTAAAAGCAAATGAAGCTATTTAGAAAAATAATGCCCCAAACGTTAGAGCTATTTGTCTAACGTTTGGGGCATTACTAATAACTGACGACTGGACGCCCTATTATTGTAGCGAAGCTTAATGGAATGTTGATGGGCGTGGAAGAGCTGTACGAGAAAATTGATTAGTGCAAATGTCTGTAAGCAAAAGTTAATTAGCATACACGGATGGCTGTAACAGGAAGATATTTAAAGTACATGGGCTGTAACGGAAGTGAGAAGCCTTATTCCGACAAATTCGCCAAGTTTTTGATTCTAACGGAAGTGAGAAGCTCTATTTGACAAAATCGTTTCAAAATGAAGTGAAAAAGGAGAAATAGCGTCACTGAGTTCCATAAGCCGGTGAAATGATCTCGAATAGTCGTAATAGCGTCACTCATTTCCGTTAGCGCACGCTCGCGCTCGTGAAGCACTTCTTAGTGTCATTGATACCATTCTAAAATATACAACTTTTGTTCAGTTTTTTTATATGTCACAATAACATAATCATACCCTTGATTGTTTTTATCATAGTAGTAATAATCATCGATGCTCACATTAACATTATGCTGCTTGAACACATTGCTTACATCCGTAGTAGAACCCCGCATTGAAAGAGTATCGTCAATAAATTTACTAATTAGTTCATTGGCAAAGTCCAAGTTGACTTCGGTAACAAGATTTAATCCTTGCTCTAGAATGAGAGGATTACTGTTAGAGTAATCGAACATTTTTAGCGATTCTCCATCTCCAAACCAACCTCTTGAGCTCCATAAAGTTTCGATTCTGCTTGGCTCTAGTAATTGAATGCCCAGCATCTCCTCATAATGGTCAATAGTCGTTGTAATCCGCTCGCTTTCCGATGGCACCATTGAATCTGCAATATACCAGTACGAAAATGCTGCTCCTATTACTAAAACTATGACAACTGCTGCTATCCTGCGCTTCATCTTATCACCTCTACATTGCATCGATTAGTTGATCGACTTCTTTAGCGATTTCTTTATAATGGGTCCAATGCAAATAATGATCTCCTTCCAATACAACAATGCTGCTCAATGGAGATTGAGTTAACTGAGTTTCGTAAAAGGTTACACTGTTCTTCCCGCCTTCGATTACTCGATCTTCTTTAGGAGTGAAGTAAAGGACGGGTAGATCAGAAGGAAATGACATCGCCTCTGTTTTAGCAACGTTACTCTCTGATTCATTAATTTCATTCAGAACGCTTTTATTATAACTATTCCATGCTGATAGCACCTTTGTCATCTTCAAATTTTCATCGGCGTACAGTCCATCCTCGGCAATAGGCAGATAGTCTTTTGGGTTTAAGGTTACAGCTAGTCTTGCTAATCCTGTAGGACCTACAAGACTAAAAAATTTAGGTAGTTTCATCGCAGGAACTTGAAAATATTGCGTCGCTTGCGGTAACAGAGCATCAATCCCAATCACAGCTTCAACTTCATCTGGATACATATTAGCATAATACATACTATAAATACCTGAGATCGAGTGCGGCATTAAAATGTATGGCCCCGTGATATCTGCTTTTTGTAAAGCTAATCTTATTTCGTCGACGATGTTCTCTACCGTTCTATCTTTTGCTGTACGATCACTCCAACCATAGCCAAATGTTTCTACTACAACAACTTTGTTCTCTTTAGACAACTCATCCATCAACGGTTCAAAATCCAAAGCAGGTGCAGCCGTTCCTAAGCCGCTTAATAGGACAATTGTTTTTTCACCGCCGCCTTTAGAATATACATGCATGCGTTGACCATTGACATCAACGTACTCTCCAATTGCGGGGTACTTTTTTTGTTCATACGCCTTCATTCCATGATGATACCCTATCCATAGCAGAACCAGTGTCACCAATGACAATACAGTATACCCAGTTACTCTCCAGAATCCAACTTTCTTTTTGGTCTTCATTGTGCTTCTCCTTTAGACTTCACTTTAAGAATTAACAACCTCCACTTTAGTTCACAATTTTAACGATAAAGTCTGTATGCTATAAGTTTGATGCCCTACATATATTCGATTTTCTATTTTTACCATAATTATACATTTAAGCGATATAAACGTAAAGCTTATTAGCAGTGCAATTTCTCCCAATAATCTTAAGGTTATGTTAATATGTGGTTGTGTGATCCAGATCATAATAAAAATAACGTGGGGGGAATCATGTGCTAGCATTTATAATAGTAGGTTTAATAGCAATAATTATCATATCAATCATTTTACTTACTAAAAAAACAGAACCTGCAACACCAACAGTAACGGAACAACAACCGATATCCACATCCATTATTGATGAAATTGATGACTTAAAGACAGTCGACATAGGGTTGATTGATCAATTAGAGGGTCATGACTTTGAATTGTATGTTGCTCGCCTACTTGTAGAATTAGGTTATAAGCGTGTTTATAAAACAACAAATTCACGTGATTTTGGTGCAGATGTTGTATTTGTAGATCGCTTCGGCAATCAAACCGTTATTCAAACAAAGCGGCATCAAGAAAATAATATAATCGGGGTTTCGGCAGTACAGGAAGTCTATACGTCAAAGCGATACTATAAGGCAAGAAATGCCCTCGTTCTTACGAATTCAACCTTTAGCTCTCCTTGTGAAACATTAGCCGGGGTTAATCACGTCTTATTGTTAGACCGCTCTGATCTAAAAAAGATTATATCCTACTTTATTACTGATCAATATGAAAATGCTCAATCAATACTAGAATCAGACCCTCGTGTCATTCATGAATCTTGGAACGATATGAAGGTAGAATATAAAGTCATTAGAAAAGATAAAAAAGCCGATCACTTGCTGCGTTCACGTGCTTAACTTAAGTGAAGACAATAAAGGCTGTGATTAGGAATTTCTCCTATTCACAGCCTTAAAGGCACTTGTACCTTACTGCTCTATATCTTTTTATGCCTAACGCTACAACTTAAACTGCGATACAGATCCATTCAACTGCTGAACAATATGCTGAAGTGAGCTTACTGCACTTTGAATATCCTTAACATGTGTTAGTTGCTCTTCCGTAGCTTTGGCTACCAAATCAGATTTATTAGCAACTTCCTGCGCTGAATCCGCAGCATACGTCATGCTCGCTGAAACCTCTTCAGAGCCTGCACTCATTTGTTCAGTAACCGCAGATGCATCCGTCATTTGTTCGTTTACTTTTTTTGTCGCACTCAATATCTCGCCAAAGCCTTGAACTGCAGCTTCCATTGAAGCATTACCAGCTTCCACCTGCGCCATAGTGCGATTCATCGAATCCGATACAGTGTCTATTTCTTGACGTGTTTCAGTTATTAGTTCATTAATATTCTGTGCCGATTCTACTGAATTAGCAGCAAGCTTTCTAATCTCTTCAGCCACAACGGCAAAGCCTCTACCATATTCCCCAGCCCTTGAAGCTTCGATTGAAGCATTTAACGATAGGATGCTTGTTTGATTCGCAATAGCAGTGATATTTTCAGTAATTTCACCAATATGAGTTGATTTTTGTTGCAACATAGAAATGTGTCGATTAAGTATTCCAATACTCCCCATCATATCTTTCATTTCAACGCTCAGCTGCTGTAATCTTGATGCACCGAGTTCAGCTTCATCATTACTATGTAAAGTAATTTCTGATATAGAGGTTGTGCTTTCTGCAATTTTTTGAATGCCGACTGTCATCTCCTCCATAGCCTTACTAACTTCTTTAGAAACGTTCGACTGAATTTCTACTTGTCCATTTACCTCGTTAATATGTTCCGTTACTTTAATAGCCGATTGATACGTAATATCTGCACTTTCTGTAAGCTGAGAAGAAGCACCTGCGACTAATTCAGTACTAGTAGAAATACTACCAATTAAACCACGCATTTTCACAACCATCTGATCAATAGAACGTAATATTTGTCCAAGCTCATCTCTACTATATTTAGCGTTCGCAGAAAGCTGCAAATTACCATTTTCGATATGTTGCATTTTATCCATAACTTGCTTAACAGTTCGACTCATATTTCGAATAAGGAGCAATCCTGCCGTTAATATGATGATTCCTTGTATAGCTATAGCGATATATGTAACGATCGCTGTATTTCTATTCTCCTCGGAAATAAGTAGCATCTGCTCTGATGCGTACTGTTCAAGTAGATCTCCGAAGAGATCAACATCGGCTCGAGCCAATTGAAACTGGTCGTGAAGCGCATTGTCGCCCCACGTTCCACTTGCGATATTGCTCTCAGCAGCCTTAACCCAACCATCGAAATTAAGCTTCATCTCCTCCAATAGCTTCACAATTGTTCGGCCGTTTGAATCAGTGATGAACTCCGATTGATCACTAAGCGTTTCTAGCGCCCCTTGTAAACGCTCGTGAACTTGATTGACATTTTCATGAAAATCTTCAACTAACGCTCCTTGATCGGCCCCTGTTTGTAATTGCATATTTTGGTATGAAGTCATTGCTTGATACATATCACGATCAGCATTCAACACAAAGGATTGTGCAAGATAGCTTTTATCATACAAAACCTTTTGTAAATCCTTTGTATTGGATACATTGAGATTTAAAAAATAAACAGATGCTACAGCAAAAGATAATAGTGGAATCATAAAAACAAGTAGCATTTTCATTTTGAAATTCATTGAAGATTTCCCCTTTTGTAATAAAATGTCTATCTATGTATTATATCGGCTGTTGAATGCACTAAATAAAGTAGAATGAATACTAGCATACTCTGTCAAATAAAATAGAGATAATGTCCGCTAACGGCCATTATCTCTATTCCCAATATAACTCTGATGGTCTTATACGCACTGAAACCCTCCAGCGTTTCCATCAAACTGAACGCTCAGTAGTTCTGTTATACAGAAACGATTAGTAATTTCATGCTGTAAATCCGTATAAATCACTTCAAATTCTAACTGCGGCAGTTCAGCACAAACCTCTTTGACGGTCCCCATAGTTCTTCCTAGTGGACAAGCTGTAACGGTACAGAGCAACATTTTTTCTCTTTGCTTAACATCGGTACTTATCACCGCCTACATTTTTTTCAACGTCTCGTTCATAATTTCGCTATTAATGGCACCGCGAAACACTTCATGAATGATGCCTTCAGAATCAATTGCGAATGTCGTCGGATAGGCAATGATCTGATACGTCGACATCACGTCACCTTCTTGGTCCAAAACATTAGGGAACGTTAATCCAAAATCTTCGATGAAAGCATCAATCGCCTCTGGTTTCGTCTCGGTCGGCGTTAGATTAACACCTAAAATAATCGCTTCACCTTCATGATCTTCATAAACCTGCTGCATATGCGGCATTTCTGCTCGGCAAGGCGGACACCATGTCGCCCAGAAATTAATTAGAACTTTCTTCCCTCGGAAATCCGACAATTTATACGTATTGCCGTTGCCATCCTCTAATTGAAAATCAGGAGCTTGCTGCCCTTTCTTGAGACCTATCGTTACATTTTCGTCTGTAATAGTCTCACCTTGAGATCCAGTGACGTTCTTTCCGCTGATATATTCATATGTCCCATATCCGATCAAACCTAGCAACACAATGATAGCCAAAATGTTTTTTTTCATAGATTCAATCCCTCCATTATTATAGCGATAGATCAATAATGACAAATCTAGCGAGCCAAGCGCCAATTCTCTCCATCTGTCCTGTGAATAGCAATAGCCCCATAGCAATAAAAATCATTCCATTCACTTTAGAGAGCATAGGAACAAAACGGTTAAATTTTTTAATTATTCCCATGGAGTAAGTTAAAGCAAAAGAGATTAGTAGAAATGGAATCCCCATCCCCGCTGAATAAACCGTCAGCATTAACACACCGCTCCACAACGTGTCCGAAGAGCTTGCCATCAACAATATGGATGATAAAGCAAGTCCAACACAAGGAGTCCATCCCGCGCCAAATGCAAGGCCTGTAAGTAGAGACTTCAATGTTCCACCTGCTAATTGTAGCCGTCCCGATTCCCAGCTCTTATTCATATCAAGAAATTTCACATTCAGCCAACCGATCATCTGCATGCCAAACACAATAATGAGCAGACCACTTAACTTCTGAACTAAGTCTCGATGTTCCGCAAACAATTGTCCTACCATACTTGCAGATGCTCCCATCGCAATAAAGACTAAGCTGAATCCGACGATAAAGCTTAAGGAATTTGATAGTAATCGTTTTCGATCTACCTCAATTTTATTTTGATGAACCGCTGAGCCTGTGAGATGAGTAACATATGCAGGAATAAGAGGAAACACGCAAGGAGATAAAAAAGATAAAACCCCTGCGGCTAAAGCTATAAAGACTGTAAACAAATCCATTAATGATTCCCCCTTTTACCGTTGTTAGGCTGGTCAATATAAAGCCATAAGAACATAGAAAGAATGATTCCCATTGCTAGACTACATACTTGTTCGGAACTGAAGGATAGAATCAATAGAGTCCTTTCTGGATTCAGAAACCAAAGAAAGGTCAAACCGATCGAAAACCATTGCCACCTTTGCAGAATACTTTTTAGGTGAGCCGGCTGCTTAACGATGAACAGAGAAAACAACGTTCCTAAAGCCAAAACAGCGTAACTGGTATGAAACAACCAGATACCGCCTTCAAACCAGACTAGCCCTATATGATAGAATGCAATACCTCCCAGTATAAAGGCTGACGCTGCTTCCACTGTGCTCTTCCAAGACATGCTACCTTTCCAAGTCCGGTAAGCAACGTACAAGCTGGCAACTATGCTTGCGATCCATTGCCCTAAAACACCTCCGTCAAAGTAAAGTAGCGATGTTGGATGTTTGATCGTTTGTAGGGGATCAAACATCAGTGGACTTCCTTTCCAAACTAGAAACCATATTATAAATGCATTGAATGCGATCGTACCGTAATTATCTTCTGTAGACAGCTTCCTTATGTAACTTCGCATTACAGCCCATCCGAACCACCCAAATGCGAACAACAAAATAATTTGCCCATTGAGTACGAGGGAGCCGATCTGAATCGTATACAAAGCACTCCTCCTTTCTGTGTGTACAATCGTGTAAACGAAAAACTTCTTTTATCTAAATTAGATTGGAATGGTAACCCAAAATGTATGTTGATGACCATCACTTTCTAGCCCTACCTGACCGCCATGCTGCTGAGCAATCTCCTTCACAATTGAAAGCCCTAAGCCGGTTCCTACTTTACTATGATTACGTTGTCTAGACGGGTCCACCTTCACGAATCTCTCAAAGATATGAGCTTGAATAGACTCAGGTATAGTCTCTCCGATATTGGTAACAGATATAAGATAGCTTTCTTGTTGACGTCTACCGCTAATACAAACCTCTGCCCCTATATTGTGTAGTAAAGCATTACCCATTAAATTAGTGATGATCTGTTTGATTCCTTGCTCATGAACGAGGAGTACACATGCTTCTGCCTCAACTTGCAATGATATACCGCGCTTCGAGTATTCCAATAGAAATGCTTGGCTTGCTTGCTGAATAATATCTTGAAGATCGACGCTTGTTTTCGCATGTTCTGTTTTGGAATGTGATTCCCAAGTGGATAGCTCATGAAGCTGTTCAACTAACTTCGTCAAAAACAGTGATTCTTCTAGCAACGATTGATATAGTTCACTGTTCCCATCAATTACGCCATTGGATAACGCTTCTAAGTATCCATTCAGATTGCTAAGAGGTGTTCGAAGTTCATGTGAAATATCGTTCATTAATCGCTTTCGATGTTGTTCTTCTTGCTTCAATGCTTTCGTCATATAATTAAAGCTACTAGTAAGCTGCCCAATCTCATCCTCACTCTTCAAAGGGATAATCTCAGGATACTCCCCTTTTGCCAAGAGTAACGTAGATTCTTTCAATTTACGTAACGGCGATAATAATTTTCTTACGAAGATATAATGAACTAAAGCAGCTGCTATCATTGCAAACAAACTAGCTCTTATTAGGTACCATTGCATCCTGTCATTAAATTCCTTACTAGTCTCTTCTCCAATCGCATCGAATTGCCCCACGGTAATACAGGCAAAATCCTTCACCGAAACTGCTGCCAGTAAAATCACGACCGCAATGACGAGTCCATTCAAAAGCATCAATTTCCAAGACAGTTTCCTTTTCCAAAACATTCCCTTACGAATAGGCAGCAAACTGATACCCCATTCCTCTAACTGTTTCAATAAAATCAGACGGAGCTCCTGATGCGTGCAGCTTTTCCCGTAATTTTCCGACATGTACATCAATCGTTCGTTCAATCACATACCTTTCTTCACTAGGGTAAAGTACTTGTAGAATTTGTTCCCTTGAAACAATCTGGTTCGGATGTTGCATGAAGAAATACAATAATTTGAATTCATGCCTTGTTAGCGCAATCATCTCCCCGTTATATTTCACCTCACCACGGTTCGGCTTAATCGTGAGTCCTCTGAAGCTAATTTTACTGCATCGATTCTGTGTTCTCCGTAGTACCGTTTCAACTCTTGCTATAACCTCTTTAGGACTGAACGGCTTCGTCACATAATCATCCGCACCCATCTTTAGTCCTTTAATCAGCTCCGATTCCTCGACCTTAGCTGTTAACATCATTAACGGAACATCACTTTTTTGTTCGGTTCGAATCCACTGACAAAGCTCCTCACCGCTGATCTTAGGCAGCATTAGATCAGTGATGACAAAACAAGGATCCAAACGCTCAAAAACCTCCATCCCCTGTTGCCCGTCAGCTGCCTCCAACACTTCATAGCCTTCTTTCTCCAGATACACTTTTAATAGCTTTCGTATTTTTACATCATCTTCAATGACAAGTACCGTTTTTCCCTTGATCATCGCTATACCTCCAATATCTCATACCCCATACAGGCATTATAAAGCCCAAATATAAAGATTCCTTAAAGAAAAAACCACTGAGACAAGGCTCAATGGTTTATTTTTGAGTAGGGCCGCTCCAAGCAGAAATTCCACCTTTCAAATTGACAAGATTCGTATATCCACTTCTAGAGAGCTGCTTTGCAGCTTGCTTGCTCCGCATACCACTTTGGCAATAGAGAAACACCGTACTGTTTTTAGGAATTTCCTCCATTCGCTGCGTTAGCTGGCTTAACGGAATGTTTACAGCACCTGCAATATGTTTTCGTATATATTCATGAGGTTCCCTGACATCGATAATCTTATTCCCCTTGGACTGTTCCTGAAACAACTTTGCGGATAAGTCTTTTACTCCTTTTACAGGAGCAAATTGTTTATAGAGCATCCAGATGACGAATAGAGCCAAAAGGATATAAAATATAAAATCCATAGATTTCACCTACCTGCTTTTCACTAAAAGTTCTACCGCTTCTTGCACTAATTTATTTGATTCCTCGACAGATACTTTTTCATCTGTAATACATTTTTCTAAATTCACAGCAACGACTAGAGCCATCGTTGTATCTACAGCGCTGCGAACTGCAGAAAGCTGACTGACTACATCCTTACAATTTTTTTCTTCTTCCATCATGTTGAGAATCCCTCGAATTTGCCCCTCTACTCGGCGTAACCGTTTCAACATACCTTCATCATATTTCATTTTAGCACCCCCTATACATGTATAGGTATATTATTGATGAACATTTATTCTCATAATAATCAGGTGCTTCACGTATATCTATTAATTTGTAACGACCGGAACGTGCATATTCGCTAAGTTCCAATGAGTTTATATAATAAAGACTTTTCGCAGGCCATTGATTTCGAAGTTCATAGGTTAACAACATTATTAGGGAAATTATTAACCATTCCACAGTCCCACCTCTTCATAAAGATCGAGTGTACAAGCCACTCGATCGCTCAGTAACGTTATTTTTTTCTCACGAGAAATGTAAATACACCATTCTCTTCCTTTACATCAATCAGCTCATGATTCATCTGATTCACCCAGGCTTTCATGTCATTCACTGAGCCCTTATCAGTCGCTTGCAACTCCATAGCTTGACCTGACTGAATCGATTCGATTCCTTTTTTAGCCTTCACAACCGGTATTGGGCACGATAGTCCCTTTGCGTCAATCACGATATCCGCCAATTCGTTCCCCTCCTTTTTTATTGGCTTCCTTCTAAAGGTAGCCATTGAATATTGTTGCTATAGCTCAATCACTTATACCTAATGGGGTATATAAAATATAAAAAATAATACCCATAGGGGCATGTGTATATAATACTTTATGTCAATAACTATGTCAACCACATTTGTAGTAAAGGATTGTTTAATTGTCCTGTATTAACGTTCGAATCAAAAGCGATTGATTAATAGTACTTCGTAATAGCAAGAGCTAGCTAGCAATTATGTGCCTTATCAATGAATTCCATTAGTGGAGATTTGCTTTAACTCTTCAACTGATGTACGTTCCACGAATCTACTGAATTTCTCTTTCCCTTTTGCATGGGCTTTATAAAAATCGATTAACTTTGTAATGACTGGGATAAGCTGACTTTCTTCCAATCCAGCAATCATTTTCTTAGCGAGTGTTGCCTTCAAGCCTTTTGGTTCCCCTCCAACATAAATATCAAACTTATCCCGTATTTTGATGACACCAATATCTTTTAGCAAAGGTTCACTTGTGCCTAGTGCACAACCAGCGTAACCGATCTTCATTGGTGTAGGTGTTTCAATACCAGCTATCGCTTGATTCAACATTCGAGCGGTATCCAATCCAGCGTCCTCATCACCTCTGCAAAATTGGCAGGCGATCAAGCTTTTAGTTACCGCGCCCGCCGGATATACTTCAAGTCCTGAACGCTCCAGCTCTTGTTGAATTTTTTCACGCTGTTCGTTAGGAACTTCCACATAGATTTGTCGAAATGGCGTGAACTCAATTTTGGCATCAGGGCCAACTATACTGCCAATTCTCACTAATTGATCCGGAGTAAATACATTTCCCCCCACTTGGATAGAAGAGGTCACCGCAATATTCATTGTCTCTCCCATACTAACCTCCCCTGTTATTGCTAAATTTTAACGCGTTGCAAACACAGCGCATTAACGCATACCCACCTAGGGTATATTCCTTATAAAAAGAAAGGCCACTTTTCAGCAGCCTGACTTATGTTATTCCACATCGTATCCTTGTTCTTCGATAATTTCTTTTACTTTTTCGAGAGATAGCTTGCTTTCCTCGTATTCAACAGTAACAGAATTACTTTGTAGAATTACATTGCCCTTTGCTCCGACTTCTTTCAAAGCATTCTCAATAGAGTTAACGCAATGCTGGCAAGACATTCCGCTCACTTGAAGTGTTACTTGTGTCATGACCAATACCTCCGCAATAATTATTATTTCATTAATTTATTCACAGTAATCAATAATTCGTCGAGAACCTCATGTTCCCCAGCTTGAATCCGTTCTACGATGCAACTTTTCATGTGGCCCTCAAGCAACAGCTTACCAACACTGTTTAGCGCTGATTGGATGGCTGCTATCTGATTCAACACATCGTCGCAGTACGTGTCCTTTTCAATCATCCCCTTAACACCACGTATTTGACCTTCAACTCGATTCAAGCGTGATATTAAGTTGTTTTTTGTCTTTTCCGAATGATGACTCTTCCGTTGATTCGAAGTAGAACAATGATCTGTTTCAATTTCATTCTCGCGCTTAGTTTCCTCATTCATTGCGATCATCACCTCACATTGCAACTATAACATACCCCCATAGGGTATGTAAATAGAAAGACTTCATTATTTTTCATTACTCTAACGCTTTGTTGAATCACATATTCATTTCAAGCGTATCTTCAAACTAAATAGCAGCAAACCCTTGTAATACAAGCGTTTGCTGCTGTTATTTTTCTCATCCTGTTATTATAACCAGTACAGATTTACGTTATAACTATAACTAATAGAACTTACGAATTAAACTCCCGCTGCCGCAACGCTTCATAAAGCAGCACCGTCGTTGCCATCGCAACATTAAGTGACTCGCTTTGCCCCATCATCGGGATAATTACGGTCTGATTAACAAGCGATTCGACTTCAGCAGACAAGCCGTCACCTTCACTGCCCATTACAAGCCAAGAGCCTTGCTTCCAATTATATTCATAGCAATTATGCGTAGCCTGAAGGCTTGTTCCAACGATTTGAATGCCCTGGTGCTTTGCGCGCTCTATGTAAGTCTTTAGCTCACCCTCAACAATTGGCAGGTGAAAAAGCGAACCCATCGTTGAGCGAACCGTCTTCGGATTATACAGATCAACGCAACCTTTACCTAATATAACAGCTTCCGCCCCTACTGCATCAGCGCTTCGAATAATCGTACCTACATTGCCAGGATCACGCACACCATCTAGCACGACAACTAGACCACTGGGCTTAAATAGCTTCTCTTCATCTACCTTCAGCTTGCCCAGTACAGCAAAGATCGGCGGTGCTGAATCGGTACCCGTGCATTTGGCCATCACATTACTAGTAGCCTGGTACCACTCCGTATAACCCGCTACTTTAGCTTGAACCTCTGCGATTTCCTTCGGCAGCCCTTTGTCAGCATCATACACAATCGCTTCGATCTCCATTCCTGCTGTGATTGCTTCCTTAAGCAGGTGAATTCCTTCTATTATAAATAATCGTTGCCGATCACGATGCTTTTTCTCCAATAATGAAGCCCATAGCTTAACGCGCTCATTTTGTACGGAGGATAGCAGCATATGCTCTTTTGTCATTGTATCCAGACCTTCCTTTAGTTTACTACTATGTTGAATGATACCTCATTTATCTGGGCACAGTAAAGCTGTTAAGACATTTACTACATAAAGGAGAAAGTGTAGCATGCAAAACTTTGATCTTCGTCAAGCGATCATTAACCGAGTTCAAGATAACACTAAAAATGAAATTCATGAAACAATTGTAGATTCCTGCGGTGCAGACGAACGTGCTTTGCCGGGGCTAGGTGTTCTTTTTGAGATTATTTGGAAGGATTCAACAGAAACGCAGCAATCTCAAATGGTTGAAACGCTGTACCAGCATCTGCAATCAGATCATAACAATTCCAATGCTTCACCGTCGTATTAAGCTTCGAAATAAGGACGTGAACTATAGACGATTTTGCCGTTAACGATCGTCATCTTAACAAATGGCAAGTCATGAAATTGGTCGACGATGATAACGTCGGCCTTTTTCCCTTCTACAATCGAACCAAGCTGCTCTGAAATCCCCATTGCTTTAGCCGGATAAAGCGTCGCTAACTTAACGGCTTCATGAATCGGAATGTTCTCATCTCGTTCCAGCTTAAACACAGCCTGCAGCATGGAGGCTGGATGATAATCGGAGCATATGATTTGCGCACCTGCCTCCATAATCGCATCAACGGCTCGCAAGTTATGGTCATGCGATGCACCGCGAACAACGTTTGGAGCGCCTACACATACACTAAGCCCTTGCTTAACAGCATGCTTCGCTACATCCAATGTAATGGGGAACTCACTTACAGCAACTCCGCTACTTTTCGCAAGTTCGATTTTCTCATACGTGTCATCATCATGTGAAGCAACGGCAATGTTGTTGTCACTCGCCATCAATGAAAGCTGTTTTAATCGATTCCAATCGATGGCTTGGCGCCGCTTCATCAGATCATCCACAAGATCCTTTACTTCAGCTAAAGTTATACCTTGATTCTTCATAACATAGCGCTCGAACGAGCCTTCTTGTCGATATTGCCCTTGTCCGGGAGAGTGATCCATATAAGACAGGTAATGGATGAGCTTATCCTTAATATAGCGCTCAATATAAGGCAATCCTTCATCATAGGACACCTCATATCGCAGATGAACATTATTGCGCACCAGACTGCGCTCAGCATTATAACGATGAATCAAGTCAATTAGCTCATTCACAAGATGATAACCGCGCAAGCTTAAACCTACTCCAAGCGATAGCGAGTGATACATTGAAGTGATGCCGTGCACCGGAAGCTTCCGTTCAAATTCTAGCAATGACATTTCCAAAGGGAATAAAGTGTTCGGACGAGGTTGAACTTCCTTCTCAATCGCGTCACAATGAATATCGATCAGACCTGGAAGAATATATTTTTGAGATGCGTCAATGATTGTCTTTGAGCTAAAAGTAGTTTCTTGTTCACACTCTGCTACAATGTCTTCAATTGACACAGAAGCATCGACAATACGCTGAATTCGTTCATTAATAATAACGATGGAAGCAGGAATACATTCGTTCTCCAATACTACAGTGCCCGAAGCTATAATCGTCAAAGCGTCGCCAGTACCGTTGCTTTTTGTAACGTTCATCTGATTCATCCTTCCTTCTTAAATGGAAACTTTAATTAATTGTAAAGTGTTCGGATTGATTTGTAAAATACTCCAGCATCATCCTATTAATGAACGTACTATAACAAACAATGCCAGCGGAGATTCACCACCGCTGGCATTGTTTGTTTATTGCATTATGATGAATAAGTAGAGCGCTTAGCTCGTTTATAAGTGTAATTCGTTACAATTCCAATTAATTAGCAAGTTAGGTGTACTAAAGTTAGTCTAGCAATTGGAAATTGCGCTTGCCAAGCGAAAGCAGCTGCGGCTTTTCACAAGAGCTTTGCATCATATAATGCTTGCCTTCACTCGCTGCATCATGAATACCATGCATTGCCTCAAGCACATGATAGCCTAGTTGACCGCTTGCGCGGTGCGGACGACCTTCTATAATTGCGGCAGCCATATCTGCAGCGCCAAGACCACGGCTATTATCTGTATTACTGTACAGCATCGGCACGTTATGCCATTCACTTGTGCCCGCACGGTGAATACGAATCTCTCCACCAAAATTATTAGGATCAGGAACAACAAGTGTACCATGACTACCGTGAACCTCGATACGTGGCAATGTTGAATGACCTGGTGTATCGAACGATGTAATAATCGTCCCCATCGCTCCACATGCGAAGTCAACAATCCCCGCTACATGCGTCGGTACCTCTACCTTAATCTTCTGACCGAACTTCGGCTGGCTTGTAATCGTACGCTCTGGATACGATATATTCGCAGCTCCAGTAACGCGGCGAATTGGTCCTAACATCGCAACCATTGCAGTTAAATAGTATGGCCCCATATCGAACATTGGGCCCCCGCCAATTTGATAGTAGAACTCAGGGTTTGGATGCCAGCGCTCGTGACCACCTGAGAGCATGAATGCTGAAGCACTGATTGGCGTACCGATCCACCCGTCCTCTATTACTTTAGCAGCAGTCTGGATGCCTCCACCTAAAAAGGTGTCTGGTGCGCTGCCGACGATAAGTCCTTTTGCTTCGGCAAGTGCAAGCACCTGCTGCGCTTCTTCACGAGTAACCGTGAATGGTTTTTCCACATACACATGCTTGCCTGCTTCCAGCGCCTGCAGACATACATTGCCATGCGCTTGTGGAATCGTTAAATTAATGACCATCTGGACCTCTTGATCAGCGAGCAACTCTTCAACGGAGCAGCCTTTAATCCCGTGTGCTTCCGCTCTTTCTTGCGCACGTGCAAGATCAAGATCGGCAATAGCTACGACTTCCATGCTGTCGAATTTACGACCGTTCTCAAGATAAATGCCGCTAATATTGCCTGCACCAATAATACCAACTTTTATTTTATTCATCGTATCGTCACCCTATCCGCCTAATTGACTTGATTATCTTGCATACCTGTATACGTACCACTTAGCTCTCCTGATTGTTGAGCTAAAGTTTTACCATCCGCACACCACAAGAAGCCTCTGCGCATCATTTCTTTTACTTCAGGCATTTCCATAATGTTAGCTTGATGGCCAAGAGAATTATAATACACACGGCCTAGGCCCCAGCGCTTCGTCCATGCAACTGGCATATCGACCGCTTTATTCAGCGCATGCGGACCATCTACAGTTGGGAATCGTGTTGTAGCCAATACCTCAACCGCTGGATCGACATGCAAATAATACTGCTCAGAGGAGACCTCAAAATTACGAAGTCCATCGACAAGTGAACTTGAGCTGTTGCACATTTCTACCGTGTAGCGTACCCCATCATTACCTGGATGAGCTACCCATTGTCCACCCGTCATAAACTGCCAGTCCACGTTTTTTCGGAATGAGTCGCACATGCCTCCATGACATCCAGCTAGGCCAACGCCGCTTTGTACTGCTGCGGACACATTATCTACAAGCGCTTGTTCAATTTCTCCCATCGTCCATGCTGGAACAATAAGATCCAGCTCTTTCAAGTACTGAGCATCGCGAAATGCTTCAAGCGTATCCTGCACATTCACCTCAAAGCCTTCTGCTTCAAGCTGTTCCTTAAAAATATTCGATACCTGCTCAGGTTGATGACCATCCCAGCCACCCCACACGATTAACGCCTTACGCATCGTTATTCCTCCTCTAGTTTGAGCAATCCTCAAACCGTTATATTTAACAGCCTCATTCACATTTATGTTTAATCGTTTAAAGCGAGCTCCTACACTAAGAGGTTACATCTCGCTAATCGATACCCAGCGTCGCTCCTCAATCGAGCGTTCTACCGCTTCAAGCACCTCTTGACACTTCACTCCATCTACGAAGTTAGGAACTGGCTGACGGTCATTGCTGATTGCTTCCATTAGTTCTACCATTTCATGAGTGAACGTGTGCTCATAGCCAATGGTATGTCCTGCAGGCCACCATGCATCCATATACGCGTGAGCTGCATCAGTAGCAAGTACACGACGGAAGCCTTGAACATCCTCAGCGTCGTCTGTAAAGTAAACTTCTAGCTCATTCATTCGCTCAAAGTCAAAACGCACACTGCCTTTGCTTCCGTTAATTTCAAAGCCGTTTGTACAGCGGTGTCCTCCAGCAAAACGAGTCGCTTCAATGCTTCCTAGCGCACCATTTTCAAAACGTGCCATTAACAGCGTTGCATCATCTACCGTTACTTCGCCCATCTCAGTAGAACCGCCTCCGCTTTTAGCACTTAAACCCGTCATTTCTGCAGCAATTGGGCGCTGCTTGATGAACGTTTCACTCATGCCGATAACCTCAGAGAATTCACCAACGAGATAACGCGCCATATCGATCACATGTGCACCTAGATCACCAAGCGAGCCGGAACCAGCGATTTCCTTTTGCAAGCGCCATACGAGCGGGAATTGCGGGGCCATAATCCAGTCCTGTAGAAACTGTCCGCGGAAGTGATTGATTTTACCGATGCGACCTTCATCAATAAGCTTTTTCGCAAGCTGAACGGCTGGTGCAAAACGGTAGTTAAAGCCTACCATATGTTTCACCCCCGCTTTTTCAGCTGCATCAAGCATTTCTCTAGAATCTGCAAGCGTAAGCGCAAGCGGCTTTTCACAGAAAATATGTTTCCCTGCCTTAGCAGCTTCAATTGCAATTTCTTTATGCGCGTCGCTAGGAGCATTAATATCGATAAGATCAATATCATCGCGCTTCAACAGCTCTCTCCAATCCGTTACTGCTTCTTCCCAGCCAAACTGCTTACGAGCTACCTCTAGCGCTTCTTTATTGCGTCCGCAAATCGCTTTCATCTGTGGAGCTGTGCTATTAGGGAAAAACATCGGCAGCACGCGATATGCGTTACTGTGCGCCTTTCCCATAAATTTATAACCTACCATACCGATACGTACTTGATTCATTATAATTCCACCTTTCTTTTATAGGATTGAAATTCGGTAGCGTGACATATTCGCCGTCGATTCCACTGCAACGCATTTACATCGTCATCAACTTCGAGCTTTTTGAACTTCCTCTTCCAATAAGTGTTCAAAATGCTTGGAGTTCAGGACCAAGAAGAGGGCACGATACTAGAAAGCGAAGAGCGCAGCGTACGGTTTTGGTACGTGAGCACTGCAGCTTTCGGTAGCGTGACATATTCGCCGTCGATTCCACTTCCATGAAGTCACATCGTCATCAACTTCGAGCTTTTTGAACTTCCTTTTAAACTGATGATTGTCTTATTACTAGCGACACAGGCACAATCCCATGAGTATCATGCTGATGTTCTTCGTCTAGCAGCATCATTGCCGCCTTAACACCCATGTCATAAAAGGGAACGGAAATACTCGACAGCTTCGGTGTGACAATATGGGCGCCATCGGAATTATCATAGCCGATAATTTTGTAGTGCTTGCCTGCTTCTAGTTGGTGAGCAGCTAACCCCTCCATCGCTCCGATTGCCATTCGATCATTGGCCGCAAAGATGCTGTCAATCGTACCGGCCTTAATCATCGAAGCAAGCTGGACGGCAGCTGAGAGTCCACTTTTACGGCTGTAATTCCCTTCAAGCAGCCATTGATCATTCAGCTGCAAGTTATGCTCATTAAGCGCCCTCATGTAGCCTTTATAGCGATCGATACTATTAGAGTATTGCTTTGGTCCGTTCAGTAATGCTACCTTTTTACTTCCTTGTTCAATTAGATGAGTAACCGCCAAATAACTTCCGTATTCATGATCCCCATCGACAAAACGATAAGCTTGCTCCGCAAAGCGTTGATTAATAATTACGAATGGAAAGTTGTGATCGGTCAGCTCCTGTAATGCTTCACGTTCTTCTTCATTATCAGTAGAACCAAGAATAATGCAGGAATCTATCTTTTTAGAGCGAAATAATTTAGTATAATCTCTACGCTGCGATGGATCCTGAAATACCATAAGTAAATTAACATTCACATTACGTGCGACCTCAGCAATACCGCTTAATATTTCTGAAAAGTAATAGGTCGAGAATAAATGAACTTTAGGTACATGTGGAAGAACAACACCTAAGTTACCGCTTTTTTGACGAGCAAGCTGCTGAGCTAACGCATTCAATTCATAGCCTAGCTGTGACGCGGCTTGCAGAACCTTCTCACGCGTTTCCTTTTTTATTGGACCGACATTGTTCATCACACGTGACACGGTAGCCTCCGACACCCCTGCTAGCTTAGCAACGTCTTTTCTGCTCATTCATGAACCTCCTTTTCCGAATAAATTTACGAATAATATAACATGTACACGCGTACATTATTTCATGTAATCGTTTACTTGTCAATTCCAATATAATATAAAAAGATCGCCCCTATGGAGCGACCTCAAGAAATTTTGTATCAGGATTTTTATCCATCGCTGTGCGCATAGCATACTCATTTTCAAACAAAGCGACGTAGTTATCCTTTTTATCTTTTACAAGTGTAGAGTTAATTCTGAATTTGCTAGGATCAATCTTATCATCAACAATCCAGCGAGCGAACTGGTAGCTCATACGCTGCAGCTGCACATCTACTCCATATTCTGCTTGCATACGATATTGGAAAACCTCAAATTGCAGTTGTCCAACAACACCTATAATCGTCTCGCTAAACCCCCCGGCAGAATAGAACACTTGAATCGTGCCTTCCTCTGTCAGCTGATCAATCCCTTTTTGATATTGTTTTTGCTTCAAAGCATTTTTTATCATAACTTTTGCAAAAATTTCTGGCGAGAACGTTGGCAGCTCATTGTATACGATATCCTTACCCTGACTTAATGAATCTCCAATTCGGAAAATGCCTGGGTCAAACAAGCCGATAATATCACCAGGATAAGCAACATCAACAATATCACGATCCTGTGCCAAAAACTGCTGAGGCTGAGACAGCTTGATCGTTTTACCGTTGCGTACATGCTTAACAGACATACCACGCTCAAAGCGTCCCGAACAAATACGTAAAAACGCGATGCGATCGCGGTGAGCTGGATTCATGTTCGCTTGGATTTTGAAAACATAGCCGCTGAACTTATCATCCACAGGGTCAACTGGACCGTCTTCACTTACTTTTGCACCTGGCTTAGGCGCAAGCTGCAGGAAGTTTTCTAGGAAGGTTTGCACACCAAAGTTGTTAACCGCACTTCCGAAGAAAATCGGTGTAAGCTCGCCAGCACGAACCTTCTCGTAGTCAAACTGATCACCTGCAATGTCAAGCAGCTCAAGATCAGAAATCAACTGGTCAGTCAAGAAGTCTCCAGCCATTTCACGAATAATAGGATCGTTATAGTCCTCGACTTTTTTTACTTCAATCGTTTCATGATCCTTGCCTTGAAACAGTTCAACCTGAGTTTTCATGCGGTCGTATACACCGCACAGCTCGCGCCCAGAACCGATTGGCCAGTTCATCGGAACAGAGCGAATACCAAGTACCTGCTCCAGTTCTTCCATTAGATCGAATGGACTTTTTCCTTCACGGTCTAGCTTATTAATAAATGTAAAAATAGGAATACCACGCTGACGACAAACTTGAAATAGCTTAATTGTTTGCGCCTCGACCCCTTTTGCCACGTCAATCAGCATGACCGCGCTATCGTCTGCAGTCAAAGTACGATAGGTGTCTTCAGAAAAGTCTTGGTGACCAGGTGTATCCAATATGTTGACACGATGTCCCATATAATCAAATTGCATAACAGAGGACGTAACCGAGATCCCACGTTGCTTTTCGATCTCCATCCAGTCTGATGTAGCATGGCGACTCGCTTTACGCGCTTTAACGGAACCCGCAAGACGGATAGCTCCTCCGAATAGGAGGAGCTTCTCAGTCAATGTCGTTTTACCAGCATCGGGATGGGCGATAATAGCAAATGTGCGCCTCTTGTCGACCTCTTGTTTAATTTCTTCGCTTAGACTCATACTTGCCTTCCCTTCATTACTGAAAGTTCTAAAATTTATAAAAAGTTCATTGCTTTATCAGCGCTTTGCACATTCCCTCCAACGCTTAACATTCCTCGGAATGAGGGGCGCTTATGGAGCGATTGTGCTACGCTGTAGTTTTGCTAACGAGCAAGCTTCGATGTCGAATAAGCCTTAACGCTCCGTAGTGTCATCAAAGTCGTGCTTTAAACTATCCTCTTCCAATGAAGGTTTAAAAGCTCGGCTTTCAGCGCTCCGCACATTCCCTCCATCGCTTAACATTCTTCGGAATGAGGGGCGCTTATGGAGCGATTGTGCTACGCTGTAGTTTTACTAACGAGCAAGCTTCGATGT
>Ga0160467_100227_pt1 | contig 71216 bp, 55 predicted proteins | sample HID1972I_E11MG_FD_108221 | JGI IMG/M metagenome (GOLD analysis project Ga0160467, IMG submission 108221) | Enriched pill bug-associated microbial communities from UW Madison campus, WI, USA - HID1972I_E11 MG | ecosystem: Host-associated > Arthropoda: Insects > Digestive system > Unclassified ... | reverse complement strand
GGGTATGATGGTAATAGGTTGTTGAAGAAATTAGAAAAACAAATCGGAAAGCTGGCGGCCAAGCACCCGGCGCCGTCCACCTTCAAGGAGGAGTCGCCGCAAATTAAGCTACGGCAGAAGATTGCTTTTAAGCATCGATCCTACTAACACAATAAATTATAAACCAACAATTCAACGATTTGCGAATATCCCTGTAATTTTAGCGATTTGTAGGGCGTTGAACCTGTATAAGTACCACGCAATTCTTATATCTGCCTTTAAATTGCTTATTTTGTTCTCTAACGATGTCCTGCGATATCTATATCAAAAGACCCTGTTTGTCTTTTCAATAATTAAAAAATGAGCTCAGTACGCGCAAAAAAACACCTCGGTCAACATTTCCTTACCGATAAGAATATAGCACTTAAAATTGTTGGCAGTCTGAATCCTGCCGGACGCTTCTCCCAGGTATTAGAAGTAGGTCCCGGGATGGGCATCCTTTCTGATTTCTTACTCCAGAACAACGAGTATGAAACTTATATGATAGATCTGGACGGAGAGTCGGTTGAGTTTCTCCATAAGAAGTACCCGCAACTGAAAGAGCGACTGATCAATGGTGATTTCCTGGCTCTCGACTTTAAGAAAACCTTTCCGGGCAACGTAGCCGTTATTGGAAATTTTCCATACAATATATCGTCTCAGATCCTGTTCAAGATCCTTGAACACCGTGACCAGGTGCCCGAAATGGTAGGTATGTTTCAAAAGGAAGTAGCAGAGCGCTGTACATCGGCCCCCGGGACAAAAGAATACGGCATTTTGAGCGTTTTCGTACAGGCTTATTACAAGGTAGAATACCTATTTACAGTTAAAGCGGGAGTTTTCAATCCTCCTCCTAAAGTACTGTCTGCGGTGATCCGACTCACCAGAAACGATGTTCTGGAGTTGGATTGCGACGAAAAGATGTTTTGGAAGGTCGTAAAGGCCGGCTTCAATCAACGACGCAAAACCCTCAGAAACGCATTGTCATCACTGATAGCGAAAGACAAAATGCCATCTGACCCTGTGTTCGACCTTCGCGCCGAAAGGTTAAGTGTGGACGACTTTGTCCGCTTGACAAACATGCTGACAACCGCCAACCATTCAGCCGATTAAACATTAAATCACTCTATCTATACTATTAAATGAAGAAACCATCATGAGCATGCCGCTCAAAAGCAGCAATGAATATGTTCATGATAGCTTCATTGCATTAAAAAACAAATTTTATTTCAATGAGAATACTTATCGCCGATAAGCTTCATCCTGTTTTTAAGATCGAAGCTGAAAGACTGGGTTACGAAGTAGATGATCTGCCAAACATCAGCCGTGAAGAAACACTTGAAATAATTGATCGTTATTCGGGCATTGCAATTCGTACTAAGTTTAAAATTGACGAAGAACTTATCCTGGCGGGCTCTAACCTCCGATTCATAGCCCGGGCAGGCGCCGGTATGGACAATATCGATCTCGCAGTTGCGGCAGCACAAAATATCAGATGCATTAATGCACCTGAAGGGAACCGCGACGCCGTTGGTGAGCATGCAATAGGTATGCTCCTTTCCATCATGAACAATCTGAGAAAAGCGGATATTGAAGTAAGGGAAGGTATATGGGACCGGGAAGGCAACCGCGGTATTGAACTTCGCGACCGCACCGTAGCGATCATCGGTTACGGGTTTATGGGACAAAGTTTTGCCCGAAAGCTCAGCGGCTTCGGTGTCAATGTCATCGCATATGATAAGTATAAGACCGGATTCAGTGACGAGTTTGCCCGCGAAGTCAGCATGGAACAGGTCGTGAAGCAAGCCGATGTGTTAAGCTTTCACATCCCGCTTACCCGCGAAACCCGGCAGATGGTAGACGCCGAATACTTGTTCCACTTCAAGAAGCCGATCATTCTGCTAAACACGGCCCGGGGTGAAATAATCAACACGGCGGCTGTGCTTAGTGCGATAAAAACCGGAAAAATAATTGGAGCAGGGCTTGACGTCCTCGAAGTCGAAAAATTCCCCACACTGGAGGATCTCGAATGGTTCAAAGAGCTCAGGCAGAATGAAAAAGTCCTTCTTTCTCCTCATGTTGCAGGCTGGAGCGTGGAATCTTACAGGCGGATTTCGGAAGTTCTTGCAGAAAAGTTAAAGGCGAGCAGATAGTGCAAAGGGGATTATCAGGCAGGCCTGGATTCATTTGCCATGAATACACGCCTGCCTGATTGATCAGTTCGTGACGAAATTAGGGTTGTACATTTCGAATTCTTCATACGCAGACCAGAGATCGGTAACCGAATTCACTTCGATGTTATCTCCCCAGGGCGTCCAGCTAATGAACTTCATTCTTTGCCCCGAGGCACTCTTCGAGGGAGTAATTTCTTCGTACACACCAAAGTTACCTAAGGTGTAATAACGGATCTTTTTTTTGCGATTATCCAGACTATGCGACTTAGTCAATTGGAACCCCATCGTCTTAATCCAATTCTTAATGGATAAAGCTCTGTTTTGCGTCATAACAGTTTAAATTAGATCAAAAATTATTCGTTCATTGGGTATTCAACACATAATTTCTCATTATGTTCCTATAAATCAATCACTTTTATAAAACAATGTGGATAACTTATGTGAATAATTTTTTTCTTACCTTGCCCATACTTAAACCACTGAATGCTCAGGGCTCACATTCTGGCCCATCATCGTAAGGCATTTCAGATATCTTCAGATCGGCTCTCTTTTTGTTGCAATCAGATATCAGGAATAGCCCTTTTCGAAAAAAATCAAACACAAACGGCATTTCAGGCTTAATTAATAAAGGGAAAATAATTCATGAAGACGATTATAGTATCAAACAGGTTACCAGTCAAAATCACAGAATCCGATGATAAAATTGAATTGAAGCAAAGTGAAGGCGGCCTTGCAACAGGCCTTGGCTCAATCTATCGTCAGGGTAATAACATGTGGCTTGGATGGGCCGGTATTGAGGTAGAATCAGAAAGAAAACAAGCCGAAATAAAAGATAAGCTTCAGGAAATTAACCTCTTCCCTGTTTTCCTGACACAAGAAGAGATTAACCTGTACTACGAAGGGTTTTCAAATGAGACACTCTGGCCGGTTTTTCATTATCACCCTACTTACGCACATTACGAGCAAAGTTACTGGGACAGCTATCTCGCTGTAAATCATAAATTCAAGGATGCTGTTCTGGAAATCGCCGAACCTGGTGATATTATCTGGATCCACGACTATCAGTTACTACTACTGGCGGGTCTTATCCGCGCAGAACAACCCGATATTACTATCGGCTTTTTTCTGCATATCCCTTTTCCGTCGTATGAGCTCTTCCGTCTTATCCCGTGGAGGGCTGAATTATTGGAGAACATGCTTGGGGCCGACCTTATAGGATTCCATACGTTTGATGATGCGCGACACTTTATAAGTTCCATTACACGTATTCTTCCGGTGCATGCTTCGGCCAACCAGATCAATTACAATGACCGTCAGATAATTGTAGAAGCGTTCCCGATGGGGATTGACGAAAAAAAGTTTGAGTCGCTCACACACGACTCCTTAGTGCTTGATAACGTTGCTAAACTGAAGGAGAACTTTCAGGATCTGAAAATGATCCTGTCAATCGACCGGCTTGACTATAGCAAGGGTATACTGCAGCGGCTTCAGGCATACGACATCTTGCTGCAAAAGAACCCTGAATATTTTGAGCGGGTGGTGTTGTATATGATTGTAGTACCTTCCAGGGATTCGGTTCCGCAATACAAGGAACTGCGGGATGAAATTGACAAGCTTGTTGGTAATATCAATTCGAGGTACCGGACGCTGGACTGGAATCCGATCCACTATTACTACCGTTCCTTTGAAACGGAGATGCTTTCGGCACTTTATAATATGGCTGAAATATGCCTTGTGACGCCGATGCGGGACGGAATGAATTTGGTAAGTAAGGAATACGTAGCGAGCCGGACGGATAACACAGGCGTTCTGATATTAAGTGAGATGGCCGGTGCTGCCAAAGAACTGATCGATGCGATCATCGTTAATCCGAACAATGTGGGTGAGCTTTACCGCGCTATGATTGAGGCTATTAATATGCCTGAAGAAGAACAGTTAAGACGAATGGTTCCAATGAGGGAAGTCGTCGCTAAATTTAATGTAAGACACTGGGTAAAAATTTATATGGACAGATTAGAAGAGGTGAAACAGCTGCAGGCTTCCATGCAGGCAAAGCATGCAGGCGCAGCTACAATGACGTATATCGAAGATGAATATCGTAAGGCTAATAAAAGGCTGATATTTCTGGATTATGATGGCACGCTGGTTGGCTTTAAATCCAACATTAACCAGGCATTCCCAGACGATGATCTTTATGAGATATTGGATGAGCTTATCAATGAGACGCAAAATCATGTGGTAATTGTAAGCGGCCGGAACCATGAGACGCTGGAAGACTGGTTCGGCCATCTTAAGATAGACATTATTGCCGAGCATGGTGCCTGGCAGAAACATATCGATGGAGAGTGGACCAGGCTACCGGGTTTGAATGATCAGTGGAAACAGGATCTGATGCCTATGCTGGAAACATATGTAGACCGAACCCCTGGTTCATTTATTGAAGAGAAGAGTTATTCGCTAGTTTGGCATTACCGGAAAGTGGAAGAAGGGCTGGGTGAACTTCGGGCTAATGAACTTATGAGTAATATGCGTTTCCTCACTGACGATAAAAGCCTGCAGATGATGGGCGGAAATAAAGTCATCGAAATCAAAAATTTTGAAGTAAATAAGGGTAAGGTAGCTTCATGGCTGAGCAAAGACAATTATGACTACATTCTGGCCCTGGGCGATGATCATACTGATGAAGATATGTTCAGGGCCCTGCCTGCTGATGCATATACGATCAAGATAGGCAGTAATATATCTGCTGCGCGCTTTTACATGCGCGATTATCGGGAGGTTCGTAAATTCCTGCGGACACTGGCAGCAAAAGAAGAAGTGTAAACGAGGATAGCATAAAAAAGCCGCTCTGAACTTAGTTCAGAGCGGCTTTTTTATGCTATTAATTTATTTAAAGAAATATGGGTTTATCCAGCTTCATGGCGATACGGTAAGCTGCGTTCATTAGTCCCACATGGCTATAGGCCTGTGGAAAATTACCCCACTGACTTCCTGTCTCCTCGTCCACGTCCTCACTGAAGAGCTTCAAATGGTTGGAGTACTGCATGAGCTTTTCAAACTCGGTGACCGCTTCATCAATTCTCCCTACGCAAGCCAGAGCTTCTACGTACCAGAAGGCGCAGATAAGGAAAGTTGTTTTCGGCTTTCCAAAATCATCTGCATGAAGATATCGGTAAATGAGACCATTTTCTGTCTTTAGCTCAGCTTCAAGAGCCTTCAGGTGATCCTTCGCCCTGTCTGAGGCCGGATCAAGATAGTTCATCATGATGAGCTGAAGCGTGCTGGCATCCAGGTGGTCGCTGCCTACTGCGTTAGTATAAACCTTACGAACCGGATCATAGCAGCTTTCGATATGCTCTGCAGCTTTCGCCTGTAACCTTCGTGCTTTCGCTTCGAGCTCTTTGTCGCCAATTGTGCGGGCTGTCTTAGCGGCCGCCGCACAGCCCGCCCACTGGAAGAGGTTACTGTAGCAATGGGTATTGGCAAAGTTCCGGAATTCCCAGATTCCCGCATCCTTTTCATCAATAGTGGCTTCGATCTTATCCAGGATGGAAGAAATCCATTTACGGGAGTCCTTACGTTCGCGAAAAATAAAACGATGATCTGTGTACAATGGCATGATGGAAATCATGACCTGCCCGTAGATATCATTCTGAATATGTTCATTTGCCTGATTACCGATACGTACCGGCTTGTTTCCTTTGTATCCATCCAGGTATTCAAGAATAGACTCATCCAGCTGCTTGCTGCCGTCGATACGGTACAGCGGCTGGTAACGGGATTCTTCGGACACGGAAATATCGGCTATGTAATTGAAGTATTTCTCCATTTCCTGGAAATGACCTATGTGATTGAGGGAATTTAACACATAATGAGTATCGCGCAACCAGCAATAGCGGTAATCCCAGTTCCGGCCACTGCCATCGTACTCAGGGAGGCTCGTGGTACTGGCTGCAATAATAGCACCGGTATCTTCATACTGGTGTATTTTGAGCACGAGGGCAGAACGGATGACGTATTCCTGAAAGAAGCCTGCGATAGATGAAAACTTAATCCATGTTCTCCAATACTTCACCGTTTCCCTGAGGAACGTTTCGCAGGTGCTCACGAGAGGTGCTTCCAGCGGATGTCCGTACGTTAATACGAGATACTTCGGCTCGCTTAACACGAAAAAGCGCTCATCATAAATATAGGTGATGGGGATGTCGGTAGTCAAGCGCATGACATCTTTCCCGCCGTAGTACTCAATGTGATTACTGCCACGCTGGCCTCTGAGCTTCCTTTTACCGTATTCGGTAACAGGCTCGCATTTTACTTTGATTCGTGGAGTTCCGGATATCGGCTCTATCTTTCTGATCAGCATGAGCGGCTTAAAGTAGCGGTCGTACTGAAAAAAGCGTGGAGCCAGATCTGTGATCTGATACTCACCGTCATCGCAGGTAACCTTCGTTACAAGAACATTTGTATTTTCCAGATAGGACTGTTCAGAGGTGAATTCGCTGGCGGGCCGGATACTGAACTCTCCGCCCTTCTGCTCGTCGAGCAAAGACCCGAAAACGAAGGTACTATCGAAACGGGGCCAGCAGAGCCAGGAGATATCCGTATTTTTATGTACGTGTGCCAGAAATGCACAGTTTCCTATTAAACCTGTTTGATATGTGTGTTTAACCATTGATTAAAAATACAAATGCGTGATAAAGAAGTTTTTATTTTTTACAGTGAAGAACGTAAAGTTAATGAAAACGGTACTTCTATATGCTTATTTGAATTTTCCAGAATCATTTTCGCTGCAACGCTTCCCATTTGATGGAAATCCGTGGAAATGGTAGTTATTCCGTTTAGTATCACACGCTTAAGTGGAGTTTCATTATAAGATATTACGCCAATTTGCTTTCCTATTTTCAAATCGAGGTTTAAAAGTCTCTCTACTAATGTTACAAGATCACTTTCCATGAGGTTGATGTAAACCTCACCTTCCTGAATCGGTTCAGTAGATATGTCGTTCACGATCTTATGATTGAAAGCATACTGCTGGCAGAAGCGGAGATAACCTTTTTTGATCTCGCGCGGGTAATAGCTTTTATCTGGAAATATGAGCTTAATAGTATGGTATTTACTTAAAGCCTTGCGGGCTTTTTCGAGAGAGTTATAAATATCCTTTTCAAAGTTCTCGTAGACTGCCGCATATTCGCCGGTTATACCGGGGATTTTTTTGTCGAGGATGATCAGCTTTTCTTTAGGGATGGAATTGATCATCTGGTAGGCACTCTCCTCCCCCTCTATAAAGTGAGGAATGATGACATAATGCGAATAGCCTTCCATTTTATTGCTTAGAAGTTTTTTAAACAGCATATAATCGCTGTTATAGATATAAAAATCTACAGCGATCTGCTCCCCAAGGGCAGCAATAAATGCGTCATAAATAATCTTCTTATGACTGCTTAGTTTATTAAAGAACAAACAGATCCGGAGTGTCTGACGGAATTCTGTACTGGCAATATAATATCCTTTTCCGGGTATGGACGCCAGAACACCAATCTTCTTGAGGTATTTATATCCTTTCTCCGCGGTGTCCCGGGATATTTCGAGCTCGTAGCTTAATTCGTTTATGGAAGGCAGCATATCATTCTTGCTGATCTTCCCGGCTTCAATAGCTATTAGTATAGAATTGGTGACCTGGAGATACTTTGGAGTTGCTGAATACTCATCAATCCGGATATGATCAAAAAATCGGATGGGTTTCATCGTGCATTGGTGTGGATACCTGGCTAAGATACCAATTTGAGGTTTATTACCGAGAAAACCGGTCTTTTTTAACGTTTTAAATAGTGATCTTGTACATAAATGACCTGCGTCAATTTTTCCGACGTATGGAGCCGCTAGATTTGGGCAACAATTTCTGCAAAAATGACTTCGAAGAATAAATGGCTGATGGCCTTATCCGGAATGACATTACAGTTGTCTATCGGATCAATCTACGCATACAGCGTATGGATTAAACCTCTTGAATCAATGAACGGCTGGGATGCACATCAGCTTAAGCTGGCATTTAGTCTGGCAATCTGCTTCCTGGGGCTCACTGCCGCGTTTATGGGAAACTTTGTGAACAGGATCGGTCCTAAAAAGGCGGGGCTGCTTGGCGCTGCTTTTTTTGGTGCAGGACTCGCCGGAGCCGGATTGGCGAGCGGTACCGGGTCTTTGCCTCTTTTCTACCTTACGTATGGTGTTATCAGTGGAATCGGACTGGGGTTTGGATATATTACACCAGTTTCGGTGGTTGTTAAATGGTTCCCGGATAAACCGGGTTTTGCTTCCGGACTCGTGATCATGTCATTTGCGGCAGGGTCGGTACTTGCGTCGCAGATCATCTCGCCAATTGCAGCTGTAGCCGGTGTATCCAACACTTTCTATTTGCTGGCTGCCTGCTATTTCGCGTTGATGGTGGCTGCGTCGTTATATCTGGCGGTTCCTGATTCATCATCCTCTGTAGTTATTGATGATGGTCATAGCGGCGGATCTTCGGTTCCTGCTTCCGATCTGCTTTCTGATACGCGTTTCTACGGTCTCTGGCTGATGCTTTTTTTCAATACAACATGTGGTATTGCTCTGATTGCTGTAGCAGCTCCTATGGCTAAGGACATCATCCATATAAGTGACGCTGCGGCTATCGTTTTTGTGGGTGTTATCGGCTTGTTTAACGGATTGGGCAGACTTATATGGTCCAGCGTTTCAGATAAGATAGGCAGATGGAATACGTTTATGTGCTTCTTTATTGTGGGTAGCGTCTGCTTCTTTACGCTCAGTTTTACACCCGCTGCCTGGCTCTTTTATGTAGCAGTGCTCGTGATTATCAGTTGTTATGGAGGCGCGTTTGCAACAATACCCGCCTTTATCAAAGACATTTACGGTGCGGATAAAATGGGGTCCGTACTTGGCTATGTGCTTATTGCCTGGTCTGCAGCCGCGTTTGCAGGGCCTTGGCTGATCACGCTGAGCGATAATTATGCTCCTATTTTCATAGCTTTCGCAGGCATTTTGTTTGCGACCGCAATCATGGCATACGTTTTGAAAAGAAAACTAAAGGTGGATGTGAAAAAACTAAATTCAAAAACGAAAACTTTAACAGAAGAGGCAATTCATTAACAATACATTAATTTTTCAGGCATTTTGTTAATGATCCCTGAATCACCAGAATACATGATGCGGGTCACATTTAGTGAGCTTTTATCTGCGTAGATTTGATGTATTCTAACATGAACGAAGAGTAATTTTTTAAATTATGAAAACAGATGTCACAGCAATTCCATTTGAGCAAGGAGAATGGAACACAACAGTAAACGTATATGATTTCGTTGTAAGAAACATTAAACCGTATGCCGGAGATTCGTCATTCCTATCTGGACCTTCTGCTAAAACCACAAATGTGTGGAATGCAACCAAGGAAGCGCTTTTACAGGAAAGAGCTAACAATGGGTGCCTTGCGATAGACACTGAGACTATTTCTAATATGACGGCCTTCAGGCCTGGATATATCAAACAGGACGACGAGGTGATCGTTGGCCTTCAGACAGACCAGCTCCTGAAAAGAGCGATGAAACCTTTTGGTGGCATTAAGCTGGTAGAGTCTGCAGTAAGAGAACGTGGTCTTGAAGTTTCTGACCGTGTGAAAGATGTGTTTAACTATGCGCGCAATCATAACGAAGGTGTTTTTGCTGCTTATGATCCTGAGGTCAGAAAATACCGTTCTAAACACGTTCTGACAGGACTTCCTGATAACTACGCACGTGGTCGTATAATCGGTGACTTCCGTCGCCTTGCTTTATACGGAGCTGATGCGCTGATCAATTTCAAAAAAGCTGATCTGGCTAAGGTTGGAGGAGAGATGACTGAGCACAAGGTTCGTCTTCGTGAGGAGATCAACTCTCAGATCGCTGCTTTGAAAGACATGATCACCATGGCTGCAGAATATGGCTTTGATGTTTCAAAACCTGCAGTAAATGCACATCAGGCTGTTCAATGGGTGTATTTTGCATATCTGGCTGCTGTAAAAGAGCAGGACGGTGCCGCCATGTCACTCGGTAACGTATCTTCTTTCCTTGACATTTACATTGAAAGAGACCTGGCAGCAGGCGCTCTTACTGAAGAGGAAGCTCAGGAACTAGTGGATCAGTTTGTAATGAAACTGAGACTTGTACGTCACCTGCGCCCTGGCTCTTATGATGAGATCTTTGGTGGTGACCCGACATGGGTAACTGAATCTATCGGTGGTCAGCTGAATGACGGACGTACGAAGGTTACTAAAACTTCATTCCGTTTCCTTCAGACTTTATACAACTTAGGTGCTTCACCTGAGCCAAACCTGACCGTGCTGTGGTCTGAGAACCTTCCTGAAGGATTCAAGAACTTCTGTGCTCAGGTATCTATTGATACTTCTTCAATTCAGTATGAGAACGATGACCTGATGCGTCCTAACCGCGGTTCCGATGACTACGGTATTGCATGCTGTGTTTCTTACCAGGAGATTGGAAAGTCGATTCAGCACTTTGGTGCACGTGCAAACCTGCCTAAAGCGCTGTTGATCGCTCTGAACGGTGGCCGTGAAGAACATGAAGGTACTGAAATCATCAAGGGTATCCCTGAATTACCTGAAGGTCCTCTTGATTACGACCTGGTATTGGATGTATTCAAACGTACGCTGAGTGACCTTGCAAGGGTGTATGCTAAGGCGATGTTCATTATCCATTATATGCACGATAAGTATTATTATGAGAGAGCTCAGATGGCTTTGATCGACTCAGATCCTCATATTGATATTGCATACGGAGCTGCGGGTATTTCGATTATTGCCGACTCACTGTCTGCGATCAAGTACGCAAAGGTAACTCCTGTGAGAAACGAAAAAGGCCTGACTGTTGACTTTAATATCGAAGGGGAATATCCTCAGTTTGGTAATGACGATGACCGTCCGGATTCTATCGCTCAGGAAATTACGCACTACTTTATCAATGAGCTGAGAAAGCATGCGACATACAAAAACTCAACTCCTACATTGTCTTTGCTGACCATTACATCTAACGTAATGTATGGCACGAACACAGGTGCTACACCTGACGGACGTAAGGCAGGAGAGTCTTTTGCTCCTGGTGCGAACCCAATGCATGGACGTGATAATAGCGGAGCGATCGCTTCTTTAAACTCTGTAGCGAAGCTGAAGTATAATGATGCACAGGACGGTATCTCTAACACCTTCTCTATGATCCCTAAGTCTTTGGGTGATACACGTGAAGAGCAGATCACTAACCTGGTGAACACCATGGAAGGTTACTTCAAACACATGGCTCACCACCTGAACGTGAACGTACTGAACAGAGAAACATTGATGGATGCTTATAACCATCCTGAGAATTATCCGCAGCTGACCATTCGCGTTTCCGGATATGCAGTGAACTTTGTTCGCCTGTCACGTGCGCATCAGTTGGAGGTAATCGCGAGAACCTTCCACGAAAATATGTAACCGATTTTTATTTTATTATAATAGTAAGAGGTCAGGTTATAAGCCTGACCTCTTTTTTTGAATTATTTTTTACATCTTACGACATGTACTTTCCATTACAGGATATTGAGGCGGCTAAGTTGAATTTTGATGATCCGGAACACTTACGGATTCACTCACTGGAAACTTTTGGAACGCATGACGGGCCGGGAATAAGAATGGTAATCTTTGTTCAGGGGTGCCAGTTCCGGTGCTTATATTGTCAGAACCCGGATACTCTTGATGTACGGGGTGGCACTTTGGTGGCTATTGATGAATTGGTAGAAAGGGCGGTTCGTCAAAAGTCTTACTTCGGTAAATTTGGGGGTGTGACAGTTTCAGGAGGCGAACCTCTTTTGCAGAGAAGCAAGCTCAGCACGTTTTTTAAACGCCTTCATGCCGAAGGAATAAACACCTGCCTTGACACAAACGGCAGGCTAAACAATGATCAGGTTCATGAACTTCTGGAGCATACGGATCTGCTGCTGCTGGACGTGAAGCATATCAACGACGAGATTCATCATAAGCTTACCGGTCTGACCAATAAGGCCACGATTGCATTGGCAGACTACCGGGAGTCGACAGGGAAACGAATGTGGTTGAGGTATGTACTTGTACCCGGCTGGACGGATCAGGAGGAGTATCTGGAAGAATGGGGACAACGTTTTGCAGACTTCAAAACGGTAGATCGCGTTGAAATCATTCCTTTTCATCAGCTGGGCCTGCATAAATGGGAATTGATGAAGATGAATTACCCATTGAAGGACACGGAGAGCCCTACTGAGGAGTGTAAGGAGAAGGCTTTGGCGATATTTCAGAAGTATTTCTCAAATGTAGTGCTTAAATAAATTAATGACGAACCACTGAAGTGATTGGTACCATAGCTGGGTACTGGTGACAATTAGATAAAAAAACGGGCTGTCTTTATCAGGCAGCCCGTTTTGTGTGTATTGCTACGGCATCTTTTTGAAGCCTTCGGAACGTACTTTCCACTTTCCGTCTTTAGGGAAACCGGGATTAACGCCCTGACTTCCGTCCCATCCACCGGCCATCATGGCTACGGTAGTGAGCACTCCCCCATTTCCGGGAAGGTATATACGTAACCTTCCATCCTGGTAGTTGTGTCCGTTTTTAAGATAGGTGTTCGTCTGTATTTTCATAAAGAGCGCGTCCACAGCCCGGTCAGGCTTACCCAGGCGGGCTGCATTCATCGCAGTCATAGGAAAGTCCCATCCCCAGGTATCCTCCCATGACCACACCTTCCATACAAGATCAAAAGTACGCTGCATGGTTGCCATATCCAGCTTCTTAGATTCGGGTACCATACCTAAAGCACCCAGAACAGCCGGATGATCAGTCTTCCAGCGATCGGTTGTATACGAATCGGGAGTGCTTTCTGTAGCCAGATACACGCCTTCAGATACCGGAAGGGGTGCGAGTTTGTTAATTACGTTATCCCATTCGGCATCTCTGCTCATACCCAGGCGCTCTCTCCACGTTTGTGCAACTTTAAGTGCCCAATCCCAATAGGCAAGCTCGTATGTCGGGTTGAAGGTTAATTCAGCCTTAAACACTTCCTGAGCAGGTATCAGACCTTTACCCAGGTTGTATTGGTCTTTCTCTTTGTCATACGTAGGGAAAGAAGCCATGAAGTCGGCAGTAGCAAATACGAGATCTTTATATTTTTCGAGGATCGTTTTGTCTTGCTTATCGCGGTAGGCGAGTTCTGCCATATAGATCAAATGTGGCTGCTGCCAGATAAGGAACGCTCCGACAGAAGATGGGGCTTCATCTCCGTTATGATCAGTCATTTTTTGCCAGCGCACGCCTTTGAAACCCTGTCTTTCGGCAAGCGCTTTGGCTTTACCCTGAACTTTTGCGTAGTAGCTAAGGCTGTTCTCCATAAGGTCGACCCTGTTCCACAGTGCAAAATGTACTGCATGCCACCAATGCATCTCCAGATGCGGTTTACCAAACCAACTGTTGAAGGTTAACCCTGTTTCCTGAGGAGGAAACGATCCGGAACATTGTAGTTTGGTGAGGTATTGGGACAGAACAGTTCTTCTTTCCAGCTCTTTAGCTCTAGGGTCGGTACTTCCTGCAAAGTCGATTGCTGCGCCGCTGTTCCAGAAGGCAGCCCATTGGGTTTTGCTACTGGTTTCGCTATCTTGATATGCAGGTACGGCAGCTGATGTCTTTTGTTCAGAACTGAACAGGCAGCTCAGCTCAAGTATGTCTGATCCTTTAGCAGGAAGGATCTGGAACGAATGAGGCTTGGATGTTGCTTTCACGCTGCCTTTGTTCCATTTCAGGTTTGAGAAGTAGGTGATACCTTCGAGCTGGTGTTCAATTACCGCTCCGTCTGCATTTGATGACAGGATCGAAGACTTGTGATTCTGCGGATTAGCCCAGTTAGCACCTTCATCAAGGAACTCTGCTGTTGGATAAGGGAAACGAAGGCCGATTTTCAGTCTACCGCTTGTGACAAGTTTGGACTTCACGCGAACGGAAACGACATCCTGATCCTGGTGAACCGTTGTAGTTACTTCCACAGGAACGTTGTCTACTGTGAAGGTGCTTTTGAGAACGCCTGTCCAGAGGTCAAGTTCCTGCCTGATGTTTTTAACATCAGCCATACTGATCATAGAACCATTTTGTTTCTGGATCTCAAAGCCTAAATGTCCCAGATGAATGCGGTGTGGATTTTTTCTTAGCCAGTCTGCCGCCTGTCTTTGCCTTAAGGGCTCAGACCACTGGACGGCATATGAGATCATTCTACCGTTCAAGTTATAGTTTCTGAGGGTTTCGGAGATGTTATAACCTACTGTGTCTTTGAAGCTATTCCATCCCCATTCAGACTGTGTTCCGAGACTTACGCCTTTCTTATAGGCTTCGGGAAAAGTCTGCAGGCCGGTGACATCGGCTGTGAAAGCGAACTTTCCATTTCCGAGAGATAGCGAAGTAAGGGAGTCGATTTTGGTGTTAACAACATTGTGCCGTGTTACCACTGCCTGGCGATTTATCGGCTGTGCGTTTACGAACAGCACTTGAGATAGTGCTATTCCCACGCCGTATAAAATCTTCTTTACTTTCATATAATTGGGTTTATTAGTTAATAATTGCGCCTTTTAGATCTTCTGTAATGTTATACTCATTAATCCGATTACGACATCATTAGCCAGAGTTTTAATAGACAGTTCTTTCAGCTGCTTCTTAGGGTCAAGCGGAAGATCGAGAACTGTTGCTGCCCCTCCGTCTATACCTCGATTGGTGAATCCTTTTATGGTGATAAAATCATTAAACTCGCGACTAACCTGACCGCTTTTCAGATACACCCGATATGGTATTGGACTATCTGTTGTAAAAGCATACCCGTCATTAATGTAATCCTGTTCGATTGGCCACCAGTTTGACGGGTTAACCAATGGAAGACGATCGACGGTTCCGTCAGTATACACTACCTGAATTTCTCCATTTTCAATTCTGCTTTGCATAGGATTGGTAGATCCCGCCATTAGCAGATAGGCATGTGAAGCTGAACCTGATAAAGGAACTACGATTGAATCAGGATAGTTATCCCATTGGGAAGTAAAAGCGATGTTGTTGGCATCCGGCTGTGCGGAAGTTGCCATAGGTATTCCGTTTGGAAGGACAATCTTTCCATTACCGCCCGCCTTTTCTCTTAATCCACTGTCATCTATATTAGCCGTTGTTAGTGGGTAGCACCAGTTTCCTATTCCCTGCGTTGGCAGTTGAAGGGTTGGAGATACAGGGCGCGGACTCAGGTATCTGTTTTTAAAGATGTTGGTTACTTTATCATTAAAAACACCTGAGAGGTCGACGGATTCCCAGCTGGCGCTGGAGTTTGGCAAAGCGTTCCAATTGATAATTGCCTTCTCTGCATAGATACCTGGTCTATACTCCACTCGCATGAGGTTGGTTCCCGCAGATACGTACTCCTTAGGTACCACAATCTCTTCCGACCCACCGGCAGACAGTTCAACGATTTTGGATACAATCCGGCTTCCGCCCTTGAGCATAAGTTCGCCTCTTACTGCAGGGCCGTTATTCTTTACCGTAAATGTAAGGTTCTGATCCTTTTGTTCAGCAGGAGCCAGGAGCTCAACCGTCTTCATTACTTCGATGTCTACAGGCAGCCACCAGACAAAATTTCCCTGATTCATCTTAAGGAAAAAGGTCTTGTGACCGTTCTCGGCATCAATAAGGGCTTCCAGATTATTATTTTTGAACACTGCTCCCTGAAGGATCTGCTGAGGATCGTAGACATTGGCAATTTTTGCGTTTTTGAACTCGGCTTTGAACAGCTCTTTGTATAAAGCGGGGGTAAGGGATGGCCTCTCAAATGGCTCGCCGTCCCAGGCTACCTCAACTGTGTATTTTGCAGCCTTGCCTGCAGAGATTTCCAGGGATGGTGTGCCCAACGATCTTTCTGATATTTTCCAGTTAACGGCTACACCGTTTACACGGACATTTTTAACGCGGTCAGACTTAGCCTTAATTTCCAGCTTGAGGTTCATGGGGCTGGTCCTATAAGGTTCGATGATGTATTGGTCTGCGACCTCAGTTCTTTTAAAATCGAAGGAAACGTCTGGTGTCTTCAGCGAAGCGTACCCCCATGCGGATGGCAGGCCTGGACGGATAGTTAGGGTATCAGCCAGTGCGTTAGGTTCGATGCCGAATAGGCCTTCTATCAGGGTGCGTCCTGCTACACCAATAGGATCTGCAAAATCCCTGTATAACTCGCCGCGTACTGCGTCATAGAATGACAGCTGTTGAAATCCGCCAGGACTGGAACTTAAATACATTGACTCGAGAATGTTGCTCTTCCAGAGCTTAAATGCTTCTTCGGATCTGCCTGCCTGCCAGTAAGCAAGCGATGTATGGAGTACTTCTGCCAACGCTACGTTGTTGACAGACCATGTATAAGGCTGCCAGTTCGTTGTAGGTAATGTGTAGAGATCTTTTTCAGCCAGGCCTTTCGCCAGAATAGGAATTCTCGGAATCTGAGTGTCTACATAACGAAGGGACTGGTATGCTTTGAACATATCAGGCACCTTTGAATCAATAGCATGATAGATAGTCCATAACCCGGGGACAGGATGCAGTTTTTTAAGTCCGAGGAGATCCTGGTACTCTGCATACCATCCCTTGCGGGGCATCCATAGCGTGCTATTGATGGCTTTATGGATTTTTTCTGCCTCCTGCTCATAGGGCTTGCTGTCTTCACCGATTAGACGGGCGATTTGTGCTGCTATTTTATTTGCCCTGTAGTTATAAGAGGACGTATGTGTAACTCCGCCACCACTATACTGCAACGCGTCACTTGCCCAAATGGCACAGTATGCGTCATACAGACCGTCACCGTCCGTATCAAAGTTACGTTTCTCCCAATCAAGATGGCGTTTGATTACCGGCCACATTTCTTTGGCAACTGAAAGATCACCTGTCCATTGGAAGTGGCTCATCATCTGATCAAAGAACACGAGGTTCATATCGTAATGATGCGGTTTAGTGTTGTCGTTCGGATTACGAGAGATATAGCCGCTGCTAAACATAGCATTTCCCATTTTCTCTTCCTGACGTGCCAGATTCAATGCGGTGTCGGCTACCACCGGTCCTCTTTCTGGTTCAAGCACCTGAGATTTTGCGTAGCTTCGAAAATGCTCCAGAGCGCGATCATGCCATCCAAGCGGATCTGCAACAGAAGCACCACGCCATGCGTTGAGTCTCATTCGCCAGGCTACTGCGCCGTGAAGGAAGGTGGGACTCTCCCATATTCCATCAGCAGCCACGGCAAGGGCTCCGCCAATGGTATTGATATACGGATCGGGGGTATTCACTTGAATGCGTTGTGTCAGCGTAGTTCTTGCCTGCTCAGCCTGCCCGAACTTTGATGCTAAATCGGACGGCTTTATCTTTCCTTTATCTGACGGTCTTTGGATCAGAACGTAGGTATCTTCTCCGCTTTTTATTTTGACAGTGGCTGAAACGACCGGATATTCTCCGGCTGTTGACTTTATCAGAGAAGATGGAGATTCAAGTGCGCTTGCATCAGCCAGGCGCATTTCTCCATTGTCGGAGAGGACACCTGTGAGTTGCTGGGAAGAAGCATAGCTTAACTGAAAGATTTTACCTGATAATTTATAGTTGTTGTCTTTGCAGTTTTCAGGTTTCAAATAGAATGAGGACTCTGGATCGGCACCTATATCACCATTGCGACTGAACTTCTTACCGGAAGCACCACCAAAGGCCCAGACCAGACTAACACTTTCGGACACGCCGGAAAACGTTGCCTTTACTATCATACCTTCAACATAGGCAAGAGCCAATACGCTGATACGCAGTGTGCCAGAGCCCAGAATAGGATCTTTGATCTCATACAGCATCGATCCGGGACGATAAATACTTTTGATATCCTTCGCCTGGATGATCCATTTACTATTTGTACCGGATACAAGACCAACCTGGAGATTACCACCCATGCCCGGCATATACATTGCAAATTCTGGCAGGTCGCCAGCCTCTACACGGAAAGCTGTATTTGTGCCATAAAGGGCACGGTTGAATCGTTTCGTTCCGTTGACCAAAACGAAGTCCTTCCCGTCGGGACGGTAATGGACTAGTCGTTCTTTCTGATGCCAGAGTTGCCCGGAAGCAAGTGGCGCTTGAGCATTTGTATTACTGATCCCGAAAAGCAGAAATCCTGCGAGGATCAAAATGGTACTTTTATACATGTGGACAAATTTGCACCGGTCAACTATTTTGAACTCAAGCTATCTGGAAGTACAGTGACTTCGCCGTTGATCTTGACATTATCGAATTGAAGATTTTCAACATAATCAACTTTGAAGGGAATTTCAACTCCGTTTATTGTGCAATTGACCATTCTCAGGTTTTCTACAGGCGACTCTTTGTAAGCATTTACCAGCAGTCCGTAAGTTCCTCCTTTTTCTACATGCATGTTTTCAACCCAAACATTGCGAATAGTAGGCACAAAGTCACCAGGTGCTTCGTAGAACATGTTACATTTGATAGCTGCTTCGCGGTAGGTGCCGACTTTGACATCTTTCATAAAGATATTTTCTATTACACCGCCGCGGCTTGAGCTTGTTTTTATGCGTAAAACTCTATCCAGATCAGGACTATCCATGACACAATTCACGGCGAAGATATTACGTGCACCGCCGGATATTTCACTTCCGATCACTACGCCTCCATGACCTTCTTTCATTTCGCAACCTTCGATAATGTGGTTTTCTGCCGGCTTATTGATTGACCGTCCATCTTCGTCCCTTCCTGACTTGATGGCAATACAATCATCACCAGTATCGAAGAAACAATCCTTAATTAATACATTTTTACATGATTCAGGATCTGCACCGTCGTTATTTGGTCCGTGGGATATAATTTTAACACGTTCGATGGTCACGTTCTCACATAATACCGGGTTGAGGTTCCACATTGGTGAGTTGATCATCTTTACGTCTGAAATCAGGATGTTATTACATTTATATGGTTGGATGAAATTTGGTCTCAGGTAATGACCTTTTCCGAAGATACGAGTTTTAGGATCGGTCTTTTGATGGTTGAGAGCATGAAGCGAATCACGGGCGGGTCCCTGGTGACCTTTGCTTTCATCCCAGCCATACTGTTTTTGACCCTTCCAGTACCACCAGTTCTCATTATCGGCATTTCCGTCTAATGTACCGTTTCCTGTTATGGCGATATTCTCCTCACCATAGGCGTAGATAAATGAAGAATAGTTCATTAATTCCATGCCTTCCCAACGAGTGAATACAATTGGATAATGTTCAGGGTCTCTGCTGAACAATATGGTTGTGCTATCTGCCAGATGCAGATTGACATTGCTTTTCAGGATAATTGCCCCTGTAAGGAATTTACCAAAAGGCACAACCACACGGCCCCCACCGTTCTTATTACAGTCCTCGATTGCTTTGCGGAATGCTTCGGTATTTAGCGTTACGCCATCTCCCACAGCGCCATAAGCGGTAATATCGTAGTCCTTTTCTTTGAAAACCGGAGCTTTTATCAAGGCTCTGATTCGCTCCATTTCTTTCAATGGCTGATCTGTAGAAGTCCAGACTGTTTTTTCACTTGTTGCGCATGCTGAAATGATCAGCAGCAATCCAATTGCCAGAACTAAGCCTGATAGTCTCTTTTTGTTCATTACTTGTACTTTTAGAAATTATATAATTTTCAGTATAAAAGAAGATGCGGTTTCGTATTTCCCTCCCTGACTGGCGGTAAACAGATACGCCGGCTTTCCTTTGATGAACAAGATCTGCGGACGTTCAAGCCTGCCGTAACGCTTAAGATGTGCGGGGGCTGGGGGTAGTTCTATGTAGTCTTTCAGCGCTTTGTAAGCAATCTCTGGACGATTCCAATGTACGCCATCTGAAGAATCCAGATACAGCCCGACCTCATGGTTAAATACACCCATATCTCTCGCGAGCATTTTAAACCTGCCTTTATCCATCCAGACGAAGGCATCCTCAAACTGATTGTTGTTACCGGTCGAGGAAAAGTCAATGACTGGATTTGATGAGTGTCTCTTGTAGGGTCCTTCAAGCCGGTCGGATATTGCAAGACCATATTTTCTGTTTCCCCTGATCAGAGGATCTTTCGAATTATAGTAGTCGTTAGAGTTCCAGGATTTGTAATAAAGCCAGTACTGTCCGTTGGGATGTTTTACGAAAGCAGGATTGGTTGTACAATGGTCGTCCCAGGCTCCTGCTATTCCCGGCTGCAGCAAAGGCTCATCAGGACGTATCCAGGGACCATATAACGATTTGGATGTGGCGAGACCTATGCGCTTGGTGTCGGTCTTACCATTAGAATTGCCCATATAAAAAAGGCAATAAAGTCCGTCGACGTATTGAATATGTGGATTATGACAAGTTGTAGCGTCCCAATAGCCTGGTCCTCTGGGTGCCAGCACAGTATTAATCACTTTAAATTCTGCTTCCGGATGATCAGCTACTGCATGTGCAATCTCACAGCCATTGAGCCATCCTCCCATTTTCTTGGCTGACGACCAGCGCGAGAAGAAAAGGTGAACTTTATTATCGGGGCCGAGAATAGGGCTATTACACCAGACATAATATCCTTCTAACTCCAGGCTCCGCCCAACAGGCTTCAACTTATAGGGAAAGCCAGGCTTCGCAGCTTCTGAGAGCCAATTAGACTTCGCACTCCCTGGCAAAGCGGCAAGGGCGGTTAAAACCGACATCTGATACAGAAAGGAACTTCGTTTCATAGTAAGCTAAAATTTGATGTTGCTTCATGAAATGATGATCCTTTCGACGGGTCAAATAAAAGTGTGTTTCTATTTGGTACCTTCATAATGTGTGTTAGGCAAAAATGGTTATAGCGGAAATGGTTACTTTATCAGCTAAAGTATCTAAAATACTGCCTTTTTCAACAACACCTATCCTGTAGCGTCCTGTTCCGTTCTCATACCGGCATTTGAAACAGAGTTGTTACCCGCAGATACCTTATAACAAGATGGTACGGCTGAGAGGTTAGCCCCAGATAAACACCGTCAGACTCCTCGGCCCATGTGCGCCGAGGACGAGTGATTGTTCAATATCAGCAGTTTTAGATGGTCCGGCTATAAAAGCTCCGAAGCCTGTATTACTGTTTCCCAGAATTTCGTAAGCCTGATGCATATTGGTCAGGATGTCCTTTCTGTTGACTACGAGTGCAAGATGCTGACATATAAAAGGCACAACCCTCTGCATCATGTTTGCCTCAGGCACCCAAAGCGCTCCATTTTCTGCCACACCAAGCTGCGCCTTCAGGACTGCAAGTTCGATATTTTCAAGAAGATGCGGATTTACATCGGCTATATCGGTTTCGGCAATATCACTAAGCTCTCTGAATGAAGATACAATTCTAGCAGGAGGGATGAATTGTTGAACTACTATTTCTCTTATCTGGTCAAAATTATTTACATCAAATACCCTGCTGCCAATTGTCACAATGATTGTCTTAAACTTCTCCACAATGTCCTCCGCTGAGAAGTGATCGGCTGCAGGAACTGCCAAAGAGGGCAGTGGAAGAAAATCTGGCTGATTTGCTTTCACTGCAGTTAGAATTCTATTTTTGCTTGACATCCTTATTTGTTCAGTAATCTTATGCTTTCCTTCTGTTTTTTGAATACCATTCCCGGAAAGACTCTTTTGGAGGTTCAGGCATTTCTCTTTCCTTATACCATGGATTTAACCTATTGCTAACGAGAGATGGAAAATTCTTCATGAACCACCGACCTGACTTACCGGCAACTTCAAAAACAGATGGGTTTGCAAAGGTATAAGCCATTGCCTTCATGCCGGCTGCTTTTACAGAGTCTACATGCCCTTCCTTAACCAAAACTTGCCGCCACTTATACAGCTGATCATGAATATCGATTTTTACAGGACAAACGTTGGAACAGGATCCGCAGAGGGTCGATGCAAACGGAAGATCTGCATGATCTTTCATGTCCAGGTTAGGAGCAAGTATAGCTCCTATTGGTCCGGCTATTGTCGTATGGTAACTATGGCCCCCACTTCTACGATATACAGGGCATGTATTCATACACGAACCGCAACGAATACATTTAAGAGAACTGCGAAAATCCGGTCTGCCTAGTTGGCGACTTCTACCGTTGTCTACTAACACAATATGCATCTCCTGCCCTTCCCGTGGTTTCATGAAATGGCTGGAGTATGTCGTGATAGGCTGACCCGTTGCACTTCTGGTAAGCAGACGCAGAAAAACGCTCAAGTGCTTGCGTTCAGGAATGATTTTTTCGATTCCCATACAAGCGATATGAACATCTGACAAATGTGCCCCCATGTCAGCGTTACCTTCGTTCGTACAAACGACAAATTCCCCTGTCTCTGCAATTGCGAAATTAACACCGGTTAATGCTACCTTCCTGGTTAGGAAAGTGTCCCGGAGATGCTGGCGAGCCGCCTCAGTTAAGACTTGCGGATCTGCTTCACCGGCAGCCGTTCCAAGGTGCTCATGAAATAGGTCGCCAATTTCTTCCTTTTTTTTATGAATACAAGGTAATACGATATGACTGGGTGGTTCTTTAGCAAGCTGAACAATACGCTCTCCCAGATCCGAGTCAATCACCTCAACACCGTTCTTGGCAAGAAAGTCATTCAGATGACACTCTTCTGTCAGCATAGACTTACTCTTAACCATGCGATCCGCCTGATGTGTCTTCATTATGGAGAGAACAATCTCGTTATGCTCCTGCGCATCGGCTGCCCAGTGCACTTGAATACCGTTTTTCAGAGCATTAGCCTCGAACTGCTCAAGATAAGCACTTAGATTTGAAAGTACGTTGTTTTTGATTTGAGAACCGGTTTCCCGAAGCCATTCCCACTCAGGAATGGAGTGAACTGCCCTGTCTCTTTTTTGCCTGATAAACCAAAGTGTTTCATCATGCCAGTCCACTCTGGCCTCATCTTTATTAAACTCTTCAGATAACGCTGCGTGATCTCTCATATTCCGTTTAAAATCTCTGCGATGTGCACAACCTTAACATTACTTTTCTGCCTGCGCAGAATGCCCTCCATATGCATCAAACAAGACAAATCTGCGCCCGTGATATATTCTGCACCATGCTTGATATGGTCCGCAACACGGTCTTTGCCCATTTTTGCTGATACTGCTTCTTCCGCCACACAGAATGTTCCTCCAAAACCACAACACTCATCTTGCCTGTCGAGGTCTACCAACTCAAGTCCATTGACCATACTAAGCAGCTTACCCGGTTTTGAAAACGGAGGAGCTACAAGTTCTGTCATTTGTGACAGGTGAAGTCCACGTAATCCGTGGCAGCTTTGATGAACACCTACCTTGTGCGGAAAATTGGCTTCAAGGCTTTCTACCTGAAGGACGTCTGTAAGAAATTCAACCAGCTCATAGACCTTCGTCCTCAGTACCTCTGACTCTCCAGGCTGCTTCTGTGAATGAAGATGATCCTTGATATGAAGTGTACAGCTTCCTGAGGGAACGACAACATAGTCGAAGTCGGCAAATATTTCTGTAAACAGCTCGTCACATCCTCCCGTAAGATGAGAAAAACCTGAATTGGCCATAGGCTGGCCACAACAGGTTTGCTTTTTTGGATAGACAACGTCAACTCCTAGCTTCTCTAGCAACTGCAAAGTGGCGATGGCAGCATTAGGATAAAACTGATCTACATAACAAGGTATAAATAACCCAACGGTCATAGTACTAATTCTGATGCTGAATAAAATTTTAAGTCAATGATGTTCGTCGGCAGTGCCTGGCTGTTCCAGTGTTTATGAATGGCAAGTGCTGCGCCGATAGATGTAGCTTGAGCAACGGATGCAGCAAACACTTCCATCTCTGGAAAAGCAGAAGCCAGCAGTTGCATGTAAATGGGATTCTTACTGAATCCTCCGTCGACAAATATACGTTTAACATCTGTACCTTTCAGCACAAGCATGCTTACTTGCGTCTGCAATCTAACGAGATCCATGATCAACTGATGATAAGCCTCTTCTGCAGACACGAACTCGGCTAGATTTCTCAATTCAAACCCCGAAGCCACAAGATCACCCGACTGTGTTGTAGTATTCACGGCTCCATGCCTCTGCTGTATATGACGAATAACCTCAGCATTATACTTAAGGTGCTTGTAAAAGTCAGCTTGTTCACTAAAGTGGTCAGCAATTCTCTTTGCTTGGTGACCATGTTCACTCCCGGCAAAAAGCCGTGAAGCTTTTACAGGTCTGCCCTTATAGCTAATGTAAGACAAACAATCTTTCTTAAGCTCCATCTCTGAAAGGGGGGAATCATTGAATGGGTTGAGACTCACACACCATGTACCCGTTGACAATAACATGAAGGGCTCGTGAAAGCTTGCAAGGAAAGGTATAAGAGCCGAAGAACTATCGTGCAACCCAATTCCAGCTGCGCACAACCTTCCATTCAGGTCTACTTCGAAAGCTGCATCTGATGGATAGACGGGAGCAAGCTTTTCTTCGATTCCTTCTTCCCGAACCCATCGGTGGTAGGCATTCTCTTGAAAATTCCACAATCCTGTATGACATCCTATACTGGTCATATCGGTATAAACCTTTCCGGATATCAGGAAGCTAAGATATTGTGGAAAATGCAGAGAAACTTTTATCCGCTCGAAGATTTCAGGCTGTTCGTACTTAAGCCTGTACAGTTGCATTCCAGAGTTTAAGTTACCGAGGATTGGAGATGCAGTCTCCTTAGAGAACTGAAGTTCATCTCCGTAGGTAGCGTTAAACTGTTGCTGAAGATACTCGGGATACGGTTTAAGATAGTTATAAATGGGTGTGAGAGGATTTCCTTCTTCGTCCAGATGCACAAAGGTAGCGCCATAGGCCGAAAAGTTGATTCCCTTAATTTCGTATCGTTCTAGAGCGGTAATCTCAGCAATAGTACTTTTAATCCATGTTGTGAGCAGATGAATATCTTCGCATGGATCACCGTCTTCATCAAGTGTTTCATCAAACTGAGCCGTACGTTCGAGAACTATCTTATATTGCTCATCAAAAAAGAAAATCTTTTTGTTGGTCTTACCAACATCAAACACGGCTATAACAGGGATCGGCATTGTTTATAAATTAAAAAAAGTCCATAAATAAGCATAGAGCCAAGAGCAAGGCCCTTAACCCTATGCTGAAACGATTCCATTATAAGCCGGTCGCGACTGTTTTGTATCCTCTCTCTCCGATAAGTTTCTCTCTTACCTGAAGTTCTCTGAATAAACCCACCGGGTTTAATGCGGCATTTGCACGAAGTCTGGCTTCTGCAACCAGCGGACGAACGTCCGTACGGAAAGCATTTTGTAAGATCTCCTGACAACGCACTACATCATTTTGCAGACGAGCTTCTTCCAAGCCCTGTTTGTCAACTAGCAATGCCTGAGCATAAGCCATCATAATTGCCTCAACCGATTGTAACAAGTCTTCCAAAGGATCCTTTACGTTGTGAGATGCATCAATCATCCAGCCAAGTCCGCTCGCATGATCCATTCCCTTGGCATCCATTCCAGCTACGAGCTCATTGAAAATAAGGAACAACTGGTATGGTTTCACGCTGCCTGCAGTAAGATCATCATCCCCATATTTGGAATCATTGAAGTGGAATCCACCCAATTTGCCTTCCATTAATAGCAATGATACAATCTGCTCGATGTTTGCGTTTGGCAGATGATGTCCAAGATCTACAAGAGTGTAAGCTTTAGGACCAAGTTTGTTTGCATAGAGCAAAGACTGACCCCAGTCTCCAACTGTAGTGGAGTAGAAGTTTGGTTCAAACGCTTTATATTCGACAAAAACTTTCCAGTCTTCAGGCAATGCTGCATAAACTTCCTGAAGGCTTTCAAGTGTATTTTCAAATGCACGTCTGAAATTTAGCTGGCCAGGAAAGCAAGACCCATCAGCTAACCATACAGTCAGCGAGTCTGACCCTAAAGCTACACCATGTTTGATCACCTCGATATTATGATCAACCGCCTGCTTGCGCACTGCTTTATCCACATGCTGCATAGACCCAAATTTATAGCTTTGTTCTTGACCAGGCTGATCCTGAAAGGTATTTGAATTCATAGCATCGAACCGCAGGCCGTATTGTGCAGCCAGCACTTTGATATCTTGTATATTTTCAGGAATATCCCAGGGAATATGAAGAGAGATAGCACCACTGGATTGATTTAGTTGATGAAGCAAGCCAATATCACCCATTTTCTCTTCCAGACTGCGTGGTTCGCCGCCTCCTGAGAACCGACCGAAACGTGTTCCTCCGGTACCCAGAGCCCAGCTTGGGATAGCAATCTGAAACTTCATCAGTTTCTGCACGATATCCTCTGTACCCTGAATATCCTGAGTTAAAAATTCAAACTTCCTTTGATGCGATTGAGCTAATTTACTGTTGTGTTCCTCAATCTGATACCTCTCAATTTTCATATACTATGGTTTTAAATAGAGCTTCAGCAAACATTCACTTGAATGAACCAACTGAAGCTCCTGTTTTGGTTTCTATCTCACAAATGCCATCGCCACACCACCATCAACGTTCAATACGTTACCGGTAGACTTATCCATCAAACCACCTACCAAGACAAAACACGCGTTAGCGATATCTTCAGGAAGGATGATTTTGTTAAGTAACGTGCGCTTAGCATAATATGCTGGTAACTCGGGCACTGTAATGCCGTATGCTTTTGCACGACCTTCAGCCCATCCGCTTTCCCAGATTTTACTATCTGAAATTACAGCATCAGGATTAACAACGTTAACACGGATACCGTCACCACCCAGTTCAGCAGCATTCAATCTGCTTAAATGCAACTGAGCAGCTTTCGCTGATCCATAACCTGCGTTATTTGGTCCTGAAACGAGCGCATTTTTACTTACTATATTCAGGACGTCGCCACCAAGAGCCTGCTTACGCATTACCTCTATACCCTTTTGAGTAACGAGAAATTGACCCTTAACTAATACGTCATATAAAATATCCCAATCTTTCTCTGTATGGTCCTGGATTGGCTTAGAAATTGACAATCCGGCACAATTCACAATGATATCAACGCCACCAAACGCCAGGGCAGCCTCATCATACGCGTTAGATATTTTAGCTGAATCCGTTACATCAAGTAACACGGCAGCGAACGCGTCTTTGCCATACTGAGAGTTGAATTCAGATCTTGCAGACTCCAGACGACCCGAGTCATTGTCATTAATAACAACAACACCACCTTCGTCAATAAAACGTTTTGCAATTGCCTTTCCGATACCACCAGCACTACCGGTGATTAAAGCGATGCGTCCTGATAAAGGTTTTGGCTTAGGCATGCGAGAAAGTTTAGCTTCCTCCAATAACCAATACTCAATATCGAATGCCTCCTGACGAGGTAGAGACGTATATTCAGATACAGCCTCAGCTCCTTTCATCACGTTGATGGCATTGGTGTAAAACTCAGCGGCTACGCGGGCGGTCTGCTTGTCTTTTGAAAACGTAAACATACCAACTCCAGGATACAAAATAACAACCGGATTGGAATCACGTATAGCAGGGCTATTAGCGTGTTTACAAGTTTCGTAGTATTCCTTATACATCTGGCGATATGCCTCGAATGCAGGAGTTAACTTCTCTTTCAGTTCTGCAACGTTAGAAAGATTTGCATTGGCATCCAATTCTAACACTAAAGGACTGATCTTAGTACGAAGGAAGTGATCGGGGCAGCTTGTTCCAAGTGGCGCCAACCTGTCTAAATCATTCGAGTTAATAAACTCTAGAACGCGAGCGTCGTCAGTAAAGTGGCCTACCATATGACGTTCGCTGGAACAGAAACCTCTTAATATTGGAGCAATCGCTGATGCTTGTTTTTTACGTGCTTCCGGATCAATGCTCTCTATTCGTTGACCGCCGAATACAGGACCTTTTTTATCATAATTCTGCTCTAAATATTCCGCAGAAGCTTCAATTACTTCCAGACTGTTAACGTAGCACTCATACGCAGTATCCCCCCAGGTAAACAAACCATGAGAACCCAGCATAATACCTCTGATACCGGTATTTTCTGCCAGACAACGCTTTAGTTGAAGACCCAGATCAAAGCCTGGTCTCTGCCAATCAACCCAGCCGATAGTTCCTTTGAATAGCTCCTCTGTTATTTTCTTTCCATCCTTTGCAGCTGCGATAGCAATTGCAGCATCCGGATGTAAGTGATCAATATGTTTGAACGGAAGGAAGCCGTGTAATGGAGTGTCGATAGACGGGGCTTTCGACTTCAGGTCATATATACAATGATTGAAAAGTTCAACCATTTCGTCTTCCTGCTCAATGCCTTTATATACATTTTCAAGATTCCTAAGACGGTCTACATACAGGCCCGCTAATCCGCTGCGGGTTAAAGTGCCGATATCGCCTCCTGAACCTTTAATCCACATTACTTCGGTCTCCGCACCGGTTAATGGATCTTTTTCAATTGTTTTGCAAGATGTATTTCCACCACCATAATTGGTTAGGCGCAAATCCGCTCCAAGAAGATTGGATCGGTAAATTAATAAAGCTACTTCATCACCTTCCAGCTTTGCAGCAGCAGTATCATCCCATAGATAGTTAACGTGTTTGAAATCTGTTACGATAGACATATGTTCTAAATTTATTTTATTTTAATGAGTTCCCGTATCCAACCACTAATACGGACACCACAATAGTTACAATCCCCATAATTATTGTAGTGTATGTTTTACGGCTTACACCTTTCCATTCGTTTAAGATTATACCCCAAACGTTTGCGATTAAGATGATGAAAGCCATGTGCAAGATCCAGGAACTTGGTCCGTTCCCTAACCTGCTTTCTCCCATTCCGTAGAAGAAAAACTGAAGGAACCATGTTATACCTGCAAGCGCAGAAAAAGCAACATTTTTCAAAATAGGGGTCTTTGGGTCCGTGTAGTTCTTGAAGGTTTTATTTTTGAAATTAAGGATCATACACCAGATGAAGTTAGTGGTCAACCCACCCCATAACACAACCACATATGTAACGTTATTCTGGAATAAGAACTCTCCTCCACCCGGATTGGCGGCCTTCCAAATTTCATTTGCCTGCTCTGCCATCGGCTTTCCGGCTTCAAGACCGAAGTTGAAACAGGCGCTAAGTACGCCGGAAATAATGGATACTATGAGACCTAGCCCAATCTTGAACTCGTTACTGCTGGAACTTCTACTTTCCTGATCCTGCTCTTTTTCTTTCATGACGCCTGCTTTGCCACAAAGGATGATTCCGCCTATACAGATCAGAATACCTAGCAATACCATTTGCCCCCATGAACTTGTAACCAACATGGTAAACGTATCCTTTCCTTCAGCAGGAAAAAAGTCGAAGTAAATTGAAGGAAGCAATGATCCGAAGACCATACTTATTCCCAATATGATGGAGCTGCCGAGCGATACTCCCAGATATCTAACACCAAGACCATACGTTAACCCCCCAATTCCCCAGAGAGTGCCAAACAAATATGTTAGCCACAAAATTCCACCATCGGTTGCACTGATGATATCTGTATAGTTTGGAATAGTTAGATACGCGGCTAAAGGTGGCACGATGAGCCAGGAGAAAATCCCTCCAACTATCCAATAACTTTCCCAGGCCCACCCCTTGACCTTCTTGTAAGGAATATAGAAGCTGCCCGAAGCAAACCCTCCAATAAAATGAAAAATGACTCCAAATAATGCTGACATTTATTTATGCTTATAAATTAGTTTCGCTAAAAATAAATAAGAGAGCATTAATATCCGTCATGCACTGTCATGCCGGGAAAAGCAAGGCGTATTACTTGATTTCTTCTTTTACGCTACCGCATGTCATCATCTCATCCCCATAATACGGGTTACGAATCGACTGCTCATTCGCAAACCAGTAGCCACCTTCGTTACCATTTACCATTGGACAGTATTGCTTATAGATAGTCCCACCGGAAATCTTTGCTGCCTTAAGTACCTTTTCAATTTCGTTACTCAGAGCATTAAAAGGCTCTCTCTGATCCTTCAACGATGATGCGCTCGCAATTTTAGCCGTCAGGTTAGCTGCCTCTTTATGCGAAGTCTCGTTTAAGGAAACCTGCAATGCACCAGCCGCAATACCTGCATCCTTCTCATCTGATTCAACGAGCGCATCCTTAAGTGTGATATAATCTGCATAAACCCGAGTAACTTTTTCGTCTTCGAAAGAAGGTACAGAACTATTTATGGCTTTTACTTGCTCAACATTATCTGCTTCAGAGGTGGCATGCTTCTTATCACCTGACGAACAGGCAACAATCCCCATAAAAGAAATAAATCCGAATGATAAAACTGCATTTTTTAGATGATTCGATTTCATTGTAACTATTTTATATGATAAGTGAATTATGTGAATTAGTGGTGATTTGAGACTGCGGGATTCTTACCTTTTTTAAGAACAAATTCGCTTGTTAATAAATATGCCCCTGTTGTTACTACTTCGTTCTCGTTTTCCAGTCCTGAAAGGATAATTATTTGCGAGGCATCTTCATTACCTGTAGTCACTTTTCTTGGCTCAAAGGTACCCTTTCCTGTCTTAACCCAAATATGGGCACCTCCTTCCTCGCGAATGACCGCGTCCAGAGGAACAGAAATTCCTTCCATTTCTAACGATCCCGGTAGTAGAACAGTTGCATGCATGCCAGGCTGCAGATCACCCTTGTTTTTGATCGTGCCCCTGATCTTCACGATCTGACTGGCCGGATCGGCTTGCGGCGCTATAAAATCAATTTTTACGGACTCTTTCCTAGTGGGAAGTCCATTTACTGATACTTTCATAGCCATACCTGTTTGTATGTATTTTACTTCATCAGGATATACGTCAGCTTCAATCCATAGTTCTGCAAAGTTCTCAAGCTTCATAACGGGAGTACCTTCGCTAACATACTGCCCTTCCACTATATTGATCTCGTTTATGACTCCCGACTGTGTTGCATTAACGGTAATCAACGGAGATACCTTGGTTTGATTGAGCAGATTTCGTATCTGCCCTTGCGAATAACCGAACAGTTTCAGCTTATTTCCGGCTGCTTCAAAAAGAGTTCGATAAATCTTCTCCTCAGGAAATGCAGCCATCTGTCTGGCCTGTAACAGGTAATCCTGTTGCAATGTCTCAACCTCCTCGCTGTATATTTGAAACAGCGGCTGACCTTTTTTCACAGATCGACCGGTCTCTTTAACAAATAACCTTTCTACACGTCCGGCATATCGGGATGACACCAATTCCGTCATATTCGCGTTTGACAGAATACGACCATTCAAAACCTTAGACGTTTGAAATTTATCATTTCTGATAGGCTGGGTCCGGATATTAGCCAACTGGATCTGGCTGGCACTTAGCATAATCTCATTACCTTCTCCCGAAGCGGAAACCGGCACGAGATCCATTGCACAAACCGGACACGTCGCCGGCTCTGCGCTGATCACCTGCGGATGCATCGGACAAGTATACGTTGTGGCTGACGCTTCGGATTCCACCTTGCTTTGGTCTGAGTTGCAAGCGGCTAAAACCAAAATAGCAACCGCTACCATATATTGCATCAGATTCTTCATAATGTTAATATTTTTATCTGTTCTTAACCTGGACAAAACTCTCACTATCCATGAGGAACCAGGCATTCAAGGCTACCTCCTTGTTTCCTATGCTTTCGCCAATATCCACCCAGTCACCAGCATAGGCATGTACATTTACATCCACTGGTACAAAAATCCCATCTTCCTTAACAAAAGAAACAGAACGTCCACCTAGTTCTAAAACCGCCGTACGAGGGAGCCAGACACCGTCTTTCTTCTCCTCTTCCCTGCTCACCTGAACCAATTCTCCTATCCTCCAACTTTTGCGTGAATTTGGTAGTACGGCTCTTACCAGAGGATAGCTTTCGCCAGATGAATAATACGGCTGAACAATACTTACAGAGGCCTCAACAGATTTGTCACCCGCATTCGCGGACCTTACAGATATCTTGGTCCCTCGTTTAAAAATCTCCAGTTGTTCCGGCTGAATATAGAATTCCGCCCAGACGTCATTGGAGTTAATAACTTTCAATAAAGTCTGCCCCTGTGAAATATACTCCCCTTCTCTCAACTGCAGTGGAGATGACTGGGGAACGGCTGGCAGCTCCGGAGCTGAAGATGCGGATGAACCCATACCAGCCATACCTCCAGAAGATCCGGAAGCTGAGGAAGAAGCAATAACTGTACTTCCGTCAGGAATATTCGTTTCTATGGCAGGTGAAAGGTTCTCAACGATATATCCGGAAGCCGAACTATATACTGTAAAAGTATAATTTACCTTACCCGTCTTAAGCAAGTTGTTTATCTGTTGCGGCGTGGCTCCGAGTAAAAGCAACTTCCTTTTTGCCATTTCTGCAAGCTCCTGTTCATTATTTTCATGAAGGAACAGCAACTCCTGTTGTGCGTTTACAAGATCAGGACTATATATCTCCATGAGCTTTTGCCCTCTTGAAATCGCCTGATAATTAAACTTGACGTATAGACGTTCAATTCTACCACTCACCCGTGCAGACTGACTGCTTAGGTTGTTTTCATTATAACCTATTATGCCTCGCGCAGACACTTTTTCAAATCGGCTTCCTTTCTGTGGCTTAATGGTTTTCATATTGGCAATTACCACTTCATCTGTCGGTTGTACAAGATGAGACAGGCTATCCTGTACCGCATCATGGTTCATCTTCGCATGCTCATGCTTCTTCTTCCCATTGCCTCCACTGCAGCCGAAGAGACTAATAAGTACCAGCAAAGCAACAGCTATGCTATTATATCTCAATATTTTTTTCATAATCAACAATCATTTTGTAGAAGAGCTGCAGTTGCTCGACATATGTCATCTGTGCCATATTTACAGCTTCCCACCCGTCAATTACCGTATTCAGATCCCCCTTATTCTCCTGGTATGAGAGCACAGAAACTTTCAGATTTTTTTTTAGCGCCGGCAATATTTTTTCTTCATAATTTTTGAGCTGTCTTTCCATATTCATCAGGCTATTCTCCATACCCTTGGTCATCCCGAGCATCTCAGTAAGCATAGCCTCCCGTTCTTTCTTCATCGCTTCCTGCTCGAAGTTCATAGCTTTAACTTCAGATTTATACATACCTGAAGACCATGGAGCAATTGGAATGGAGAGCATGCCCATCATAGAATATTGATTAGGCATCATCCGCGATCTTGGTAACATATGCTCAAAACGAATCTTAAAATCAGGTTTAGCCTCCTGTCTCATTTGGTTGATATTATATTCCATCGCCAAAATGGAGCGATCCATCTGCCTGACATCGCTTCTATTGGCAGACAAGTAAGCAGTATCTAAAGCGGCCAATGGCTTGAATTTCACCTCTAATGTCGTATCGATTCGAAAATTAGTATGCGGAGGCCTATTCATCAGTGCATTAAGGGCCATTTTGCTGGACTGAATTTCGCCTTCTGTCATCAACAACATATTTTCGGTTTCGTGTAAACGCCCTTCTGCCTTAAAAATCTGCCCCAACGCACCCTGATTATAGGGATATCGGATTTCGGCTAGTTTCTTCATCGTTTGAATAATCATTCTATTTTCCGACTGATAGCCCAACTTCTTATGCAACACAACCATCCCGTAGTACAGATCCCTGGCTTTCGCCCTTAGCTGATTGACTCTCATCTCCTGCTCCGCAAGATTAATCGTAGATTGAGATGCGAAATACTTTTTTTTTGCCCTTATCTTCGAAGGATTGGGAATCTCCTGTTCCGCCGAAAACATCCAGGCGCCCTTTTCGGAGTCATCCATGAGTTCTGCCCCGGGATAAGGAGTCATAAACGTCCCAGCTCCCACCATCGGTGCCATCCAGGCTCCCGCCCCTTCAACTTTGGCTTCACTGCTTTTGATCCGGCTGTCAAGAGCCCGGATAGAAGGGTTGTTCCGACTGACTTCTTCCAGCACCTGATCGATTGTCAGAACCTGTTGTCCAAACAACAAAGCAGGAACGATAAATAACAAAGTAAAAAACGTAATCTTAATGCTGTACATCGTATACCTCCAGCTTTCCAAACTTCTTTAATTCATATTCTTTAGTCATCAAAAAGATAAGCGGTGTAACCAATAGAATGTGCGTGGACGACGTTAGCACTCCTCCGATCATTGGTAAAACGATGGGCTGCATCATGTCGCTACCGACTCCGGTGGACCATAAAACCGGAATAAGACCGAACAACGCCACACAAACCGTCATAATCTTTGGCCTCAATCGCTTGGCAGCACCGTGAATTACATACTCTCTCAAATCATCCTTAGTAATGGTCTCACTAGAATTACCCTTTAAGGCAACTAATTGGCGCATAGCATCGTTGAGGTATATAACCATCACAACACCAGTTTCTACAGCTATCCCGAAAAGAGCGATGAAACCCACAGCGACAGCCACTGACAGGTTAACACCCCAGAAAAAAACGAGATATGCACCTCCAATCAGTGCAAATGGTATAGTCACCAGGCTTAAAAACGCCTCCCGAATTGACCTGAAAGCCAGGTATAGTGATACTAAGATAATCAGCAGTACTACCGGCACAATGTAGATCAACGACTGTTGCCCTCTTATCAAATTCTCGTACTGCCCGCTCCACTCAATAAAGTAACCGTCAGGCAGCTTCAGCTCCGTATTCAGCTTGTCAACCGCCTCTTGTACCGTAGCTCCGAGGTCCCTGTCGCGCACATTGAACATAACAGCACCCCTCAGGATCGCATTATCAGAGGTGATCATTGGGGGGCCGTCAACAAAACGGATATCTGCTACAGCAGAGAGCGGTATGGTTCCCGCATCGGGAGAATTCAACGGTATTCGCTTCAGCCGGTCGATACTATTACGGTATTCCTGACCAAGCCTCAAATGTATGCCAAATCTACGTCTACCTTCGATAGTGGTTGCAAAGGGAGCTCCTCCAATCGTAGTTTCAACCAGCGCATTGATATCGTCAACGGTTAAACCGTACCGTTCAAGCTGGTCACGTTTGACATCAATTTCGAGGTACTTCCCACCCGTAACAGGTTCTACATATAAGTCCTTTACTCCTTCCACATGCTGAAGCAAGGACTGCACTTCCCTGGAAACTGATGCAATCTTGTTCAGATCCTGACCATGTACTTTGACACCAACATCGGTACGTATGCCTGTTGAAAGCATGTTTATACGATTGATAATAGGCTGTGTCCAGCCATTTACAACGCCGGGGATCTGGAGCTTCGAGTCGAGTTCATTAATGATATCTTGCTTCGTTATTCCAGCCCGCCATTCGTTTTTCGGCTTCAGGGATATAATCGTTTCGATCATCGACATCGGTGAGTTGTCGGTGGCTGTATTCGCCCTGCCTGCTTTTCCTAGTACCTTATCAACCTCCGGAACAGACTTGATTATTTTATCCTGGACTTGTAAAATCCGCTTTGCTTCCGCATTTGATACATCCGGCAACGTAACTGGCATAAATAAGATAGATTGCTCATCAAGGGGCGGCATAAACTCCCGTCCCAGGCTCATCAACAGTGGGATACTCACAAGTAAAGCCAGAATATTCACCCCTATCGTCGTTTTTCTATGACGCATGCACGCCCTTATTAACGGCTCGTAGACCTTTTCCAGCCTACGGTTTATCGGATTCTCATTCTCCGAACGAAATCTTCCTTTCAGGAAAAAAGATATAAGTACAGGAGCCAGAGTGACCACCAGCAGTGCGTCAATCACAAGAATAAATGTCTTGGTATATGCCAGCGGATGAAATAGCTTACCTTCCTGCCCTGTAAGCAGAAAGACGGGCAGAAAAGACGTAATGATGATGACAGTAGAATAAAATACACCCCTCGAAACCTGCTTGCAAGCCTTTTCGATAATGGTTAACCTTTCCTCGTCAGACAGACGAACATAGTCCTGTTTTGCTTCCTTCTTTTTAAAAAATTTGCTTATTTTATTCCACATGTGTATCTCCTTCCTTTCTTGAATCTCCAAGTTCTGCCTGCCTTATGGCAAGATGCTTGTATGCATTTTCCGACATAATTATCCCATTGTCAACGATAACTCCGATCGCCAGAGCAATACCGGTCAGTGACATAATATTGGATGATATATCGAACGCATTCAGAATAATAAAACTCGCAGCGATGGTTATTGGAATCTGAATTACAATGCTCACAGCGCTACGCCAGTGAAAGAGAAAAACGATCACAATTATAGTTACCACAATCATTTCCTCTATAAGCGTGGTTGTGATCGAAGAAATGGATTCTTCGATAAGTTTACCTCGGTCATACACAATATTGAATTTCACTCCTTCCGGCAGTCCCTTCGATACTTCAATCATCTTAGCCTTCACATTCTTTATCACCTCATCGGCATTCTCTCCGTATCGAAGCACCACTATCCCTCCGACCGCTTCTCCCTCTCCGTTATAATCAAAGATTCCAAGTCTGCTTTCTCCGGACATCTGAACAGTAGCAACATCCCTGACCCTTACAGAAATAGAATTCTGAGTCTTTAACGCCAGATTACCGATCTCCTCAATCGATTTCAGATAGCCCGTCGTCTTGATGATATAGCCTATATCGCTCATCTCAAATTTTCTTCCCCCTGCCTCATTGTTATTTGCGTTTACTGCACGCATTACATCCTGGACAGACAGCTTATAATAACTGAGCTTGTTTGGATCTACTGTGATCTGATATTGTTTCTGGAAACCACCAAACGAGGCAATTTCACTTACGCCTGCAACATTCTGCAAAGCAAACTTAATATACCAGTCCTGCACAGCACGCTGTTCGCCAAGATCCATACCTGGAGCATCAAGCGTATACCACAAAATGTGACCCACTCCCGTCCCGTCCGGCCCCATCGCAGGTGTCACCCCTTCAGGAAGTGAGTTTCCTATTGAACTCAGGCGCTCAAGCACACGGGCACGAGCCCAGTAAACATCAACATCGTCTTCGAATATCACATAAACGAAGCTCATTCCGAACATTGAGTTCGCGCGAACGTATTTCACCTTTGGCAAACCCTGAAGGTTAGTAACCAAAGGATATGTTATCTGATCTTCTATTATTTGAGGGCTTCTGCCCATCCACTCGGTAAGTACAATTACCTGATTTTCGGATAAGTCCGGTATAGCATCAATTTTGCTTGTCTTAACGGAATAAATGCCATAAGCAAATATTCCTGCAGCGAATAGCAATACCAGAAACCTATTTCGCAGTGAGAATGCGATTAGTTTTTCTACCATGAAGTTAAAATATTGTGCTAATGATCGTTGGTCTGCGATACCACAGACATCATACATCAGGTGGGGTCCACCTGGAAACGAGGGGAAGAAATTCTATATCCGGAAATTACAAACTCGCAGGTACGTAGCTGTACTTGCAGTATCGGGAGGTGAATTCGAAAGCGGAAACGCTTCCGTTATCAAAGAATAAGTTGGTATATTATAATAAGAAGATCCTGATCTTAATTCAATTGCCGGCACTCCAAAATAAAAATGGTTCTCTGCAGCTTTTTGACCTTTGTCCACCTTGGCCTCTTTACTCTGATGCTTACAGCAATCATTCTCAAAGCCAGCCCCCATTCCACACTTATTACAGCTTGAAGAGTCCTCAGGTTCTGTTGAAGATAAGCCCCACTCCACCAATTGCCCCATGCAATAATGAAAGTGCACAGTAGCACCCGATGAAACACCGAGATAAAAAATAGCTAATATGGTAACTAAGAACTTTTTCATTATTGCGTCACAAAGATATAGATTTTTTGAGCGCTGTCTGTTATATAATTATCAGATCGATTTACACTTTAAGCTGACGGGATCTTCTTAGGATCTTATTCTACACCTTGTTAACACACAAAAGTGAGTTAATACTTAAATTTATTACTTTTGGGGAACCAACGTACGTTTTGCGAATGAATGATGCAACCCTTTTACATGCCATTATTGACAACGCAATCGATGGAATCATAACCATTGACAGAAGAGGATTAATCGAATCTATTAATCCTTCGGCATGCAAGCTATTTGGCTACTCTCCCGAGGACGTGATCGGCCGGAACATCTCTGTATTGATGCCCGAGCCGGACCACTCTCGTCATGATCAATACCTTCATCGGTATCAAACAACCGGAGAGCGTCATATAATAGGTATCGGCAGAGAGGTTCAGGGGCTTAAGAAGAACGGTAGCCAGTTCCCTTTCAGACTCGCTGTCAGTGAAGTTATTCTCAGTGATAGAACAATTTACGCAGGGTTCATTAATGACCTGACCCGCGAAAAGGAAGCCGAGGACCGGATTAAGAACCATGCCGCCCAGCTCGAAGAGCTTGTTGAAGAACGAACAGCTTCTCTGCGTAAAACCGTGCAGGCCCTCCAGGAAGCAAAAGAAGAGGTAAGCCTGTCCCTGGAAAAAGAAAAGGAGCTCAACCAGTTAAAAAGCAGGTTCGTTTCAATGGCATCCCATGAATTCCGCACTCCCCTTAGCTCAGTGCAACTATCTGCTTCCCTAATTGAAAAATATTCAGCCCAGGAAGATTCAGTGAACATTTCCAAACATGTGAACAAGATCAAGAATGCGGTTGGAAATCTTACAACTATCTTAAACGACTTTCTATCTTTGGAACGGCTGGAAGCAGGAAGAGTAGAACCTACTTTTACCCGCTTCGATCTGGTAAAACTCTCTGAAGAGATAACTGAAGAGATGCAGTTAATTACTAAACAGAATCAGAACATCATCTATGAGCACACCGGCCTCAGCAGTATCGTTGTTCTGGATCAGAACTTGTTAAAAAATTGCATAATCAACTTAATCGCCAATGCCATCAAATATTCCGGTGAAAACACATTTATTGAATTCAATTCAGAAGTAACAGAGAATCAATATGTAATCACTATCAGCGATAATGGAATAGGTATCCCGGAAGCAGATCAGAAACACTTGTTTCAACCTTTTTTCCGCGCACATAATACAGGGAATATCCCAGGTACTGGCCTCGGACTGAATATCGTCAGACGATATGCCGGATTGATGAACGGTTACGTTCAATTTGAAAGCGTTATTAACAAAGGAACAAAATTCACTATATCTTTTTCTTCAAACGATGAAAAAAACGTCCATTCTAATTATTGAGGATAACGATGATATCCGCGAGAGCACTACGGAAATACTTGAACTCGCAAACTACCAGGTATTCCACGCTGACAATGGTAAAACAGGCGTTGAACTCGCTATAAAGCATCTTCCCGACATTATTCTTTGTGATATTATGATGCCTGAACTGGATGGTTACGGCGTTTTGTTCATGCTGGGAAAGACACCTGAAACCTCAGCTATTCCTTTTATTTTCCTGACAGCTAAAGCTGAACGTGTAGATATGCGTAAAGGTATGGAGATGGGAGCCGATGATTACCTGACGAAGCCCTTTGATGACGTCGAACTATTAAACGCAATCGAAAGCCGTCTGCAAAAAAAGGAAAAACAGGAGGCATTCTACAACAAATCGCTCGAAAAAATTGACAACTTGGTTAATCGCGGTGACGGGCTTGCAGAACTGCAAAAACTGGTGGCTGACAGAAAGATCAGAACAATAAAAAAGAAACAGATCATATTCTACGAAGGAGATAATCCAAACGGTTTATACCTGTTACTGAGCGGTAAGGTGAAGACTTACAAGATCAGCAACGACGACAGGGAATTACTCACCTCTTTATACGGACCGGATGAATATATTGGTGTAAACGCCTTGCTTTCAAATGATGTTTACCATGAAACCGCTGAAGCTGTGGAAGATTCCTCAATCTGCATGCTCCCGAAAGAAATGGTGGATCAGCTTGTTAATCATTATCCCGAAGTAGGAAAAGCGTTCATCAAAATAATCGCAAACAACCTCAAGGAAAAAGAAGACCAGCTCTTACAACTTGCTTATCATTCCGTAAGGAAACGAATGTCTCAGGTACTGCTCCGCTTGGCCGGAAACGATCCGGAGAATGCGGTTTTAAGAATCTCAAGAGATGACCTTGCATCCATGGCAGGAATGGCTACTGAAACAGTAAGCCGGACTTTGAGTGACTTTAAGACGGAAGGACTCATTGAAAAGAAAGGCAGCCAGATAATCATTTTAAATGCAAAAAAATTGATAAACATGAAAAACTGATCAGTATCACTTTTTCGTCTGACTCAACTCATGCAGGGGTCGGGCTGTGCTTCTTATCTTTGAAAATACATTATCTATTTAAAATGAGAGCAGTAGCCTACAGTATCCGTTCCTTTGAAAAGGAGCCTTTGGCAATAGCCAATCGAAAGAAGCATGAAATAACACTGATATCAAATGCTCTTTGCCTCGAAACAGCAGAGTATGCTACTGGGAAACAAGCAGTTATTATATCAGATAAAGACCAAATAACTCCTGAGGTCATAAGTCGCCTTGCTCAACTTGGTGTAAAGTTTATCGCGAGCCGCTCATCTGAATTCAAGCAGGTTGACAAACAGGCTGCCAGCAGACATAATATGAAACTTGCCGTTGTATCTCCATTTGTTAAAAATGAAAGTTCAACGGTAGGTTTGAACACCTATTACACGCAATGCGCTAACGAGACTATTCAAAATCTTGATACCTGGCAGAACGAAAGATGTGAAGGTGACAGCTGTTCAGCCGCTAAAGATTGCGGAAGCCATATTATTAGTAATGAACTGCGCACACGCCTTAATCCCTAACTTTTGAATCTCGAAGAACTTATTGCCAAGTACCATGTACCGGCACCAAGATATACAAGCTATCCAACCGTTCCTTATTGGGATAGCACATTTAAAGGAATTGAAGCATGGAAGAATTCCGTGAGATTTTCATACAATGAAAGCAACAGCAAAGACGGAATAAGTCTGTATGTTCACTTGCCCTTCTGTGAGAGCCTCTGCACCTATTGTGGCTGCAACACAAGAATTACCCGTAATCACAGAGTTGAAGAACCATATATCCAGACGGTTCTGAAAGAATGGGAGTTGTATCAATCCGTATTTGAAGAAAAGCCCGTAATAAAAGAAATACACCTGGGCGGAGGCACCCCCACCTTCTTCAGTCCCGCTAATCTCCAAACCTTAATAGAAGGTCTTCTACTTAATGCGACAGTTCATCCCGAAGCAGAATTTTCGTTTGAAGCACATCCGGCGAATACAACTGAAGAACATCTTATATCATTATACAATTTAGGATTTAGAAGACTTAGTCTTGGAATTCAGGACTTCGACCCTCTGGTTCAACTGATAATCAACCGGATGCAATCTTATGAAGATGTCAGGGTTGTAACGGATAAGGCAAGGGAAATTGGCTATACTTCTATCAACTTTGATCTGATATATGGGCTGCCTGTACAAACGCTAGAAGGACTTAATAAGACAATATCCCAAATCCTACGTCTTAACCCCGATAGGATTGCTTTCTATAGCTATGCACACGTTCCATGGGTCAAGCCAGGTCAAAGACGCTATACCGATAAAGACCTGCCGTCTATTGAGCTTAAACAGAAACTATACGAACTCGGTCGAGAGATGTTGACCGAGGGCGGATACGTGGAAATAGGCATGGACCACTTTGCTCTTACGACCGATTCACTTTACAAAGCACAGACGGAAGGCAACCTTCACCGCAATTTTATGGGGTACACTCACCAGTACACACAACTGATGATTGGTCTGGGAGTATCTTCAATCAGTGACACAGGCTATGCTTTCGCACAAAATGAGAAAAAGGTTGAAGATTATACTGCCCGCGTAGAGCAAGGATTAATTCCAGTCTTCAAAGGTCATCACCTGACACAAGATGATCTACTGTTCAGAAGCCATATTCTTAACATTATGTGCAAAGGAGAAACAACCTGGGAGAACTCCACACTTCAAAACGAAGCTTTTCAATCTGGCCTGGACAGGCTTCAAGTACTCCAGGGGGATAATCTGATAATTCTCGAGCCGTTTAAGCTAACAGTACTTCCACAAGGACAACGGTTCTTGCGGAACATATGTATGGCTTTAGACGCAAGGCTTTGGGCTAACCAGCCGACAACCGTTATGTTCAGTATGGCTGGATAAATAAAGCTAATTACAAACTTCTGTTTGGGGAGCGACTTTAGGACTGAGATATGGAACATCCAAAGACGCTCCTCTTAAAATAAACCAGAGTCCAAGGCATACCATCAGATAAGGCACCGCATGATTTATTCTTTTTCTAAAGAGCGGTCCAACGATACCTAGTCCGAATGTAGCAATCAGCATCAGAGGGAGCGTACCCAGGCCGAATAAAGCCATATATTTCACTGCATCAATGGTATTTCCCGCCGTAACAGCGCCTGCAAGTGCCAAATACACAAACCCACAAGGCAAGAAACCGTTCAACATCCCTGTAATAAGGTGATTTGCTTTATGCCTCAGGGCATATGTGAAAGCACGGCTAAAAAAGCCAATCCCCTTTGCTGAACCGACTGAAGTCCTGAACTTGAATATCCTTGAAGCTCCTGCTGCTAAAATCAATGCTCCACTTACGACACTGATAAATTGCTGCAAGCCTGACATCCATAGTTGCTGACCTACAAGACCAATGAGTAAACCCAGAAGACTGTATGAAATTATCCTTCCAAACTGATAAGAAAGCTTGTCGAACAACACCATCCACCAGCCTGAATGCCTGGATGTAACGGCGAAAGCCAGCGGGCCACACATTCCCAGACAATGGACACTCCCGAAGAAGCCTGTGAAAAATGCAAGATACCAGATACTCATCGCAGGTAGACTTTCTTCTTGAAGATATAAGAGCTTGTATCACTCTTCCAATCCAGCTCCAGATGCCAGTAACCGCTAACCAAGTTATTCAACTTCAGCTTAACGGCCTTTCCTGTATCACTGCTAATCTGAAAAGCCCGGTCCTGGTCGCGGTTACTGGAATGCACCAGCTTTGCGACACCCTTCGACGGTCTTTTAAACTGTATATCCAACTGCTTATCAAGTCCGATAGAAATAACCGGTTCAGCCCCGTCTTCCTGCACCTTCTGCACTTTCGCATATTCAGCATCGTAATTCAATCCCTTTTGGTAGTAATCATTCTCCACTAAGTCATCCTTATCGCTAAAAATCATTCTCATACTCAAGACAATGATAAACGACATGAATAAGCCAAGTGCAATAACCAATTTTGTTCCCCAATTCATCTTTTTCTAGTTAGACGGTGCAATGAAGGTCGTTTCAATATTCTCAAGCACTTCACCTTCGGAAAGTACCTGTAGTTTAAGGTCTGATTTATACGTTTTAATAGATTCACGCGGTCTCAATACGAAAAACGTAATTTTCATACTTGAGCTTTTTTCAAGCACCTTTGGTTTGGTCACATACTGAATACTAACATCTTTTTCCGCCGGGATGACCTCAAAATTTACCGGCCGGTTTGTTTTGTTAAAGAACTCTGCATTGTACAGGTTACTTACCTGACCATCGTCCCGCATCTGGTAAAGCGTCCCTGACGCACGTAAAATAGTGGTCTCAATATCGGTTCGCTTCACTATCAGATACCCAAGTACTGTGCTCATGACGGTTAAGATAGCCATATAAGAATAAATTCGTTTGCTGATAACAAAAGGCCTCCTAGATTCCATCTGTTCATCAGACATAAATCCTATAAGTCGCTTTGGCCGGTTGATTTTTGCCATCACCATATCGCAGGCATCAATGCATAAAGTACAGTTTATACATTCCATCTGGGTACCTTTTCGAATGTCAATGCCAGTGGGACAGACATCCACGCAAAGACCGCAATCCACACAATCACCCTTGTTAGTTTCTTCAACTCCACGCTTGCGTTTACCCCTTGGCTCTCCCCTTATAAAATCATAGGCGACTATCATCGAATTTCTGTCAAGCAAAACACCCTGTAGACGCCCGTATGGACATACAACCGTACACACTAGCTCTCTGACATGCGAAAACACAATATAAAAAACAAGCGTGAACACACAGATAGCGACGAAACCGCCGATATGCGAGCTAAGAGGATCTCTAATGATCTGAATCAGCTGGTCAGAACCGATGATATATGCAAGGAAGATATTCGAAATAAAAAACGATATAAACAGGAAAACACTATGCTTAGCAGTCTTTTTCAGCCCCTTTTCAAGAGTGAGCGGACCCGCATCCAGCTTCTTTCGCTGGACCGTATCTCCCTCAATCCAACGCTCAACCCTTCTGAAAACCATCTCCATAAAGATTGTCTGGGGACATGCCCAGCCACAGAAGACCCTTCCGAAAACGGCAGTAAAAAGTACTATAAAAACAACAAAGATGAGTGTCCCTAAGACAAACAAATAAAAGTCCTGAGGTGTAAAAAGTATCCCAAAGAAGGCGAATTTACGCTCAAGGACATTCAACAGCACCAGTTGCTCGCCGTTCAACTTAATAAAGGGAGCAGCAAAGAGGAAGATCAGTAAAAAGCCGGCGAAAATATTCCGAAACTTATAAAGCTCTCCTTTTATAAGCTTCGGATATAACCATTTCCGCTTTTTATCATCTTCAGTGATAGTTCTTTCCCGATCTCTGAACGACGTTTCCATAAATCTTCCCCCCTTATATTCTTAGATGTAGTGTAGTGTAATCTTATCCTTCTTTTTCACCTTGCGGCTCCTTGGCCCCCGGCGGATTTGTACCCTTCAAGGATAATATGTAGTTGGAAACTTCAGAAATCTGTTTAGGCGTCATCTGCTTTTCCCACGAAATCATACCCTTCTCAGGAATACCATATTTAATTGTTTTGAAAACATGGTTGACGCTGCCTCCATGTAGCCAGTATTCGTCAGTTAAGTTAGGACCCACAGTTCCCTGTCCTTTATCGCCATGGCAGGCAACGCAGTTTGTATTAAAGAGAGCCATACCAGCAGATATAACGGCTGGTTCTGTACTTACAGTAACTGAATTCTCATCTATGAGATTAGCGGCCTTTGCAAGATACTCAACCTTGGCTGCCTCCGCCTCCTGAACTTCAACGACATATTCTTCATCCTGCAGCATACCCCATTGGAACACATGATAATTCAAGAAATAAGCAACCCCAAAGGCGATCGTTCCATAGAACAACCACATAAACCATGGTGGCGTCGGGTTGTCGAGCTCTGCGATTCCGTCGAACTTATGTTCCATTATCAAATCTTTCTCCTCCTCAAGAGGTCTGAGGCTAAGCAACTTAGTTATAATAGAAGGTTTTTTTCTTTCTGAAGCCAACCAGTCCTCATAATCCAGCTTCACAACAGGCTCAGGCGCTACAAATGGACGAGGATTACTAAGTTCTTTTGCCAGAGTATTGAATGTCCTCAATAATACGAAGGCAACAACAAGCAAGATCAAAGCGGCCACGATAAAGACGACTATGACGGTGTTTATCAAAAACGACCCTGAACTTTTGGGCGCTTCCGCAATAACCTCAGCGGCCTGCTCCTGTGCAGTAGCTGGCAAGCCAACTGCCAGGAGTAACAATAAATTAAAAACAGGTCTCATTTATATGTTTTTATAGTCTACTTTACTATTGATTGTCTTTTAATGGCATTTCGCTCATGTGCTGTATGTGATCCTTTTTCATTAAGAAAAGCATAACAGCTACAACGATGAAAAACACTAGAAATATTCCGAGAGAAGCGATAAGATATATTTGGCTTCCTGCTACTGAACTGATGAATTGTCTGAACATAATCCTGGTCTTTAATTGTTTACTTTAATTAGCTGCAGTTTTATTTGCTTTAATATCTACTCCCAGACGTTGTAAATAAGCGATCAAAGCAACTATTTCCTTATTACTGGCCACCTGGATATTATCCTTAGCCAGATTTGCCGAAATTTGAGACGCTTGTTTATTTAAATCGTCCACAGCCCTGTCCTCATAACCTTCCGGATAAGGCACTCCCAAGGTTTTCATTGCCTTAATCTTAGCAGAGGTCGTGGAAATATCCAAATCCTGCTCAACTAACCATGGGTAAGGTGGCATAATACTGCCTGGAGACATTGTTGTTGGGTCGAACATATGATTGAAATGCCATGCGTCAGAATACTTTCCTCCGACCCGGTGCAGGTCCGGACCTGTACGCTTGGAGCCCCATAAAAACGGATGGTCATACACATATTCACCGGCTTTGCTATACTCCCCATATCGCTCCGTTTCTGATCGGAATGGACGCACTGTTTGAGTATGACAGTTAACACAACCTTCTTTTATGTAGATATCCCGGCCCTGAAGCTCCAAAGGAGAATAGGGTTTAACAGATGCTATTGTGGGCACGTTAGACGAAACCATAAATGTTGGCATCATTTCAACCATACCACCAATCAGAATCACAATCAGGGAAATGACCAGGAACTGCATTGGCCGGCGTTCCAAACGTCTATGCCAGCCTTTTTCAGATCCATGAGGAACGAATGCAGGTGTCAGAGGTAATGATTCAGCCGGTTCATTAGCCAGTAGTTTCCCCTGTGCCATGGTCTTATACAGGTTCCATGTCATCACGATAACACCAGCCAGGTACAATGCACCACCCACGGCACGAAGAACGTGCATCGGAATAATAGCAAGCGTGGTTTCCAGAAAGTTCGGATACTTCAGCATCCCTTCGGGAGTAAACTCCCTCCACATTAAGCCCTGAGTAAAACCGGACCAATACATCGGAATTGCGTAGAACAAAATTCCCAAAGTACCTATCCAGAAATGGAAACTCGCAGCCTTTTTAGAATAAAGAGTGGTTTGATATATTCTCGGAATCAGCCAGTACAGAATAGCAAACGTCAAAAATCCGTTCCAGCCTAAAGCGCCCACGTGTACGTGTGATACGATCCAGTCCGTAAAATGAGCTATACCATTTATCTGCTTTAAAGAAAGCATCGGCCCCTCGAAAGTCGCCATACCGTAAGCAGTAAGACCTACTACCATGAACTTAAGGGTAGCATCATCACGTACCTTGTCCCAGGCCCCCCTTAATGTAAGAAGACCGTTGATCATCCCACCCCAGCTTGGAGCGATCAGCATAATCGAGAATGCGACACCAAGTGACTGTGCCCACGATGGTAGCGAAGTATATAATAAGTGGTGCGGACCGGCCCATATATAAATAAATATAAGAGACCAGAAGTGCAGTATACTTAACTTATAAGAATAAACCGGCCTGTTTGCCATCTTAGGAAGGAAATAATACATCATTCCCAGATAAGGAGTAGTAAGGAAAAACGCCACAGCATTGTGCCCATACCACCATTGAACAAGAGCATCCTGCACACCAGCATAGAGATAATAGCTCTTGAAAAAAGAAACAGGTAACTGAAAAGAGTTGACTATATGCAGCACAGCTACTGTTACAAAAGTAGCTATGTAAAACCAAATGGCTACATACATATGTCTCTCACGGCGTTTTATGATGGTACCAAACATATTGATACCGAACACAACCCATATCAGTGTCAAAAAAATATCAATCGGCCACTCCAGTTCAGCATACTCATGGGAGGTCGTTATTCCGAGTGGTAACGTTATTACAGCTGAAACAATAAGAAGCTGCCATCCCCAAAAATGGATCTTACTTAAAGCGTCACTAAACATTCTCGCCTTAAGCAGCCGTTGTAATGAGTAGTAAACACCCATGAATATCCCGTTACCAACGAATGCGAAGATTACCGCATTCGTATGTAATGGCCTTATACGCCCGAAGGTGGTATATTGCGATGACATATTCAGTGATGGCTGGAACAGTTGGGAAGCAATCAGCAAACCAACCGTCATACCTACGATTCCCCATATAATCGTGGCGATTCCGAAGTTTCGGACAATTTTGTTGTCGTAATTAAATTTTTCAAGCTGCATAATAACAATAGGATATGTATTCCGAATGCCAAAATTAGCTTGTTGCAACTTACATTAAGATGACAAAGATTTCGGAAATAAGTGATTTTCATCACACTTTTACATTCTCAAGCAAAACATTTGTTAATTTCGATCAGAGATATAAAACTTAAAAACATGAAATCCTCACTATTTAGAAGTACTGCCATTTCACTTGACCTGGGTTTACTGCTGCTTAGATTAGCGGCCGGTGGTGCCATGCTGACCCATGGCTGGCCAAAGCTTCAGAAGGCTCTTGCAGGATCAACGCAATTTGCAGATCCAATTGGAGTTGGACCTGAGCTGACACTCTATCTCGCCATTCTTGCAGAGTTTGTGTGTTCAGTACTGGTGATACTTGGCTTCGCTACCAGAGTAGCAGTAATCCCTTTGATTGCCACAATGCTTGTCGCATTTTTTATAGTCCACAGTGCCGACCCATTTGGTGTAAAAGAATCGTCGTTTATATTCCTGGGTATTTTTGCCTGCCTCTTCTTAACCGGCCCTGGAAAGTACTCATTGGACTATTCAATAAAATAGCTGATTAAAAAGGAGGCTTATTCAGCCTCCTCAGGCTTATCGTCGTCGAAAAGGATTCTAACTGCTGGAGTATGCACGTCGTCGTGCTGGCCATCTTTCAATGCCCAAAAGAAAGCTGCAAGGAAAAAAAGCGCCATAATAACGCTGCAGCCGATTAAAAAATAAAGTATGTTCATCGCAACTTATTTATTCTCGCAAAATAACGATTTGCCAGGTTAGTAGTAGTGATAATGGTGATCGTGCTCATAGGCATAAGAATAGCTGCAGTCAACGGCGAAAGACTTCCCTGAACTGCGAAGTAAACACCAATCAGGTTGTAAATGGATGCAATCGCAAAACTGAACTTGATGATCTTTATTGCCATCTTCGCCTGATGTATAAACTGAGGCATCTTCCCCATAACTGAGCCCTTTAGTATGGCGTCACTACCGGGAGTGAAATTATTGATGTTATCGGTCACAGCCACACCCAGATCACTCTGACGAAGTGCTCCTGCGTCGTTTAGGCCGTCGCCCAACATCATCACAATATTCTGATCCTGTTGAAGCTTCTTAATGTACTGAAGCTTATCATGAGGACTCTGCTTGAACAGCATTGGAACATATTCCGGAAATATAGAAGATAAGGATTTCCTTTCAGCAGAATGATCTCCGGAAATAACATGCATTCTATATCGGGACTTCAGGGCGTTGATCAATTGCTTCAGACTGTCTCTCCATCTTTGATTAATCTTGAAGAATCCCTTGTACTCGTCATCGATGCGAACATGGACAACCGATGAGGCATTAGCCACATCCGCTTCGGGGGCAACAAAGGTCCGACTACCCATCATCATTTCATGACCGTCAACGAACGCCGAAACTCCTTTCCCTGCAACCTCAGAATAACCCTCAGCCTTAAAATCGGCAGCACCTCCCAACCATTTAACGATCTCGCGACTCAGCGGGTGTGATGAATTTCTTGCCAGACTCCCTACAAGCGACTCCTCATACTTACTTAGCGTACCCGAGAAACTTAAGTCCACAGCTTCGGGACAGCTGATAGTCCCGGTTTTGTCAAATACAACCGAGTCTACTCTGGCTAATTGCTCCACAACATCCGTATTCTTAAGATAAAAGCCGTTCTTATCGAACATTCCCAGGATAGTAGAAAGAGTCAGCGGAGTACTCAAAGCCAGCACACAAGGACATGCCACGATCAAAACAGCCGAAAACGCATCCCATGCCCTATTAGTATCTCCAAGATACGACCAGTAACTCAATGATCCAACAGCAATCACAATAACTACAGCACTAAAATATTGGGCAATTGTGTCATTAAAGTTCCTGATCTTGCTTTCGTCTCGCTGAAAAGCTTCATTGTTCCAAAGCCTTGTAAGATAACTCTGCGACACCGGCTTCACAACTTCCATCTCTACCGCCTCTCCGATCTGCCTGCCTCCTGCGTAAATTACCTCTCCCAGAACCTTCGTTTTCGGATCAGACTCACCTGTGACGAAACTAAAATCAAAACAGCCATCGCCTTTCATTAGGATAGAGTCTGCCGGAACGATCTCATTATTGCGCACAAGAATTCGCGAGCCAACCTCAAGATCGTTAATCGGAACCGGCTTCTCCTGCCCATTATCATCTAACAATGTAACGGCAACAGGAAAATAAGAGCGGTAGTCCCTGTTAAACGAAATATGATTATAGGTCCGTTGCTTAACCCAGCGTCCCATTAACAGCAAAAAGACCAAACCGGTAAGCGTGTCCGAAAAACCCGGACCAGTGCCACTGATAATTTCAAAAGCGGAGCGAATAAACAAAACCGCTACGATGAGTGCGAGCGGTGTATCGAGATTGATAATCTTATTTTTTAAACTACCCCAGGCTGAGGTAAAAAAGTCCTGACTGCAATACAATGTCACCACAGCGCCCATCGCCAGGTTCAACCACCCAAACAGAGATTGAAACTCAGCTTCCAGAGAAGATATCCCCAAATACTCCGGAAAGCTGAAAAGCATCACGTTGCCAAGACAGAACCCGGACACCGCAATTTTTCGGATAAGATCCCTATTTACTGAGTTCTTCTTCTCCTTAACGATATCCTGCAAGCTTATTAGTGGCTCATAACCGATCGATACCAATATCTCCACCAGTTCTTTTAGCGGGACCCTGTTGTGGTCGAAAGTAATCTCAGCCTGTTTTTTCAGGAAGTCAACTCTCGACTGAACTATAGCTGGATTAATTTTATGCAAATGCTCCAGCAACCAAAGGCATGAGCTGCAATGGATCGAAGGTATGAAAAACGTTATAAGCGTTATTTTCTCATCCGTATAATCAACCAGCTTCGAAAAGATAGACGGTTCATTAAGAAAGTCGAAATGTTGTTCCACGTATTGCTTGGTCTGACCCGGCGCTTTGTTATATACATAGTAATTACAAAGATTATTTTGAGAAAGAACCTGATACACACCCTTACAACCTGCACAGCAGAACTGCTTATCGTCAATTACAAATAAGTCAGAGGCGATATCATCCCCACAATGATAGCATAATGTATTAGCAGATATTTCAGAAGTTTTCATGATGTATATGAATTTCAAATATCAGATATATGAGATAAGATCCGCATGATGATAATCAGCCAGATATGTGACAATGGTCACGCAAGAAAGGGTTTCAGATAGCTTAATTTGTGCTCAGCCGATTAATCCTGAGCTCCACCTAAGCTTTTAACCATGCAAAAAGACGTATTTAGCTCTCTAATAGCCAAACAGTCAAGATATTTGAAGCCTCACGCGATGAAGTATACCAGAGACGAGGACGATGCAAAAGATCTGATCCAGGATACACTTCTTAGAGCCTTATTAAATTACGACAAATTCCGGGAAGACACGAACTTACGCGGCTGGCTGTTTATTATCATGCGAAACCTCTTCGTTAATAAATACCGGAAGGATAGAATAAAGACCACCTCCCTCGATACGGAAGAAGCCATCCAGTTACCATCTTATATTACGGCAGACTCTCACTTAAACATCACGCAAATCTACGCAATGATTGACAATCTCCCCTGCCAATATCAAAAACCTTTATTAATGCATATGGAGGGATTCAAGTATGAGGAGATTAACCGTAAATTATACAGTCCCATGGGTACAGTTAAAAACAGGATCCATCTCGCAAGAAGAAGGCTTAAAGATACCCTGATATAATTTCGGTATTCAGTACGCCATTGTCCTGTTTATGATGCACTTAAATTCTGCCAGAACATGCTGCCTGATCAATTTTTAAGCTAAACAGAAAAAATCTTGTCCAAGCTTGTCCACTGGCTTAGATATTGTTAATTAATAAGCGAACAATATTTAATTCATTATGGTTAAGTCTTACGAAAAAACTTTCAAGTCAAAACTCAGTGATGCGGAAAGAAGAAACTCTGATCTCATCATATATCTCTTCCTTACCGCTGTTGTTCTGATTGCGTCTATTATTACGGCTCTTTAAGCTTAGGCTTCAGCGCTTTCTCTGACCCGGATACTTTGAAGTTGAGCTTCGATAGCCAGGAGTTCATCTGAAAATCTTTTCAGGTATTGCTCTGTTTGATTGCTGAATTGAGTTGCCAGACTTTTGTAATACTCAACACCTAACAATAACTGCTCCCTGAACTTTTCAAGCTGTTTGATCTTCTTTGCGTCCAAACGACTGATATGAGATTGGATATCCTTCTTCAGATATTCAACATATAAATTAAGCTCATTTATAAACAGTGATGAGCGACTTACTCCCTGAAGAAGATTTATCTTACCATATATATGTTTCACCATCTCATCTAAGGACATTACTTTAGAAAAATAGGCTAGATTCGGTCCCGGACATATTGCCACAGCCGTATTCTCTTTCCTTTCCAGCATATTGTTCTTAATATATACAGACGTAACCAGCCCTTCACACAAGCAAAGCTTCTGCGTTACCTTCTCGAATTCACTTTGATACTCCTCCTCTGAAAGTGACATAGTTTTCAATTGCTTGATCTTAAGATTCTGGTATTCCCGCGAAGCAGTACAAATCGGCTGCTCCGTAAACTCGGTGTTAGATACAAGATATTTTTTTCTGCAAGGACTACCCGGACGACCCTTGTCGATCCGCTCTTGCCTCTGAATTTCTGCTGAACTCAAACGGTAATTATTGAATGGTACGCCGAGCGGAGATGCAGCACTTACATAAAAATCATCAGCTGATGACTGGGTCAGATTCATAAGCGTAACCTCATCCACGTTAGTTGCCTCGGGCACCAACAAAAAGGGACTACCCCATCCGGTTCCATCCAAATTGTAATGGTTTACCAGAAAAGTATCTTCTTCTGACGTACCGATTCCACCCTGAACAGTAACTCGTAAAGACGGTGGGCTCGTTATCTCAATGTTCTTCGTCAGCAAGGCCTGTTGATACATGCCAAACAGCTCTGTAATCATCTCCTGCCTCTTATTCTTAAATTCCTCAAGAATAGGTCCTATCAGGTACCCCTCGGTGGCAAAAGCGTGACCACCGCAATTTAATCCCGACTCTATACGAAACTCAGAAATCCATATGCCTTTTTTAGCAAGGAACTTCGCTTGTATGAATGCCGAACGAAAATCACTAACTTTTAAAATAATTCCCTTTTTCAATACACCTTCAGCGTCCGGATAGAAGTCCGAAAAATGCTCAAGATAGCTGTAAAGACGCGGATTCATACCAGCTGATAACACTACAGATGAGCGAAGGTCACTCATCGCAAAACCTCTGAGGCCTGCAAGAGCATCAGAATTCTCATCTCCGGTTACCTCGCCGTTTACTGTATAGTTCATCTTATCGACCTTCGCCATGATATTGACATCGATCGAACCTTTTTGCATTCCCTCACGCAGCTCAGAATCAAGGCGCGCTTTCTCTTCCTGCGAGGTTGCGCTCAGCATCTGATTATATTTTATTTTCAGCGCTGAACCGTCAGGCAGCAGGTTAAAGTACCTGGTAATATCAGACTCCGGCACAAACGCTTGTTTCTTAAGCTGTTCAAACTGCTCATTCACCTTGCGGTTGACCATATTCAGATAATCACAAACGCGTTTTGCTCTGTGATCTTCCTCTTTCATGTCTATTGGAACATAATCCTCTTCATGCCTTTTAGCATAAAACTTTCTCATCCGCTCAATTAGCATATCATCAACTACAGAAAGAACAGATGAAATTCCATAACGCGCCACTTTCAGCGGTGTATCTATCGTAAACCCCAGGCCTAATACAGGTATATGAAATGTATGACTCATCAATTTGGTATATAAATGTATGAATACAAAAGAGGATATATTTCCAGTATTAAAACATGACGTCGATCACATAATGCGATAATTCTTCTACGCATTTCTCATTTTCTGCGTATTACCATTTTTTTCCAAACATTTTCTAACCTATCCTCCTTTTTAGACAATGAACATAAACGTATACCCCGGATCTCCGTATCCTCTGGGAGCTACCTGGGATGGAAACGGAGTTAATTTCGCACTTTACGCAGAAAATGCAGAAGGAGTTGAGCTTTGCCTGTTTAAATCTGGTGATGATCAGTCCGAAGATATAAGAATAGAAGTCAGGGAACGCTCGCACCATGTATGGCACGTTTATGTGCCCGATCTAAAACCCGGCCAGCTTTACGGCTACCGGGTACACGGGCCCTATGAACCGGAAAACGGACATCGCTTTAATGCCAATAAGCTCCTGATCGATCCTTACGCTAAAGCCGTAGCCGGCGCCATTCAGTGGCACGACGCTCTCTTCGGATATGAACTTGGCCATCCCGATGCCGACCTGAGCTTCAGTTCACTTGACAGTGCTCCATTCGTACCAAAATCAGTTGTAATAGATCCCAGCTTTAACTGGGAGGACGACAGGCGGCCAAGTACCCCCTATCACAAGACTATCATCTATGAAGCCCATGTAAAGGGTTTCACCAAACTGCACCCCGATATTCCCGAAGAGATCCGCGGCACCTATAAAGCTATAGGCCATCCGCTTACCATGCAATATCTGCATGACTTAGGCATTACAGCCATCGAACTGATGCCTGTACACCATTTCGTTATGGATTCCTACCTGGTCGAAAAAGGGCTGACTAACTATTGGGGATACAACTCCATCGGCTTTTTCGCACCCGATGTCAGGTACAGCAGCACCGGTGTTTTCGGTGAGCAGGTAACTGAGTTTAAGCAAATGGTCAAAGATCTCCATAAGGCAGGCATCGAGGTCATTCTCGATGTGGTCTACAACCACACTGCCGAAGGTAACCAGCTCGGCCCGACCATTTCATTCAAGGGTATCGACAACGCCTCCTATTACCGCCTGTCTGAAGAAAACCACCGTTACTATAAAGACTATACAGGAACCGGCAATACTCTAAATGCAAGACTTCCAGGGGTGCTGCGACTTATCATGGACAGTCTTCGCTACTGGATCACAGAAATGCATGTAGACGGATTCCGTTTCGACCTTGCCTCTACCCTTGCCCGCGAACTTCACGAAGTCGACCGTCTCGGTTCATTCTTCGATATTATCCACCAGGACCCTATTATTTCGCAGGTAAAGTTAATCGCTGAACCATGGGATATCGGCGAAGGGGGCTATCAGGTAGGAAAGTTTCCTCCAGGGTGGGCTGAGTGGAACGGTAAGTACCGCGACTGTCTGCGTGACTACTGGAGAGGTGCAGATAGTATGCTGGGCGAATTCGCCGAGCGATTTACCGGCAGCTCTGACCTTTACAAGGACGACTACAGACGACCAACAGCCAGTATCAACTTCATTACAGCACATGATGGCTTTACACTGAATGACCTTGTGTCATACAATGAAAAACATAATGAAGATAATGGAGAAGACAATAATGACGGAGACAGTCATAACCGTTCATGGAATTGTGGAGTAGAAGGCCCAACATCAGACGAGCTGATTAACTTACTCAGAGAGAAACAAAAACGTAACTTCCTTACTTCGCTCTTTCTTTCACAGGGAGTACCCATGCTGGTTTCAGGTGATGAGATCAGCCGGACACAGGGCGGAAATAATAATGCGTATTGCCAGGATAACGAGATCTCATGGCTGAACTGGCCGGAAGCCGACCTTGACCTGCTCAATTTCACCCGTAAAATTATCCATCTGAGAAAAAAGCATCCGGTATTCCGTCGCAGACGTTGGTTTACAGGCCAGCCTATCAAAGGAATCGGCCTGGAGGATATCGCCTGGTTCCTGCCTGAAGGACAAGAAATGCCTGATGAAAACTGGAATCACGATTATGCTAAGTCACTTGGAGTATTTCTGAACGGAAACGCAATCCGCTCTATAGGACCCAAAGGAGAAAAAATCATTGATGACAGCTTTTACATCATTTTTAATGCCCATTATGAACCGCTCAACTTTGTGTTGCCGGAAGAACGGTATGGAAAGGAATGGGTTAAAGTGTTGGACACTCACGAGAATTTTGTGGAAGAAAAAGGAGAGCACTTTGCAGCTGCTCAGTCTATCGTTGTAGAAAGCCGCAGTATTGTATTATTAAAACAGACGAAAAAATAATGATATAGAATGAAGCTATTTGAAAAGAGACCAGGACTTAGAATTAACGGGAAGGGATTGGCTGAATTTACAGTGTGGGCTCCAAAAGCTAAATTTGCAGAAATCAACATACCTGAAAAGAACTTAAGGTTGCCGCTAACACAGGATGACTTCGGGCACTGGACCATTCAAACCAACCAGTTAAAAGAAGGAGACCGCTATCAGGTTGTTCTGGACAAGCAAACAGAACGACCTGATCCTGCGTCCCTTTCTCAACCGGAAGGAGTACACGGTGTATCAGAAGCCATCGATCTGTCCAGTTTCAAATGGACAGATCAGAATTGGAAAACTCCGGCCCTGGACGACTATATCATATACGAGCTCCATACCGGTACCTTCTCGCCCGAAGGTACCTTTGCAGGGATCGAAAAGAAGCTGGATCACCTTATTGATCTTGGAATCACTGCAATTGAAATTATGCCTGTAGCCCAGTTCCCGGGCACCCGGAACTGGGGTTATGACGGCGTTGGTCCCTATGCTGTTCAAAATTCATACGGAGGAGCGCATCGCTTACAGCAACTTGTTGACACCTGCCATAACAGAGGAATCGCCGTCATTCTCGACGTTGTGTACAACCACATTGGGCCTGAAGGTAATTACCTGAACGATTTCGGCTACTACTTTACATCCAAGTACAGTACACCCTGGGGAGATGCCCTGAATTTTGACGACGCACACTGTGATGCCGTCAGAACCTATTTCATCCAGAATACCCTGATGTGGTTCAAAGACTTCCATATCGATGCCCTCCGTCTCGACGCCGTACATGCCATAAAAGATCTCAGTCCCGTTCATCTGCTCAGACAATTGAAGATAGAAACCGACCGACTTTCAGCACAGACAAGCAGACAACACTACCTGATTGCTGAAGTTGACCTTAACGATCCAAAGTTCATCAACCCTTTGGAGAAGCAAGGCTTTGGAATGGATGCACAATGGATAGACGAGTTTCACCACGCACTTCGCACAACGGCAGGCGAACCCGCAACCGGATACTATTCAGACTTCAAAGGGATCACACACCTCGCCAAGTCTTATCAGGACGCCTACGTTTATGACGGCCAGTATTCGCCACACAGGAAGAAGTTCTTCGGATTAAAAGCAGAAGACAATCCCGGCAATCAGTTCATCGTCTTTTCTCAGAACCATGATCAGACGGGAAACCGGATGCTGGGAGAAAGGACGAGTCAGATTCACAATTTCGAAATGCAGAAGCTGCTGGCAGGAGCCGTTCTCACAGCACCCTATATCCCCATGTTATTCATGGGAGAAGAGTGGAGTGAAACCAACCCATTCCTTTACTTTGTTAGCCACACAGATCCTCAACTAGCTGAAGCCGTACGAAAAGGACGAAAAGCTGAGTTCGCAGATTTCCATGCAGAGGGTGAAGCCCCTGACCCTATGTCTACCGACACGTTTGAAAATTCCCGGCTGCAATGGAACCTGCTGAACGAAGCTGCGCATCAAACCATGTTTCGGTATTATAAGGCACTAATAGAGCTGAGAAAACACCACCCTGTTCTAAAACGATTGGATAGAGGAAACCTCCAGGTAAAGTTCCATGAGGAACAAAACACACTCACAATTCATCGCTGGCAGGATGACAAACACTTGGTCTGTCTTATGAACTTTTCAGGCATCAGCCGTCTAATCAGCTTACCGCAGCTTGAGAATTCATGGAAAACCCTCCTGTTCTCCGGCGATAAACAATGGAACGGGCAAGCTGAGATCCCTGAAAGCTTTGCTACCAAAGCAGAAGTTTCACTTCCTGCGCAATCCATTCTGATCATCGACTAAACTTTGAAAACATCTCATGAACCCTATATCTACCTATCGCATCCAGTTCCAGAAGGAGTTTAGTTTTGAACAATTCGAACAAATTATCCCATATCTGAAGAAACTTGGCGTCAATACCATTTATGCCTCTCCTGTGTTCGAGTCAACGCCAGGAAGCACGCATGGATATGACGGACTTAATCCACATCTCATCAACCCTGAAATCGGGACAGAAGACGACCTTCGCAGAATCAGTGCTAAACTTCGCGAAAGTAATATCCAGTGGCTGCAGGACATTGTGCCCAACCACATGGCTTTCGACCACCGTAACCCCTGGCTCATGGATCTTTTGGAAAAGGGTCCCGACTCAGAATATGCTGCCTTTTTTGACTCAAGCTTCAGCACCGACTTCTATAAAGGTAAAATCATGGTTCCCTTCCTGGGTGCGCCACTCTCAAAAGTACTCGAGAATCAGGAGATTACTTTGGAATATCGGGATGAGAGATTCGTGCTGAACTATTATGATGCTATTTACCCGGTTAATTCGGCCTCCTACTCTCTCATTTTTAACGGCGAGAATATGACCGAAGCCGAAGACGATTCCATTCACGCGAGAGTTGACCACATCAACAGTAATCCGGAGCTCCTGCAAAACATTATAGACCAGCAGTACTATGAACTTTGCGACTGGCGGGAAACGGATAACCGAATCAACTTCCGGAGGTTTTTCACCGTTAACGGACTTATTTGCCTCAATATTCAGGACGAAGCAGTATTTAGTAAATATCACGAATACATAAATAAGCTATGTAAAGAAAAGATCTTTCAAGGGTTACGTATAGACCATATAGACGGCTTGTTCGATCCTGGAACCTACATAGGCCGTTTGAGAAAACTTACCGGGCCTGAGACCTACATCGTCGCCGAGAAGATCCTTGAAGAAGGTGAAGCCATCCCCGTAGACTGGTCCTTGCAGGGCAACTCCGGGTACGATTTTCTGGGGCTGGTAAACAACATCTTCACTCAGCCCCAGAATGAAAAGAAATTCAACTCATTTTACCAGGAAATCAGCGTTCACTCTGAGCCGGTAGAAGATCAGGTACACGAGAAAAAGGCGGCTATACTTTTCCAGCACATGTCAGGGGAGCTCGAAAACCTTTACCAGCTTTTCATCAGCTCCGGGCTTTTACCTTCCAACGAAATAGATAAACACGATTTCAAATCCGCGATTGCCTACTTCCTCATATATACCCCTGTATACCGGTACTATGGGAACACCATGCCACTAAAGGAAACAGAGATAAACGAGTTGAAGGGGATCTTCAAGACGATCCGGGCCAAAAAGCCGCAGCTAGATGATGCGACCTCGGTACTGGAAAAAATCTTTACCACCGGTACAAAAGACATAGATCAGGAGTATGATGATCGTGCGCTCTACTTTTATCAGCGCTGTATGCAATTTACCGGACCTCTCATGGCAAAGGGAGTAGAAGACACGCTGATGTACACCTATAACCGGTTCATAGGACATAACGAAGTAGGTGACTATCCTGGTGCTTTCGGCATCCCGACAGAAGATTTTCACAACGCCATGCGCGAGCGACAATCACAGTGGCCGCTCTCTATAAACGGCAGCTCTACGCATGATACCAAGAGAGGCGAGGATGTAAGGGCACGATTGAATGTCTTAACAAACATTCCCTACCGCTGGACCAAAAAGGTCCGTAAATGGATGAAAATAAATGATGGCCTGAAAGTATCCTCAAGGCCTGACACTAACGATGAGTATCTGATTTACCAGACGATTCTGGGTGCCTATCCCATGCCAGGACAGGATCCCGACAATTTCCCCAAGCGACTTCAGGAGTATCTTACAAAAGCACTCCGTGAAGCAAAAGTACAAACCAGCTGGTCTGAACCGAACGAACAATATGAAGAAGCCACGCGCTCCTTTGCCCTTGCTCTGCTGGATCAGAACGGCGAATTCTGGAAAAGCTTTGAGAAATTCCATTCAGAAGTGGCGGACCTTGGAATAATCAACTCACTGTCGCAGGTAATTCTCAAATTCACATGTCCGGGCGTACCAGACATTTATCAGGGCTGCGAACTGTGGGATCTGAGCCTTGTTGATCCCGATAACAGACGTCCGGTTGATTTCAATAGGAGAGCAGAGATTCTTGAAGAAGTTTCAAAGAACGGAAATGAAAAGATCCAGGAGTTATGGCGCAAACGTTATTCTGCCGAAATTAAGCTTTGGTTAACACATGAATTGTTACAGCTAAGAACCGGTAGTCAGGAGTTATTTGAAAAAGGAGCCTACACGCCTTTAACTGTCAAAGGCAAATACAAGAATAACATTCTTGCTTTCGCCCGCAGACACAAAGACGAATGGATTATCACAGCTGTGCCCCTTCACATAGCCGAGATTTGTGAAGAGCAGGAATGCGAAGCGGCTAGTATTGATTGGCGTAAGACCCGCATATGCCTGCCTCCTTCTGCTCCTGCCGAATGGAAAGATTCATTCCGCAATACCAGTGGTAAAACCAGCGGAGAGATCATGATTAGCGATATATTTCAAACGGTGCCATTCGCAGTGATCAAACTCGTACAGAAAGAGAATCCAAGATCTGCCGGGGTTCTAATGCACATCAGCTCCTTACCTTCCACCTACGGCATCGGAGACTTCGGAGCAGAAGCTTACAAATTTGCCGACCTGCTGTCAGATGCAAAGCAAAAGTACTGGCAAATTCTGCCCCTGAACCCGACCGAAGATGCCAGCATGCATTCGCCATACAGCTCCTGCTCCAGCATGGCTGGAAACCCACTTCTTATCAGTCCCGATCTCCTGTCAAAAGAAGGATTATTGGATAACGAGGATCTTAAATCGAAAGGGCTTAAAAGTAAAAACAAGGTAGATTTTCAGGCCGTTCAAAAACTTAAAAAGGGCCTTCTGCATAAGGCATTCATTCGCTTTACCAAACAAGGACTAAACAGGACCGACTTTGATTCTTTCTGTCTCCAGGAGCAGGAATGGCTGAATGACTTTGCTCTCTATATGACCCTAAAGAAGGAGTTTGGCAGCCTTCCCTGGTACAAGTGGCCTGAGGAATACAAACTTCGCAATAAAGAAGCATTACAGAACTTCGCTGAATCGAGAGAAGCCGACTTGCAGGAAGTAAAGTGGATCCAGTTTATCTTCAGTAAGCAATGGCACTTACTCAAAAGCTATTGCAATGGCTTAAACATAAGCCTTTTCGGTGACATGCCTTTTTATATCAGCTATGACTCCGCAGATGTTTGGGCGCACCGCGAAATATTTTCTCTGAATGAATCCGGAAAAATGACCGGAGTAGCGGGAGTTCCTCCCGACTACTTCAATGCCGATGGGCAGCTATGGGGAATGCCGGTTTTCCGCTGGGACGAATTGAAAAAACAAGAGTACAAATGGTGGATTGACCGTATCCGTAAAAACGCCGAGCTCTTTGACATAGTCCGATTTGACCATTTCAGAGCATTCGCATCCTATTGGGAAGTTCCTGCCAATGAAGAAACTGCCCGGAACGGCGTGTGGAGACCAGGACCCGGTAAACATTTCTTCGAAACGGTCGAACGCCTTTTAGGAAAACAACGCTTTGTTGCTGAAGATCTCGGAGACATTGACCAACCCGTATATGATCTGCGGGATACCTTTAAGCTACCTGGAATGAAAGTTCTGCAGTTTGCATTCGGCGATGATATGCCAGAATCACTTAATATTCCTCATTTGTACGAAGAAAATTTCTTTGTCTATACAGGCACCCACGATAATAACACCACGGTGGGCTGGTTCAACGATGATGCTGATGATGTAACCAAGAAAAACCTCAATGGATATCTCGGAAGAAAAGTGAACTCCCGCAATGTACACGTGGAATTGACCCGTTTAGCTTTTTCCAGTGTCGCAAAAACGGCGATCTTACCCGTACAGGATATTATAGGTCTGGATGCTGAGGCAAGGATGAACAGACCTGCAACCGTCGAAGGAAACTGGAACTGGAGATTGTTGCCAGGCGAACTAAGCAGTTCACATATCGCTACACTAAGGAACTGGACGATAAAATTTGGAAGGGCTTAGGCCCTTCCTCTTATGGTTTTTTGACCGCTTGACGCGCAATCATCACCCATTTACCACCGGCTTTCTGCCAAACAGTAAGGATATGCAAATTAACAGTTCCCGGTACTCCTTTGTCGTTTGTCTTACCCGAAAGATTATGACGAACAATAGCCGTCTTTCCAGAAACCTGAATTGTCTGATCATTCAGATCTATCGACACGAAGTCAGAACTACCGCTCGCTATAGCTTCTACAAATTCCGCTTTATTTTCAATCTTACCACCCGAATGGCCATATGACAATTTCTCCCCGGCTATCGCTTCAAGAGATTCTCTTGCGCCATCGATCATGGCCTTCTTTAAAAATTCAACAGCAGCAGCTACTTGCTTTTCACTCTTCGATTGTGCATTAACCGTGATGTTCGCAAACATCAGGACTGCAAGAAAATAAATAATTCTCTTCATTCTGATTAATAATATAGGTTGTCGCTAAACTAAGGATTAAACGTAAAAAACCAGACGATTATTTGCTTTCATGGTCAATGAACAGCTCTGAAGCGATATGGTCGCTAAAAAGCTTGCCGGCATCTGTTAACACAACGGTATGATCGTTCTTCTTCTCCAACCAGCCCTTATCAAAAAACTCCACCGCATTTTTCTCAATCTCGGCACTATACCCTGAACCGAACTCCCGGTCCACCCGTGCCATATCCATTCCCCACATCGTACGCAGTGAAGTCATGATGTATTCATTCACCCTGTCTTCAGGAGTTAAAACCTCAATCTCCGCAGGAATTCTATTAGCTAACAACGCTTCCAGGTATTTTGCGTTATTAGCAATGTTCCACTTCCGCGTTTCTCCGTTAAATGAATGAGCCGAAGGACCAATCCCAAGATAAGATACTCCCCTCCAGTAATTTGTATTGTGCCGTGAATAATGTCCAGGTTTCGCAAAGTTGGAGGTCTCATAGTGTTCATACCCCCATTCTCTAAGCTGTTCTATCATATAAGTAAACTGATCCGCACTTTGAGAGTCGTTCATCTCCGGCTGTTTGCCCTTCGCTATAAAATGTGCCAAAGCTGTCTTCGATTCCACAGTCATTGAGTACGCCGAAACATGCGAAATATTCAGTTCATGTATCTTGGACAAATTTGTTTTCCATTTCTCATCCGTAAGCAGCGGGTAGCCGTAAATCAGATCTGCGGTGATATTCTCAAAACCCGCATCCTGAACACGTTTAATCGCCGCATCCGCTTCCTGAGCGTTGTGAGCCCTGTTCATCCACCGCAGGTCCTCTTCAAAAAAAGACTGGATTCCAATGCTGAAACGGTTAATATCTGTCTGCCTCAATTCCTTTACACGCTGAGGACTCAGATCATCCGGGTTAGCTTCTATGGTAATTTCAGCATCCGAAGCAACATGATGCTGATGTATTACCTTATCTATAAATCGCTGTATTTCCGAAGGATCAATGACCGAAGGCGTTCCCCCACCAAAATAGATGGTTTCTATCGTTTCTGATCCCAGATAATCCTTTTGCAGATCCAGCTCTTTCAGCATGGATAGCAGTATCTCGTCTTTATATTTCTCAGACGTAGAAAAATGAAAGTCGCAGTAATGGCAAGCTTGTTTACAGAAAGGAATATGAAAATAAATGCCGGCCATATTTTATCTAGTGATTAATTACTTTGATATTTACATGTAATCAAATATTATTCTACCCATTTTATTCATTGAAACGGAGCCTCATAACCGAATATACATTAACAAGATTTGATGTTACAAGAACAATTTGCAGAAATAATAGGAATAAATTAAGCATTCCAGAACCAGTGCCATTAAAGCTGTTAATACTGAGTTGATCAATCATTATTGGCTAATTGGCGAATATATTAACAAATAAATAGAAAATGCTCAATGGGGACAATCAGTAACTTTATACAACGCACTGAACCTGATTTAAAGGGATATTCGAACAGAAACTTATGGCGAATGAAGTAGTTCTATGAAGCTTATAAAGCCACTCCAAAACTCTCAACGTTGTTGAGAGAAATTAGCTGGTCACATAATTCAGCTATTCGGACTAAATAGAAGTTCTATCAGTAAATATACTTGCCATCAGCAGTTCTTTGAGGGCCAACCAATCGAGATTAAGGTTTTTCAGGTACTCACATAGTCATGTTCATTTTTATAGGCAAAATGGACATAAGAATCATCACTTAACCAATTTGTTTAGAATTAATTTAAATAATACATTTGCAAGCTCAAGTACTTACTATATACCTGGAGTCCTTGAGCATACAACCCCTGATAGCAATCAACCATGAAAGCACATACGATAAAGACCTGGTTCTATGTCCACAAATGGACAAGCCTGATCTGTACCACTTTCTTATTGCTGCTCTGCCTTACCGGCCTGCCCCTGATATTTACTGACGAAATCCACCACTGGATGGAAGAAGATACAGATGCCCCTGCTCTCTCTGCTAATACCCCGAAAGCTTCTATAGACGAAGTCATAAACAGTGCAAAAAATCAACTTCCCGGAAAAGAGATGAAGTACATCTACTGGGATGAAGATAAAGAACCCGGCAAAATGTTCTTTACTCTTGCCGACTCATCCAGTGCTCCTGAAACAGCAAACAGCTATCTGACTATGGACAGCCGCACGGCTAAAGTCCTGCAAACTCCTGTGAATGAAATGGATTTTATGGACATCATGTACCATCTTCACGTCGACCTCATGGCCGGTTTGCCGGGCATGTTATTTCTCGGGTTTATGGGCATTCTGTTCACAGCCTCCATTATTTCGGGAGTGGTACTCTATGGACCTATAATGAAACGCTACGACTTCGGCATGATCAGAACCGAAAAGTCAAACAGACTGAGATGGCTTGATCTGCACAACGTTATTGGCATCGTGTCTCTTGCCTGGGCATTTGTCGTGTGCATTACGGGAGTGATCAACACACTGGCTGATCCTGCTGTTGAGGTGTGGAGAGCCGGACAACTCGCCGAAATGGTTTCTGAATATAAAGACAAGCCGCGCGTAAAAGAAACAGAGCTTGGCCCCTTGCAAGTAGCGATCGACAAGACCCGTGAAGCTGCGCCTGATATGGAGGTAAACTTCATCGCTTTTCCCGGAACGCTCTATTCGAGCAATTATCACTATGCCGTTTATGTAAAAGGGAACACACCGCTTACCTCCCGGATCATTAAGCCGGCGCTTATTGATGCACAAACCAACGAACTTACCGATATCCGCGATCTTCCCTGGTATCTGAAAACGGTCTATATTTCCCAGCCCTTCCACTTCGGTGATTATGGCGGCATGCCAATGAAAGTTTTGTGGGCATTGTTTGACCTCGCGACCATCATCGTCCTCATTTCCGGCCTCTATCTCTGGATTGCAAGACGCAAATCAAAAGAACAGCAGCTGAGCCGGATCTTGACAAATGCTGAAGCTGCTAACCTGGTAAACAACAAATAACCATGTCGAACGAGACTAAGAATCTAAGACTTAAGCTGTGGGGAATGCCCATTCTGATGGCGGTAATTACTCTAACGGGACTGATATCCGCTATTCTGGGAACCGGAATATGGCATTATATTTCCTGGATAAGCCTTAGTTATCCGCTTTACATCATGATTAAGCATGGCAGAAAGTTCTTTAAGTAAGTGTCGGCTTTTTCTTTGATTTCTTCTTCTTTCCGAGCCAGACAATTAAGCCTGTGATCGGCAGGCTCGCAGAAATAACGCAAACTAAAAACGCAATTATCTTTGTTGTCAATCCTCCGATTGATCCCACATGCAGATCGTAGTTGATACGCCGAAGCTGCTCTTCCCCATTCGCTTCTGAATAAGGAACCTCGGAGTTCAATAATTTTAGCGAATGCTGCTCAAACTGATCCCTCGTTTCCAGATATCGCGTTCCCGGCTTAGGATTTACGCTCACGCTCCATGTCCCGGCCTTTCCGAACGGATACCCAATCGTTATGTGTTCATAGTCAAGATCAACACCGGTTTTCTTTAATCTCGAAAATAAAATGTCGTCCTCCGCATGATCGCTCACCTGCGTCAATGTCGTATCAGACATCAAACGTGTGTATTCAAACTTCTTCCCTCCCGATGCCGTCCAGTAAACAGCATTGTTAAACCATTCCATTCCGTAGACCATCCCTGTCAGCGCAAGAATCAGTGCAACCAGCAACGAATAAAATCCGAGTACATTATGGAGATCGTAATTCAGCCTTTTAAAGGAAGACTTGACGCGTATCAGGAAACTCTGGTCCCGGCTCCGCTTGGTCCACTTTTTAGGCCACCACAGTACCATACCGGTGATAAGGGTAATAACAAAGATCAAGGTTGAATAGGCAACCACTGGCTTCCCGATTTTTCTAGGTAACCAAAGCTGATAATGTCCTATTATCATGATCCTGTAGAAATCGTCATCAAGCTTCTGACTATGTACAGGCTTTCCCGTGTAAGGATCGACGAAATTCACTAAAAGGTTCTTTCTGTCGCCATACCAGGGAACAACTGCTGTCCTGCCTTCCCCGCGATAGATCACCGCTGATACGCCTGGAACCTGATACTCTTTTTTAACCGACTCTGCAAGAACCGACGGCGGCAAAAAACTCCTTTCCTGCGATTCAGCATGCTGATAGGGCTGAAACAGATATCTCAGCTCCTCTTCAAAAGTCAGGATAGCACCTGTGATGCTGACTATCACCACAACTATACCCGTTACCAGTCCCAGCCACAGATGCAGCCATGCCGAGATCCTGTAAAACAATGACCTTTTCTTTTTCACCAACTTTGAAGAAGTTATTCTTACCATAGTCAAAAGGGATAAGCACGAAAAAAGCCCAATGCGCCGTAGCTGCATTGGACTTTTTCTATTCATTTAATTATTTCAACCTGGCAATACCGCCCAGGAACGTTCCTTCGATCACAGCACCTTTTTTAGCTGTAACCGTTGCAATATCGGTTTCGTAGATGTTAACAACACCGTTAACTCCAATTGCCGAATAAACCTTACCATTATCGACTAGAGCTGCAAAGCTTCTGCCGCTGTTTCCGCTGTGAACCGGCACGTTAGCTACACGGGTTATGGTCTTTGCGGATAAGTCTACTATAGCAAGTGTGAGGTTTGCATCACTCCACCTTTCCTCTTTAACTAAAGGAATTGTTGGCGGCACAGTAGTGATGGCAGCAAACAACTTGTTGTTACCAATATAAATAGCATGCGCTATTTTTCCACCATTAGGAGCAGTATCGGTATTAAAGAAGTAGTTAGGATCGAAAACACTGGTTCCATTTGCAATCTTCAAGATACCGGCAGGTTTAGTCGCCTGGCTATAACCGTTGTAGATGCTTGATGTAGACACAGCATACAAATCGCCGGACTCTGTTTTAAAAAGACCTGACATGGTGTTGAATGCGCCCGACGGCCCGGTACGTGTATCTTTAATAACTTTCTGCAGCTCAAAGCCTGGATAGCTATAAACAGCAACATAGTTAGTATCTGTGTTCTTTGTATCGTATGACACGGCGTTCACAGGATAAAAAGTTTGAAATAACTGCGAACCTACAACCTGCATTCCAGTATGGAACAACCAGTCTTCAGAACTTGGATGAATACTGTTCATGGCTACATCTTTCTTGTTCCCCAAGGTATTTGCAGCGATATTAACGGTATAGAACTTAGCTTGAAGCCCCGCAGTTGGCGAAGCAGGTAATGAGACGCCTACCATTGTCTTACCCTGTCCATCAACATCTATAAGTTGGTTATTCGGAAGCTCAAACGTCAGTCCTGTTTTCGAAGCCAGCTTATTTTCTGAATTAAGGGTAATAGCATTTACATCGGATATACCTAATCCTCCAAGAGCATAGAATACGCCACCGCCAAATGCATAATCACGGTAACCTTCCTGCAACATCCCATTTCCAAGAGGCGAAATCGTTCCATTCATCAGGTCGCTGGTTTGCACCACGTAATTTGTTGTTCCTGATGGAGTGGTTATGCCTATACCCAAGGCGTATACCTTATCTCCTACAACCGGATTAGGGTCTGAATCTCCGTCCTTGCTACAAGACACAGCGACGATCGTTACCGCAGCAAAGAGGCTGGTTTTTAATAATTGTATTACTTTCATATTCTTACCTGATTATTTACATGTTTATTTTGAGATGAAATACCTAAGCTTCAAAAAAACCGACCTGCCCGGCTTCTGTAACTTATAGTTATCGAACAGATCATTATCTGCTAGGTTCCTGCATTCAAGAGCAATATTATACCTACCGCTGTTAAGCACATAGTTGACCGCAACGTTATGCGCAAATTGAGCCGGTATGACATCCTGATTATTACTACCTAGCTGACTTGGGGTGAAATAGTACTTCTCCACAAAGTTAAGGGAGTAACTAAGTGTGAGCGTATTTCCCGCAGCACCCACCTTACTAAAAGTGTAGTCTACATCTGCGTTCGCAAAGAGATAAGGAATGTTCGGAATCCGGAACCCATAACCAAGATTAGGCGACGTTGTTGTACCGGTAAGGTTAGTGCTCGTCAGAAACTTTTCCTTGTCTATTATATCCTGATAAGTAACATTAAAACTTGATCTCAACTGGTTTTTCCAGTTGTAACGAAGCTCTCCCTCTATTCCATGAGTGACCACGTCACCTATATTGATATATTGCCTGTCTACAGGCTGACTTTGTCTCTGATCAATACGAATATAGTCCTTAGCATTTCTGAACAGATAGTTCAGCTCAAGCCCAAACCTATGGTCTTCGGTCGCATCGAACGAGTACAAGGCACCAACATTGATATTATCACTGCTTTCCGGTTTAAGGGCTGAATTTCTCCTGACGTATAAGCCATCCCCCAGCAGTTCCACCGCTTCAGGTAGCCGGTATGTATGTTCATATGAAGCTTTCGCCTGCAACTCTGGCAGAATGAAATAAGCGGCGGCAGCACCGTATCCGACATTACTAGTCTCCGTCGAAGTTGCGGCATAAGTAGGTACGGCTGTACCATTCTGAACTTGTTCAAACGACTCGGCATTAAGCAAATACAGCTTGGAGAACAATGTAGCACTGAATATGCTGGACTTGTGCTGCCAGGCCAGACCCATCACATGCTTATTCAACTTCTGCGGATATTTAAAAGTGACGTTATCCGGATTCTCTACGTCAGACGACTTTCTTCTGAAATCACTCAGTACATAGTTAAATGCCAGGGAATTCAGGTTTGAGAGTCTGTAAGCGAGATTAGCCGTAACCAGGCCTTCATTGTCTTTGTTCTTCAGCTGTGTCCTGTTCAGCTCCGCAGTGCTCGTTGGCACCACCTCCTGAAGCCAGTTATATTTTAATCTGGTCGTATCAATGAACCGGTTCGTAGACATATTATATGCTGTATAAAGACTTAGATCAAGACCTGCAGCAAATAAATCTGATTTCTTATATTTCAATGTCGGTATCAGAGCAGAAGAATTGGAAGTACGCCCGCCGAAAACCTGATCCATTACTACTCCGGTTTGGATGTCTTTATCATTGCCTGAAGCTATTAATCCTACCAGTAGTTTATCAGCATATTTCTTGCCGGTTACACCACCTTCAAACTGAATGGTAGCCGACTCATACCCATCGTGAAAGCGCTCTACCTCTTGTTCAGGCAATCGCTGACCTGCATTTTCACCAGACAATGCGATCGGACTTACCTTTACCTTATAGTTATTATCTGAAAAATTGTAAAAAACGTTTGTCTTCAGCGTAAGCCCGCTTTTCTGATTTGTGTAAGCATGATTTACCGACGCCTTATGCGTGTTGAAAGACCCGAAGCCATAAGACGCATCCAGATAGTTTGGATTGGTGCGAGTGATCAGGTTGACCGCTCCTCCAAGTGCATCGGCACCTAGCTCTACAGGAAGGACTCCCTTGTAAATTTCGATCCTCTCGGCCATGTTAACCGGAAAGTTATTGAGGGTTAGCGAAGATCCAAAGTTATCCATAGGGATGCCGTCCAGGAAGAACTTTACCTGCCGACCAGAAAACCCGTTGAGTGAAAACGTAAAGTTTGATCCCAGTCCGCCATCTTCGCGTACCCTGACGCCTGAGGTTTTAGTCAGAACCTGATTCAGATCTCCGGATGTATTATAAAGCCCTTTCAAGTCGATCACATTCACGTTAAAAGCCTGCTCTTTCCGAATCGTATTTGCGGTTTTGCCTTTAACCTCAACCTCCTTCAGATCGCTCAGACTGGTCAATTTCACCGTGTTTATTACCAAATTCTGGTCCTGAACGATTTTCACCTGAAGTACCTGCTCAAGAAAACCAACCCTGGATATAATAAGAGAATAGGTACCCGCCGGCACATTGATTTTGAAACGCCCTGCATCGTCAGAGCTTCCAACATAAGAAGTACCTCTGAGAAGAATGCTGGCCTGGCTAACAGGTTGTCCGCTTTTATCATGAACAAGCCCGGATATTGAGGAAGATATGCTTTGGGCATAAATAAAATGAATGCTCAACATTAGAATAACGACTAAAAAGAGTCTTACTACATATATTTTTTTTCCTCTTGCTGACATTAGATCGATTTGAGACAGCAAAGTTATTATTATTATTTAGACCGAATCTAAAATGACTGATATTATTTATAATTTGTGCCCGTCCATAAAGTCAACCAAAGAGAGCGGGTTGAAAGAGAACAATCTATGGTTTGGAAGAAAACGATACCCGCTTCCCTACCTGGAAAGGTACCTTCTCTCCATCCTCTTTCGCTCGTTTCTTCGTCGACTTTGTTGCCGTTTTTGTTGTTTTCTCTTTCCTTCGTTTTAAGTCCCTCAGCAGCCTGTTACCTTCATAACACATGTTGTAAATAGATGCTCCCCGTGTTTGCTGCGCCTCGCTGAGGTCCATATTTACAGGGCCTGATGGGAATTCTCCCGGCTCTT
>Ga0160467_100226_pt1 | contig 71505 bp, 56 predicted proteins | sample HID1972I_E11MG_FD_108221 | JGI IMG/M metagenome (GOLD analysis project Ga0160467, IMG submission 108221) | Enriched pill bug-associated microbial communities from UW Madison campus, WI, USA - HID1972I_E11 MG | ecosystem: Host-associated > Arthropoda: Insects > Digestive system > Unclassified ... | reverse complement strand
TGAGCACATTTTTCACTAAAAAGGACGGATTATAGGTGAAGCCATCTTCTCTATGGAGCTGCTTTTCCCGCAGGTAAAACCAGTGATGAGTCCGACTTTCAGATACTAAAGTCGGACTCATCTCGCCAGTAAGTGGGGTTATTATGGGCATCATTCAAACCAATATGAGGGCGTGAACAGCAGTTTATCTATTTAAAGCTATATCTTTCTCGTACTGCTCCAGACTCCAGTCTATTTTAAAATATTTAGCATACTCGATCATAGGCCCAAGTCCTACCTCCGCACGTCGCTTGTCTACATTAGCCGGATCCTCCATTGCAAACACATAATATTGTCCTGTCTTTTTGCTCATACCAACTTGACTACCATAAATTTGCTTCTTGCCCTTGCCTAAGGCCACTCTATCCTCCAATAAAGCAAGGTCTGCGGCTGATGCTTTCCTGTTTTTTACGGCGTCGCGCATCATCGGCAGATATTTTTCCTGCGTTGCCAGATCAGCATGCTGGATGACCAGAAACAAGGTACTGTTTCCCTGTTGCCCTACGATATCAGCACCTAACCAACCTTGTTTGTCGAGTATGGTTTTAACCTTGATCAGGTTGATCGAATCCTGAAGGGAAATCTTTTTCCAGAGCGCTCTCACCTCAGGCGATTCCATACCGTACTTCTGCACGACATCATTTATGCCCGACCGATCAGCCTGGTCAGTAAAATATACTGAGTCTAAAGTATTTACGAGATTACTATCCAGATTGGGGTCTCGCGTCGGTTCCTGTGACTTTGCCAGGGCGACCAACTCCGGCCAGCGAGCATCATTGTGCAGAGAGACAAGTTGCGAATCCAATGTAAGCACCATGTGGTTCTGAAAGAAACCAGCTTTAACAGTTTTTTGGAGTTGATAAAAGGCCGAATCAGGCTGCCCGATAATAGCCCAGCATTTGGCTGCGGTGTGGCGATGATCAGTGCGACCCAGGTTGTTATTTGATGCAAACGCCCTGGAAAAGGATTCGGCAGCTTTCAAATATTCCCCCTGCTTATAGAATTCCTGCGCTTGCGACGCGAAACTGTCGTATGGCGACTGGCTTTGAGCAGATGCTGTCAGTGAAACTGACAGTAAAAAAAGGACTAAAAGAGATGACAATTTCATAATAAGTTTAGGTTTGATAGTTGAAAGTACTCAATAACTTTCAAAAATTTGCACAACCATTTGGTTGTATTTATATTTGACAACCGTTTGGTTGCATTATGATAGAAAGAAGAGATGTATTTCAGGCCATTGCAGATCCCACACGCAGGATAATCATACATAAACTAACTCAGGGACCGCTTAACATTGCTCAGATCGGTGAAGATTTCGGCATGAGCAGACAAGCGATTGCCAAGCACATCAAAGTCCTCAAAGAATGTGGCATTGTTGCCATCACTCAGAAAGGACGCGAACAGCTTTGTGAAGCGCGGATCGATCAGTTGGACGAAGTCGCAGACTGGGTGGCAAAATCCCGCAAATTATGGAATCAACGCTTTGAAAAACTAGACCAATTCCTTGAACAATCAAAAAAATAAGATATGAAAGCGGAACTATTCATCACCTACTTGTTGGACGCTAAGCAAGAAACTGTCTTTCGCGCCTGGACTGATCCTGAACAATTAAAGCATTGGTACGCTCCCGATGGATGTACTATTGAGTACAAACATATTGACGTTAGTGAGGGCGGCACCTTCCATTCCTGCATTCACGATCCGATCCATGGCGATTGCTGGATTACGGGCACCTATCTAGAAGTAACTGTTCCTGAAAAACTGGTTTTTACTATGGTGCTTTCGGATGAAACGGGAACTGATGTGAGTTCCCTCACTGCGGGAAAACCGGAAGAATGGCCTGAGCGGCTGATTACGACGGTTACTCTTGAGCCGGTGGGGCAACAAACTAAAGTTTCCATTCATCAAACAGTTTTGGAGGAAGAAGCGAAGAAAACCGGTGCATATCAAAGCTGGATCAAGATGTTTAATAAGCTTGACCGGATGTTGGCGAAGTAAAGTTTATGAAATGCTGATGTTATTGGCTGGAAGATACTTTTAATAATGAAATAATACTGTCGTTAAGCTCCTACAGGCCGTTTACATAATTATATGTAGCGGTTCTGCTTGTACTTGCGTATCCTTATCATTCTATCCTGTCGATATTAAATTGCTAACCATATGAAACTTTTAAACCCAAATTTGTTGAAAAGACCCACATCCCTCTATTACTAACATGCTTAATCTTGTTCTTTACAGCATGCGAAAAAGATAGTAAGGAATGCGTAAAAGTTAAGTATGTCAGTTCCTACTGCCCAAAAACCGGAGCTGTACTAGTTGATTTATTATCAAGTTCAGAAGCAGGTGAGCGGACCGCTATACTAAATATCCCGGAAGCGTTTCAGATAAGAGACAAGGTTTTTTATGTTACCTACCACTACGACGAATCGTTGGATAAATTGGATCCTCATGTTTTGTGTCCTGCGATATTCAGTCCTCAAAAGATATTTGTAAGTGATTCAGCAAGCGAAAACGAGTGCAAGAATTAAAACATGAAGTATTATATTTTCTCGCTTATTGATATCAATTACAACTTAATCTTTAAACTCACTTTAACCGATAAGATAAACCGAAGCGTAACATCCGAGAATAGGTATTCGCATTTATTCCTGTCATTAATGGTCTGTAGTTTTTCAGGCCGAGTGAATAGCCAACGTACAAACCTATTTTATCAAAATCAGTAGACAATTGAATTCGTGGCCTCAAATCGGTCTTTATATTCTTACGATCTCTTGATGTTTCGACTTTAGATTGCGCCTGGTCTTTTGATTTCGCTTCACCTTTCTCCCGGGAATTTAGTACATAACCTATATCCAAACCACCAACAATATCTAAAGCCTGGCCAGCAAAATTTAAACGGCTGCCCAGATAAGGGTAAAGATTAACAAAAGAAGTGTTTAAAATGGTCTTTCCTTCATATTCGAAGAATACATCAAGCTCGAGTTCAGAATAATCCAGCTTTACTTTACTGCGGAGCATCTCATACCCTAAGTCAGCACCAAAAACGAACTTACCTTTTGTAGTCTTTCTGGCATCTAATGACATCCCATAACTAAGCCCTCCTCTTGAACCATAAGGATTATTGGTATAAGACATCCCATTAATGCGGGAAATCGATTCTGACCCCTCTCCTCTATAAGAGAAAAGACCTGAATTCAGATTGGCTCGGACCTCTAATTGTTGCGCCTCCAAGAGAAAGGGAGCTAATAGTGTTAAAAAGAACAGGTGATAAAAGGTTTCATATCAAAGATTTAGGATATCTAAACATAAAAAATTTCTTTCAAATAGTAATACTTAGATAATTACGCCGCAGAAAGTACCCTGTACCAGCGGAAAATAGAGTACTATTTTTTACTTTTTTCATTGTTAGGCAAGCGTATCAACAGTTCAGTTTCTGTGGCTACTTCCCTATTTTGAATCAGGTAGTTAGCTTATTCTTGTTTGGTTTCTTAAGCGTATCAACACACAGCATAACAATCTGAAATTCACTCACTTATGATATTTTCTCTTGTTTTTTTCAGTTCACAGACTCTATCTTTACCTCGATTATAAACCGGTTTCCAATTAAAATTTTATAACCAAAAAATTATGGGAAGAAAAACTACTTTTCTTATTATCTCCCTGTGGCTTTGCTGTATGCAATTAGTCGCACAGGATCGGGAGGTTAAAGGTCTGGTCAAGGACCAGCAGGGCATTGCGCTGGCAGGCGTATCAGTTAAAGTGAAAGGTACGACCAAAGGCGTATCCACGGGCCTGGATGGCACTTACTCTATAACCGTTCCTCCAAATGCTACTCTCGTTTTCACGAGCATTGGTTTTATTACGAAGGAACAGAGTGTTGGTTCGGGCAGAGAGGTTAACGTTATCCTGAGTGATGACAGTAAGCAACTGGATGAGGTTGTAGTCATCGGTTATGGAACGGCATCTAAGAAAGATGTTACAGGGGCCGTTTCCAGCGTAAAGGCGACACAACTGGAGAATGAGAATCCGCAGAATGTAACGGACATCCTGAGGGGCAACATCCCTGGACTGAACGTTGGTCTGAGTACGAGCGCCAAAGGCGGAGGGGATTTACTTGTGCGCGGGAAAACTACCCTGAGTGCCAGCACCTCACCATTGATCGTACTTGATGGAGTGATCTACTCCGGCCAGTTGTCGGATATTAACCCTAACGACATCGAATCGGTGGATGTGCTGAAAGATGCAAGTTCGTTAGCCGTTTTCGGAGCAAAAGCAGCCACAGGCGTGGTAGCGATCACAACAAAGAAAGGCAAAAGCAGTACGCCGACGATTACATTAAACACAAACGTCGGGCTAGCTTCTTTGGCGCGCAACCAAAAAGTTTATGACGGTCCGGGGTTTCTGAAATGGAGGTCTGATGTTATGAGAAGTGGCGCAGCAACACCCGGGTATTTATATGACAATCCGGATAATCTTCCTGCAGGAATTACGATGGAACAATGGCTCAACGGGCAAAATGGAGATCCTCAAGATCTGTGGTTGAACAGACTGGGCCTGGTAGCGAATGAAAAAAAGAACTTTCTGGAAGGGAGGTCTGTAAACTGGTACGATGAAATATTCAGAACGGGCTTAAGGCAGGATCACACATTGAGCATGTCGGGTCGAAAAGATGAGATTACCTATTACATGTCACTGGGGTATCTCAAAAATGAAAATCTGATTGAAGGAGGTGAATTTAGCACCGTCCGCGCACGTGTAAATCTGGAAGGCAAAGCTGCAAAATTCCTGACTGTAGGTATGAATCTTCAGTTTGCGGATCGGGACGAGGGCTCGATTGAAGCTGCCTGGGATCAGCTAACCGCCTTATCCCCCTATGGTGATATGTATAACGAAGACGGTACTCTCCGAAGGATACCAACTGATGATAACGGGCTAAATGCCAGAAACCCTTTTTTAAATCCGACTTATAATGATCGGATGGACAAACAGAGTACTCTTTTCGGAAGCCTTTATGCTAAAGCAACATTACCTTTTGGTATCACTTATCAGCTTAACTTCAGTCCGGGGCTTGATAACTACCGTACCTTTAACCATTTATCTTCCTTAAATCCAAATGTCACAACACCGGGAGGTTCCGTTACCCGGGCAAATGAGACTAGGTATAACTGGCAGATTGATAATTTGCTGAAATGGAACAAAACCTTTAATAAGATCCATAGTGTGGACGTTACACTTTTAGCAAACGCTGAAAAGTATCAGACATGGTGGACCCAGGGAGGAAACGAGGGTTTTGTTCCGAATGATCAATTAGGCTACCACAACCTCTCCAGCGGTATAAAGCCGGTTGTAAATAGCGAAGACAAAATTTATACCGGGGATGCATTAATGGCACGTTTGAATTACGGTTTGTTGCAACGGTATAACTTCACCATGTCGGTTCGTCGGGATGGATACTCTGTCTTTGGTAATCAGAACAAAAGAGCAATGTTTCCGGCCGCTGCATTCGCCTGGACATTCACAGAAGAACCTTTTATGAAGTCAGCTCTAAGCTGGCTGGGTTATGGTAAGTTACGTCTATCATACGGAATCAATGGAAACAGGGACTTAAGAAATCCTGACAACAACACGGTGGATCCTTATGCTGCCTTAACACAGCTGAATGTTGGAAAATATCAACTCGTGAACAATAGCGGATCAGCATCAGAAGTCAATACCATCATTATCAATAATAGAATGGGTAATGATAATCTGAAGTGGGAACAAACGAAGTCTTTCAATGCGGGACTGGATTTTTCATTGCTGAACGACAGATTGAGCGGCACCCTGGAAGTGTATGATAAAAAAACGAATGATCTCCTGATCAGACAAACGCTCTCCAATGTGTCTGGGTACGTAAATGTTAACTCCAATCTAGCAAGAGTTACGAATAAGGGTTTTGAGTTCAGTTTAAATAGCAGAAATATAAGACGTGAAAAAATCAGCTGGAATACGAGCTTGAATCTCTTCCTTAACAGAAATACTATCGATGCTCTCTCAACTCCTAATGACGATATCGGAAATGGTTGGTTCATCGGGAAAGATATTGACGTGATCTGGGATTACAGGATTCTTGGAGTATGGCAGGAAAACGAAATAGAGGAGGCAAACAAATTCAATAAGGGAATCAAAGCGGGAGACTTCAAGTTGCTGGACGTTGATGGTAATTACGTTTATAATGATGAAGACAAACAATTCCTGGGTTATGAATCCCCAAGGTTTATCTGGGCAATGAGAAACGAATTTAACCTGTTTGGAAGTTTTGATTTCTCCTTCCAATTATTGTCGAACTGGGGACAAAAGAAAGAGTTTAATCAGGCCAGGAATCAGCCGGGAAGTGTTGGTTTCGGGCGTACGAGCTCTTATGTGGTGCCCTACTGGACGCCTGACAATCCCATCAACGATTATGCTCGCTTAAATTCTGGGCTTAGTGGCACATCCTTTAATGTATTTCGTGATAACTCGTTTATACGCCTGAATACGGTGGCCCTCGCCTACTCTATTCCTCAAAGCATTTCGGACAAGCTGAGGTTTAAAAGCGCAAAGATTTATATGAACATTAACAACGCGGCACTGTATGCACCAACATGGGACTATTGGGATCCGCAAAATAACGGACCTACGCCAAGGTATTACACTTTAGGGCTGAATGTTTCACTATAACCCAATCATGAAGATGAAAATTATAAATAAAAAAATAGCTACTCTCGTGACCGCTGGGCTGTTTCTGCTGACTAACGGTTGCAAAGAAGATTATTTAACATCTGATCAACTCTCCGTTTACTCCCCGGAAACCTCATTAAACAATGTGGCAGCTATGAGAGCAGCCCTGAACGCACTGGGTGCAAATGTAAGGCAGGAGTATTTTGGAGATTCAGCTCCAATGTTAACTGAGTCCCTCTTCTCTGACGTTGCGGTGGAGGGAACTACCGATAAGAGTACTCCGGCTCAGGATTTGATTACACGCATCACTCCCGACGCTGAACTAAATCATAACGATTATAATAAGGTAGGCTGGTACTGGATTGAAGAATTTAGAGGCGTAAGATATGCGAACACCATAATATCTTATATAGACAAAGTACAATTCACGTCAGAGGAAGAAAAGAATGTTATCCTCGGCTCTGCATACTTCTATCGCGCCTATCACTATTACCGTCTGGTGCACCAGTTTGGAGATGTTCCTTTACAACTTAAGGATGAGGCAACTCCCAGGGACGATTTCTATTCAACCAAAAGAGAGGTAATCTTACAGAAAATGAAAGAGGATCTGGAATTTGCTCAAACTTGGGTAAAAGATGATGTAAATAAGGGCGAAGTTACAAAAGGTGCTGTAAGTCATCTGTTAACAAAGGTAAACTTATCGTTAGGTAAGTTTGATGATGCCATAGCTTCAGCAAATAATGTTCTTAACGGGGGCAGATACGGACTTATGAAAACCCGTTTTGGAAGTACTGCGGGCGATGCCACAAAGAACGTGATCTGGGACCTGCATCGCATGGATAACAAGGCTATTTCTACCAATAAAGAAGCATTGTTTCTGGTGATAGACCGGGATAATCTTGCCAGTGGGTTTACTGCGAACGGATCGCAGGTCATGCGTAATTGTGTACCTGCCTGGCATTTCGCGAATGTTAAGACTCCTTCTGGGGCGACGGCGATTACGGATGCGATAACTGCCGAATTTCCCCTTACTTTATGGTATGGGAGAGGAATAGGAAGATATCGCGGAACACCTTACAGTACGAAGTACATCTGGACAGACAATACGGACTTAAGGCATGCTCCTGGTATGTGGATGGATATGACCGATCTGGTTTACAACAATCCGGCTCTGAAAAATTCGCAGAACGCTGCTGACAAAGCGCTTTACGGCAAACCGCTTCAAGATTACAACAGTACAAATGTGGCGGCAAGGTTTACAAACGGATCTCTGGATACAATCCGCCACTGGTTCGGATGGCCACATTATAAAGTCTTCATCAGCTCAACGAATATAGAAGCCAGAGATCCATACTGGACGCCTCCGAGAGGAACGAATACAGACTGGTATGTATTCAGAATTGCAGAGACTTATTTGCTTAGAGCCGAGGCGAATTATTGGAAAGGAGATCTAGGAGCCGCTATGGCAGATTTAAACGAAGTGAGAGCCAGAGCTCAGGCTCAGCTACTTACTAATGCCTCTGAAATTAACATAAGCACCATCCTGGATGAAAGGGCGAGGGAACTTTATTGGGAAGAGCCACGCAAAACTGAACTAACGCGTATTGCTTACATTTTCGCTATGACCGGAAAGCCTGCTTACAATGGTAAAGCATATAGTATGGCCAATTTCTCAGATGTAAATTTCTTCTACGACAGGATAATGGAAAAGAATGATTTTTACAGAAATGAGGTACCCACTGTAATGGGCGTTAGGTTCCGGATTGCACCTTACCACGTACTGTGGCCCGTACCGGCGAGCGCGCAGCGATTTAATACGCGGGGGCGGATAAATCAGAATAAAGGATATTCGGGCTATGAAGAAAATGTCGCGGCATTGGATAAAATTGTCGAATAAAGCAAAAAGCGGTTGCCGTATGTATGGCAACCGCTTTTTGATGAAACGTTCGTATTGAAGCAAGGTGTGAAGCGAAAATGATTATAATTGTTATTGAAAAGGTATGACCCTGGAACCTTCTTAACAAATGATCGTAGCAGACCAAACTAAATCCCTTACCGATAATAAACAACATTTTGAAATTCTCGACGGCCTCAGGGGGATAGCTGCTATAGCAGTTGTCATTTTCCACTTTATGGAATCCATCACTCCCGACTTGGCAGACAACTTCATCGCACATGCTTATCTTGCGGTCGATTTCTTCTTTTGCTTATCAGGGTTTGTAATTGCTTATGCCTACGATGCGAAGTTTGCAAAAATTGGAATTGTGGCTTTTTTGAAGCTTAGGTTAATACGTTTACATCCCCTTGTAATTATCGGAGCTGTATTGGGATTGATATGCTTTATATTAGATCCTTTCAGTACATTATTTGAACAGTATTCAGTTAAGACGGTGGTGATGTTTGTAACGTCCTGTTTAATGATCCCGTATCCGGCAGTTGAAGAGCGTTATTTCAACCTTTTCCATTTGAACCCACCTACCTGGTCATTGTTTTGGGAGTATGTTGCGAATATTTTCTATGCGCTGTTCCTTGTCAGGATCCGGAACAAAATATTATGGGGGTTAATTGTGATTGCTGCCGCAACCTTGTGTTTTGAGGCTGTTAAATCGAATAATCTGTTGGGGGGCTGGGGTACTCCCAGCATCGCAGCTGGAGGAATCAGGGTGTTCTACTCGTTTTTAGCAGGTATATTGATTTACAGAATGAAATGGATAATTAAGAATCAGCTGGGGTTTATATCGCTAAGCTTATTGCTTTCTGCTGCATTCCTTATGCCCTTCGTCGAACAGTTCAACTGGTTGAATGATTCAATAACTGTACTCTTCTATTTTCCGCTTCTGGTAGCGCTGGGCGCTGGTGCATTCCTTAAACCTGAGTATCTTAAAATATGCAGATTTTCAGGTGCTATTTCTTATCCCCTTTACATGGTTCACTATCCTTTTCTCTGGATTTTTCACAGCTACGTGCTGCAGAACCAACCTTCGATCAATGAGATGATCGTTATAACTATTGTAGGGGTACCACTATTAGTTGCTTTTGCGTATTGCATCATGGCGTTTGTGGATATCCCGGTGAGGAAGCACCTGAGTTCCAATAATATAACCCTTCGTTAAACTATGTTAAATTTATAATTGGGATCATCGGAGCCGCTATATTTATAGCAACACTAATATACGATGACATGATGGTAAAAGCTCTTCCTCTAAGCTTGATCTTCTCTGCTTGCCTTTCAGTAACGCTGGCTCAAAACCAGCATGTCGTCTCCGGGATTGTCGTTTTACATCCGCAGCCGCATCTGCATGGGTCATACTTACCGGTCAAAAACGTTGTGGTAAAAAATAAAAACACTGGAATGTATACTTCTCCTAACAGTATTGGGTACTTTGAGATTTCCGGCAAGATCGGTGACTATTTAGAGGCATCAATCAAAGGTTTTCCTACACAGACCTTGTTGATTACTAAATATGACAACATCGTTTTTGATATGGATAGCACGATACGGCTGCAGGAAGTAGTCGTCACGGGCCTTCGAGAAAATGAGAAAAAATATGAGAGTTTGAAGAGTGCGTATGCTCATAAGAACACCCTTCTTTTTGGCGGGAGGCCGCCTGCGGAGTTATTGTCGCCTATCGGAGGTAGTCCGGCCTCTTTCTTTTATGAACTTTTAAGCAAGGAAGGCAAGAAAGCAAGGAAACTCAATGCTTATATTCAGACTGATGTGGGGCATCGGGAAATTGAAAACTTCTTCAATGAAGAAGTAGTGAAGAATGTTATTCCTGATATTATTGAAAAGGAGATTGAAAGATATATGGAATTGTACACGCCGGATCTTAAGCCTCTTAGAAAGTGGTCTGAGTATGAACTTATTCAATATATAAAAACAACATATAAGTTGTTTAAAGCAGATCGCAGATAAGCGGTGGCAGAATACACTATAACCTGCCTCCCTAGACGGAACGATGCTTCGACCTTATAGCATTTGACAAGACAACTGCTGCAGGGAGTCGCTGACATTTCAATTTCATTTTCCTACCTTTGCCAGAATGCAAATCCGCTCAGCTGAATTCAAATGCAGTAATACCAGGACCGAGAAGTTACCTCCTCCTACACTGCCCGAATATGCTTTCATTGGTCGTTCTAATGTTGGCAAGTCGTCCCTTATAAATATGCTTACCGGCAAAAAGGGACTGGCCAAAACATCACAGACGCCTGGAAAGACGCAGCTGATAAACCACTTTCTGATCAACGAAAACTGGTATGTGGTCGATCTTCCGGGATATGGCTATGCAAAAGTTTCGAGAAGCAGTCGCGAGGAATGGGAACGTTTTATTCGTTATTACATTCGCAACCGGGAAAGTCTTCAATGTGTTTTTGTTTTAATAGACAGCCGTCTGGAGCCCCAGAAACCAGATTTGAAGTTCTGCTCCTGGCTAGGCGAAGAAGGAATTCCTTTTCTGCTGGTATTTACTAAAGCCGACAAGCAGTCGAAAGTGAAGACCATGCAAAATGTAGCTAAATTCAACAAGGCGATGCTGGAATATTTTGAAGAGGTTCCTGCGATTTATATCACATCCTCTGAAACTCAGGAAGGACGTGAAGAAATTTTAGCAACCATCGACGATATCAACAAAAGTTTCAAAAGCACCTATAAAGAAGATACTGTTTAACATTGACCTGTGTTTGTTAAATGAAGAAATATTTATCACTTGTATTGTTTGCGCATTCCATTTTTGCAATGCCGTTTGCGTTTATAGGTTTTTTCCTTGCCCTATCTACTACAGAATACACCTTCAGCGCCATGAACATGGTGTATATGGTGCTGTGCATGGTCTTCGCGCGGAATGCAGCGATGGCTTTTAACAGGTATCTGGACAGGCATTTCGATATTAAAAATCCCCGTACGGCGGTACGCGATATTCCGGCAGGAAGAATTTCGGCAAAGAGTGCGTTCTGGTTTACGCTGTCCAACTGTGTGCTTTTTATTTTCACCACCTGGTTTATTAATCCGGTTTGTTTCTACCTTTCCCCTGTAGCCCTGGCTGTTGTTCTGGGGTACAGTTACACGAAGCGCTTCACTCCGCTTTGCCATCTGGTGCTGGGTGTTGGTCTGGGATTGGCACCACTTGGCTCCTATCTGCTTGTTACAGGGGAGTTTCACTACCTGCCTGTACTGTTTTCACTGGCTGTGGTATGCTGGGTAAGTGGTTTTGATATTATTTATTCACTGCAGGATGATGAATTCGACAAACAGGAGAACCTCTACTCTATTCCTGCCTGGCTCGGCCGTAAAAAGGCGCTTAATGTTTCTTCGGTACTGCATGCCTTCAGCGTGATCTTTGTGATATTACCGTTCTTCTTTACACCGCTGGGCTGGTTTTACATCCTGGGCGTAGTGATCTTTGTATCCCTGCTGATCTATCAGCATAGCCTGGTTAAGCCTGACGATCTGAGTAAGGTGACTTTGGCGTTCGGAACGACCAACGGTATTGCTTCTGTATTTTTCGCTATCTGTTTTTTGCTTGATGTGTATTTCAGGAATTCCTAAGTGCTACAAACATCTTCTTGTATTTTCCGTTAACTTCGTGTTTTTAAGCAAACCGAAATAACATGATAATCGAGAAAAAACGAAGGGCTTATGTTCCCGAAGATCTTGAAATAAACTGGCAGAAGCTGGAACCCCTTTTTAATGAATTAAAAGAAAGACCTATTAGTTCGGTGACTGAACTGGAAGCCTGGTTAAAAGACCGGAGTGAGCTGGAAGCGGTTGTGGAAGAGAATTTTGCATGGCGCTACATCCGGATGACCTGCGATACACTGGACGAGAAACTTCTTCAGGATTTTCAATATTTCGCTACAGAGATTGAACCTCGCATTGCTCCGATATCTAATGATCTGAACAAGAAACTTGTAGAAAGTCCGTACGCAGATGAACTTGATCAGGATAAATACATGATCTTTCTGCGAGGGGTAAGGAACGCGCTGGAACTTTTCAGAGAAGAAAACATCCCATTATTCACCCAGATACAGGTAACGGCGCAGAAATATCAATCTATCACAGGTGCCATGAGCGTTACGCTGGAAGGTAAGGAGTATACGCTTGAACAGGCGTCTGTTTTCCTGAAGGACCCAGATCGGGCGGTGCGCCAGGCGACCTGGGAAGCCATAACGGAAAGAAGATTGCAGGACAGGGAGCAACTGGACGAGCTTTTCAATGAACTGCTGAAACTTCGTCACCAAGTGGCGCTGAACGCGGGATTTGAGAACTTTAGGGATTATATGTTTCGTTCACTCGGACGTTTTGACTATACTCCGCACGAATGCTATAAGTTTCATGAAGCTATCGAAAAGGAAATTGTACCGATATTAAAAGAGCAGTCGCAGGACAGACTAACTGCACTTAATCTTGATACGCTGCGCCCCTGGGATATGGACGTTGATATTTCGGGCAAGCCGGCACTTAAGCCCTTCGAGAGTGGCGCGGATCTGATTGATAAGTCCATCGAATGCTTTAACTCCATAGATACTTATATTGGAGAACGTCTGAGTATCATGAAGGCGAATAATTTATTTGATGTAGAGAGCCGTAAAGGTAAAGCACCTGGTGGTTATAACTACCCTCTCGCGGAAACGGGTGCTCCGTTCATTTTCATGAATTCGGCGAATACGTTCCGTGACCTGACCACGATGATCCACGAGGGCGGTCATGCGGTCCATACTTTTATATCTTCGGACTTAGAACTGAATGATTTTAAGCATCTTCCGTCTGAGGTGGCCGAACTGGCTTCAATGAGTATGGAGCTGATTTCAATGGACAAATGGGAGATTTTCTTTAGCAATGCAGAAGACCTGAAGAGAGCCAAACGCGATCAGCTGAAAGATGTATTGAAAACACTTCCATGGGTAGCTGTAGTTGATCAGTTTCAGCATTGGATCTATACGAATCCGGATCACACCAGTGAGCAGCGACGCGAGGCATGGAAACAGATATTCACTCCGTTCGGGTTAAACTTTGCTGATTGGGATGGATACGAACAAGCGCTGGAAAACCTCTGGCAGAAGCAGCTTCATATCTTCGAAGTACCCTTTTATTATATTGAATACGGCTTTGCGCAGCTGGGGGCTATTGCGGTCTGGAAAAACTATAAGGAAGATTCGGAGAAGGGTTTGAACTTATATAAAGAGGCGCTTAAGCTGGGTTACACGCGGACAATTAAAGAGATTTATCAAACTGCGGGGATCGAGTTTAATTTCAGTGCTGAATACGTCCATGAACTGGCTACGTTCCTCAAAGCGGAGCTTGAGCTTTTACAGGAATAAGGAATAATAAAAGGTCTGACGGTTGTATCAGTCGCCAGACCTTTTATTATTCTTCTTTTATGCAGGGAATCGCCAGAAGCGGAATCTTGGTATGATAGCTCATCCGGCGTGTGTGGCTGGGATTAAAAATGCGTTTAAGCAGGTTCCGCTGATAAGTGATCATGACCAGAATATCGACACCATTATTCGCTATATGGTCGCTCAAAGTTTCTTCAAAACTTTTTCCTGTAAGGTGAGTGGCAACCAATGCACTCTGTCTATATTCTTCTTTTAGAAACTTTTCATAAGCGTTTATGCCATAGGAGGTTTGAAGCAGAGTCGCTGCATCATCGTGATCCTCGTCTGAAAACACTGCGGTTTCGACCTTTGCTTGAAGCTGGTTGGCCAGCTGAAATACGGTATCGAGGACATTCGGTTCTTTCTCGAAGTTATTTGTTGCCAGCAAGATCTTTACGGGCTTTTTCCACTCATATTCCTCGGGGATAGCGAGAACCGGCACCTTGCTGTGTCCGATTACACTTGCCGTCTGGCTGCCAATCAAAAGCTCTTTTATGCCACTTGCTCCTGAAGTTCCCATAATGATGAGGTTCGATCCGAGCTTTGCTGCTTCGGCGATAATTGTTTCCTGAACCTCTCCGGTTACGAGATGAGTCATTGCTACCACATGATCGGCCAGACCGAGTCTTACCTGAAGTTTCTCAAGCTTCTTGCGGGCATCAGCAATAAGAGATTGATTGAATTCTTTGTTCAATCCTACGTAATCTGAATACAGGCTACCCGTACCTTCCTGTACATTCAACAGATCCAGCTGAGTAGGAATGTACTGAGATAGTTGGGCGGCGAAGTTGACAGCTTTGATCGAACATTCAGAGAAGTCAACGGGTATCAAAATCTTGATCATAACTTATAATTTAGGTTAGCAACTCGGATTAACTTTGAGCAATCCTTGTGAATTCTTTCGTAATTGAGTGATCAGCTCCTCTTTTCGTAAACATAGTATAAATTAAGGTAATTAAAAATGATAAGGGTCATAATGAAGCAATTATCACCTATAAAACCTTAAATAGACAACCGTTAAACAAGGGTTAAGAATTGATTGTCTAAAACCTTTTTCAGAAAACGATGGTTAATATTTTTTATTCATCCATATTTATGAAAAAGCTAGTTATCTTTTATCTCCTGATATTTACCGCGATACCCTTATTTGCACAAAAGTGGAAACCCATTAAACTGGACGACTCTGTTCAGGTGTCGTTACCTGATGGGTTTACGAAAAAGGATACACTGGGTCAGACACTTTTTAATGCGGACACTCCTTTCGGGCAAATTCTGATAACAAAGCAACCGGATGACCCGACGACGACTCCTGACATTGAAAAAGTAGATCAACTGAAAAAGTATTACGATAATTTCGTGAATCAAATCCAGACTTCATCGAAGGGTAACGTTTCTGACGCAAGGGACACGCTGATAGGCAAGTTGAGAGTTAAGGACTTCAAATTAGTAACTGATACCGGCAGTGGCAAGCAGTATAGAAATATCAGGGTCCTGCATGTGAACTCTGCAACATACACTTTCCAGTTTTTGTATAAAGATATCCATGAGTCATATGCCCGTGAAGAGAGTGAGACTTTCTATAACTCGATCAAGATACCACCGGAAGCAACGGTTAATGCACAATTTACAGATCCCCAGAATACTACCGGAAAAAAACCTGCCGGCTCAACAAATTACGTCCTGATAGGTGCAATAGCCGGAGTTATTTTACTGATCGTGATTATTATTTTGCTTCGAAAGCGGAAGAAGCATGAATAGGCGTCTTTAGCGTTAAATATTTTTTATTTTTGGCGCCGATACGAAAAAAGCACGCTACATGTCTAAAAGTTTTTTCAGAAAGAAATCGGTTGCACACATCCTCTCAGATATTGAACAGGGAAAGGGGGACGAGGGTTATTCAGGAGGAGCAGGTTCTGGCTTAAGCAGAGTCCTGGGTGTGCGCGATCTCACGTTTATGGGCATTGCGGCGGTAATTGGTGCGGGGATATTTTCGACGATTGGAGAAGCGGCATTTCACGGAGGTCCGGGCGTATCGTTTTTATTCATCATCACGGCAGTAACCTGCGGATTCTCTGCACTCTGCTATGCCGAATTTGCTTCAAGGATACCGGTTTCGGGCAGCGCTTATACCTATGCATACGCATCGTTCGGAGAACTGGTTGCCTGGATAATTGGCTGGGATCTTCTGATGGAATATGCGATCGGTAATATTGCTGTCGCTATTTCATGGAGTAAATATTTTACGAACTTGCTGGAGGGTTTCAACATCCACGTTCCTGCTTATCTGACGATGGACTACCTTTCGGCCTGGAAAGCGAGCGAAGCACTCGACAAATTAGAGGCGTCCGGAAACACGGCCGGCATTACGGATGTGATGCAGCACCAGGCGCTGGCCTGGAATACTGCCCCGCAGTTTGGGGGCTTACGCCTGATCGCTGACTTCCCTGCTCTGCTGATTGTGTTCCTTATTACTTGGTTGGTATACATCGGTATTAAAGAAACGAAGAAGGCAACTAATGCGATGGTAATGCTTAAGATCGGGGTTGTTATAGCCGTTATCGTGCTGGGCTGCTTTTATATTACTCCGGAAAACTGGAGTCCCTTTCTACCCAACGGTTTTTCGGGTGTAATGAAAGGTGTTTCAGGGGTATTTTTCGCTTACATCGGTTTTGACGCGATCTCGACAACGGCGGAGGAATGTAAGAATCCACAGCGCGATCTGCCTCGGGGAATGTTCTATTCGTTGATTATTTGTACTGTTTTATACATTCTTATTGCGCTGGTTCTTACCGGCATGGTTTCGTATAAAGATCTTCAGGTGGGCGATCCGCTGGCGTTCGTTTTCGCTAAGGTAGGATTGACTCAGATCAGTTATATTATCTCGGTAAGCGCAGTTATCGCTACGGCGAGCGTATTGCTGATCTTCCAGATGGGACAACCAAGGATCTGGATGAGTATGAGTCGGGACGGCCTGCTTCCTAAGCGTTTTTCAAAGATTCACCCCAAATATAATACCCCAGGATTCGCCACTATAGTAACGGGGATCGTTGTTGCGGTTCCTGCATTGTTTATGAACCTGACCGAAGTAACTGACCTGACGAGTATAGGCACATTATTCGCCTTTGTACTGGTGTGTGCCGGGGTACTGATCATGGAGGAGGATATTGAAAAAAGACCCGGCAGATTCAAGATTCCTTATATTAACTCCCGATATATTGTTCCGGGATTATTAATTGCTGTGCTGGTTGTATTCCACGAGGCGATCTTTGAATTGTTTCGTTATAGGGGCGACTGGCATACTTACAAAGACAATATCCCTTATTTTCTTTTCTTTATTCTGGCTATAATCATTTCAATATTTTCTTTTCTGAAACGGCTTTCTCTGATTCCTGTACTCGGACTCTTAAGCTGTTTCTACCTGATGACCGAGCTTGGTTGGGTGAACTGGTTGCGGTTTCTGATATGGCTGGGAATTGGCCTGATCATCTATTTCTCATACAGCTACAGGAATAGTAAGCTGAACAGAGAAACAGAAACCCGTTAGTCAACGCGCGTCAGATGCACCGTATCTGTTTTGGTAACGATAAGCGGAACCTGTTCTACAGTTACAAAGCTTAAGTCGAGGCCGAAGCCTTTCTCCTCTGATAAACCTAAACGCTTCAACACAAAGTAGTAGGCCATGGTCAAACGCTCAAGCAGATTCAGACGATTTGAACGGGAAAGGACCTTTTCCAGCACTACAAAGCGGAAGTCGCCCACGATATGGTGTTTATTGAGGGATGGATACTTACTTGTGATATCGATCTCTCCGTTTCTTACCAAGTCTTCTACTACCAGCCGGAACAAAACGTTAATTCGCTGTTCAACTCTGAAGCCGAGACGGAAGTCGATGCGGATCAGCTTTTCGGGAATGAGGAAATCGACCTTGTATTCAAGTGTATAAGGTTCATCGGTTACGTCGACATGCACCAGCCAATAAACATCCGCCCGTTTGGGCTGTTTTTGAAGGATGGAATACATGATCTTCGCCTCTATCTCCGATTTAAAGTTCGCACTGGTAAGATAGACGAGTTGAGACGAATATTTGGGGACGCTTGAATCTTCGCTCAGGTCACTGATGATCTGATAGTAGTCTTCGATTTCTACAAACTTGACATAACGGTTCTTGATACGGCGGGCAGCCGACCATGACCACATTACAGAAAATATAATAAGTGAAAGTAAGATGGTGAACCATCCTCCGTGGAAGAACTTGGCCATGTTACCAACGAGGAAGACAAGTTCCAAAAGGCCATAAATCAGAGCAAACAGCACAATAAAGTAGCCGGGGAACCGCTTTCTCATGAGGTAAACGGACATGAGTATGGTGGTCATGATAAAGGTAATGGTGATAGCTAATCCGTAAGCGCCTTCCATGGCTGCGGATTTTTTGAAAAGTATTATAACTACTATACACCCTGCCCATAAAATCCAGTTCATAGATGGTACGTATAGTTGTCCCTTTTGTATGGAAGGGTAGTTTATTTTAACTTTTGGCCATAAGTTGAGGCGGACGGCCTCAGAGATTAACGTGAACGAGCCTGTGATCATTGCCTGGCTGGCAATGACTGCTGCAAGGGTGGCTATCCCGATACCGTATGGGATGAACCATCCTGGCATGATCAGATAGAAGGGGTTATTGCCTTCTCCCAGCGTTGTTCCCTGATGCTGCCACAACCATGCACCTTGTCCGAAGTAGTTTAAAAGCAGACAGGTTTTAACGAAGATCCAGCTGATGCGGATGTTTGACCGGCCGCAGTGGCCCAGATCAGAGTACAGCGCTTCGGCACCTGTCGTACATAGAAACACGGCTCCGATGATAAGGAGTGCACTTGGGTTGTCGTACAGAATATGCCATGCATAGTAAGGATTTATTGCCTTCAGTATAAAGGGTGAATCGAGCACGTAAGCCCCGCCCAGAATAGCCATACATGCGAACCATACGAACATAATGGGTCCGAAAGCCCTGCCCAGATGTGAGGTCCCGAACTGCTGGATAATGAACAGAAAAGTAATAATCACCATTACAATGGGAACAGTAGGCAAATCTTTTGAATAGATCTGCAGTCCTTCTATTGCTGAGGAGATGGTAATTGGTGGTGTGATCATCCCGTCGGCAAGAAGTGAAGCTCCTCCTATCATTGCTGGGAATACCAGCCAGCGGGCCTTGCGTTTCACCAGTGAATAGAGAGAAAAGATCCCTCCTTCGCCCTTGTTATCAGCGCGTAAGGTAATGATGACATATTTGATGGTGGTTTGGAGTGTGAGTGTCCAGAATATGCAGGACAGCCCTCCGAGAATTAAGTCGGTACTGATGATACGATCTCCGATAATCGCTTTGAATACATACAGAGGAGAGGTACCGATGTCACCGTAAATGATTCCTAAACTGATGAGTAATCCGGCGGCGGACAGTTTGTGTAGATCCTTATGATTTGCCACTTAAATGATTTAAAGACGGATGCAAAAGTACAAATGATATTGGTTTAAACAATGTGGATTTATATTGGTTTATTTTATAATTCCAAACTGAAAATCAGGCTTTTGTTAAATAGTGTTAAAAAGTATTTTGTACTCCTTGCATTATATTTTAATTATTAGTTTTGTTTAAGGATATATCGTATGAAAAAAATCTACCAATTCTCTATACTATTTTATTTTATGTTACTGGGGGTCAACGCCTTCGGCTCGCATAAATTCTATATAAGCAAAGCAGATCAGCCTGATTCGGTTAAACGGGCTCAACAGAAAAGCTCTTCCAAGATCACGGACACGCGTCCGAACAGGCCATCCAAGGGTGATGTGAAGGTTAACATTACTCCGTTTAAACCTCTGGGGCGGGCAGCAACTACGTCATCTTCCAAATCATCTGCCGACTTTAAAGTTTTGAACAACGTTAAGGTATATCCTAATCCGGCTGAGGATCAGATCACCATTTCTTATTCCCTGACCAAGGAAACCAACGTGACCATTAAGATTATGGACGTTTTAGGAAATGAGATCGCTACTTTATTGTCGCAGAGACTTCCATCGGGCGATCAGAACAATAACTTCAATATAGCGTCGAGGTTGAACAGTGGTTACTATTTCATCCGTCTGATTGCAGGCAACGAAACAATTATCAAGAGAATTTCTATTCTCTGATTATGATAACGCAGGGCGGCTCTCTTCTATAATTTTCTTAATTTCGGCTCATTGATAATGATGAGCTATCCTTTTTGCTGGGTAGTTTTCAAAATAATATAATTAAATGAAAATTATTGCTGTAGGTAGAAATTATGCGGAACACGCAAAAGAACTTAACAATCCGGTTCCCGGCGTTCCTGTAATCTTCATGAAGCCGGAAACGGCAGTGTTAAAAGATAACAAGCCTTTTTATCATCCTGAATTTTCAAGTGACATCCATTACGAACTGGAGATCGTATTGAAGATCTGTAAGGAAGGTAAATACATCAGCGAGAAGTTTGCCGCGAACTACTATGACGAAATCGGACTTGGTGTGGACTTCACGGCTCGCGATATCCAATCGGCTCATAAAGAGAAAGGACTTCCCTGGGAACTTGCAAAGTCTTTCGATAATTCGGCGCCAATCAGCCGGTTCTTTCCTAAAAACTCTTATGCTGATCTTTACGATCTGAATTTTCATTTAAACCTTAACGAAAAAACTGTGCAGTCTGGCAACACAAAAGACCTCTTGTTTTCGTTTGAAAGGCTGATAGCGTTTATATCGCAGTATATATCGCTGAAGAAGGGCGACCTCATCTTTACCGGAACTCCCAAAGGGGTGGGTAAGATAAATGTAGGTGACCGCCTGACTGGATATTTAGAAAACGAAAAGCTTCTTGATTTTGAGATTAGGTAACACACACAAAGGAAAAATATTAATTGTTTTTTTTTCTATAGCATTATTGGTTCAGGGCTTAGCACAAAGCCCTATGGCTCTGTATCCGAAAACGGATTTCAGAATGCCGCTCGACCTTTCTCCTTCCCTTTCCGGCTCATTTGGAGAGATAAGACCGGGCCATTTTCATTCAGGTTCTGACTTTCGTACAAATCAGCGTGAAGGATATCCGGTCTATGCCGTTTCTGATGGCTATGTTTCGAGGCTGCGCGTGCAGATTGGAGGATTCGGCAACGTTGTCTATCTTAGTCATCCAAACGGATATACAACAGTGTATGCGCATCTCCAGCGTTTTAACGCCCAGATTGAACGGACACTTCTGGCACATCAGCACCGGACGAAGTCTTATGGGGTTGATATTCCCATGCATCCGATTGAGATACCTGTAAAGAAGGGCGACATCATTGCCTGGTCTGGTAACACTGGCGGATCGGCGGGCCCGCATCTACACTTTGAGGTGCGGGACAGTAAGACTGAGGAAACTGTTAATCCGGAACTCTTCGGCATACATGTTCCTGATAATATCAGGCCGACCATTGCCGGTCTATACATGTACCGGCTGAATGGAAAACCGTTTGATGAAAATACTGTGAGACAATATTTCGCGCTTGTGAAAAACGGCAGCCGGTATACTTTGAATAAGATGCCGGTGATCAATTTTAGCGGTGATGTAGGCTTTGGTATTAATACTTATGATGTCCAGGCAGCGGGAAATAAGAATGGGATCTATTCTATCGAGCTTCAGATGGATGGACAAACGATATATCTTTCGGAAATGGAGAGGTTCTCATTTGAGAACAGCAGGGCTGTCAACTCGCATATGGATTACCCTTTCCGAATGAAATCAGGCACTGTGGTTACAAAGAGTTTTGTGGAGCCTGGTAATCCGCTTAAAATCTATAAGACTTTGGCGAACAATGGTCTGGTTAGTCTTACTGATGACCGGATACACGATATGAAGTATATTGTAAAAGATGTTTCGGGGAATGCCAGTACACTTGACTTCCGTATTCAGTATAATCCGAAGTCCATTATTAAGGGAGATGAACCAAAGGCTGTACAGCTTTTACGCTACAATCAGGAGAACACGTATTCTACTTCTAATGTGAGTATTAAGATTCCGAAAGGAGTGTTGTACAATGACCTCAACTTCAGGTATTCGGAAGGTGACAAGTCTGGTTATTCAGCTGTTCACAGGGTACACACACCGTTAATTCCATTGCACAGCAATTACGAACTTTCTATCAGGGCCGATTCTACTATGTCTGCTCATCTTCAGAAGTATGCAGTTATAGTAGATTCGCGGGGCGCTTATCAAGGCGGAACGTATGAGAATGGATTTGTTAAAGCCAGTCCGCGGGTGTTCGGTAATTTCCGCATCACGGTGGACACTGTGGCTCCTATGATCACTTCTCTTAATCTGAAGGACGGAATGTCTGTTACAGATCTGTCTAAATTAAGTTTTAAGATTTCGGATAACTTGTCAGGAATCCGTAGTTTTAATGCGACGATTGACGGGCAGTGGGTATTGATGGAATACGACCCGAAAAGGGCTCTTACATGGCATACCCTAGATAAGGCCTTAACTAAGGGAAAACATCATTTCCAGTATGTGGTTATTGATATGAAAGGCAACTCAAAGACTTTTAACGCAACGTTTTATAAATAAGACTATGGCAGAATTGAAAGAGGGCGACGCCGCCCCACAATTTACAGCAAACGATCAGCATGGCAATTCAGTGTCATTAAGCGATTTCGCGGGGAAAACGGTGATCTTATATTTTTATCCAAAAGATGATACACCTGGCTGCACAGCAGAGGCTTGCAACTTCAGGGACAATTACCACCGCCTGCAGCAGGAGGGATATGTGGTTTTAGGTATCAGCACCGATGATGAAAAGTCGCATAAAAAGTTCTCGACGAAGTATGAATTGCCATTCACTCTGCTGGCAGATGAAGACAAGCAAATTGTAGAAGCTTACGGAGTATGGGTTGAGAAGAATATGTACGGAAAAAAGTCTATGGGCACGGCAAGGAAGACTTTTGTTATAGCTCCGGATCAGACTATCAGCAAGATTATCAGCAAAGTAGACACTGCGAACTCATCTCAGCAGGTGCTTGATTTACTAAAAGAGGGTTAACATTTAATCCTCTTTTTTGACGATCTGATACACGATATCTGATCTGTAATTCATATTTTAGGCGCTTTCAAAATAGATATGAAAGCAGATATTGAAAAACTAACCGGCATAGCTACTCAGGTCCGTCGGGATATTGTTAGAATGGTACATCAGTGCCAGTCAGGCCACCCTGGCGGTTCATTGGGTTGCACGGATTACTTCGTTGCTCTTTATTTCCATGTATTGAAGCATAATCCTGACTTCAATATGGATGGTAAGGGAGAAGACCTTTTCTTCTTATCAAACGGACATATTTCACCAGTATGGTATAGTGTCCTTGCCCGTTCGGGATACTTCGATCCAAAGGAACTGGCTACATTCCGTAAAATAAACTCACGGGTTCAGGGTCACCCTGCAACACACGAACACCTTCCAGGCATTCGCGTAGCTTCAGGTTCTCTGGGACAGGGTCTTTCTGTCGCTATAGGCGCGGCTCTAGCTAAGAAGCTTAACAATGATGACAGACTGGTTTATACATTGCATGGCGATGGAGAGCTTCAGGAAGGTCAGATCTGGGAAGCTGCATTATTTGCTCCTCATAATAAGGTTGACAATCTAATTTCTGCTATCGATGTTAACGGACAGCAGATTGACGGTCCAACAGAGAAGGTTTTATCTCTTGGTAACTTACGCGCTAAGTGGGAAGCATTCGGCTGGGATGTTTTAGAAACGAACGGTAATGACCTTGCTGAGTTAATTTCTACTCTGGAGCTGGCTAAGAGCAGAGCTTTTAAAGGCAAACCAATTATGATCCTGATGCATACTAATATGGGTCATGGTGTTGATTTCATGATGGGATCTCATAAATGGCATGGTGTTGCCCCTAATGATGAGCAGCTTGCTCAGGCACTTGCACAACTTGGAGATTCTACCAACGACTACTAGTCATATATTAGAGAAACTGAAATGAAGAAATATACTTTTACAGATAAAAAAGATACACGTTCTGGTTTTGGTGCCGGACTTTTAGCAGCTGGTAAAAAAAACCCTAACGTTGTTGCCTTATGTGCTGACCTTGTGGGCTCTTTGAAAATGGAGGCTTTTATTAAAGAATTCCCTGAAAGATTTGTTCAGGTGGGTATTTCAGAAGCTAACATGATGGGTATGGCTGCAGGACTTACCATTGGCGGAAAGATTCCTTTCACCGGTACGTTTGCAAACTTTTCGACAGGTCGTGTTTACGATCAGATCCGCCAGTCTATTGCTTATTCGGATAAGAACGTTAAAATATGTGCGTCTCACGCGGGTTTAACCCTGGGTGAAGACGGAGCTACCCACCAGATCCTGGAGGATATCGGTATGATGAAGATGCTTCCAGGCATGACTGTTATCAACCCATGTGACTATAACCAGACCAAGGCGGCTACCGAAGCGATTGCTGAGTACGAAGGCCCTGTTTACCTGAGGTTTGGCCGTCCGGTTATTCCTGTATTTACAGATCCTGATCAAAAGTTTGAGATTGGTAAGGCATGGATGGTTAATGAAGGTAAAGATGTCAGCATTTTTGCTACAGGCCATTTGGTGTGGGAAGCAATCCTGGCAGGTGAGAAATTGGCTGAACTTGGAATTGACGCTGAGATTATCAACATTCATACTATTAAGCCGCTTGACGCAGAAGCTGTACTTAAGTCTGTTGAGAAAACCGGCTGTGTGGTAACTGCTGAAGAGCATAACCGCTTAGGCGGTTTGGGTGACAGCATTGCTCAGCTTCTTGCACAGAACAATCCTACTCCGCAGGAGTATGTTGCTGTTAACGATTCTTTCGGTGAGAGTGGCAAGCCTGCTGAACTGATGGCGAAATACGGATTGGACGCAGATGCTATTGTGGCGGCTGTTCAAAAAGTTATCGCGAGAAAGAAATAGTTAGCTGCGGCTAGCGACTATATTAAACCAGAAAAGCTGCCGGGGTAACCTGGCAGCTTTTCTGGTTTTTAATTTCTATGCAGGACACACCACACCGGAACGGTGTATGCGGATTACTCCGGCTGGTCTATCCAGATGCCGTCTTCTTTAATGATCTCGATTAGTTCGTCTAATGCGTTTTCTTTGTTTACGCTTTTCTTAACTACTTCTTTGCCTCTGTATAATGTAATCTTGCCGGGACCCATGCCTACATACCCGTAGTCAGCGTCAGCCATCTCCCCTGGCCCATTGACTATGCAGCCCATGATACCGATCTTCACCCCTTTCAGATGGCTCGTCCTGCTTCGAATCATCTGGGTTGTTTCCTGGAGGTCGAATAATGTACGGCCACAGCTTGGGCAAGAAATGTATTCGGTTTTTGAGATCCTTGAACGGGTAGCCTGGAGGATTCCGAAAGCGGTGCTGACGATTACTTTGGATGATACCTGATCTGATTCAAGCCATATACCATCGCCAAAGCCGTCGATTAACAGGGCTCCGGCATCTGTAGAAGCATACAGCTGGAAATCAGACTCCAGGGCATCTGTCTTTTCGTTCGTGCTGAAGGAAGAAAGGTAAGAACGCTTGATAATAACCGGGGTCCTGATGTTTAGATTCTCCATTCCGAAGAAAAACTGCCTTTGGTCTGCCATGCCGTGTTCCTGGTCTGTGGTCAGAACGAATACAAGCGTACTATCCCCGGAAATCAGTTTGAGAACTTCCGGACTGTTAGTTAAGTCTTTATAGCTGATGTAAACCAGGTTCAGTGCTGTATCTTTTTCTGATGCATTCTGATATTCTTCCAGCGTATAGAGGGGATGACAGTTCTTTTTCTGTGCGAGCTTTAGCCAGGTAGCATGATTGTAAAGCTGTTTCAGGTTTCCGGGCATCGTGAATGAGGGAAGCCTGTCAGCGAGATAAACAAAATCTACTGACTGCTCAGCCATGTTATACTTGTCGAGCAAGGGTGAATACAAATAGCCCGCAGCTTGCAAAACCTGTGGATCCATCAAGCTCTCCCTGGAGAGATCAACAATAACGCGGGGTACCTGGTGTCCGCCGATGAATGTATTCAGTTCCTCCGAGTTGCGTTTATTGTATTCGTAAGGGCTGAAACCGATCGGTGTGATTGAGACGGGCAGTTCGGAAGAACTTTCAGCAGTGCGTTTCTTGTATCTGTTTGCCAGAGCAATAGCTACAGGTGCTTCAAGCTCCGGATCTTCAGTGAGAGAAACACGGATAGTATCTCCAAGACCATCCTCAAGTAATGTGCCTATACCAACAGATGACTTGATCCGGCCGTCTTCTCCGTCACCTGCTTCCGTTACTCCGAGGTGCAAAGGATAGTTCATCCCCTCCTTGGTCATTGTTTCGACTAAAAGACGGTATGCCTGGACCATTACCTGCGGATTACTGGCCTTCATGGAAATGACGAGGTTGTAATAGTTAAGGCTCTCACACATGCGCATGAATTCCATAGCGGATTCAACCATACCCCTGGGGGTGTCGCCATAGTAACTCATGATACGGTCAGACAGCGAACCGTGGTTTGTACCGATCCGCATGGCCGTACCGTATTCTTTGCAGACCTTTACGAGTGGTGAAAACTTCTTATAAATCCGGTCCAACTCTTCCTGGTATTGGGAGGCTGTATATTCAAGCTGGTCAAAACGCTTTTTATCAGCGTAGTTTCCAGGATTGATCCTTACTTTTTCCACGATCCTTGCGGCAGCCTCTGCTGCGTTAGGGGTGAAATGGATATCTGCAACCAAGGGAACACCATACCCCCTTTTGCGGAGTTCCTTCTTTATTTCTGCAAGGTTATTTGCTTCCTTGATGCTAGGAGCAGTGATACGTACATATTCGCAACCGGCATTCACCATACGGATCGTCTGTTCTACGGTACCTAGCGTATCCATTGTGTCGGTGGTGGTCATACTCTGAATCCTGATCGGATTACCAGCTCCCATTGGTATATCACCGATAGATACTTCGCGCGTAACGAATCTGGAATACGATGTTTGCGAATTGCAATAAAGGCCGTTGAGTAAAATCTTGCTGTCTGTAGAATTCATACTAGTAAAATCACACAAAAGTAATGATTTATCTTCTTGTATGTTGTCTAATTGGGATACAGTGAGATACCTTGACATAAGAATGGTAAGTGTGCAATAAAATACATGCAACTGAATTGCATTATCCATTTTATTTATACATTTGCATCATGGGATCAGAAACGCTTACAAGCAAGTTAGACAGAATCGGGATGACAGCTTCTACTTTCTGTGCGATCCATTGTGCTGTGGTACCTTTTATCATTTCGGTATTGCCTCTGTGGGGCCTGGGTTTTTTGGCTGAGGAATGGATGGAAATCAGCATGATCGGTTTGTCACTGGCAATCGGAAGCTGGTCTTTAGGCCTCTCCTGGATGAAGCATAGGAGAGCTGCAGCCCTATTGATCTTTGTATGCGGGTTCTTTTTTATTGCAGTGGGACATTTGTTCGGACATGGATCTACAGAACATCTCCTTCTTCCCATGGGAGGTTTGGCAATTGCTTTAGCACATTATATCAACTGGAAGCTGACCCTTGGGCTTTTAAAAACTTCTGAAATGAAAAAAACGGTTGAATTTATCAAGTAAGTACGTCAAATCGGGTATTTGTTATTATATTGACAATGTCCAAAGCATTTTTGTGTATTAGACGCAATTAATAAGCATTATAATGATCATCGCTCAATCCGTATCGCACTATTATTCTCAAGATCAGACCTTATCATTTAGAGACTGGCAAATAGCAGAGGCAGAACAGTGGCTGTTGCTGGGCGAGTCAGGAAGTGGCAAGACGACGCTGATCAACATTATATCGGGTTTACTTAAGCCAGCGAGCGGAAGGGTTATTATAAAGGATACGGATATTTATCAACTTAAAGGAAAAGACAGGGACCATTTCCGCGGCCAGCATATCGGAATCATTTTTCAGAAGCCCCACATCATAAAGAGCCTGACGGTAATGGAGAATTTATTCATTGCCCAAAGTTTCGCGCTATTAAAAGAGGATAAATTGAGGGTTGAGGAAGTGCTGGAATCTTTGGGGATAGCCCATAAGAAGAATGCTTATCCTAATGAGCTTAGCTATGGGCAGCTGCAACGTGTTTCTATAGCCAGGGCGGTGATTAACAAGCCAACTTTACTTATTGCTGATGAACCTACTTCCAGCCTTGATGACCGGAACGCGGAGGTAGTGATCACTCTTTTGGCTGAGCAATCGCGAATCAACGGTTCCACCCTTGTGGTTTCTACACATGACCAAAGAGTGAAAGACAGTTTCGACAAAAAGTATATATTATAATGGGTCCTTTAAAAATCAGCTATAAAAGCCTGGCATCAAATCCCCTTACCTCTTTGCTCAATATTCTGTTGATCGCATTTGGAACCGGGATCCTTACTATTTTGCTACTCGCTTCCACTCAGATCAGTAATAAGCTGGAAAGCAATTCGAAGGATATTGACCTGGTAGTGGGCGCCAAAGGGAGTCCGTTACAGTTAATTCTTAGCAGCATTTTCTACGTCGATTTCCCTACGGGCAACATACCGCTTAAGGATGCCACCGCGCTTTCTAAACATCAGATGGTAAAGAGAGCTGTACCTCTGGCACTGGGAGACAGCTATCAGGGCTTCCGGATTGTTGGGACGGACACCAGCTTTATTAACCTTTATAGTCTGCAATTAGAAACGGGTAAGTTCTGGAATGGCAATTTTGATGTAACCGTTGGATCAGAAGTCGCGAAGACGCTTAATCTGAAACCGGGTGATACTTTTCACGGAGCTCACGGACTTACATCAGGCGGCGACACGCATACCGATCATGCGTATGTGGTTGCGGGTATTTTAAAACAACAAAATAATGTTTCTGATAACCTTATCCTGACTGATATACCCAGCATCTGGAACATGCATGCTCCAGGAGAAGTGCATGACGAGGAAACGCAGCATAATGAGGTGGAACATGGGGATATCCACCATCACGAAGGTCATCATAGGGATGAATCCGGACACCAGCATCATGGCGATACGCATGAGCGGGCTGATGAAGAGGATGCTGAAGGCAAGGAGATAACCTCGCTGCTTATTCAATACCACTCCCCTATGGCCGTGGTGATGTTTCCGCGACTGGTAAACCAGTCTACGAATATGCAGGCTGCTTCACCGGCACTTGAAACAGCCCGCCTCTTTTCACTCATCGGTGTTGGGGTAGATACGCTTCAGTGGTTTGCTGTCCTGATCATGCTGATTGCGGCCATAAGTGTATTTGTAAGTTTGTTCAATTCGCTTAAGGAGCGAAAATATGATATTGCAGTTATGCGGGTTATGGGAGCTTCCAGATCTAAGATATTCATCATCGTTATTCTTGAGGGTGTTCTTTTAAGTTTGATCGGTGCGCTGATTGGCATTACTATCGGACATTTTGTACTGCACCTGATAGGCAGCTTCCAGGACTCCAGTCAGGCAAGGCTTAGCGGACTCGTCTTTAGTTCAGAGGAGCTATACATTCTGATCGCCGGATTAATTATAGGAATAATTGCTTCTATACTGCCGGCCATTCAGGCCTACCGATCTGATATCGCCGCAGTATTATCTAAAGGTTAACACTTAAATGAGGGATGGTTAAAATAGCTTACCCTGGACTTAATGGGATAGATGAAAAAAAATTGGTATTTTTGAATTCAGAAAGGCCAAACGATGCAGGGAAAATTCGACCAGTTACTTGAGAAACATAATTTAAAGAAAACAGCACCCCGGTTCAGCGTACTGGAAGTACTGTCAAACAGGGATGTAGCCACTTCGCAACCTAACCTGGAGGAGATTTTAGGTAAGGACATTGACCGCGTTACGCTCTATAGAATTCTTAAGACTTTCGAGGAAAAAGGAATTATCCATAAGATTATTGACTCTAATGGAACGGCTAATTACGCCGTGTGCCATTCATCGTGTACTGAGCATCAGCACCGGGATGAGCATCTGCATTTTAATTGTACAGTATGCAGGAATGTTTACTGCTTAAATGATGTGCATATTCCCGCCTTTAATTTACCTACGGGCTTTGAAGCCACTACGATAAATCTTATTGCAAGCGGAGTATGCCCCGGCTGCAAAGTACAATCAGAGTAAGCGATCTTTTACCACAAGTGTTCGTGCCAGCCGGTCATGCCAGCACTGCTGTCTCTTATCGAAAAAACCGGCAAGATATCCTATTCCGAGGCTTAGAGTAGACAGTAGCTTGTATGAATTGCGTGCAAAACTCTGAGCAAGGTTTATCTTTTCAGCATCTTCGCTAATTACTTTGATTCCAAGAAGCGATTTTCCAAACGTCCCTTTCCGCTTCGAGGTTTCCATGAAAACGTTCATCAGGAACTTTGCCACGGGGATTACCGGCATAAAACTAAGGGTTATAGCAACCTTAAGATACTGGGTATCTATAAAAGAAACCACAACAAGGACGATGACGAGATAGAAAGTGAAGATAATGCCATAGTCGATCAACGCTGCCAGCAGACGTACATCAGGAGACGCGAAGTACTGTGCTTCTGCTTTGGTTAACTTAAATCCAAGTAAGTCGCATAGCTCTGGTATCTCATGCGCCTCCTTATAGTCACTCATCCCCTTTCTCTTAACAAATGTGCCTTCCGTGAGATTCATGCTTTTCATCTCTGTAAGGCTGAAAGGTCCCTGAGGCTTACCTTGAATTACGACTATATAAGCATCTTCCATGCTAATAACTTTCGACCTTAAATTTAGACAACCCGCCCTCCATGTTTATAGTGATCTTCTGCTGAGCCGAAGCAAAATTTGGCGTCTGAAAAGAATTGTCGGAAAGCTTTGTAAAACCTTTGAAGTCGAGCGAAGATAAGCCAGACTCCGTTTTAATCTCACACCCCGCAGATTCGGGTACAGCAATGGTAATTTTTGAGACACCAGATTCTACGTCCACAACCGTTGTCTTGTAAAGACTTCCCAGTTTGATATCAAATTTAGCCACTCCCCCCTCTAACTTCATTTTACGGATTTTGTATTTGGTCAGGTCAAAGCTTGTTTTACCCGCTCCAGTTTCCAGATTGATATCCCAAACCGGTTCAGGATTCAGAGTCATAACAACCTGATTAGAAACAGACTTTTTCATGTCCCACTTAGCCTCACCTGTCATTTTAAAATCTACCGTTTCAGTACTGTCTGTAGAGAACTTAAAAACCGAGTAGTTGCCTATGTGCTTTTTCACATGAGCAGTGAATAGTTCTGATGCGGTGTCACGCAAAATAAAGTTCGTTGCGCCTCCTTCTATATTAAGAATTGCATTACGTGTACCGGCGATGTATGGTTCGCTAAAGATAGTGGTCTTTTGCGGATCTCGATGTTCCCTTGCGGAACTGTCATCAGTGGTCCAGCTTTCCATGTCCACTTCGGTATGATTGATACCTTTGTAACCTATAAAACCGAGAACAACGATTGTAATCAATACAGTTACCATCCCACCGGCAGCCGATCTTGAATTAGAGAAGAGCATATTTGCTCCGATAAGGATCAGGATGACAGGCCAAAATCTCCATATAACTGACCACTCGAAGTTTATGACGTTAAAGTTTTGCAGGAGCAGAATTCCCCCAAGAAAGAGTAATACGATACCCCAAATAATTCGTTCCGTTTTCATACTTAGCTAAACTAAAGGCTGATCACCTGGCTGATCACTTGATTCATACACATTGTTTTTGACCCTGCTCCTTCGGCCAGGCCTAAAAAGAAAGACCAGTCCCAGAATAATTAATATTACCGGCCATAATTTGCTAATATCAAACCAGTCGGGCACATAGCCAAATTCCTCAAATAAAAAATATAAGCCCAAGGCCACAAAGAAAAACCCTAGTACTGGCGTAGCTTTAGACTTAGGTTTATTTATAGGCATTGAGCCTGTAACCTCTACGGGCGCTTGCTCATCAACTCTGTAGTCTGTATTGAACGTAGCGAAGTACGGCTTTGCGGGAACTACAATCCACAATATCAGGTACACCAGTACTCCCGAAAATCCCATGATAACCATTAGAAGGAAGATCAGTCTTACCCAGATAACGTCTAGATCGAAGTATTCTGCCAGGCCAGCGGCCACCCCGGCTAATACTTTATTGCTTTCATCACGCTGCAGCTTCTTATCCATATTCGTAATCCTTTAACTTTGCAATTGACATTTACCTATTAGAGCTGGAACTGGAAAATTTGTTACAACATGTAGGATGTTAAGGAACCCGGAAGTTTACCCAGCGTTCAGATAATTATTTAAAACATCAATTGGAAGTAGGTGTTGTAGCATAAGCTAAAAATGCATCAGATGCAACGCCGCAAATTGATTACATTAGCTACCTCATTCGACAAAATAAATACACTAACAATATATGTTCACAGACTTCGGAAGATACATCCTTCTCCTTAAAGCAGTATTTAAACGCCCAGAACAGTGGAAGATCTACTGGAAAAACATAGCTCATGAGATGGTTTATATCGGTGTTAACTCCATTTACCTGATTGGAATCATCTCTGTCTTCGTTGGTGCGGTTATGACCCTGCAAATTGCCTTTCAGCTTCAAAGTGACTTGATTCCGAAAACGATAATTGGGTCGGTTAACAGGGACTCCGCAATTCTTGAGCTGAGTCCAACTATCAGTGCCCTTGTACTTGCAGGAAAGATTGGGTCCTCCATTTCGTCTGAAATAGGGACTATGAGGGTCACCGAACAGATTGATGCTCTCGAGATTATGGGGATAAACACCCCGGGATACTTGATTCTTCCGAAAATTATTGCAGGAGTATCCATGATCCCGCTGCTTGTGATCATTTCTATCGCGTTGAACATCATCGGCGGTTATATAGGCGGAACATTTTCGGGTGCAATCACTGGTGCTGATTATTACAGAGGTATAACAGAAGGATTTAATCCTTATACTATCGTGGTATCTTTGACTAAAGCGTTTGTCTTTGGTTTCATCATCACCTCAGTCTCAGCGTACCAGGGCTTTTATGTAAAAGGAAGCGCCTTAGAAGTTGGCCGTGCCAGCACAAGCACAGTTGTTATAAGCTGTATCTCTATTCTTTGTGCCGATTATGTGATTACTGATTTGTTATTATGATTGAAATAAAGGACATCCACAAGTCATTCGGTGACAACTATGTGCTTAAGGGAATTTCAGGCTTGTTTGAAGATGGGCGAAATAACCTGATTATCGGAGGTTCTGGTTCCGGAAAAACTACGCTCCTGAAGTGTATGGTAGGCTTGCATGAGCCAGACGAAGGTTCAGTACTCTATGATGGGCGCGACTTTACCCGTCTTTCAAATCAGGAGCGTATTGAGATACGGAAAGAAATCGGCATGCTTTTTCAAAACTCGGCACTGTTTGATTCAATGACCGTCGAAGATAATATTATGTTTCCTCTTAATATGTTTACTACCCAAACCCGGGAAGAAAAACTGGAGCGGGCAAATTTCTGTCTTAGCAGGGTGAACCTTGAAGGCAAAAACAAATTATTTCCGTCTGAGCTGTCGGGAGGAATGAAAAAGCGTGTAGGTATTGCCCGTGCTATTTCCATGCAGCCAAAGTATCTTTTTGTTGATGAGCCAAACTCGGGGCTTGACCCTCTCACTTCCATAGTTATCGATGAACTTATCAATGAACTCACAGACGAATACAACATGACGACTGTAGTCGTCACTCACGATATGAACTCGGTGATGGGCATTGGTGAAAATATCCTCTTCCTTGCTGACGGACGTAAAGAATGGGAGGGCTCTAATAAGGAAATTGCCCATACAGATAATCCAAAGGTTAATGATTTCGTGTTCGCCAGTAAGTTCGCTCAGGCCGCAAAGGAGAAGCTGTAGTACCAACGCATTATAAGTTTAAGTATGACGACGATATTTAGTAATTTCGCGAGATAAATATCCCCATACACTAGCATGATTTCATTACTTACGCCTACACACTGGAAAGACTACGAACTTATTGACTGCGGAAACTTTGAAAAACTAGAAAGATTCGGAAACATAGTTCTTATTCGTCCTGAGCCACAGGCAGTATGGTCAAAGCAGCTCCCGGAGTCTGAATGGCAGAAAAAACACGATATAAGGTTTAAGGGACGCTCTGCAACCTCAGGTGAATGGGTTAGAAAGAACACCAAAGCGCCTGATCGCTGGCATATCACTTATAAAAATACAGACATTGAAATCAAGTTCCGTCTCGGTCTGACTTCCTTTAAGCATGTTGGCATTTTTCCAGAGCAGGCAGTGAACTGGGATTATATCTCAGAGACCATTAAAAAGTTTGATACACCACAGCCCAAGGTATTGAACCTTTTCGCTTATACCGGCGGAGCTTCTCTTGCGGCACGAGCGGCCGGTGCAGACATCACACACGTGGATTCGATCAAACAGGTTGTTACCTGGGCAAATGAAAATCAGGAGATTTCCGGCCTTAAGGATATCCGCTGGGTGGTAGAAGACGCATTAAAGTTTGTTAAGCGCGAGATAAAAAGAGGCAGAAAGTACAATGGGATAATCCTGGATCCGCCCGCATACGGCCATGGCCCTAACGGTGAGAAATGGAAGCTTGAAGACCACATCCTGGAGATGATGAAAGACGTTGCAAATCTTTTGGATGAGGAAGAGCATTTCATGATACTGAATACCTACTCTCTGGGCTTTTCATCGGTCATCGTTGAAAATCTTATAAACGATGTTATTAAGAAACCGTCAAATCTCGAAAGTGGCGAACTCTATTTGCAAGCTACTGCAGGCAGCAAGCTGCCATTGGGCGTCTTTGGAAAACTTAGAAAGTTCAGAGAGTAATCAGGATGCCTTTGAATCATTGGAAAATTAATTCTTACAAGTGGGTTGGTTTAGGGCAGGAAGTAGCCCAGCCTGAAATCCCTGCAATTGCGAAAAACGTAGTATACCATAAGCTATAAATGTTCAAGGCTGCCCTAACGGGGCAGCCTTGAACATTTATAGCTTTCTTATCCCGGAAGCTAAACTCTCGATCTATAATCCGCTGTAGGCCGGATTCTGCGTAATCTTAGGATTCTGCTGAATCACATTCTGGGGTATTGGCAACAATAACTGCCCTTCATTCTGTATCGGCTTCGTTTTTTTTACTACCTCCAAAGCTCTGTTTGTCCTTTTCAGATCGAATAGCCTATGAAACTCCAGTGCCAATTCTACCCTTCTCTCATGTTCAATTGCTAATGCTAAAGTTGGATATTTTGCTGTCGGATAACCGGCAGAGCCAAATACAGGTAGGCCTGCTCTGACACGCACCTCATTTAAATACTTAGGATCATTGGTAGCCTCTGACAACATCAGCAAAACATCTGCATAACGCAGTACCACAAAATTATTATTGCTCAATTCTCGGCCATTAGGTGCAGGTGCCGTCTTATCCACCCATTTATTTTGAAACTTAATAGGAATGAATGTTCCGTTCTTGTTTGTATACCCGGTCGAAATCGAGACATCCCTTCTCACATCACCCTCCTCATATTCATTATAAAGATCATCCGTAACCTGATTCATTCCGCCACCGAAAAGCGTCAGCACAAAGTTTTCTGTCGGAGCAAACTCTGTCCAGTAATTACTGTATGGATTTCCTGCACCTCCCTTGTATTGGATCTCAAATACGGATTCACTAGTGTTTTTGATTGTTGCACCCCATAGCTGAGCATATTGTGGAACCAATCTGTATTTTCCATATACTTCAGACAATACCTGTGTAGCTTCAGTCTTCCTATCCAGCGTGAGATATACCTTGCCAAGCACTGCTTGTGCCGCATATTTAGTAGCCTTCCCTGGTGTTGAGGCAACACCTGCCGGTAAGGGCAGGATCTGAGCGGCATAGGTAAGGTCTGCAATTACCTGAGCGTAAACATCTGCTACCGGCGAGCGTACGACGTCATAACTCTCAGCAGCAGACAGAGCCTTCGTCACCAAAGGAATATCTCCCCACATCTGAACCATGTTAAAGTAATACAGTCCTCTCAAGAACATCATTTGTGCTTTTACAGACTCTTTGAACGCATTGTCAAGTGGTGCACTTTCTATTTTATCCAAGACGATATTAACATTATACAATGCTTTATAGCTTTCCTGCCAAAACCGGTAAACTTCAGTATTAGATGGCGTTAGACTAAAGTTCTTAAATGCTACCCTGTCTGCCTGGATTCCTGCAACATTATACAGCGTCGCATTATCAGACATCTGCTCAGCAAAGTAAGATACACCGCTGGCCGGAGCATAGAAAGTGTACAGTGTTGCATAGGCCGCGTTTACCGCGAGATCAAAGTCCTGTGTTGTCTTATAGAAATTGGCAGCATTGGAATTTGATATCGGTGCCATATCTAGTGACTTCTGGCAGCTTGATGTGATAGTTCCTAAGAATATCAGTACAAGTAATTTGCTTATATTCAGTTTCATCTTCTTCTGTGTTATAAATTAAAAATCAAACTTAGCTCCAAAGGTTATGATCCGGGGATTGGGATAAGAACCGTAATCCACACCTAAAAACGCACCCGACGGCACACTCACAGAAGAGGTAGCCGATGGTACCGCATTAGAGTAGATATTGGAATATGAAGTGGAGCTATAGGTTGTATTTTCTGGATCGTAGTTCAGATATTTACTCCATAAGTACACGTTCTCAGCATTCATAAAGACACGTATTCCTTTTACTGGCGACTTAACGAACAACTTTGAAGGCAGTGTATACGAAACGCGAATATTTCTTAGTCTCACGAAAGTGGCATCTTCAACCCAATAAGATGAGAACTTTTCCTGATAACCTTTAGGTGAAATGGTTGGCTTGAAATGTTTTCCATCTCCCGGATCTGCTTCTGACCTCCAGTAATTGGCAACTTCTGCATAGGCGTTTCTTCCGCCATTCCAGATACCATTATAACGAATAAGCTGATTGGTGATTTCTCCGCCAAACGAACCCTGCAGCATGAACGACATCTCAAAACCTTTGTATGAAAATGAGTTCGTCAGTCCGGCTATAAAATCCGGTTGAATATTGCCGATGGTAGTCCTGTCGGCCTCCGTTATTTTTCCGTCTCCATCCACATCCCTTACCCGGGGATCACCAGGAGTGGTTACTCCATCTCCTCTTGCAGGACCTGCTTCGATCTCTGCCTGATTCATATATACACCATCGAAAATGTATCCATAGAAGTTGGAAATAGGTTGTCCAACTTCGGTTTTGACTTGAACAACAAAATCGGTGTAAATCAAAGGTGCATTACCAGGACCTAATTGCAATACCTTATTTCTGTTCAGGGAAATATTGAAATCAGTTGTCCAGTTAAATTTCCCGACTATATTCTTTGTATTCAGACTCGCTTCAAAACCTTTGTTTCTAAGCTTTCCAATGTTGGTAAGCTGGGTAGAGAAACCGGTAATATCCGGAACGGGAACGTTAAGCAACAAATCATTGGTGGTGGAATTGTAATATTCAGCACTTACATTGACACGGTTCTTAAATAATCCGAGCTCAATACCTGTATTAAACATATTGGTTTTCTCCCATTTGAGATCTGCGTTTTCAATGTTCGTAACATTCAGTCCGTTCGCTAAATTGTCACCATAGACATAATTTGAAGCCCCTAAAAGCCCGATAGGACCATAATTTGGAATCTGATTATTACCTGAGACACCGTAGCTTGCTTTAAATTTCAGGTTGCTTACAGCAGTAATGTCACTCATGAAGTCCTCATCGGATATCAGCCAGCCGGCAGAGATTGACGGGAAATAACCAAACTGGTTATTTTTACCAAATCTTGAACTGCCATCCCGTCGGATAACCCCTGAAAGAAAGTATTTGTCTTTGAAATTATAATTCAACCTTCCTAAGTATGACAAGAGTCCCCATTCATATGCCAGTGTCGTACCGGAGTTTACAGTTCCCGCATTCAAAGTAGGCACCAAATCATTTGGGAAATTACCTGCACCAACCGCCATGTACTCATCCCTTTGCTGCTGGTATGTAAATCCCAGTAGTGCACTCAGGTTGTGATCTCCGAACTTCTTATCATAGTTAAGTGTATTTTCTGTAAGCCAGTTGAACATGAATCTCGAGTTTGCACTGCCCTGTGCGGGCAAGGCTGAAGAGTAGCCAAATTTCTGATCCTTATTCCAGAAGAAATTGAAACGCGTATTCAATAGATTCGCATTTATACTGCTTCTGAACTTCAAACCATCAGTGATCTTGTACTCGGCAAAGGCGGTTCCTAGCGTTGTAAACGACTTGTTCTGCTTGTTTGCCTCCCTGGTCAGAGAATATGGATGCCATAATTGTAAATCTGTGTACTGCGCAAACCTGTACCATTCGGAATTGGGGTCCTTAAAACCCAGATTCCCGTTTTCATTATAGAGTGGAAAGATCGGGTCGCTCTGTAATCCCAAACTCACTACATCACTTTTCCCTTCTATCCCATCAGTCCGGTCATACAAAGCCGTTAATCCCAGATTAAGACCTACAGAAATCTTCTCTGAAATTTTTTGTTTAATATTCGAGCGGACAGTAAGCCTTTTGTAATAGTTATTATCCATAACTGCTTCCTGATCGAGATAAGCACCAGAGAATAAAAATTGCGTCTTTTCCGAACCTCCGGAAACAGATACCTGCGCGTTATGCGAAGCGGCCTTTCTAAACATAACGTCCTGCCAGTCTGTTCCTTTTCCTAACTGTGCCCTTAAGGCTGGATCTGTAAAATCAACTGGAATCCTATAAATGGTTGGTCTTACTTCATTGGGGCTGGTAATATCACCCCCTTCTGCCAGATAGGCGTTATTATGTGCATCTATATAGTACTGGACAAACTGCTGCGCATCCATCATATCTACCTTGCGGGTAACCTCCTGAGTTCCATATTCATAGTTGGCACTTACCTGGGTCTCCCCCACTTTCCCGAGCTTAGTGGTTACCAGCACTACACCATTGGAGCCGCGAGATCCATAAATAGCTGCAGAGGAGGCATCTTTCAGGACTTCAACAGACTGGATATCCTGCGGATTTATATTATTGAGATTAAAGTTTTCAATAGGTAAACCGTCTACTACATACAAGGGATTTGTTCCGGCAGTAATAGAGCTGGTACCTCGGATACGTATATTCGGACTTTGTCCCGGTGCTCCTTGAGATTGTGTGATATTCACGCCTGGTAGCTGGCCTGCCAGAGCCTGCGTAACGTTTGTTACCGAGCGATCCTTGAAGTTATCGTAGTTAACGGATGCAACCGAACCTGTTACCGCTCTCCGGCTCTGTGTACCATAACCCACTACAACCACCTCGTTCAAGCTCTTCGATTCAGGCACAAGCCGTATTTCCAGAGTTGAGCGGCTGCCTGCGTTAATTTCCTGAGGTTTATATCCGATATAAGATACAGAAAGGATGACGTTCTCTCCGGGTTGGACATTCAGGACGAAGCGACCCTGAGCATCAGAACTAGCTCCTCTGTTAGATCCCTTTATTTTGAGACTGACGCCAATCAGAGATTCCCCATCCTCGGCACTTAATACCTTTCCTGTGATCTGCCGCGTCTGAGCCTGCACAGTAAACGTAAGGAGGATTGCATAGAACAGTAATGCGATTTGTTTCATAATGATTGTTGGTTAGCGCATGAGAACATGCGAATGGAAAATTGGTTAGCTTCTTTTCTCTGACAGGTAAACGAAGGTAGAATCAAAGAATAAACTAAAATATGAAAAGTAAATGAAAATCAAAGACAAAAATTAGAAGTATATTTTCTTGACAATCGAACAAAAAAGAAGAATTAAATAGCAAATAATCACATAGGTATTCTCAATAATCACCCTGCGTAATCATCCTAGGTATCAAGGGTGCTTGTTTTGATATAATCAATTTTGTTAGCCGGCAATGGCCGTCTTCCAGCCCGCATATGCCTTACCAACTGCTACGAGATCTTTCGACGGGTAGTTAGTCGCCGCTCTTGAATTCAGAGAACCCAACTGGTCCAGATCACGATAAAACCCGCACTGCAATCCTGCCAGATATGCCGCACCTAAAGCCGAGACGTCAGGCATACCTCTATTAACAACCTCTTTGTTTAGCAGATCAGCCAAAAACTGAAGAACAAAGCCATTAGCTGTAATTCCTCCATTAACCATCAGCTCCTGCAGTTCTATTCCTGTATCTTCTTCCATAGCCGTAATCACATCCTTGATCTGATATGGAATAGATTCCAGTGCAGCTCTTATGATATGGCTTTTGCTCGCACCGAATGTCAGGCCGTTTATTGACGCTTTTCTGTTCATCTGCCAGTACGGAGCGCCCAGGCCACTAAATGCTGGAATAACATAAACACCGTTACTGTCTGTCACAGAAGCTGCGAAACCTTCCGTTTGACTGAGTTCATCAAATAAACAGAGCTCATTCTTAAGCCATTCCAGAGTTGCCCCACAGGATACAATAACACCCTCAAGTGCATATTCAACCTGGGTAGCCGTGCTCCAGCAGATCGTTGTGATCATACCATTACCGGAAATTCCCGACTGCGAACCAATATTCATCAGGATTGAACAACCGGTTCCCAGTGTCGCTTTTGCCGATCCGGGAAGAAAACAGCCTTCACCAAATGCCGCCGCATGAGAATCACCGATCATCGAGCTGATGGGTATCTTTATATCGGTCAAACCCTCAAAGTCGGTTTCTCCAAATAAGTAAGATGACGGCTTGGGTTCCGGAAGATTTAACTTCGAGAGCCCAAAAGCCTGAAGTAGTTCCATGTCCCATGTCAGCGTATGCAGGTTGAAGAACATCGTTCTCGATGCATTGGTGTAATCGGTCTGATATCTTGCTCCTTTCGTCAGGCAGAATAACAGCCAGGTATCAATAGTGCCAAAGTAGGCTTGCCCTTGATCCACAGCCACCTTTATAGCCAGGTCATTCTCATATAGCCATATCAACTTGGTGCCCGAAAAATAGGGGTCAATAATCAGCCCTGTTTTCGCATTGATCATCCCCTCGAGTCCTTCCCCCGTTAACCGGGCACAAACCCCTACTGATCGTTTACACTGCCAAACCACCGCATTGTGTAGTGGAGTTCCTGCAGCATCCCAAACCACAAAGGTCTCTCTCTGATTTGATATCCCACAGGCTTCTATTTCATCAACAGATCCGCCCGCGGCAACAAAGGCATCTACACAGTTCCCCACCGATGTTAATACGTTCTCATATATACCTCTTGGATCCTGTTCTACAAAGCCTTCACCTGAAAAGATACTTTTCAGAGGCTCGGTAGCTTTACATACAACCTTACCTTGCTCATCAAACAGAAGTACCTTAGTACTACTGGTACCCTGATCAATTGAAAGAATATACTTACCCATTATCTCGATTTAGCGTTTGATTTATCAATTATAACTGCCAGAAGGATCACCATACCCTTCACCACCTGCTGCCAGAAAGGAGAAACATTCAGCAGAACAAGCCCATTATTCAGCACACCTATGATAATGGCTCCAAGTACCGTCCCCAATATTGTTCCTTTACCGCCTGAGAGTGAAGCTCCTCCTATAACCACCGCAGCAATCGAATCCAGTTCATAGCTGACACCCGCATTAGGCTGCGCTGAATCTAGTCGCGAAGTGACCATCATACCGCCGATAGCTGCCAGTCCTCCTGCTATGGCATAAACAATAATTTTCACCCTTCCGATATTGATTCCTGAGAGCCTCGACGCACTTTCATTACCACCAATTGCATAGATATATCTTCCAAGTCGCGTCTTATTCGTAATGATAACGGCAGCTACAACAACCAACGCCGAGATCCAGACCGGCACAGGAACTCCCAATAGCCAGCCGGTGCCTATATATGCGAAGTTTTCCCCCAGGCCTGATATAGGGTGTCCTTCCGTGTATAGCAAGGTAAGTCCCCTGGCAATGGTAAGCATAGCCAAAGTTGCCACGAATGGAGGTACCTTGAACCGGGTAATTACCCAGCCATTAAAGCCACCGATGAAGGTACCACAAAATAAACCTACCAGAATAGCGCCCAACAGCGTAAAGCCGATATATAGATCAAGAGGCATTATTCCTATTCCATTACTCAGCAGTCCCGCAGTTATAGCCCCGCATAAGGCAAGTACCGAACCTACAGAAAGATCTATGCCTGCTGTCAGCACAATTAGCGTCATACCTACAGAAATGCACACATTAACAGAGATCTGTCTCATCACATTCCAGCCGTTTGAAACGGTCAGGAACTTATCCGACAATAAGCTGATCAATAAGCATATTACAAACAGTGCGATCAGCGACTGGAATTTAATAAAATAGGGTTTATATAATCTTAGGTTCATCGGCTCGTTATATTGATTTTGGAATAGCTGCTTTAAGAATATTCTCCTCTGTAGCATCATCGATGGTTATTTGGGCGGTCACGCTTCCTTCAGAGAGTACCATGACACGATCTGAGACAGCCAGTATTTCAGGTAATTCAGAAGACACCATTATTATCCCTAATCCCTGACCAGTAAGATCAAGCATGAGTTTATAAATTTCGTTTTTCGCATTTATGTCAATGCCTCTCGTCGGTTCGTCGAGCAGCAAAATTTTAGGATGAGTAGCCAGCCATTTGGCAATCACGATCTTCTGCTGATTCCCTCCGCTTAAAGAATCAGCTGTCTGCTTACCGGAAGAAGCCTTGATATTCAGATCACTGCGATACTTATCACAAAGCTGGGTCTCCTTCCCCATATGCAGGAGACCTAATACCTCTCTATCCTTCAATGTCGTAATAGCGATGTTTTTCTGAACATCCAGTCCTAATACCAACCCATCCTTTTTGCGATCTTCCGGCACGAGCGCCAACCCCGCTTTGATCGCTTCTATTGAGGAACTGTACGAATACGCTTTTCCTCCAATATTGATATTTCCACTGGTATACTTTGGATGCTGGCCAAATATAGCTTCCAGCAACTCTGTTCTTCCGGCTCCCATCAGGCCAAAAACACCTAATATCTCACCCTTATTCAAACAAAACGAAATGTCATTCAACAGGTACTCTCCACTCCGTTCGGGATTTTTGAGGTAAAGATTCTGAACCTCAAGAAGCTCGCAATCCTGCGCCTTACTGCTTCGGTTACGAACAAGACGAACCTCTCTTCCAACCATCTTCTGGATGATATCATTGGTTTGTACATCTTCCATCCTTCCTGATTCAATCAACTTTCCATCTCGCAGAACAATATACCTGTCGGCAATCTTAAAAAGCTCATCAAGCTTATGTGAGATGTAAACCACCGCCTTATTTTCCCTTCGGAGATCATCAATAATTTCAAACAGTACCTTTACCTCATTGTCACTTATTGCTGAAGTCGGCTCATCCATGATGATCACTTCAGATTCCGTCAGCAAGGCCTTAGCAATTTCGACAACCTGCTGCTGGCCGACTTTAAGATCAACTACCAGGGTATCAGGATCAAGGTTCAGCTTCAGTCTTTTCAATAATTCCTGCGTTTTCAGGCGCATAGCTTTTTTGTCCAAACCACCCCATGTGGTAAGTTCGCGCCCTAAAAAAATATTTTCTGTAATGCTCAGATAAGGAATCAGGTTAAGCTCCTGGTGGATAATAGAGATTCCGCATTCCTGGGCATGCTTCGGACTGCTAAAATTCACTAGCTGTCCCTTCAACAAAACACGACCTTCATAGTCAGCATAAACACCCGAAAGGATCTTCATCAAAGTAGACTTTCCAGCACCGTTCTCGCCTACTATTGCTGTCACCTCACCAGCATGAATTTCAAGGTTTATACCATCAAGCGCAGCAACGCCCGAGAAATGTTTACTTATGTTTTCAACTACTAGCATCAGATTCTGGTTATTTGACTATTTGCAACTGAACCGGCGTCACCTCAAGATCATCCAGCTTCAGGAACCTGCTGTTCAATTCCACAGCTCCTGTAAAACGGACCACATCCCCCTTCTTCGCCTTTTGTTTGAAAGGCGGCAGTACTTCTTTACGGATTATCTTATTTAAGCCTGCAGACACTTCGTTAAACTCAGAAGTATTTTTAAAGGCATTCATGTTAAGCAATCCGGAAGCATCTCTGACAGAATTTCCATATACAAGCTCGGTTTCAATACGCAGTTTGAGACTTCCATCTTCTCCCTTAATAAGCAGCTCAACATTATTATCACTAATCGCCGTAATCTGCCCCTCTCCTTTCACCATAAAATACTGCAAATTGCCAATGCCCAAAGCATGTGCATGCTCTGCGAAAGCCTTCTCAGGTTCTACTTTAACAAGCGCTACCAGCTCATTAATATCTATCGCTTTCTCAATTGAAGAAGGTAATTTGTTATCCCAGAAATCTCTGGTATATGCTTCCATATCTGTATTATTCCCCGACTCCCCTTTTCTTACCTCACTTAACTTCCCAAAGTATACCGAATGGTAGCCAACGAATAAAAGGGCTGCAACTGCTATAATATATTTTAACATTCTCATAGCTTATTCCGAAAGATAATTTTTGATATTAGCTGATGTTACCAGCTCCACTGCAACCGGAACCTTCTGCGGAAAATCTCGTTTGCCATTGAAGTATTCCTGGGCGTAAAGAGCGGCGGTCTCTGCCATAATTTTTGGATACTGCATCCCTGTAGCCTTTATCTTCCCTGCTTTAACAGATTGAAGCACATCATCGGCACCATCAAAGCCAAATACTTGAACATGGTCTGATTTCCCCGCAGCCACCAACGCCTGATAGGCGCCCATCGCCATTGCATCATTTCCACAGAAGACACCATCTATGTCCGGATTCGCTTGCAAGACAGACTCCATAACCTCCATAGCCTTATTTCGGTCAAAATCTGCACTATGCTGAGCAACCATTTTTAATTCCGGAAAATCATCCACCACACTATGAAAGCCCTTAGACCTGGCCCAGGTGTTATTGTCGCCTACAAGCCCCAATATCTCCACGTACTTCCCTTTCTTGTTTAGCTGTTTTACAAAATATTTACCCATTGCAATACATCCCGAGTAACTGTCTGACAAGATCTGAGATGTAGCCACCGTAGTAGAATTCACCTCCCTGTCCATGCAAAACACAGGCACATCTGCGGTTTTAGCCTTTGATATATTGGTTATAGATCCATCAGCATCAGTAGGATTAAACAAGATCGCATCGAAGCCAGACGTTATTGCATTTTCAAAATGATCCGCCTCAAGCGCTGTATTATTTTGGGAGTCGAACACCTTCGCCTCATAGCCTAGCTCAGCCGCTTTTTTTGCTGCTGTTTCTGCTAGTACAACGAACCATGGATTATTTAGTGTAGAAACGATTATTGCAATCTTTTTAGGTTGATCAGTAGCCGCCCGATCAGTGCAAGCGTTATTGGTCATGCAACAGATTAGCAGAAAGAAAATGCAAAGTTTCCTCGTCATGTTATAATTGGTTAAATAGGTTAATTGCTTCAAGCAATTCTCTGAAAATCAGAAAAATCAGGTCATTTCAATAAAGTTAGTGCGGCCAGTGTAATACCCTCTCGGGAGATTCCGTAATGATTAAATATATCAGTTTGGGAACCTGTCACCGTATATTCATCCGGAATACCCATGATCTTGAACCGGTTACGGAAACCATTCTCCATCAAAAACGAAGCACACGCTTCTCCAAGACCACCATAAACGCTATGTTCCTCGACCGTGACGATTGGAACACCCCTTTTAGCCATAGCGGTGAGAAGCTCATAATCCAAAGGCTTAATGGTATGCATACTCACAACACATGAGCGTAGCTTGTGCTCTGACTGCAGTATTTCCGCCGCCTCAAACGCGGGGTAAACGGCCTCTCCAGTTGCGATAATTACCATATCTTCGCCCTCGCGGACAACTCTACCCTTTCCGAACTCGAAAGCATGCTCACCTACCGATGGAAGATGAGGCATATTTTTCTTTCCGAAACGTAAATAAACCGGCTTATCCAGAGCAGCGGCCCGCTTTATAGCCTGCTCCGTCTCAAAGTTATCGGCTGGCGCTGCTATTATCAAATTGTTGACAGCCCGCAGCGCTGCGAAGTCGTGCAGACTATGATGGGTAGAGCCCAGTGCACCATAACTCACTCCTGCGCTGATGCCGATCAAATTAACTGCGTTATTTGAATAGGCCACATCATTTTTAATCTGCTCGAAAGACCTCGCTGTAAGAAAGCAGGCAGGTGAAACGGCAAATACCTTTTTTCCTGTCGACGCGATTCCTGCTGCAACACCAACCAGGTTTTGCTCTGCTATGCCAATCTCGACCAGCTGTTCAGGAAATCTTGTTCCAAAGGGAACCAGTTTCCCCGATCCTCTCGAGTCGCTCGTTATTACAATGATATGCTTGTCGTTTTCAGCCAGTGCTTGCAGTGTATTAGAAAAAGTCTCCAGATTTGCCAATCCGGCAACCTGAATCTCGCTTTTAGTTTCTTCCAATGCTCCCATATTAAATTGTTTCCATTACCTGATCCAGCTCGTTCTGCGCTGCCAGATACTGATCTTCTCCCGGCACCCCATGGTGCCACTTGATCTGATCCTCCATGTAACTTATCCCCTTACCCTTAACTGTATGCGCGATAATAAGGCTTGGCTTGCCTGGTTCAAAAGGCAGGGCGGCAAAAGCTTCACGCAGCTGCGCATGGTCATGACCATCCACTTCCCGTACAGCCCAACCGAAACTTTCAAACTTTTTGTCAATTGGATCCGTATTGCAGACGTCTATAGTACGACCCGAAATCTGAAGCTTGTTATTATCTATAATCGCACAAAGATTGTCCAGCTTGTAATGAGACGCGGTCAAAGCTGCCTCCCAGTTAGAGCCTTCCGGAAGTTCACCATCACCAAGCAACGTAAAAACACGATAGGATTTGTGGTCTAGCCGGGCAGCGATAGCGTTCCCCACACTCAGAGAAAGACCATGGCCCAACGCTCCTGTATTTTGTTCAACGCCATGTACTTTCCTCGTAGGATGACCTATGTAATGCGACTGATATTGACATAGCGTTTCGAGATCTGACTCGGGAAAAAATCCCTGATCGGCCAATACAACATATAAAGCTTCTACGCAATGGCCCTTACTTTGTATATATCTGTCCCGATCCGGAGAGCCAAAATCTTCCGGCGATACGTTCAAAACCGAATTATACAGTACATTCAGGATATCAATACAGGATAAACTCCCTCCCGTATGTCCTGCCTTTGCCCCGTAAATATATTTCAGGATCTTCTTTCGATATTCAATCGACTTCCTTTTCAGTTCTTTCTCTGTCATAATATGGAGTTTAAAACTTCCTAATGCTCATAAATTTCCCAGCCGAGGTAATTACCGAATGCTTCCTTCAATATCCCCCCGGTCTTGGAGGCATTCATTACCACATGGTGCTCAAAGCCGTTTCTGCATACATACTGCATTAATCCCTGCAAATTATCGATCTGAGCAACAGCCCTGTTTCCGAATGTATTCAGTGCGTCGTCCGTAAGCTGACCTTCCCCAAAATAAGCCTTAATAACACCACGAGTGTCATCCGTACTGATCCGGCCGAAAGTAAGAGGCATAGCCGGAGTACGGCCTGAAAGTGCGCCGTACGTATTCTCTACTCCTACAGTAGTTCCGAGAATCGGCGCGGTACTTATTTCTATATCAGGCAAGAACGACTTCGCCCAGTTACCGCAATGAAACAGCACACATTTGTCTTCATCGGAAGCATAATTATTGTTCCAGTCAACAAGTGCGCTCGGTGAGCCGGAAGCCAGTTGCATCGCATACATTGTAAGCGTCCCGGTTACATCAACCTCACAGGCGCTAGGCAACATGTTCTCGCTCATCATACTCATACTCGTGCACACATTGCAACCGTAGTTTTTTTGCAAAGATGTCCAGCATTGAATTGCGGAAGCATCAAGCGCATTATCATTCATAAACCGATTAAGCACAACATCCAGCTTTGCTATCTGGATCAGTGCTTCCGACGGAGCCGAGCCCGTAGGCGTATAGCTGGCAATCCGATCAAGATGATCCTTTACTACCTGATCATCTTTCGACAGTTTATTGGCATCTCCTAAAATCTCAGACAAATCCACTGTTACTACCGAAATTCCCTGGCGTTGCAGGATTTTTTCGCTATACCTGACAGTATTAAAACCTCCCGGCCGGGCACCTACCGCACCGATACGGGCGTTACGAAGTCCTTTTACAACACGGCATACTCCTAAAAACTCACTAAGATCTTGTGCAAACGAGGGGTCCGAAGGACTTACCACATGCTTGGTTGTAAGCGTATACTTGATTCCGAATTGGTACAGGTTATTGCATACGGATATTTTACCGCACCATGAATCCCTGCGTCTCGCCAGATCCAGCTTATCCAGATCGTCCGGATATGCTTGAATAAGAACCGGCACATTCAGTCCGGATAGCTTAAGCGTCTCCGCCACTCCCCTCTCATCTCCAAAATTCGGAAGCACTACCAGCACTCCCATAATCTCATCCTTATGCTTTTTAAACAAGTCTGCGCACTTCCGTGCATCATTAAACGTCTCTACTCCGCCTAACTTGGTCTCCCAGTCTTCCAACAGGATTGGTCTGATGTTTAACTTTGCCAGTATTTCGAGAATTTCGACGCGTGCATCGGCAACCAGTCTGTCTGGAAAAAAATCTCTGTTCCCTATTATTACTCCTAAACTAATTGGTTCTTTCATTATTGGTTAGCTTGCTATAATTAACTCGATATCGTTGTCGCTAAATAGATTCTTATATTTTTCTTCGATTCCACCATCAGTGATGATATAGTTGATCAAGGAGAGTGCCCCCAGACTGGCGAAAGAACTCTTCCCTATTTTAGTTGAATCTGCTACCAGATAAGTCGTATCTGCAGCATTTATCATCGCCTTTTTCACAACCAGATCACTGATACTCGGATAGGTAAGTCCTGCTTTTAAAGAAAGACCGGCAGTAGCTAAAAATAACTTTTGAACATTCAGTCCAGTAAAAAAGTCCGCCGCCTTCTGCCCCGTAAGTGAAAGTGTAGGTGGCTTAAATTCTCCGCCTGTCATGATCACCTCAATACCCGGTTCGGCGCCAAGCATCAGTGCGATATTGAGCGCATTGGTGATAACCGTCAGGTTCTTAATACCTTTCAGCTTCTTTGCGATCTCGGTAGTGGTCGATCCGGAATCAAGAATGATGGTATCACCACTTTCGATATACTCCAGACATTTATTTGCAATAAGCTCCTTCTTGTCCAAATTATCCTGGTTGCTAAGTGAAAAGGTTTTAACCTGGTCTTCTACATTCTTCAGGAATGCCCCGCCATGCTCTCTCATCACCAAACCGTCTTTCTCCAACTTTTCAAGATCCTGACGGACCGTTACTTCTGTCACCTTAAAAAGTTTTGCAAGATTTATCACTTTGGCCGAACCATCTTCCTTCAATAGTTCAAGAATTTTGTCTCTTCGTTGGTTAGCGAGCATAGTCATTAGTTATAAAACCCCTATACAGAAAGGCTCTCCCAGGGAGGTTGAATCAAAAATACTAAATAATAATTAAGAAACGAAACAAATCGAAAGCAATAGAAGAAAATCACCTTCGGTTTTTAACTCATTCTTCAAACCTGCAGATTTACATCTACCGCAGTTCCCAGACAAATTGAATCCACTACCTCCGTAGAATGAGTCAAAATACAGCTTAACTGGAGAGAACCGGATCATCATTATCAATGATTTCTTTTCGTCTAGGTCTCTTTTATACAGATAGAACTCAATGCTGACCAGAAGAGATAGGCTTTATTAAATCTTTTGATTAATTTGCTCGAAAATATTATTTATCTGATGATCAAGAGGTACTCCATTTTACTATTAGTTACAGCGGGAATTTTTACACTAGGGTGTAGTGAAACAAAGAGCAACGGCAATAACAAGAAAACGCCCACCGCAACCACTCCTGTAGCTCCTGAAGAGACAGAAGCACAAGAAGCACCAGTCACTTCTGCGTTAGATACAGCTGCTTATAATCTGAAAAACAAAGAACTCGCAAATGGAGACACGTCCGGATACTGGCCTGTAAAAAACCAGCCATACCCTCTTGAGGGAGCGATTCTCCCTTTTAAGCGTGTAATCGCCTATTATGGCAATCTCTATTCAAAGCGGATGGGGATACTTGGCGAATACGCACCTAAAGAAATGCTTTCCCGGCTCAATGTAGAAGTGAAGAAATGGGAAAAGGCTGATCCAAAGACCCCTGTACAGCCAGCATTACACTATATTGCGGTTGTAGCGCAGGGCGATGGAGGTAAAGACGGAAAATACCGCTTTAGGATGCCTGAAAAACATATCGATTCAGTGATTAACATAGCGAAGACGATCAACGCCATTGTGTTTCTTGATATCCAGGTATCACTCAGCACCATCCAGGATGAACTTCCCCTGCTTGAAAAATACCTCAAGCTACCGAATGTCCATTTAGGTATCGACCCTGAATTCTCGATGAAGACAGGCGCAAAACCAGGCTCGAGGATCGGAACCTATGATGCAGCTGACATAAACTACTGTTCTCAATACCTTGCCAGGCTAGTAAAAGAAAACAACCTGCCTCCAAAGATCTTCGTTATACACCGTTTTACCCGCAAGATGGTAACCAATACCAAGAACATTAAACTTCGTCCCGAAGTACAGGTTGTAATGCACATGGACGGATGGGGCGAACCGGAGCTGAAGAAGGGCACGTACCGCCACTTTATATTCCCTGAGCCTGTGCAGTTCACGGGTTTTAAACTATTCTATAAGAATGACCTTAAGAAAGCACCAAACAGGCTTATGACTCCTGAAGAATTGCTTAAGCTTAAGCCACAGCCCGTATACATACAGTACCAATAAAAATACAAAGGTTTTTAAACCATGTAACCGTATATCTGTTTAAAGAATATGGCACTAGAACAAGCAACATTTGGCGCCGGGTGTTTTTGGTGTACCGAGGCGGTGTTTCAAAATTTGAAAGGCGTCTCCGCATGCACGTCAGGCTATATGGGTGGTCACGTAACCAATCCTACTTATAACGATGTGTGTGGTGGTGATACGGGACATGCGGAAGTAATACAAGTAGACTTTGATCCCGCAATAATCAGTTATGATGAACTCCTTCTCGTCTTTTTCAAGACTCATTCTCCGACGACGTTAAATCGTCAGGGAAATGACGTAGGCACACAGTATCGTTCTGTGATCTTCTACCATACTCAGGAGCAGAAAAAGTCTGCTGAGAGCATGATAGATAACCTCACCAAGCAGAACGTTTTTGACAGACCAATAGTAACGGAGATTGCACCCGTGTCAGAATTCTATAAGGCAGAAGATTATCATCAAAACTTCTTCTCTACTAATCCCTCTAAGGCATACTGCGTTTTTGTCATACAGCCAAAACTCGACAAGTTTGCTAAAGAATTTAAAGACAAGCTAAAAGAGAATTCATATTAGCGTCCCTAACACACACAAAAGCCGTCGCAGATTTGCAGACGGCTTTTGTGTGTGTGTTAAAAGAGGCCTAACTGCCCCTTGTCATCTATATCGTCAGGGTTGGTTATTTCCAGCTTTACGTCTTTTGACTTTTTCTTAGACTCTTTGTCCTCCGGTAAGCCGTCCGGCGAAGAACTGTCCTCCGTACTGTGCTGAGCAACTTCCTTTTCCGCCTCATCATCTATCTTCTCAGCCTCCACTACTTCCTCCAGAGAGGTGTCCGGAACCGGATCTGGCACATCCTCCTCATCATCGTGTTCCGCAATCAGCTGAATATCCTTAATGTCGTATTGCGACAGCTTATTCCCCTGAGCCTTCATCCCTTTCACATCGATAACATCCGCCAGATTGAGCTCAATATGTTCAGGCGTCTGGTTCTTGCCTTTCAACACTTCAATCGTTACGACAGGCTGCGCCGCTCCTGAAATTAGTCGAAGCTTAGAACCGCCTTCCTCACTGATGATACTTATCGTTTTACCTATAGAAATATCATCAAACGTAAATCGCTTAACGTAATAGTTCTTCGACTTACCATCATAATGAACCACTGTATACACCTTGTCCGCATCGTACTTCTCAATAAGAAGCATTTTATCGTCAAAGTGATTAGTCAGATCAAACGAGGTAAGCTCATAAATACCCGAGGCCATCACAGTTAGAATCTTATCCGGTCCGTCAAATTCACCTAGGTACTGACCTCTCCCATCTACGTTCAGACGCTTCAGAATATCATCATACCAAATTTTACGACCCGACAAGGTAGAAATCCCTTTAGTCTTCAACAAAACTTTCCGGATCGGATAACGTGTTACAATATTACCCATCGAGCTGCGCCCCTTAATTGCTATATCCGCAAAGTTGATTTCCAGCTGCAATTTCTTCAGCTTGGAATGCGGTTTCAGCTGAATCGTTACCACTTCAGCTTCACCATTCGGATTTGCAGTGAAGTACAGCAGCTTAGAGCCTTTAGTACCCTTTGTGAGGTCGTATTCCTTATCACGGGTAACACCCAGAACAGCAAACCGCTTGATGTAGGACGTTCCACTCTCGCCGTCCTTATATATCATATTATATATCGTCCGCTCATCTCCCTTTTTAAATACTGCCACATGTTCAATATCCTTACCGACGAACACCTTGTCCTGCACCTTGGTCACAAGGAAGGCTCCAGACTTGCGAAAAACGATAATTTCATCCAGGTCAGAACAGTCACATACGAATTCATCCTTTTTAAGTCCCGACCCAATAAAGCCATCTTCCCTGTTAACATACAGCTTCACGTTTGCCAAAGCTACTTGCGCAGCCTCGACACGATCGAATGTACGCAATTCGGTCTTCCGTTCTCTGCCCTTACCATACTTTTCCCTGATGCGTTCAAACCAGGCAATGGCATAGTCCGTAAGATGCTTCAAATGATGGCTTACTTCCTTAATACCCGCATTCAGCGACTTCAGCTGGTCATCCGCCTTCTTTACATCGAACCGGGTGATACTACTCATCGGTTTGTCAATAAGCTTCTTATAATCTTCAGGAAGAATCTCGCGGTAAAACTGCGGAAAGAAAGGCTCAAAAAGGTCATTTAATACCTGAACTACGCCTTCAAACGTACCTGAATTCTCATATTTAGGATGTTTGTACATCCCCTCCTGTATAAATATTTTTAACAGTAATCCGAAGAATATTTTTTCCTTGAGTTCCAACAAACGAATTTCAAGCTCGCGTTTAAGCAAGTTCTTTGTATTTTGCGTATTCTCAATGAGAATGTCGTTTACACTCAGAAAATGTGGTTTGTCGTCACGAATGACACAAGTATTGGGTGATATGGATACTTCGCAGTCTGTGAACGCGTAAAGCGCATCAATCGTAACATCAGGAGATATTCCCGGAGCCAGCTGTACGATGATCTCGACGTTTTGAGCCGTGTTGTCTTCGATACGCTTGATCTTGATCTTACCTTTATCGTTTGCCGATATGATGCTGTCGATCAAACTTCCTGTAGTTGTAGAAAAAGGAATCTCCGTAATGGCGAGCGTTTTCTTATCCCGCTCCTCTATTTTAGCACGTACACGAACCTTTCCCCCACGCTGTCCTTCATTGTAGTTGGAACAATCTGCCATGCCTGCCGTCGGAAAGTCAGGAAGCAGATCAGGTCTCTGCCCTTGGAGTACGCCTATAGAAGCGTCGATAAGCTCAACGAAGTTATGAGGAAGGATCTTTGTCGCAAGCCCTACCGCAATCCCCTCGGCACCTTGTGCCAGAAGCAATGGAAACTTAACAGGCAGTGTAATTGGCTCCTGATTTCTACCATCATAACTCGCCTGCCATTCAGTAGTATCAGGATTAAAGACAACTTCGTTCGCAAACTTGGACAACCTTCCCTCTATGTACCTCGGAGCAGCAGCCGAGTCCCCCGTCATAGGATCACCCCAGTTACCCTGCATATCAATCAGCAGATTCTTCTGGCCTATCTGTACCATCGCATCACCAATCGACGCATCACCGTGAGGGTGATATTTCATCGTATTCCCAATAACATTCGCCGCTTTGTTAAAGCGGCCGTCGTCCATTTCCTTAAGTGAATGCAGTATGCGTCTTTGAACAGGTTTAAAACCGTCGTTAATGTGAGGAACAGCTCTGTCGAGAATTACATAGGATGCGTAGTCAAGAAACCAATTTTCATATAAGCCATTAATGAGTGTAGCATTTTGTAATTTATCTTCATTCTCATTCGTGTTAATTGATTCGTCGCTCATTCTATTAATAAAGATCTCTGGAATGCTGTAAAGATAATAGTTTTAATTTAAACACCCCTGGCAGCAAGCACTTGCAGGCTGGTCTATAAATAAAAAAACCCGGTGCAGGCACCGGGTTCATTACTTCATATAAGAGCTACTCTTCGGTAGAATCTTTGTCACCTTCAGGCAACTGCGGCTCTTTCTTCTTTTTGGAAGGAGTTACCTTCGGAGATATCGTAATGGCATCCGTTTCCTTGTTATAATCCACTTCCATTACCTGACCTTCTGCCAGCTCTCCCTTAAGGATCTCCTCAGCAATAGGATCTTCCAGATGCTTCTGGATGGCTCTCTTTAGCGGGCGGGCGCCAAACTGCGAGTCATAACCCTTCTCCGAGATAAACTCTTTGGCTCCATCAGTAAGGGCGATCTCATAACCCAGCGCATTGATCCGGGAGAACAAAGAAGCAAGCTCAATATCGATAATCTTGAAGATATTCTCTTTAGACAGCGAGTTGAATACGATCACATCATCAATACGGTTTAGGAACTCCGGTGCAAAGGCACGCTTCAAAGCATTTTCAATAACACCTCTGGAGTGTGTATCCGCCTGTGAAGACTTAGCATTGGTAGTAAAACCAACACCCTGACCAAAATCCTTTAACTGTCTCGCACCGATATTCGATGTCATGATAATGATGGTATTACGGAAATCCACCTTGCGACCCAGACTATCTGTAAGCTGACCTTCGTCCAGCACCTGCAATAGGATATTGAATACATCAGGGTGAGCTTTCTCAATCTCATCCAGAAGCACAACAGAATATGGCTTACGACGAACTTTCTCAGTCAACTGACCGCCTTCTTCGTATCCAACATATCCCGGAGGCGCACCCACTAAGCGAGATACCGCGAATTTCTCCATATACTCGCTCATGTCTATCTGAATCAGTGAATCTTCACTGTCAAACATAAACCTGGCGAGTTCCTTGGCTAACTCAGTTTTACCAACTCCTGTCGGACCAAGGAAAATGAATGAACCGATAGGTTTCTTCGGATCTTTTAATCCCGCCCTTGTACGCTGAATAGCTTTCGTTAGCTTTTTAATCGCATCGTCCTGTCCAATGATCCTTCCGGCCATCAGTTCAGGCATAGCAAGTAGTTTCTGACTGTCAGTCTGTCCCACGCGCTGAACAGGAATACCTGTCATCATGGAAACGACTTCAGCTACATTATCTTCAGAAACAGTATACCTCTTGGTCTTGGTTTCAGCTTCCCAGGCACCTTTCGCACGCTCCAGTTCTTCGAGCAAATGCTTTTCGGTATCCCGGAGCTTAGCAGCCTCTTCGTATTTCTGACTGCGTACAACCCGGTTTTTTTCAACCTTAATCTCTTCTATCTTCTGCTCAATATCGATGATCTCCTGAGGTACATGAATATTTGTCAAGTGCACCCTCGATCCGGCCTCATCCAACGCATCAATCGCCTTATCAGGCAAGAAACGGTCGGTGATATACCTTGAAGTCAGACTAACACAAGCATTAATTGCCTCAGGCGTATAAGTCACACCGTGGTGTTCCTCATATTTCTCTTTGATCCTGTTCAGAATCTCAATCGTTTCATCCGGAGTAGCCGGCTCAACCATCACTTTCTGGAAACGACGGTCTAAGGCACCATCCTTCTCGATGTACTGACGATACTCGTCAAGGGTTGTAGCACCCACACATTGAATTTCGCCTCGTGCCAGAGCAGGTTTAAACATATTAGATGCATCCAGTGAACCTGAAGCTCCTCCTGCACCCACAATGGTATGAATCTCATCAATGAAAAGGATCACATCCGGAGACTTCTCCAGTTCATTCATTACGGCTTTCATACGCTCTTCAAACTGACCGCGGTATTTAGTACCCGCTACCAGAGAAGCCAGGTCCAGAGTAACCACACGCTTGTTAAACAACACACGTGAAACTTTACGCTGTACGATCCGCAAGGCCAGACCTTCTGCTATTGCAGACTTACCTACTCCCGGCTCCCCTATCAGGATAGGGTTATTTTTCTTTCTCCGGGATAAAATTTGTGATACCCGTTCAATCTCCTTATCTCTTCCAACAATAGGATCGAGCTTGCCTTCCTCAGCAGCCTTGGTAAGGTCGCGACCGAAGTTGTCCAGCACAGGAGTTTTTGATTTGATATCCGATACTTTCTTAGGCTGACTGAATGAAGATTCCTCCTCACGGAAGTCATCATCTCCCGCAGCAGAACCAGAAGCTTCATCTCTGAAACCGTCTCTGTTCTGTTCTACCTCTGCCTTAAATATATCGTAATTGATGTTGTACTGCATCAGTATCTGCGATGCAATATTGTCATCGTCCCTCAAAATTGATAACAACAAGTGCTCTGTACCAATCACATCACTCTTGAAGATCTTCGCCTCCAGATATGTGATCTTTAAAACTTTTTCAGCCTGCTTGGTCAAGGGAATATTTCCCAGATTTGCAGTAGTGCCAGAAGTTCCTTTAACCGCGTCTTCAATAGTCCTGCGCAAACGCGCGGTATCTACAGCTAGTGATTTCAAAACTTTTATAGCCATACCATCTCCCTCACGGATTAGACCAAGCAACAAGTGCTCTGTACCGATGTAATCGTGCCCTAAGCGAAGAGCTTCCTCTCTGCTATATGAAATAACGTCTTTGACACGGGGTGAAAATTTAGCTTCCATTTAATAACCTTTCTACGTGTTGAACGCCCTAATGTATTAATTTGTTTGGTCAATACCTCCGGCGTGTTTGTAATAATTTAATCAACAATTACGCCAATTTTCAGAAATCGACCCTTATGCCTACAAGATAATAAAAAATTAGACCAAAAGGCCCGGATTGACGATATTCGCAGATTATTAAGCAATAATGGCAGACGAAAAAATTATCTTTTCAATGGCTGGGGTAAATAAGATTTACCCTCCCCAGAAGCAGGTCCTTAAGAATATATACTTGTCCTTTTTTTATGGCGCCAAAATAGGTGTCATCGGTCTGAACGGATCTGGAAAATCTTCCCTCCTGAAGATCATCGCCGGACTGGATAAGTCTTATCAGGGTGAGGTTGTATTCTCACCGGGATACAGTGTTGGATATCTTGCTCAGGAGCCTCAGCTTGATCCTGAAAAGACAGTAAAGGAAGTAGTAATGGAGGGAGTGTCCGAAATTACCGCTATACTTAATGAATACGAAGAGATCAATGAAAAATTCGGTCTTCCGGAGGTCTACGAAGATGCCGATGCCATGGACAAACTGATGGCCCGCCAGGGTGAACTTCAAGATCAGATCGATGCTGTTGGCGCATGGGAACTTGACTCTAAGCTCGAACGCGCGATGGATGCGCTGAGAACTCCAGACCCGGAAGCCAAAATAGCCAATTTGTCAGGTGGTGAGCGTAGAAGAGTAGCACTTTGTCGCCTTTTACTGCAGGAGCCGGATGTTTTACTGCTTGATGAGCCTACCAACCACCTGGATGCCGAGTCGATCGACTGGCTTGAACAGCACTTAAAGAACTATAAGGGTACCGTTATCGCCGTTACCCACGACCGTTATTTCCTGGACAATGTAGCCGGTTGGATCCTTGAGCTGGACCGTGGAGAAGGTATTCCATGGAAAGGAAATTACTCTTCCTGGCTGGAGCAGAAGTCGAAGAGACTCGCTCAGGAAGAAAAAACAGAAAGCAAGCGCCAAAAGACTCTGGAGCGGGAGCTCGAATGGGCTCGCATGGCTCCGAAAGCACGTCACGCCAAATCTAAAGCCCGTCTGGCCAACTACGAAAAAATGGCCTCCGAGGAAACGAAAGAAAGGGAAGAAAAACTTGAGCTTTTCATTCCTCCGGGACCACGTCTGGGTAACGTCGTAATCGAAGCTCAAAACGTGAGTAAGGCCTATGGTGATAAAATACTTTTCGACAACCTGAGCTTCTCCCTCCCACCCGCGGGTATTGTAGGGATTATAGGACCAAATGGTGCTGGAAAAACTACGCTCTTTCGTCTGATAACCGGACAGGAAACTCCGGATAGTGGTACGTTCCGCGTGGGCGAAACTGTAGCACTGGGTTATGTAGACCAGATGCACAACGACCTTGATCCCGACAAATCAGTTTGGGAGAACATTACAGACGGACAGGAAACCATCCTGCTTGGTAACAGACCTGTAAACTCCAGGGCATATGTGTCCAAATTCAACTTTAACGGCGCTGACCAACAAAAAAAGATAGCCGTGATTTCCGGAGGTGAGCGTAACCGCGTTCACCTTGCCATTACGCTGAAGAAAGATTCAAACGTCTTGTTGCTCGATGAGCCAACCAATGATATTGATGTCAATACCCTTCGTGCGCTTGAAGAAGGACTTGAAGGCTTTGCAGGCTGCGCAGTAATTATTTCCCACGACAGGTGGTTCCTCGACAGGATCTGCACGCATATCCTGGCTTTCGAGGGCGAATCACAGGTATATTTTTTCGAAGGAAACTACAGCGATTACGAAGAGAACAAAAAGAAGAGACTGGGTGATACGGGGCCTAAGCGAATTAAATACAAGAAGCTAACTTCTTAAAAAATGAAGGGGCAGGTTAAGTCAATCCGCCCCTTTTACCTTTATATTATCTGACTTTCATAGATCAGCTTACCTTTTTCAAGCTTGCCGCTCGTATCCAGTGCCCAGGCAGATAGATACACCGAACCATCTATTTCAAATCGCATCTTAAAGAAGCCCTTACTTTTCTGCCCAAATTTGAGGTGTTTCCCTGATTGCACCACATACTTCACTTTCGAGCCCGAGCCACTCACTACAAAATGGTTCCTGTCTTTACGAATATATTGAAGATTATGTTCATGCCCTGCCGCATAGATCAGATTACTATACCTCGCCAGGATCTCTTTCAGCTTTGCGCGAAGCTTACGGTACCTTGGATGAGCGACGTCTTCTCGCGCACCGAGAAACCTACGATACAGGGGGATGAGTGAACCCAGACCCGGCAATGGAATCCATGCATCCTGATCGTAAAGTGTCAGCGGAAAAATATGGTGCTTCAACTTAAACTTGCCGCCATGAATTGCATAGCTGTAAACGGGGTGATGTCCGATCACCAGAAGATGCTTACGGATATTCGCATCAAGAATGCCGATCAATCTGTCGAAAAAATCGTCCTCTGATTCTATACCGTCATAACACTCTGAGTTCAGCGAACGCACGCCCCTCTGCATCCACCACTGGGTATCGATGGCTACTACCGTAATATTGTCATTAAGGTCGAAGGTTTCCGGGCCAGGACAACCTCCTTTAGGAAACATTACTTTTTTTCCGAAAAGCTTCCTCAAATATTCATCCTGCCTTACAATGTATTCATGACCGTTATCCCTCCCCTTATTCCAATCGTGGTTACCCGCAATAAAAGCCACTTCTCCATGATAATCTTTCAGGGCTTCGAAATGACGGTTTAATATTGTCTCCGAATTCTTACGAAGGATATTACCGACAGGGGGCAGGCCTCTCGGGTAGACATTATCCCCTAGAAAAATCACAGCAGAAGGCTGCTGTTTGTTCAGGTGGGCGTTAAGCATCTGAAACACCGGATCAGGTTTCGAAACGGATATATCACCGGTATCACCGATCAGGAATATTTCATAAGGCGTATTGGAAGAGGTTTGAAGCGACATTCTTTTGTAACACTCTTAAATGGCCTATTGTTGCGGCTAAAACAATATTAGAGACTCAATACACTTGCATAAAGATCATTTCAATCCTTGCCGCAACGGAAAAAGGAAGTAGATTTGAAAAAAATATAAACTATAAGATACAAGTGAAGTTAACATACATAGATCGGTTCAGACCAAAACGGTTAGGATCGAAAAAGCTCAACAAGTACACGACTCTATATTTACCATGTTAAACTTATACCGTCAGATAATAAGCAATAACCTGAACAATACCGTCTTTGAGGAACTTCCGGAAGAATGGCTTGAAAAGGTTTCTCCTGAAATAAAAAGCGAGTTGATACACGGTTTTTACAACGCCGGGATATTAACGATCAATCTGGCTGATTTTAACCGAAACGGCTTTTATCAGAAAACAGTCAGACCTCAATTTCATCACTATTGCGAAAGTCTGTATCTTCAGCTTGGCCCGATCATTCAACGCTGCCTTCGGCGTATGTTTCTCGGTTTTAATGAAAACCTGGCCGAATACAAAGTAGTACTGTTTATGGAAGGGCATGAGGAAGATCAGTTTGAACCTGTGAAGTTCAACATCGATATTTTTTAATCTAAACACCTCTTACCGTAAAACAAAATTCGGCACCCTTACCGGGCTTGGCATTTACCCAAATACGACCACCGTTTGCTGAAACGAACTCTTTACATAACATAAGTCCTATTCCCGTCCCCCGCTCGCCGCTTGTCCCCTCAGCCTTCAAACTGAAGGTCTCAAACAACTGCTCGGCATCCGACACTTCCATTCCCTTACCGTAATCCCTGACTGAGAAGCAAACAAATCCATCACGTTGCGTTACACTAATCTCAATGGCGCTGTTCGGATAGGAAAATTTTATTGCATTACTGAGCAGGTTTCTCAAGACAAAATTAAAATGATCAACGTCTGCAGATATTTTAAGATCCGCTGGAATATCGCTATCTATTCGAAGATCTTTCACTGTACAGGCCGCAAAAAAGAAATCCCGGACAAGGTCGACGGCAGGAGCCACCTCAAACGCTTGCTCCCTTACACTCACCCCCTGAATCTGAGTTCTCCCCCACTCAAGGAGCGAATCCAGGGTAGATAAAGACGCTTCTGTATGCTTTTTCAATATGTGTGCGATCTCCTTCAATTCGTTCGGTTTGAGCACATCGTTCTCCATCAATGTCAGCATTTGAACTACCGAACCCATAGGACCCCTCAGATCATGGCCAATAATCGAGAAGAGCTTATCTTTTATCTGATTGGACACTTTAAGTCGTTTATTAAATTTCTGCACGTTATGCAGAGAAAAATAAACCATCAGTAACATCAGAATCACAAGTACAGCGATCGCAATTCCGACATTTCGCTGCAAGGTTGCCTTGCCGCTCAGTGTCTCAAGCGTCTTGATCTGGGCCTCGCTTTTTTCCTGGTAATACTCTGCCTGCATAATTTCTGCAGCGCGTTTCTTATCTTTACTGAATAAAGAGTCGTTTAGCGCCCGCAACTTCTGCAATACAAGAAAAGCGTCCTTATAACTCCCCTGAGCTTGATATATTTCGATGTAAGCTTCATATATTTCCGACACCAGAAAAGTGTGACCAATAGAATCTGCTATAGACAGCGACCTATCCAGCAATTCGATAGCCTTCCCATAATCCTTCTTTTCAACGTATAAAGCAGCAATATTGGTGAGCGCTTGCGCTTCCTTCTCCGGAAGCCGGAACTTCCGGGCTTTTACAAGTGACTTCTTGTGATAAGTATAGGCTGTGTCCGGATAACCCAAAAGATGGTAAGCATTACCGGCGTTCGTTAAGGAAGATATATAAAGATCCGCATGCTCCAGACTGTCGGCCTGTTGTAACCCGATCAAAAAGTTCTTGAGCGCTTCTTTCATATTGCCCTTCCTGGCATACACCACACCGATATTATTCTGGAGAGAAACAGATGACTTTTTAGAAGAACTTTTGGCTATCAAAGTCTGTGCCTTGTTATAATACGCCAGCGACTGGTCAAGGTTGTCGCTTTGTTCATTGATCAATCCCAGCTTTATGTAAGAGTCAAATATACCCTTATCATGATGAATTTCTTCGTAAATCCTCAGCGCCCTCAGAATGTAAGCCGTAGCTTCTGGAAAACGTCCACCCTTTCCTTCAATGGTTCCCAGAGTAAGATAGCTGGACGCTATACCGCTTTGATCTTTTAGTTTATCAAACCCCTGCAGGGCTTTTTCAGCAATTTTCTTTGATAATACCAGGTCACCATGCGCGTGATGAATGCGAGCCATTCTGTTTAGCAGCCCGTATTCAGCTTTCCCATCCTTGAGTGTCCGTGCGACTTGAATCGCCTTTCCTGCATAAAAAAGGGAAGAATCATAATCAGTTGGTGAGTGATATTCAGCCAGCTTCGTATAAATGATCAGTATAGAAGAATCGGATTTTCCTTCGCTCAGCTGACGGAGCAAATCGGCAGGCAGCTTGTTCGCAAAGGCGTAAGCACTTAAAAGTGAAAAACAAACCAGAAAAAACAGCCTCATTAACTCTAAGTTCAAGTACATTCCGACTGCTCAAAGATCTCAGCCACCGGACATCAAGTATAATAGTTTGCATTGCAATATCCTACAAGAATTATAACTTAAATGAGAATATTTAACAGTACAAGATAAATAATGACGCCAATCATACATAAAGGCGTCAACCGTCATTTTTTCAGTACTTGAAACAGACGATGTTTGTATCAATGATTGTTGCTACCCCAAGCAACTTTTTTCATAGGTAGATGTAGGGTCAGGCGATTTCATATTGCCTGACTTTTTTTATGCCCATATTTTACAAGCGATTGACCGGCATGAACACATCTTTAATTTATCTTTGCCGTATATTATGAGTAAGCACGGAAGAATATTAGTAGCAATGAGTGGCGGAGTGGATAGTTCCGTAGCTGCTGTAATGCTACATGAGCAGGGATATGAAGTTATAGGCCTTACAATGAAAACCTGGGATTATGCATCATCAGGCTCTTCGTCTAAAGAAACCGGATGCTGCAGTCTGGATTCTATTAACGACGCCAGGTCATTGGCCGTTAATTACGGATTCCCTCACTATATTCTGGATATCAGAAGCGAGTTCGGAGATTTCGTCATCGACAACTTTGTGGATGAATACCTTGCAGGCAGAACTCCTAATCCTTGTGTTCTCTGCAATACCCATATTAAATGGGAAGCCCTGCTTAAGCGAGCAGACAAACTCGATTGTGAATTCATCGCAACCGGCCACTATGCCAATATCCGCTTACAGGATAACGGGCGTCATGTCATTTCCAAAGGCAGGGACGAAAACAAAGACCAGTCTTATGTTTTGTGGGGCGTTTCGCAAAAAAACCTTGCCCGCACCCAGTTCCCTCTGGGCAGCTTTACCAAGGCTGAGATCAGACAAATGGCACTTGACATGGGTCAGACCGAGCTGGCGAAAAAAGGAGAAAGCTATGAGATCTGCTTTGTGCCCGACAATGACTACCGTTCCTTTCTGAGGCATCGTGTGGATGGTCTTGAAGAAAAGGTAGCCGGTGGGAATTTCGCCCTGAGTGATGGCACCATCGTTGGCAAGCATCAGGGATATCCCTTTTATACTATCGGCCAGCGCAAGGGACTTGGTATAGCATTCGGCCATCCCATGTTTGTTACTGAGATATTGCCTGAAAGCAATACCGTTGTTCTGGGCACGCAGGAGGAGCTTAAAAAGACTGTAGCTCTGGTGCGCGGTGTCAACCTTATTAAATACGACAGCATACAGGAGCCCATGGAAGCGATTACGAAGATCCGATACAAAGATGCTGGCGCAAACAGTACAATCGTACAGGAAGACGGCTTAATGAAAGTGGAATTTCACCATGCAGTATCAGGAATAGCCCCGGGACAATCTGCCGTATTTTATGAAGGTAACGACCTTTTGGGTGGAGGATTTTTATTATAACTGCATTAAATCGCAAAGTATCAGGTAAAAATAGCCCCAATTTACTACCAAAACACTCTTTCAGGGATACCTAAAACGCAATTCTATTTTGCATTGGGTTGATTAATGTCTTTCTTTGCAGAAAAACCAATCTGCTGAATGGCTAAAAATTTACTAATCGTTGAGTCCCCTGCTAAGGCAAAAACCATTGAAGGTTATTTGGGTAGTGACTTCATGGTCAAATCAAGTTACGGACATATCCGTGATCTGGTTAAGACTGATGATGCGATAGATACCGAAAATAACTTTACCCAGAAATATGAAGTGCCGGCAGACAAAAAAGCCGTTGTAAGTGAATTAAAGAAACTTGCAAAGGAAGCCGAAATGGTCTGGCTCGCGTCCGATGAGGACCGCGAGGGAGAAGCCATTTCATGGCATTTATTTGAGACTTTAGGCCTTAAGGACGAAAAGACGAAAAGAATTGTATTTCATGAGATCACGAAGCCGGCTATATTAAAGGCTATAGAATCTCCGCGTAATATTGACTACAATCTTGTTCATGCACAGCAGGCCAGACGAGTGCTCGACAGGTTGGTTGGTTTTGAGCTTTCACCTGTTTTATGGAAAAAGGTCAAACCCTCCTTATCCGCAGGCCGTGTGCAATCTGTTGCCGTGCGCCTGATCGTAGATCGTGAAAGAGAGGTCAACAAATTCACCCCTACAGCCGCATACAAGATCACCGCGATCTTTAACACCGGCAAAGCAAGGGAATTTTTCAAAGCAGAACTGCCTGAACGCTTTGAAACCGAGCAGGAAGCTACAGCATTCCTCAACGCATGTAAAGAAGCTGACTTCAAAGTTAACAGTGTAGAAAGCAGACCAACCAAAAGAAATCCCGCTCCTCCGTTTACAACCTCTACCCTTCAACAGGAAGCAAGCAGGAAATTGGGTTTTTCTGTTTCACGGACGATGTCCATCGCACAGCGACTGTACGAGTCAGGAAAGATTACCTACATGAGAACGGATTCCGTTAACTTGTCAGACACTGCACTTGAAGCCGCTACTAATGAGATCAACACCGCTTATGGTGGAAAATACCATCAGCACCGAAAATATAAAACAAAGGCAGCCGGAGCACAGGAAGCACACGAAGCGATCCGACCGACCTATTTCGATCAACATACGATCGACGGCGATCACTCCGAGAAACGCCTCTATGAACTCATCTGGAAGCGCGCAATCGCCTCCCAAATGAGCGAAGCTCAGTTTGAAAAAACCACCGCCAAAATCACGGTATCCAGCCGCAAGGAGAACTTTGTTGCCAATGGAGAGGTTATGAAATTTGACGGATTCCTAAAGGTCTATATGGAATCTCAGGACGATGATCAGGAAGTGAACCTGGATGAAGAGGCAGGAAATGCAATCCTCCCTCCTTTGTCAAAGGAGCAGTCGCTGATCCGCTACGAAATTAAAGCAACAGAACGTTATACCCGTCCGCCCGCCCGTTACACAGAAGCGAGCCTGGTGAAAAAACTGGAAGAGCTGGGTATTGGAAGGCCGTCTACCTACGCTCCTACCATCTCCACTGTTCAAAACAGAGGTTATGTAGTAAAAGAAGACAGAGAAGGCAAATCCAGAAATTTCTGCGTGTTCACACTTAGCGGAAATGAGCTCGTTAAGGAAACCAAAACAGAGATCACCGGTGCCGAAAAATCGAAGCTTTTCCCTACCGATATCGGAGCGGTAGTAAACGACTTCCTGGTTCTGCACTTCAATGGAATAGTTGATTTCCACTTCACAGCCAACGTCGAAAAAGAGTTCGACGAAATCGCAAACGGATTGAAGAACTGGACCGAAATGCTCAAGTCTTTTTACAATCCATTCCATAAGGAAGTAGAGAATACCATCCTGACAGCAGAAAAAGCAAGAGGAGAAAGAGAGCTCGGCCTTGATCCTGAGACGGGTAAAAAGGTTTCGGTCAGAATCGGCCGCTTCGGACCCTTCGTCCAGATTGGCGAAACCGAAGCTGAAGAGAAGCCTCGCTATGCCAGTCTAAGATCTGGCCAGATGATCGAATCGATCACACTGGAGGAAGCGATGGAGCTGTTTAAACTTCCCAAAAAGGTAGGCACCTTCGAAGATAAGGAGATGACAGTAGCAATCGGTCGTTTTGGCCCTTATGTGAGGCATAACAGTGCTTTCTATTCCTTACCAAAGGGGGTTGATCCTCATTCCGTAACCGAAGAAGCGTGTATAGAGATCATCCTCGAGAAACGTAAAAAAGACGCAGAGAAACTGATCAAGACCTTTGATGAAGATCCGACAGTGAAAATACTGAACGGCAGATGGGGACCCTATATCGAGTATGGCAAGGCTAATGTCAAGATTCCAAAAGATAAGGAAGCTTCTGCTCTGACGTTCGAAGAAGTTAAGGCTCTCGCCGAAGCTGCAGAGAAGGAGCCTAAAAAACCAGCGCGGAAGTTTGCTAAAAAGAAATAAGTTAAAGCTTATCTGAAATATAACAGACATGAAGAAAGATCTTCCGGAAAACCTGGTGCAGGATATTGGCATCGCAGTTGTTCTCGAAAGCGACAGTCCGCAAGGACGGTCATGGAACGTCTATCTGATCAATTTGAAGGACACGAGTCTCGATACGGTTCTGATATCCTCCAAAGGTTATGGACTTAAAGATGGCGTCGAGGTAAAGACGTCGATCTTAAGACATTCCATAGGAAATGTTCCCGCTAAAGCAACTGCCCGCGTGGAGGCCATTGACGAGCAGGTATTCGGACTCACGAACGAATACCTGCTTAGTTTTTACATTGGCGGCCAGATATTTGATAAAAAGTACATCTTCGTTCCTGAGAGCATCGTCGAATCGAACATGGTTCGGATTCCGCTGCTCAACAAACCCGGCATACTTATTCTTTAGTTAAAACCCCACATCTGGCCCGGATGGACCTGTGCAAGTACTTTCGGGGGATTTGCAAGGTTCTTGCTGTGCCCTTAATTCAACCTTTGTTCGTCCTTTGTTCGATTATTTTCGAAAGATCCTCGCTCCGGAGTCAAACAAACGTCGAAGAACCAACGGTTCAGCTACCTGTTTATAACAAGTCGCATAGCTTCCCCATACCCGGCAAATACAAACAAGCTAGAACAAAAGATAGATCAAAATCCTTAACTTGCCAAAGAAAGGTTTCACAGCTTAAATAACCATGAACTTTATGGCGTATGTAAACGTTGTGATCACATAATACATTCACAAAATGGCTAAGAAAAAATCCAACCATCTGATAGTTGTTTTCACGCAGCTTATTACCGATATATTGGAAAAGGGGGGCAATGCTCCCATGAATTATAAACAAATTGCTGCAAAACTTAATCTGACCGATCCTGAATCACGGGAGACCATATTGGTTGTTTTAAAAGAAGAAACCAGAAAGGGGATCTTTATTGAACCTCAGAAAGGTAAATTTCAGTTGAAAGAGCTGAAGACCATCATTACCGGAAAGGTGTCTATGACCAGTGATGGCTCCGCTTTTATCATCCCCGATGATGAATTTGAGGAAGACATTTATATCGCTCCCAGAAAAGTCGGCACGGCTTTAAATGGCGATAAGGTTAGGGCATATGTTTTTGCCAACCGAAAAGGGAAACGAAAGGAAGGAGAAATTATCGAGATCCTGGAACGCTTCAAGATGGAGTTTACCGGCATCGTTAAGGTTAACGGAGCCTTCGCCTTCTTTATACCGGACGACAGGAAGATGCTTCGCGATATTTTTATTCCGTTGGAAAATCTCAATGGCGCGGAGCACGGGGTAAAAGCTGTTGCTAAAATCACCGACTGGCCCGATGGTGCCAAAAATCCGGTAGGTACTATCACCACTGTTTTGGGAGTACAAGGAGAGAATAATACGGAGATGACCGCTATTCTAGCAGAGTATGGCTTCCCGCTTTCATTTCCTGACGATGTTGAAGAAGAGGCTGAGGCCATACCAGACGAGATCACAGCAGAAGAAATTGCGAAACGACGTGATTTTCGTGATGTACTTACCTTTACCATCGACCCTGCTGATGCGAAAGATTTTGATGATGCCATATCCTACCAGGTACTGGAAAACGGCAACTACGAAATCGGGATCCATATTGCGGACGTATCACATTATGTGCGTCCCGATACGGCGCTAGACGCAGAGGCATTTAACCGTGGCACCTCTGTATACCTGGTAGACAGGGTTATACCGATGCTGCCTGAAAGACTTTCAAATGGAGTATGCTCGCTGCGCCCGAACGAAGACAAGCTCTGCTTTTCTGCTGTGTTTGAGCTGGACAACCAGGCCAATGTGCTCGAACAGTGGTTCGGTAAGACCGTCATTCATTCGAACAGAAGATTCAGCTATGAAGAAGCTCAGGAGGTGATAGAGGGGAATTCAGATGAGCTGAAAGAAGAGATCTTAAAACTGAATGAACTGGCATATATCCTGCGGGAGAAAAAATTCAAACAAGGCGCGATAAGCTTTGAAACTTCAGAGGTTAAGTTTCAGCTGGATGAGCAGGGTAAACCCATAGGTGTCTATACCAGAGAGCGTAAAGATGCACATAAGCTGATAGAAGATTATATGCTGCTTGCCAATAGAAAAGTAGCAGAGTTTATCGCTAAAAAGGGTAAAGGGAAGAAGAAATACACCTTTGTCTATCGTGCACACGATGCCCCGAATGAGCAAACTCTCATGGGATTTGTACAGTTCGCGGCACAGTTCGGGTATAAGATCAGTACGAAGTCAGACCGTGATATCGCCAGATCTTTGAATCACCTGATGGCCGACGTAGAAGGAAAGAAAGAGCAGAATGTGCTGACGCATTTAGCGATCAGGTCGATGGCCAAGGCGATTTACACGACCAAAAAATCCGGACACTACGGCCTTGCTTTTGACTACTACACCCATTTCACCTCTCCTATCCGCCGTTCGCCCGACGTGATGGTACATCGTCTGCTGGAGCGCTATCTCGATGGCGGAACCTCTGCCAACGAGGAAGAGTATGAAAAGATGTGTGTCCATGCATCGCAGATGGAGAAAAAGGCTGCAGACGCAGAACGTGCGTCGGTTAAGTATAAGCAGGCTGAATTCCTTCAGGATAATATTGGTAAGGAGTTTACGGGTATCATTTCCGGAGTTACGGAATGGGGTATGTTTGTGGAGATTGAAGAGAACAAATGCGAAGGTATGGTGCGCCTGCGCGATATCGCCGATGATTTTTATGTGCTCGACGAGAAGAACTACTGCATCATCGGGCAGCGTAAGAAGAAAAAGTATCAGCTGGGAGACGAAGTTCAGATTCTTGTAAAAAAGGTGGATCTGGCCAAAAGGCAAATTGACTTTAAATTACTTCAATAAATTATACATGTATTCTATTACACAACTTCAGGATCTGATCAACAAACAGATCGTTGAAAAGAAGTATCCTGTTACGCCGGCAGAACTGTATGATCCGATAACCTATATTATGTCTCTGGGGGGCAAGAGAATGCGCCCTGTGATGACTTTGATGGCTTGCGATATGTTCGGCGGACATGTTACCGCGGCACTCGAACCTGCCCTTGCGATTGAGCTGTTTCATAATTTCACCCTCATGCACGATGACATCATGGATAAAGCTCCCCTTCGTCGCGGGCAGTCTACTGTTCATTCGAAATGGAATGACAACGTGGCTATCCTCTCGGGAGATGTGATGCTGGTAGAGGCTTATAAGACGCTGGTGAGCTCTGTAGATAGCGCTATCCTCAGGGATGTATTAATCGTATTTAATGATACAGCTGCCGGGGTATGCGAAGGTCAGCAGACAGATATGAATTTTGAGCTGATGGAAGATGTCAGCATCGGACAGTATCTAGATATGATCCGGCTGAAGACGGCCGTATTACTGGGCGGCAGTCTGAAGATCGGTGCCTTGATCGGCAGTGCCGGGGCAGGCGACGCGGAACATTTATACAACTTCGGCGTTAATATCGGCATTGCTTTCCAGCTTCAGGATGATATCCTGGACGTTTACGGAGATCCTGAAAAGTTCGGCAAGCAGGTGGGCGGCGACATTTTATCCAATAAGAAGACCTTCCTCCTGATTAAAGCCATCGAACTGGCGGAGGATCTGGATAAAGAGGAGCTCCACTATTGGCTGAATGCCGGAGAATATGACGCTGCAAGCAAGATCAATTCGGTAACAGCGATATATGACAGGCTGGGTGTCAGACAGCTCGCTGAAGAACAGATGAACTTACATGCACGCAAGAGCTTGTCTGAATTGGACAAGATTTCTGTAAGTGCAGAAAATAAGCAAATACTGGTGGATTTCGCCGGTCAGCTACTGATCAGGGAGACCTGATCAGTAGCTGACGCTAATTAGAAAGAGAATAATCTATGGTTTGGAAGAAAACGATACGCGCTTCCCTACCTGGAAAGGTACCTTGTCTCCATATTCTTTCGCTCGTTTCTTCTTCGCCGTTGTGGTTATTGCCGCCGTTTTCTTTTTCCTTCGTTCCAAATCCTGTAGCAGCCTGTTGCCTTCATAGCACATAGTATAAATAGATGCTCCCCGTGTTTGCTGCGACTCGCTGAGTTCCATATTCACAGAACCCGAAGGGAATTCTCCCGGCTCTTCTGCTGCGTAAGCGGCGATGATCGCGCAAGGACTGAATTCCTTGCTGTTCAGCAGGACGTAGCCTTCTTCCATCCGTGTTTCGCTATAAGCCAGCAGCGAAACGCTCAGCATCAGGAGCTGGTCCGCCTCCGGCTGTGTTTCAAACCGGATCTCCTGCGCTTCCAGCTGCCCGTGTTTACGAACCTCCACGTCTTTGACTTCCAGGTATTCATAGTACTCCTTCCTGAAATTGAAGCCGATCAGGCTGAAACGGATGCGGTATTTGCTGACTGCTTTACTGATGCTTAACGGTACCCGAAGGTCTGTTTTAGCATTCAAAGCTCCCATGAAGACGCTGATCCTACCCTGCTCATCCCGCTCTACCCGCTGACTGACCTGCAGCACTTCGCTCATCCGGCTCTTGATATTGAAATCCATCCCGATGATACTGTTGAGGTCTGCGTCATGCAGATCACGCTGCCCCACGCTCCCGTTCAGGCTGCCCCGGATGCCCCGGTACACCAGCTGTGTGCTGCGACTGACCGCCTGGCCGTCGCGGTGGATATAGGCCGGCTGAAACGCCTGGCGGATAACTGCCGCCGTCGTACTGGAAAGACCAAACTCCGTGGAGGCACGGATGCTTGCGCTGGTCTGCTTAAACTTGCGGGGCTTCCCCTGAATGATGTTCATACCGCGGTACCCGCGGTATACTACGGGACCTGCCGTGCCGCGTACCATACCTTTGTTGTCTACT
>Ga0160467_100225_pt1 | contig 72471 bp, 61 predicted proteins | sample HID1972I_E11MG_FD_108221 | JGI IMG/M metagenome (GOLD analysis project Ga0160467, IMG submission 108221) | Enriched pill bug-associated microbial communities from UW Madison campus, WI, USA - HID1972I_E11 MG | ecosystem: Host-associated > Arthropoda: Insects > Digestive system > Unclassified ... | reverse complement strand
TCGAGACTCTTGGCTGTGCTGCCACAGCGAACTAGCTGTACACGCAGCGAATACGACGCAAAACAAGGGACTCGCAACATCCTGCGACGTCCCTTATTTGCGTCACCGAACGGGCAAGCCCCGATTAAGCGCTCCGGTTCGTTACTTATTTGTTCATCCTGCATGCGAGCAGAACGTTCAGCGGTTGATTAGATGGCTTTCCAGTAGCCTTATTCGACGTTCAAACCGATGGCGGCGGTGATAAGTAACTATTCGAGACTCTTATCTTCATATCTTCACCACACCGCGCACAAGCCGAGCGCGGAGCATGTAATGTAAATAAGGGGTTCACGACGTCCCTTCTCTCCGCCACCCAGCGAGCAAATTATCCCTGTCGCCACACGTATCGCCAGCCATACTCATTGCGGGGCATACGGTCCGATGCGCCACTTGCGGCGGATGTCGACGCTTTCGTCCCATACCGCGCCTCGCCGGGCGGCTTCGAACAGCGGCTCAATCCAACGCGCATACTCGTTATAAGACGGCGCTCCGGCAAGCTCGCCGGCGATCTCGTCGAGACAGCCCCGGAGCTCGGTGCGATCCCCTTCATAAAAAGCCGCTTCCTCATTGTCCGACAGCAGCGGCCTGACCGGCAAAGCCCACGTATCCTTCGCGCATAGCAGCGTCAAGGCAAAGGCCGCCTTCGCCGTTAACGGCGAGGCGAGCCAGCTTGGCAGCGTCCGATACTCAAATCCGCCGTGCGACTGCTCGCGGTAATCGCCAAGCGCGCCATAGCGCGGTCTGCGCCCTCTGCCGTTGTCGCTCTCGACCATCGCGGCAGGCAGTGCGACGTACCGGTCCAACTGCCTTAGCAGCCTGCTCGTGAGCGCGGCGCCGCTCACATGGATGTGGCCGCCAAGCGCGACGCCCGCCACCGGCATAGCGCCGGACGCCCAGCGGAGCGAGCCGTCGCCGACGCGCGTCGCAGCCCGCATAAGCTGACGCCGCACGCTGTCGGCCAGCCCTTCCGGCGATGCCGCCGGGTCCGGCCTCACTTCCGCGATCGGATACACGATCTGACGACCCACTAACAGCGCATCGGCCCCGGCGCCGCCGCCAATGCCGAAATATCGGTCGGCCGGCGCGATGCGGCCGTTCTCGCGAAGCAGCACGAACTCCGGATCGGCGCCAATAAGAACTTGTCTTCCCGATGCATGCGCCGCGCGGTCACGCTCGGCTGCATACCACGTCTCAAATCGCTGCATCGCTTCGTCCCATGCGGCCGATACGCCGTCCACGGTCCAAGCCTCGGGCTGCCTGACCGACAGCGCGGCGGCGCGGCCGCTGCCGTGAAGGGCGACGACTGCATCGCCAAGATCGAAGCCTAACGTATACACCGCTCTGACCGCCATTCGGACGACACGCCGAAGCAAAGGATCGGAAACAAGCAGCGAGGCCAACCGCGCCCCTTCGGTTCCTTCATAGAGATCGCCGTCTTTCGACAACTCGCCGCATTCTGCTGCTTGACGAAGGTTCGGCAAAAATCCGGGATGCCGGAGATTGCGCTCGCCGGAGCTTCGGATGCGGCGGACCGCTACCGGCTCCAGATGGAACACCGAGACGCTATACACCCGCCAACCGTCTTGGAACGCGTCGCTCATTTTCTCGCGAAGCGTCATCCGGCCCCATGCTTCTTCGTCGCTTCCGCGGAGCATTCCCGCCCGCTTCCAGCGCCGATAGATCGCATCCGAATCCCGAAGCGCACCCGCAGCTTCAGGCGCAAGCAGCCGCCATGCTCCCGAATCGAGTCTCTCTCCTGATCCCGGCCCCTCGCCGTCGGCAACGCCTCCAAGGTTCGCTTCCCCGCTCATGGCCGGATGGTCGCGCCGACACGGAGGATCGCCCGCGGCAACGACGATTGCATCGCCCATCCCGATTGCAGCCGCCGCATCGGCCTCACTTTCCCGCCATCCGCTTTCGCCAATTTCGCGAAGCTTGCCGTCCCATATCCATACTTTTGGAGCATGGGTCGAATTTGTGCTCATTCGTCCGCCACCCCCGCCCAAAAAAACAAAAAGAGGGCTGCCGCCCTCGTATTCGCCGCATGCGGCGCATATCATATCGTAAACCGTTTCCCAGACGGCTTACACTTCATCGTCGAGCAGATCGGGATCCAGGTCGTCGTAATCGCCGTCGTCGCCAAGACCGTAATCGAGCTCTTTGCTATCGAGATCGTCGATTCCGCCAGGGATGCATGCTACCGTAACTTTCGTCTCGGCAATCATTTCTACGGCAAACTCGCGCTCCACCCGAATGACGACGCTGGAACCGCTGGACGAAATATTCGCCTCAATGCAGTTCGGCTCCTGCGTCGCATCGGCCGCCACCTCTTCGGTCGTGGCACGATGCTTCGGGTCTACATACGAAAGCGGCACGTTCTCCACATAGGATACCGTTTCTTTCGCAACCTCGGTTTGCGAGTTTTTGCTGTAGGAATACCAGATGTTAATATCGTAAGTACCTATAACCTCGATACCGTCGCCCGAACGAACCGCTTCATATTGATGGTTAATAATCCACGCGCCGAGAATGCTCGTGGGGTTATGAGGCGGAGTCACGGTATGGGATACGGTGGAAAACTTACGACCTTTGCCGCAGACAGCTTTCGTAATAATCTCTCTATACTGAAGCTGTTTATCTGCAAGTGCCATCGATTATAACCTCCTCCATACAATCATTCAATTAAAGTGTATGCAGGACATAGGCGTTTGTTGATTAAACGAGCGTAAGGAAACTCATTTAATTTCACGGCACCTGCGCCTAGATAGATTGCAAGCCTTGCAAACGAACGATTCAGCCTGCGGCTCCGCTCCCGATTATTTCCGGTCTCGCGCGATGCGCAGCGGCCTTTCCCTTGATGATTCATATATATGCTTTCTCACGGCTCCGTATGATGGCCTTATCGAAACGCCAATTTCGAGAAATAATATCGGCGCGTCTCCCGCAGCCTTCGCGCCGACAGACGGTACTCCTGCTCCTTCGCTACGGCCCGTATCCGGTCCCTCGTCTGCTTCGCGACTGGCAGCTCGTTCTCCCTCCCGTCGAGGACGATCGACACCGTTCCGATGAAGACGCCTGCCGCCTGTGCGATTTCTTTTATGCTGAGCCGTTATGTATGCCAGCATCCTTTAATCCGATATTGCTTACGCATCCGCATTAAGCAGCTCCTGCTTCTTGCGTTTGTTCCGCTTCGCTGCGTCCAGATAGCGGTGAAGCTCCCTGCACATTTGGAACAGCGAGGCTCGAACCTCGAACTCCTGCCTCGTCTCGGGCAGCGGCATCGCGCGGAATTGCTGTTCCAGCTCCTCCAGCCGCCGTTCCACGTTCCCCTCGTACACGTCCGATTTGACATCGTCGCCCATCGATTCCAGCACGTCGGCGATTTGCCCGCCTTGTGGCACCGTCTCATAGACGAACGCCAGCAGGACGAGCATCTGCTGAATCGACTCCAACTGATCCTTGCGCATAACAAAATACACTTCCCAATACCGCTCGCCCCACCCGAACCGGTTCTCTCGACTGACGGCCGCGCGCCGCGCGCCATGCTCTACCGCCCGATGCGCGTCCAGCAATTCGCGGCCGTCCCACACGTAGGACGGGTCGCGCAGCGTGCGCGCGATCTGCTCGAATATGCCGGTGAACAGATGCTCCGTCTCGTCGCGCAGCCGCTTGAGCTTCTTGTCTTCCGCCGGCATATATATCAGGTTGATAATCGTTGCCCACCCGAGCCCGGCCAGCAGCAGCATCACCTCGTTGCCGATCAGCTCCGCCGTCACTTTCCCGCGGTCGAAGACGTGAAAGACGATAACGGAAGACGTTACGATTCCGTCCTTTAATTGAAACCGGGAAAGCAGCGGAAACGTGATGAGAATAAACAAAGATACGGTCCATATATGATAGCCTAACGTTTCGAACAGCACCGATGCGAGAAACAGTCCGAGCACGGATGCAACGAACCGGATGAGCGAGCTTTGCACGCCTCTCATCCTTGTCACTTCGACGCCCAGAATAGCAAAGATACCCGCCGATAACGGCGGGTTAAGGTCGAAATATGCAGCGGTGTAGATTGCCGCCAATGCGGCAAGCGCCGTTTTGATTACCCGTATACCCATCATTCATGCCCTCGATTGCTCAACCGTTGTTTTCCTTCTATCCTAACGCTCCCGTCTGCCGCCCGTCAACCTTCGCTCCAGCATCGCGACGAGCTGGTACATGACCGTCGCGACGAGTGCGATCATAACGAGGCTCGCCAGCACGAGCGTAAAGTTGAACACTTGAAAGCCGTAAATAATCAAATAGCCGAGTCCGAGCTTCGCAACGAGAAACTCGCCGACGATGACGCCAACCCAAGACAAGCCGACATTGACTTTAAGCGTCGAGATAATGACCGGGAACGAGGCGGGAATAATGACGTAGCGGAACGTTTGCAGGCGCGACGCGCCGAACAGCCGGGCCACTTTAATAAACCCGCCCTCCACTTCCCGGAACTGATTATATATGTTAAGCGTCGTGATAATGACCGTAACGGACAGCGTCGTTACCACGATCGACATAAACCCCGGGCCGAGCGCTACGATGAAGATCGGACCGAGCGCGACTTTCGGCATGCTGTTCAGCACGACGAGATACGGATCGAGAACCCGCGAGACGAACGGAAACCACCACAGCAGCGCGGCTAGCAGCGTACCCAGCGCCGTGCCGAGCACGAAGCCGAGCGCCGTCTCCCCTGCCGTCATGCCGACATGCGGCCAGACCGATCCGTCGCGAACCATATCGGCGATCAGATTCACAATGCGGGAAGGATAGCTGAACAGCAGCGGATCGATCCATTTGCTGCGGCCGGCCTGCTCCCACAGTCCGACGAACAGGACGAGAATTACCGTCCGGACGAGCAGCACGGCGGCCGTTACACGCCGGGAGCGCGCCTTATGCTTCGCGAACAGGCTTTGCAGCCACTCGGAGGCCGAGTCGCTCGTTGCGCCGCTAATTTTCATCTTCATGCTGCCCGCCCCCTTCAACCGTTTCCCCGCCGCCTTGTTTGCCGTCCCCGTCGCCCTCATCGTCCAGCTCCATCCATAGCTGATCGAACAGCGGCTGAAAGGCCGAATGCCGGCGCGCTTCCATCGGCAGCGCGGCCCGCAGCGGCCCCGGCACTTCCAGCTCCAGCCTGATGCGCCCGGGATTGCGGCCAAGCACGATAATCCGGTCGCTCATCGCCGCAGCCTCGGAGAGATCGTGCGTGACGAGCACCGCGGTCTGCCCGCGCTTGCGGATCGTGCTCCACACAAGATCCTCCAGTTGCAGCTTGATATGCATGTCGAGCGCCGAGAACGGCTCGTCGAGCAGCATGATGTCGGGCTCCGTCGCCAGCGTGCGGGCAAGCGCGACCCGCTGCCGCATGCCGCCCGACAGCTCGCTCGGATATTTTAGCGCCGTCCCGCCGAGCTCCAGCTCCTCAAGCAAGCGGCCGACGCGACGCTTCGTCTCGGCGCTCAGCTTCCCGCTTATTTCCAGGCCGAACGCCGCGTTATCCTGAATGGTGCGCCACGGGAACAAATAATCCTGCTGCAACATATACCCGACGGAGGTCGAAGGGGCGGACACCCGCTTGCCGCCCATGCTCACTTCTCCCCTCGTCGGCGCGAGCAGTCCGGCGATCAGATGGAGCACTGTCGTTTTGCCGCAGCCGCTCGGTCCGACGAGACTGACGAATTCCCCCTGCGCAATCGTCAGATCGAGCGATTCGACGGCGAGCGATGCGCCGCTGTCGTTGACGTATACGTGAGATACATTGCGCAGCCGCAGCTTCTCTTGTTCCGGCATACCCGCCGTCTCCTTTCGCCCTCCCTTACTTAACGGCTTCGATCGATTCCTTCGCGAAGGAGGTGTCGACGAGCTTGTCGTAAGGCGGGTTTTCCTTCAATTCGCCGGCGGATGTCATGATGTCCGCCAGATTGTTCCATTCCGCTTCGTCGACGATCGGATCGGCCGCATACGAGCCTTGGTCCTTGTAACGTTTGATCGCGCTAATGGCGATGTCCCGATCCGTATTATCGAAATAAGGAAGGACGGCATCGGCAATTTCTTCCGGCGAATGGTCCGCTACCCAGAGCTGCGCGCGGTGAACGGCATTCGTGAAGCCCTGCACGACATCTTTATGCTTATTCAAGTAGCTTTGCTTCGTCATAAATACCGTATAAGGCAGATGACCGCTCTCTGCGCCGAACGACGCAATGACGTGGCCTTTGCCTTCTTTCTCGATAATGGACGCTTGTGGCTCGAACAACTGCACATATTCGCCTGTACCGGACAAGAAAGCGGCCGGAATGTTCGCGAAATCGATATTTTGAATCAGATTCAAATCGTTGCGCGGGTCGATGCCGTGCTTCTTCAGCGTAAATTCGCCAGCCATCTGCGGCATGCCGCCTTTGCGCTGTCCGAGGAAATTGGCCCCCTTCAAGGACGACCAGTCGAAATTGTCGACCGGATGGCGGGCAACCAGAAACGTGCCGTCCGTCTGCGTCAGTTGGGCGAAGTTGATAGCCGGATCGTCCGCTCCCTGCTGATACACATAGATGGACGTCTCCGAACCGACGAGCGCGACGTCGATCTGACCGGACAGCAGCGCCGTCATCGTTTTGTCGCCGCCAGGCGTCGTCGTCAGCTCGATATCGATGCCTTCGTCTTTAAAAAAGCCTTTCGCAATAGCAACGTATTCCGGCGCGTAGAACAAAGAGCGCGTCACTTCGCCGATCGTTACCTTCGTGCCGCCATCATTGGATTTGCCGCACGCCGCGAGCGGCGTAACGGTCAGTACGGCTGCGAGTATCGCAGCCAACCAGCTCCTTCGAAATTTTTTAGCCTTCATTATCGTATGCCCCTCCGCGATTCGTCCTTAGACATTGCGTCGTCCCCGGATAACGAACCGAACATGGTTTAGTTGCTTTCAGCCTATGCTTAGGCGGGTGCGTAGGTGCATAAGCCGAGCGGAGGATAGGCGAGCGGACATCAAAAAAAGCCGCTTCCCGGCATTGCATCCGGGAAGCGGCCGCCTTCTACAGCATCATATTGGAGCGAACTTGAATTTCCTCGAACTTCGCGTCGTCCTCCGCCTTCCTGCGGGACAGCAGCGTGCCGACAATCGCCCCGATAAAGCCGAGCGGGATCGAGATAATGCCTGGGTTGGCCAGCGTGAACCAAGGGTCGCCGACGAATATCGCCTTGCCCTCCACGGGACTCCATACCGAAGGACTCATGGCGACAAGAACGATCGCGCTAATCAATCCGGTCAGCATCCCCGCAATAGCGCCGGTCGTGTTGAACCGCTTCCAGAAGATTGTGAACAAAATAACCGGCAGGTTCGCGCTTGCGGCGATCGCGAAGGCGACCGATACGAGAAACGCGACATTCAGCTTGGATGCCAGCAGCGCAAGCAGAATGGAGACGACCGCCACGCCGACCGACGCCCAGCGCGCCACCTTCATTTGCTCCTTCTCGCCCGCTTGCCCCTTACGCAAAATATGGCTGTAAAAATCGTGCGCAAACGCGGATGCGGCCGATAGGACCAGCCCCGCCACGACGGCGAGAATGGTCGCGAAGGCGACCGCCGAGATGAACGCAAAGAAAAACTCGCCGCCCAGCTCGCGGGCCAGCAGCGGCGCCGCCATATTGCCGCCTTTGTCCGCGGCCAGAATGTTATCGTAGCCGACGAAGCCCGCGGCGCCGAAGCCGAGGAATATCGTCATGACGTAGAAAATGCCGATAATCCAAGTCGCGTACACGACCGAGCTTCTGGCGGTCGCGGCATCCCGCACCGTGAAGAAGCGGATCAGAATATGCGGCAAGCCGGCCGTTCCGAGCACGAGCGCGAGATTCAGCGACAGCGTATCGAGCGGTATTTTATACTTGTTGCCGGGGTTAAGGAACGACTCTTTCAGCGGCGTCGCCGTCTTCATCGCGTTGAACATGTCGTACACGTTGAAGTTGTACTTCGCGAACACGAGAACGGACAGCAGCAGCGTGCCGCCCATAAGCAGCACCGCTTTAATGATTTGCACCCAGGACGTCGCGTGCATGCCGCCGAATACGACGTATACCGTCATAAGCGCGCCGACGATAAGAACCGATTGCGTATACGTTAGGCCGAGCAGCAGCTTGATAAGCGCGCCGGCGCCGACGAGCTGCGCGATCATATAGAACGTCGAGATCGTAATCGTGTTCAGCGCCGCAACGCCGCGCACCTTCTTGGCGTCGAACCGGGCGGCAATCATGTCGGCTATCGTATAGTTGCCCAGATTGCGGAGCGGCTCCGCCACGAGATACAAGACGACGAGATAAGCGACGAGAAAGCCGATGCTATAGAAGAAGCCGTCAAAGCCCGCCAGCGCAATCGTCCCGGCGATGCCGAGGAACGAAGCGGCCGACATGTAATCGCCGGCTATCGCAAGCCCGTTCTGCCAGCCCGTCAGGCCGCCTCCGGCCGTATAAAATTCGCTGGTCGACTTCGTTTTCTTCGATGCGATATACGTAATAACCAAGGTGACGGCAACAATAGCCAGAAACAGCCAGAAGGCGGTTTGATGCATCGTTCATCTCTCCCTCGCGATCAAATATGATGCTCGCTGCGAATGGCTGCGACGGCTTCGTCGAATTTTTTCGCTTTCCGGCTGTATGCGATGCACAATGCCCAGGTCATGATGAATTGAGCGAAGGCGAACAGCCAGGCCCAAGAGATCGGACCGATGGCGTCTTCATTCAGAATCGTCGTATAGGATGTCAGAATCGGGAGGAGAAAATAAAACGCGAGGAAAAATACGGTCATCGGCACGATAAAGCGTCTCTTCCGTTTCAACAGCGATTGGAACTGCGCCGACCTTGCAATGGCGGAATAGCGGCTCGAATCCGATTGCGTCCGCGATTGAGCGTTGCTCATACTTGCGCCTCCTTTAACGGTTGGGATTGCTTCGCGTGAAGCACGACAAACGTTGGCACTTTGATGAAAGAAACCGCTTACGGAAGTATATTATCGGGGGCGACCGCTTTTCGCAATATTCAAAAAGTCCCAGCTTCAAGTCCCGTTACCCGTGCCGAATGATGAATGAGAAGGCAGCGCTGCGGCTGCAATCGACAAGTACGCGCGCGTTCCGGCAAATTAAGAGCCTCTGTAAGACGTTTAAAGTGAAAGACACCTCTGCGGTTTAAGGATTAAGTGTGTTTGAAAGTCGCTTATCGTCCGGGCTGGAGCGTTTATCGCGGGTTTGAGAGCAAATAAGGGACGGTGGGAGATACTAATAGTTGGTGAAATGCGGGAGATTCGGGATAGGCGTCTCGGTAGAGCGCTTAAATTCAGGCGTATATTCCGTTGCCGCATGAGAAAAACCCTTCGCGGCCGCGAAGGGTTTCAGTATGGTACCGTGAAGCCGAATCAGCCGGAAGCAGACGAACGAATGCGCCAGAGAACCCGCGGCCGACGATTCCCGACGGCTGCCCTACAGCTTGTAAATGTCCTTATACTTCCGTTCCAAATAAGCGACAAGATGCGACGGATCGAGTGGCTTGCCGGTCGTGCCGACGATAATTTCGGACGGCGTCCGCGCCTTGCCCCATTGGTACACCCGTTCCGTCAGCCATTGCTTGATCGGAAGCAGGTCGCCTGCGCCGACCAACTGCCAGAAGTTCGGCAGCTCGCGCTCCATCGTATCGGCGATCTGAGCCGCGTACATATTGCCGAGCGAATACGATGGGAAGTAGCCGAACGCTCCGCCGGACCAATGAACGTCCTGCAGCACGCCGACGGCGTTATTGTCCGGCACGACACCGAGGTAGTCGCGGTACTTGTCGTTCCATATTGCCGGAAGGTCTTCCGCTCTCGCGCCTTCGTTAAAAATCATTTTCTCAATCTCATACCGAATAATGATATGCAGATTGTACGTCAGCTCGTCTGCCTCGATTCGGATAAGCGAAGGCGCAACGACGTTCGTCGCCCGGTAGAAGTCGTTGACGGATACGTCGTCGAATTGACCCGGGAATCGGCTGCGCAAATCGCCGTAGTAACGCTCCCAGAACGGACGGCTGCGGCCGATCACATTTTCCCAAAAGCGGGATTGCGACTCGTGAATGCCCATCGAGGTGCCTGTGGCGAGCGTGGTGCCGGCCAGCTCCTCCATAATGTTCTGCTCGTACAGCGCGTGTCCGCCCTCGTGAATCGTTCCGAACAGCGCGCTCGTTACGTCGTCGCTCAAATAACGCGTCGTAATGCGCACATCTTTCGGATTGAGCCCGGTCGCGAACGGATGCACGCTCTCGTCGAGCCGCCCGGCTTGGAAATCGAATCCCATCTGCTCCAGGATGAACAGGCTGAACGATTTCTGAGAGTCCTTCGCGTACTGCTGCTTCAGGAACGTCGTGCTCGGCTGATGCGGCGATGCGGCAATGGCCGAAGCAAGCGGCACCAGCTTGTCGCGCAGCCCGCCGAAGACGCGGTCGAGCTCGGCGACGGTCATGCCCGGCTCGTATTGATCGAGCAGCGTATCGTAACGGGTCGCCTTCACGCCCCACAGATCGATGAACTGGTTCGTGTACCGAATGATTTTATCCAAATAAGGACGGAACTGTGCGAAGTCGCCCTTCTCCTTCGCTTCTTCCCAAGCGGATTCCGATTGCGACGTCAGTACGACATATTCTTGATACAGCTTCGGCGGAATGAGGACGCTGCGGTCGTAATCCTTGCGCGTCTCCGCTACAAGCCGGCGGTCAAGATCGCCAAGCTGCTGGCTTGCTTCCTTCTCCTCCAGACGCGAGAGCAGCTCGCCAAGCTCCCGGGACGTCGCCAGCCTGAAGCTTTCCGCAGACAGTACGCCGATCGTCTCCGAGCGCATTTCGGCCCCTTTGCGCGGCGCGCCCGTGCGCAGATCCCAGTACAGGACGGCCAGCGCTTCCTCGTAGCTCTTGATTTCCTTCATTTTGTCCTTGAACGTCTGCAGCGCTTGCTCGTAGGTTGTCGTCATCAAACTCTCCACCTTTCTTGAATGAACCATTTTACTTGCTCATACTTTTTGAACAACTTATAATCAACTTTAACGCATGGTATATAGAAAAACAAATTGGTGGTGGAGAAACGCGTGCACATTACATTTACCCCTTCTGCGCAATCGGCGCTGTCGCCTTATTTGGCCGACGGCACTCGGAAGCTTAAGCTGCTCTACGATACCGAGGGCTGCGGCTGCGTCGTCAGCGGTGTGCCGGCGCTTCAACTGATCGAGAACGGCGGTCCGGACGATGCGCTGGGAGCCGGCGATCCGTTCGAGTTCTGGTACGAGCCCCGATTTGAGGTGTTCTTCGAGCCTCGTCTGCGCGTCGATTACGACGAGAAGCGTTATGCCTACAGCTTGAAGAGCGACGGCCAGATCTATACGACGAACCTGCGCTTACTGCAATCATAAGGAGGCAATGCGATGAATCAATTAAATCAAATTTTGCAATTCAACGAGCAATTTGTAGAGGAGAAACAATACGAGCCCTACATAACGGACAAGTTCCCTAACCGCCGGATGGTTATCGTAACCTGTATGGATACGCGCCTTACCGAGCTGCTGCCGAAGGCAATGAACATTCATAACGGCGACGTCAAAATTATTAAAAATGCCGGCGCCATCGTCACCCAGCCGTTCGGAAACATTATGCGCAGCATTCTCGTCGCCATCTATGAGCTGGGAGCCGCGGAAGTCGTCGTCATCGGTCATCACGACTGCGGCATGACGGGTATTAATCCGGAGAAAAGCGTTGGCAAGATGGTCGAGCGCGGCGTAACGAACGAGACGATCACGACGCTGAAAAACTCCGGCCTCGATCTGATGCGCTGGCTGCGCGGCTTCGAGAACGTACAGCAAAGCGTCGAGAGCAGCGTGAGCATTATACGCAATCACCCGCTGCTGCCGCCCGGCACCCCGGTTCACGGCCTGATCGTCGACCCGAAGACGGGCAAGCTCGATCTCGTTACGGACGGCTACGATATTGCAGTCACATCGGCGAAATAAACGAACGACCAACAAGAACGCTTCGGCCACAGGGCCTGCAAGCGTTCTTTCTTTGTTCGGCAGCTTATCCGCGCGGGCCGGTGTCCGCTTAATTACCCTCGTCTATTCCCGCTGCTGTCGCTCCAGCGCGGCTTGCGCCCGTGCGGCCACAACCTCGGTCCGGTCTCGCGTCCTGTGGCGGTGAATAACGTCCTCTCCCGCTTCCCCGCTCGGCGTGCCCCACCGCCAGCCCCGCTCGGCGCATTCTGCCAGACAGGCCTCCCGCAGCTTCGGATCGCGAATCGGCAGATCCATATCGACATATGGGAACGAAGCGTCGTCTTGCAACGCATCGCGCCGATGCCGCAGCTCCGCAAGCGCCGCGTCTCCGTCCAGCCCAAGCTGCTCCAGCCGGTCCGGCGTCAGGCGTTGGAGGGCCGACGTCCACATTTTGAGCGCGCCGGTCCGATTGCCTCTGCGATGATGGTAGCAGCCGACCGCCACCTGAATGAGTCCGTGCCAAGTGCCCGTCAGCTCCTCGCCCTGATGCGCCTTCCAATACTCCTCCAACAGCTCGTGGCATTCAAAATAGTCTCTTGTTGCATGAAATTCGGACAAATAGGATATATATGATAGCGGATAAGATGATGCCACCCTCGCTCCCCCTCACCCGTAAAATGTGAAACCAACGCTTATTGTAGCCGTATTAGGACAATATCGCAACGAGAGCCTTATGGGCCAACATACAGGAGGAGATTGTTTTGTTCAAGAAAGTAATCGCACTATTCATGGCTTTCGCGCTGCTGTTCGTGCTTGTGAACGAATCGGCGGACGCGAAGCCGAGAAGAGCCATTAAATCGCCGAAGCAAAGCTATACACAAACGCCGGGCAAGAGCAGCGACAACGTCAGCCAGAGCAACCCCGGCAAGAAAGCCGGCCCAACGGCCGGCACGGCGGGCCCAACGGCCAAACGCGGCTTTTTCAGCGGCGGAAGCTTTATGAAAGGACTGATGATCGGCGGATTGGCAGGGCTGCTGTTCGGAGGCATATTCTCGAACATGGGTTTTTTCGGCAATCTGATCGGGTTATTGATTAACGTGCTGGCCATATTCGCGCTGATTGCGGGCATTCGCGCCGCGCTGAGCTATTTCCGCAACCGGCGCTATTCCAATAACCGAAGGAGACCGTACTAAATATGCGGATCTATACCGACGAGATCATTAACGCTGTCTGTCTGCATGTCGGACGCCGCAAAGGCGTTCCGCCAACCGAGGTTGAAGTGCAGCTTGCTTGGGACGAGGAATACGGATTTACGGCGGAAGTATGGGTTCAAGGCCGCAGCCAGTATCTCGTCGAAGCGAACCTGATGGAAGCGATCGAGCGGTACATGCTGGAGCAGTATCAAATCCGCGTGTTCCGCTCGCAAATTACGCTGGACGCCGACGAGGAATTTTGGGCAGACATCGCGATATGATAAGTTGGTACGGAATGGAAGGACGGCTGAGCAGCCGTCCTTTTTTTGTTGGCGTCACGTCCGACCCGACTGTCGCGCCATAATAAAAACGACCGGCTAACGCGGACCGTTCAGCATGCCGAGAAACCCCATTGTCTTGTGCCAAGACGCCGGGATTGGAGGCGGTCGATCGCATGCTTGGAAATAAGAGCCGCACGCATCCTCTTATTTTACTCGCTAAAGGTTCCATTTCTAATTATGAGTCTCGCATGATGTCTTAATCCCGAAACTAATCTTACTTTTCAGCTACTGGCGAACAATTAAGTGACCTTGTGAAGCATATATTCGACTACGTACGCCGCTTAGAACGAAATAAACGGCCATCATGATGCCTTATTTCATGTTCAGGCTGTTCAGGCTTCTTGATAGCCGACAGCCTGAGCTGCCGGCTATACCGTCAGCTCGAGCTTTCCGCTGCTCGCGTTCGAGGAAAAACACGTACCGGATCAGCTCCAAGCCTTCGCCAATCGAGTGACCCCGTCTTGAATTTCCTGCTCCGCGAGCCCGCCGAAGCCGAGCATAACGGTGTCTTTGGGCGCATGCTCCGGCCGCAGCCAATAGCGGGATACCGAATAGACGCGCACGCCCCGTTGCTCCGCCGCAGCAATTAACTCTCTCTCCTCCGCCTCCTCCCAAGCCAGCAGCAGGTGAAGCCCCGAGCCTTCCCCTACGATCCGCACCGAAGCCCCGACCGGAAGCGACTCCCGAAGCGCCTGCAGCAGTGCGTCGCGCTTGCGCTGGTACAAGCTGCGCATCGCCCGCATATGCTTGCCGAAGCCGCCGCTTTCCATGAACAGAGCCATCGCCTGCTGAAGCAAAGGCGACGCAAGCTGATCGTAGCTATGCCTGTTCGCATGGAAGCGCTCCAGCAGCGACGGCGGCAATACCGCATAGCTTAACCGGAACGACGGCGTAAGGGCGCGGGAGAAGGTGCCGATATACGCCACGCGGCCGTGCTCGTCCATCGCTTGCAGCGCCGGAATCGGCCTTCCCGCGTACCGGTACTCGCCGTCGTAATCGTTCTCAATAATGTAGGCGCCTGTCGACGCCGCCCATTGCAGCAGCCTCATTCGCTTAGGCGCAGACAGCGTCATGCCGACCGGAAACTGATGGGACGGCGTTACATAAACGGCGTGAACGCCGGACATACGGGCCAATTCATCCGTGCATAACCCGTCGCCCTCCAGCTTAATCGGGGCAACGACGGCCCGCTGGCGGTCGAACAGCCGCTTGACGCCGTCGTTCACCGCTTCTTCCGACGCCAGATGGATCGTCTCCTTGCCGTCTGCGATCAATTGCAGCACGAGATCAAGCGACTGGTAGGTTCCGGCTCCGATCACGACGGACGACGGATGGCAGCGCACTCCCCGGGTACGATGCAAATAAGAGGCGATCTGCTCGCGCAGCTCCGGCTCGCCTGCCGGATCGCCGTAACGGAACAGCCGGCGCTCGTCCGGCTGCAAGCATCGATTAAGCTGCTTGCGCCATGCCCCCGCCGGAAATCGCGACCAATCGACCGCTCCGTAGCCGAAATCGATGACCGGCTCGCGACGGGGCAAGCCGGTTGCCGCGGCTGCTTCCGCCAGGAGCAAGCCTGCGCCGCCGCTTGCATGCCTCGGACTGCCCGTAAGCGGGCCGCCGCTTCCAGCACGCGCATGAAGGGTTGGAATGGCATCCGGCGGCAGCGCCTCCGTAAACAATCCGCTCCTCGGTACGCTGCGTATGTAACCCTCCGCCTGCAATTGCTCATAGGCGAGCGCAACCGGCGTTCGGCTGACGCCGAGCCGCTCGGCCAGCCGACGAACCGACGGAAGCCGCGTCCCTGCCCCAATGGCGCCTTCGGTCATCTCTTGCCGCAAATACCGGTATAGCTGAACATAGATCGGCTCGGCCGAATGCTCGTCGATCGGCGGCGTCAAATCGATCATAGACAATCCCTCCCGATTGGCCTCTCTGTACATCCTCTCCCTATTATGAGTGTCTTCTCGGCTATCTGTCATTTTAATTTTTCTTATTCTGTACATTTTGTTAATGACAGATATTCGTTATTCTATATTCAATTCAACGAATGAGGACGGAGACGGCCGACAGCCGCTCGCTCTTGCCCTCGTTCTCCAAACCAATCCAATCAATAGGAGGAAGCGACGATGTCCTACGCCCTGCCTTACGTGGAGCAAATCGCTCCCTATCCGTCCGTTGCGGCCAACCCGGATCCGTCCATTATCAAGCTCGACCAGAACGAAAATCCGTATCCGCCCGCTCCGTCCGTCATTCGCGCGCTTGCTTCCGCTGTCGAAAGCTCGTTGCGCCTTTATCCCGACGCCTCTTGCTCCGCGCTTCGTGAGACGCTTGCCGCTCGGCATGGCGTACCGCAAGACAGGATCGCAATCGGCAACGGCTCCAGCGAGCTGATCGCCGCGCTGTTCCGCACATTCGTCGGCAGCGAACGAATCGCCGCGCTCCCGTACCCGACGTTCGCGCTGTACGAGACGGCTGCAGCCGCTGCGAACGCCGCCGTCATCCGCGTCCAGACGGACGGCGACTTTGCGATCGATCCCGACGCGCTGCTTGCGGCAAGCGCCCCGGTCATCGCGCTAGTCAATCCGAATGCGCCGACCGGCAGGCTTCTCCGACTAAGCGAGATCGAACGCATCGTGCGGAACGCGCCTGGCCTCGTCCTCATCGACGAAGCATATATCCAGTTCGCCGGGGAAGCGGAGTATTCGGCTATACCGCTGACGCTCCGATACGACAACCTGGTCGTGCTGCGCACCTTTTCCAAGGCCTATGCGTTGAGTGGCGCTCGCGTCGGGTATGCCGTAGGCTCGCGGGCCATTATCGAAGCGTTCGAGAAGACAAAGTCGATCTACAACGTAAGCGCCGTAAGCCTTTCCCTTGCGCATAGCGCCTTGCAGGACGAGCCGCACATGCGGACAAGCGTTGAAGCGATATGCGCGACGCGCTCCATTGTTGTATCCGAGCTGCAACGAATCGGCTTCCGCGTCATCCCATCCCGCACGAACTTCGTGCTGTGCGCCCCGCCGGACAAGCCGCATGATCCGGATGCCCCAACGCTCGTACGAATGCTTGCGGAGCATGGCTTTGCCGTCCGCTACTTCGACTTGCCGCGCTTGCGCGACAAAATCCGCATCTCGATCGGTACCGATGCGCAGATGAACGCGCTGATCGCACAGCTCGAACAGTGGTACGACTAGAATTTACGTCATCGCACAACCGGAAACGACGGCATTCGACTGCTGGATTCATTTCCCACCGCAACCTCCCATCTTCTATTTGCGTCTAATAGAGGTAGATACATAGAAAGGGAGAGTGGCAGAAGCTTGTTTAAACGCAAATGGATCGCCGCCGCCGCCATTATGATTGCGCTTCAGGGAGGAACGGCGGCCTTTGCCTCCGCGGCAAGCGCAACGAAGACAACCCAGTACCGCGTCTATCAGAACGACAAAGCGCTTAAGGAATTTGCCGAGTACAATAGCGCTATCGTTTATGCGAAATCGTTCAGCTACACGCATGTCGAGAAAATTTCAAGCCATGAATGGATGTGGGACAACTTCCCACGCTACGCCGTCTATCAGAACGGCGCTACGACGCCCGCCAGACAATTCCGCTCTTATGACGATGCGCTTAAGCTGGCGAAATCGCTTGTAAATGCGCACATTCGCGATCTGGAGAGGCCGGGCTGGGCGTACAGCCGTTATGCCGCGTATCAGTTGTATCAAGGCGACAAGACGAGGACGACCTGGTCGTTCCTAACCTTGGACGAAGCGAAGAAGGAAGCGCAGAAATGGTCCAACGCCCACATTGTCGATATCGCAACCGGCAAGTGGATCTGGGACAATGCGACCGAAGCGCAGCTAACGAAGCAGCGTGACGGCGAGCCGATCTACGACGTGACGGTGAACGGCATATCGGCAGGCTCCGATCTGTACGCCTCGCTGTATGATGCCGTACAGGCCGCTGCCGCGATACCGGACAGCGTCGTTCTGAATACCGTTACGGGCGCTGTCGCCCATTCGAATGCGCTGGACTATAAAGTGCTTCAGAACGGCCGCGAGATCGGCGGCTTCGTCAGCCTTCAAGCTGCCGTTCAATATGCAAAAGGGTTTTCGAATACGCAAGTCGTGCTGAACGGGACGGAATGGTGGACGAACGTGCCGTTTCTGACCGTCTATCAGAGCGGTAAAGCGATCCGTACGTTCCACACTCGCGCTTCTGCGGTCGCTTATGCAGCCGGTTATGCCAACGCTTCCGTCACGACCGCGGACGGACATACGATCTGGTCGAACGAACGCAAGCTGCTTTATCTCGGCTGGAACGGTACGTCCGACTCCGGCTCGGTGCTCGGCCAGTTGGCCGGAACGCAAGGGCTGGACATCGACTCGCCGACCTGGTTCATGCTGGCCGACAGCTCGGGCAAGCTCGGCGACGCCTCGTCGAGCGAGCTTGCCGCGACGATCAAATCGCGCGGCATGAAGCTGTGGCCGCTCGTGCATAACGATTTCGACGCGAAGCGAACGACCGCTTTTCTCGCGAATGCAACGGCCCGCAAGACGTTTATTAGCCAGCTTGTCAACCGGGTATCCGCGCTTGGCGCCGAAGGCATCAATCTCGATTTTGAAGGCTTGGCGGCGTCGGATCGCGCGGCGTTTACGAATTTCGTCAAAGAACTGACCGAAGCGGCCCACGCCCGCAAGCTGAGCGTGTCGATCGATCTTATCCGCGGCGATGTGCTGTGGAACGACAAGACCGCCTACGATTTTGCCGCGATCGGCGGCATCGTCGACACAATCGTTATCATGGCGTACGACCAGCATTGGAAAGGAAGCGACTCGCCCGGCTCCGTCGCAGAGCTGCAATGGGTCGAGAACGGCGTCCAACAATATTTGAACTACGGCATTCCTCGCTCGAAGCTTATGCTCGGCATTCCGTTCTACGTCCGGGAATGGAAGCTGGACGGCAACGGCGCTATCGTCAAAGACAGCAACGGCGCTTACGTGTCCCGCGCCATTCTGATGAGCCAGTTGCCGCAGCTAATCGAAAGCAAGAACGCGGTCGGCACGTATGATCCCGCATCGGGCCAGACGAAGTACAAATATTCGGAGAACGGATATACGTACGTGTTCTGGGCGGAGACGACCGCTTCCGTAACGAAGCGAATCGACATTGCGAAGAAATACGACCTGGCCGGCGCCGCATTCTGGCGTCTCGGCTACGAGGACAATACGCTCTGGACGACGCTGCTTCAGAAGAAATAGGACAGACAAGCTCTTATTCATATATCGCGAACGACAACAGGCTGACGGAAGCATCCGTCAGCCTGTTTATTATCGCCAATTGGTTTATTCCGTATAGCCGAATCCTTGAATCGTGAATCGCTTGCCGGATTCGCCCTCCGCCATCTTGATCTCGATCCGATGTTCCCGGCTCGTGTCCTCCCGATACAAAATAACGGCGTTGGAATGCGTCCAGTTCACGATGTGCGGATCCGCGGTCAGCGCCAGCCGGCCGTCCACGTAGATGTCCGCTTTGCCGAATTGCACATCCCCCGAATCTTTAAATACGAGAAGAAGGCTGCGGCTTTTAATGCTCATCGTAAAGCTCGCGTCGCCGGAATCGGCCGTATGCATCCAGTTATAAGGGAATTGCGGCGTTCCGTAAGGATTTTCGTCCATTTCGACCATATGCAGCTCGTTATCGGTTTCCTGGAATCCGCCCGCATCGATAACCGCCGGCCCCGTGCTCGACCGGTCGAGCAGCTTGATACCGGTGAAAGCGTCGCCGATAAGCGGCGCTTTATCCAGTGTAATGTCTTCCTTATCCTCCGCCGATCGCGCAATTTCCGAGAACAGGTAGCTGATGCAATCCGCCATGACCGTATGTCCGTCATTGGTCGGATGGTAGATATCATAAAAATATTGCCGCTTCGAGATGATGTTCCCTTCCGCCTTCGTCAACTGAAACTGTTCGACGACCGCGTCCTTCACGCTGACCATCGGGAAGCCGTAATAGGTGCCGACAGGAGACAAGCGATCCTGCAAGTTCCAATCGTCCAGAAAGACGGCGAACATCAAAATAACGGCCGGGGCGTTAGCGCTTGCAGCGATTCGAAGGCATAAGCTTTCGAAACAAACCCCTTTGGTTTCATCGCCTTCGTCGTTGACGGCGAACTCGACGAACACGATATCCGGTTCTACCGCGCCATCCTTCAGAACGTCGCGCTCGTAGCGGATCATGCCAAGCTCGGAAGACGTACCGCCCACTCCCGCTTTGACGAGATGGACGTTGTCGCCTCCGTCCTTGCCGAACATTTCCTTGAACATCACATACGACTTGTAGACGTACGATTCGGTATGAATCGGCTTGGCGCCGGCGCCTTGCGTAATGGAACCGCCGATGTATGCAATCGTCACATCCTCGCCCCGCTGCGCTTTCGCGATCGCTGCTTTCAGCCGCTTGTTGTTGCCTTGGCTCAGGTACGACCGGGCAATCATTGCGCGGTACGCTTCCGAGTCGTAAGCAACCGGCGGTTCCAGCGACATCTCGGGCACTTCATACCCGTCGTGCAAATACAGCTTCACCGTCGCGGTCGCAAGCTCCCCTGCTTCCTCGAGTTCGAAAGCATATTTGCCGGGCATGTCGTCGTCCGCAGACCATTCGTAATCGCCAAGCGTAATGATCGTCTCCGATCCGTCGGCCGGGCATGGAACTCTAAGCAGCGTCCCCGATTCGTATTTGTTCGTTCTACCCCAGTTCTGGATGATGAAATGAACCGCTGCGTTCGCATCGCGATGCGACTTGACCGAAACGCCAATACTATGGACAACGTTGTGAAAATCGGCGCACTTAGAAAGCCGGGATAAAATCGCCTCATCCGTCACGCCGCCCGTAAATTTCGCTTTATCCGCAAGCCGGTCTTCCAAATAAATATCTTGCGTAGGCTTTCCTTCGCTGCGCGCCGTCGCCTCGATTACAGACTCCAGCATAATATAAAAGCCGCTTCTTCTTGCGACCGGATCTTTCGGCGCCGTAGGCCCGACAATGCCATCAACCACGCTGTGCTTGCTCATCGCTGTGATTCCCCTTTAATGTGCATTAGAATGATGCCGTTTATTAGTCGTACATATCAAGAGCAAATGCCAATGATAGTGCTACCAATATAATATAACAATCCAAGAAATAAATATATAAACTTGGACGGATCGGATCAAAAAAGAACCGGCCCAACCGCTTCGTCAGCCGGTTAAGCCGGTACTTCATAGGCATATGCTTACCTCGGCAGCTCCGCTTCCAGCGCGGCTGCGTCCGTCACCGGCGCATGGCAGGCAAAATCGCGGCACACATACGCGGCCGGCTTGCCGTCGATCATCCGCTTGTCGGCGAGATGCGGCCAACGCTTGCGCATCGCAGCGCCCTCCTCGCCGTCCGGAACGAAAATAATCGAGCCGTGCGGCAAATAAGCCTTCTGCGCCTCGGCAATCATAAGCGCCGTCATTAGATCGGAACGATCTCCGACAATGACAATGTCCGGTCCGGACGTTTCGGCGGCAAGACCGGCCAGCAGCAGCATCGTATGACCGGATGGGAAGCTTGCAGCCTGCGAAGATAAGCCGTCGAGCGTCCGGTGCGCCCATTCCCGGTATCGCATATCGCCGGTCAGACGGAACAGCTTATGAAGCTGTCGCGCGGCGACGCTGTTGCCCGAAGGCAGCGCGCCGTCGAACGTTTCCTTCATCCGGATAAGCAGCCGTTCGCTGTCCGTCGCCGTAAAGAAGAAGCCGCCATGCTCCTCGTCGCCGAACAGCCGAATCATATCGTCGGCAAGCGATTGCGCCCAGAGGAGCCAATCCGGCTCCAGCGTCGCTTCATACAGCTCGATGAGCCCCCACACGAGAAACGCATAGTCGTCGAGGAAGCCGCCGATTGCCGCCTCCCCGTCGCGATAACGGGCAAGCAATCTTCCGTCTTCGCGGGTAAGCTTCCGGCGAATGAACTCCGCGGCCCCGGCCGCACGCTCCGCGTATTCCGGCACGCCGAACGTTTTTGCGGCCAGACCGAACGCCGCGATCATCAGCCCGTTCCAGGCGGTCAATATTTTATCGTCCTTATGCGGATGTATCCGAAGCGCCCGAGCTTGGTATAGCTTGTCCCGGCTCTCCTCCAGCTCCGCTTCCAGCTCTTCGACCGATAAGCCGAATCGCTCCGCCGCTTCGCCGATCGCCGTATCGATCCGATTGGGAATGCTGCGGCCTTCGAAGTTGCCTTCCTCCGTAATATCGTAGACGTCGTTAAAGCGCCGCGCCGCTTGCTCGCCGAGCGCTTCCTTCACTTCATCCGGCGTCCAGACGTAGAACTTTCCTTCCACGCCTTCCGAGTCCGCATCCTCCGCGGAGTAGAAGCCTCCTTCCGGCGAAGTCATATCCCGGCTTATGTACATAAAGATCTGATCCGTTACCTGGCTGTATACGAAGCTGCCCGTCCGCTGATACGCCTCGGTGTAAGCGATGGCGAGCAGCGCGTTATCATACAGCATTTTCTCGAAGTGCGGCACGAGCCAGCGCGAATCCGTCGAATAGCGGGCGAACCCGAAGCCGACATGATCGTACAGCCCGCCGCGCCACATCGCGTCCAGCGTTTCCTCGGCCATCCGCAGCGCTTCCGGCTCGTCCGCTTTCGCGCCATACGCCATCAGCAGCGACAGATTGTGCGGCGTCGGAAACTTCGGAGCGCCGCCGAAGCCGCCATCCTCCTCGTCGAAAAGCGATGCGAACATCTCGAACGCCTGCTTCGGCAAACGAACATCCCACTGGCCGGTCGACGGCCGGGTGCGCGCTTGTACGAGCTGGGCGCGAATCTGGGTCGCGATACCCGTAATCTCGTCGCGTCCGCTGCTCCACTTGCGCGATAGCTGCGTCAGCAGCTCCATCATGCCGAATCGTCCCATCGCCTGCCGCTTCGGCAAGTAAGTGCCTGCGAAGAACGGCTCTTGGTCCGGGGTCATCAGAATCGTCAGCGGCCACCCGCCGGAGCCGGTCATCGCCTGACAAGCCGCCATATACAACTGGTCGATATCCGGCCGCTCCTCCCGATCGACCTTGATCGCGACATAGTCGCGGTTCAGCAGCTCCGCAACCTCCTCGTCCTCGAAGCTTTCTCGCTCCATAACGTGACACCAGTGACAGGTCGCTAAAGCCTCACTACGAATACCCAATAGATAAAAAGATGGGCTTGTTGTCGCGCTTGGCGATGCGAAAAGCCTCGTCCGACCAAGGAAACCAGTCGACCGGGTTATCCGCATGCTGCAGCAAATACGGCGACTTTTCGTTGGCCAATCTATTGGGTGTACGATTCGTTGTCATGGGGCATCACCTCTTTTCGTGTTGGGTTAGTGTGAAAATATACTTAACATTAGCTTACCCAATGGTGAAGGAAATAGCAGGATGATTGAAGCCCGACCATAATATTCAAATACTTCTCTCATGCTATAAATACACGAATTAATTAAAATTAATGAAGTAGTAGCAAGGTTTGGACGAGAATACATAATCGTACCACTTCATCAATATCACCTCCTCCCGAGCAGCATCCCCATTATAGAATCAACGTATAGGACGTTCTAGGAATATTCGAATGCATTCGTTGTTCCTCCGATGACTTCTTCCCTCATAACAAATAATCCCCTCCGGCACTTATGCCGCAAGGGGATTACGCATTCATCTACGCCCTTCTACGCCCGCTTCATCACCGGTATCCATATCTTGCTCCGATAGTTCGGAGCCGATGCGGCCTTGCTCTCGTTCCACAATATTTCCGGCCCGCCCTTCTGCTCGTAGCTGGAGGACGGGAACCATTCGGAGTAGATGCGGCCCCATACGTTCTGGTACGTCTCCGGGAACGGGCCAATTGCCTCGAACACGGCCCATGTCGATGCCGCCACCTCCAGACCGGCGATCCGGACAGTCGAGCGTCGTCGCTGCGCCGATGTAATGGGTCGCTGCCCGACGTTTTGGTCTGCGCAACGTAAGCGGCTCAGCCCGTAAGCGGCTCTTGGCCCGTAATGAATTTCAACGTCATCGTGCTGATAGAATCCATCAGCGGCGTCGAGATGCAGTTGCCGTAGAAGACGAAGCTTTCGCCGCTGAAGAACTTGTTGCGCGCCGTTGCGTCGTCTTGCGTGAACGATTCCGGGTCCAGCAGCCTCTCGTTAATCAGCTTGTTGAAATACGCCACACAGGTTTTAAACTCTTCCGTATTGTCGTCATATCCTCACCTCTATAATCTGACCATAGGATGCGCCTCGACGGTTTAATTTAACTAGACAGAAACTAAATATGACTTATATATAACAATAAATAATAGCGATATTTAACGAGTCCGCTTTCTCCGCTTCTCGTTCCATCATCCTATTTCTCGTTTAAATTAGGAGATTCAGTTGGCCTTTATTAGCCTTGATTACACTTGAATGCACTTTCATTGGTTACATTATAAATACAAACAACCTTGTTACTCTTCGTAAATATAGAGCTGACAACTTCTCATATTTTGCGTTTTTGTTCGGTTTTATTGATTTTTAATACGTACAATGCCATTATCTGATTAGAGTAAATCTAAGGATCTTTCGGATAAGGAGGCTGAGTATCAATGATTAAGATCCTCAACGGGGTGAAGGAGACGGTCTCGTATCTAGAAGATTTCGGGATTCGGATTTACTTAAACAAAGAAGCCGAGAACTACCCTATTCATTGGCATACCGCCGCAGAGGTCATTATGCCGATCGAGAACAGCTATACCGCTATCGTCAACGATACGAAGCACATTCTCTATCCCGACGATATACTTGTCCTTCCTCCGGGCGAGCTGCACCAATTGTTCGCTCCCGATACCGGCAGACGAATCATTCTGCAATTCGATTGCTCCTTGCTCTACAATTTGAGCGGATTCGACTCCACGTTTCATCTGCTCCGCCCTTGTCTGGTCATTACAGCCGAGCAGAACAATGAGCTGCATCGCATGTTGAAAGCGCTTTTGCTTGAGATGAAGGAGGAATACTTCAGCCAATCGCTGCTCAAGGAAGCGTCCGCTTATTCCAAGCTGATTCAGTTTTTTGTGTTGCTCGGCCGCAATTCCATTCGCGAGGATCGCCGTTCTCCGAATATGAAAAGCCAAAAGCAATATAAATATATCGACAAGTTTATGCAGGTTTGCAATTATATGAACGAGCACTGCACCGAGGATATCGATGTGGATAATCTCGCGGAGATGGCGGGCTTCAGCAAATTCCACTTCACCCGTATGTTCAAGCAGTATATGGGGCTGTCCTATTACGACTATCTCATTCAACGACGGATCATGCATGCGGAGAGGCTGCTCATCGATCCGAATTTGACGATAATGGAGATTGCCATGCAATCCGGCTTCGGAAGCTTGCCGACCTTCAACCGCGTCTTCAAGACGTATAAGAAATGTACGCCTTCCGAGTATAAGTATTATCACGGCAATCCCACGTCAAAATGACGAAGGGGTATGCAAAAGGAACAGACGAAGGAGTGTAAGCAACGATGAGCATCAAGAAGAAACTGAGCGACGGCTGGCACTTTGCCAAGCGTCCTCTCGGCACCAGTCTGGCGGATGCAACGACGGGCGGGCCGGGATGGGAACAGGTTACGCTGCCGCATGATTGGCTTATTTACGATTCTCATAACTTGTACGAGGACGGCGAAGGCTGGTATCGCACAACGTTGGAATTCGACGGGCTGGCGCCGGACACGTGCATGTCGCTCCGATTTGAAGGCGTATACATGAACTCTACTTATTATGTGAACGGCCATACGGCAGGCACATGGAAATATGGCTACTCCACTTACGAAATCGATATTACGCCTTATATTCGCCCGGGTCGCAACGAAATCGTTGTGCAGGTTGTTCATGAATCGCCCAATTCGCGCTGGTATTCGGGCGCAGGCATTTACCGCCCCGTCTGGCTGAAGACGTATCCGGCAAGCCGCATCGCTGCGGACGGCATTTATATTTCGACGAGCAAATCCGGGGACGATTGGAACGTAGAGATCGATACGGAAGTCATATTCGGCAATGCGGCGCGTCTTGAGGACCAATATAAGCTTCGCTACGGCATTCTCGATTCTTCTAACAATCGGGTGAACCAAGGGGAAGTCGATATTCCCGTAAGGCCGGGCCATACGGCGAATGCGAATTGTTCGATTCGCGGCTTGCGTCCAACCGTTTGGGATATCGATAACCCGACCTGCTATCGACTCGTTGCCGAGCTGATCGTCAATGGCTCGGTCGTCGAGGAAGAGCGGCAGACGTTCGGCTTCCGCAGCTTCGAGTTCGACAGCGAGCGCGGATTTTTCCTCAACGGCCGGCACATGAAGCTGAACGGCGTATGCCAGCACCACGACTTGGGCTGCCTTGGCGCCGCGGTCAATAAGACGGCACTGAGAAGACAGATCGCGCTGCTGCAAGAAATGGGCGTTAACGCCATTCGGACAGCCCATAATATGCCGGCGGTCGAACTGATGGAGCTGGCGGACGAGATGGGCGTGCTGATCGTGTCCGAGGCGTTCGATATGTGGGAACGTCCGAAGACGCCGTTCGACTATGCCCGCTTCTATCCGGAATGGTGGCAGCAAGATATTGCGAGCTGGGTGCGCCGAGACCGGAACCATCCAAGCCTGCTGATGTGGAGTATCGGCAACGAAATTTACGATACCCACGCCGATGAGCGCGGTCAGACGCTGACGAAGGAGCTCATGGAGCTGGTGCAGGTCTACGATCCGAGAGCGAACGCCGTCGTCACGATCGGTTCGAACTACATGCCTTGGGATAATGCGCAGCAATGCGCCGACATTGTGAAGTTCGCGGGCTACAACTACGGGGAAAAATATTACGGCCAGCACCATGAGCAGCATCCGGACTGGATCATATACGGCAGCGAGACGTGCTCTACCGTGCAAAGCCGTGGCGTCTACCACTTCCCGCTCGCCCAATCCGTATTGGCGGACGACGACGGGCAATGCTCCTCCCTCGGCAACAGCTCGACAAGCTGGGGAGCCAGAAGCACGGAGCACTGCATTATTTCCGACCGCGACGCCCCTTATTCGCTTGGCCAATTTCTATGGACCGGCTTCGACTATATCGGAGAGCCGACGCCATACCATACAAAAAATTCGTATTTCGGGCAGATCGACACGGCAGGCTTCAAGAAGGACTCGTTCTACATTTACCAAGCGGAATGGACCGATTACAAAGTGCGTCCGATGGTTCATATTTTCCCGTATTGGGATTTTTCCGAAGGCCAGTTGATCGACGTGCGCGTATGCTCGAATGCGCCGAAGATCGAGCTGTTCTTTAATAACGAGTCGCAAGGCAGCTTTACAATCGACCACGTCCGCGGCCGGAAGCTTGTCGGCGAGTGGCAGATTCCCTACGCGCCGGGCGAACTGCGCGCCGTAGCCTACGACGAGAACGATAGGCCGATTGCGACGGACGTCCAGCGCTCCTTCGGCGACGCCGCCGCCATTCGACTCGTTCCGGACAAAACGACGATTGCAGCCGACGGCTCCGACCTGATCTTCGTCGAAATTACGGCGCTCGATAAGGAAGGCCGCACCGTCGAGAACGCGAATAACCGGATTCACTTGTCCGTGGAAGGTCCGGGGCGCCTGATCGGACTCGATAACGGCGACAGCACCGATTACGATTCGTACAAAGGCGGCAACCGCCGGATGTTCAGCGGCAAGCTGCTGGCGGTCATCGCCGGCACGCTGGACGGCGGAACGATTACCGTTCGGGCCTTCTCGCGAGGACTGATCGCCGGCGAGCTTGCGCTGCTGGCCGTTGAGCCGCAAGCGGCGAACAATCCAAGCGAGCCTCGTTCTCTCTATGCATACGCATCGCTGCACGAACCGGCGTTCAGCAATGAACGGCAGGTGCAGGAAGAAGACGAAATTCCGGTACGGAAGCTGGAGATCGTCTGCCCGCAAGGCAATCGGCTGTCGCAGGATAACCCGACGCTCCCGTTCCATGTCGTTCTGCATCCAAGCGAGACGACTTACCGGGACGTCCATTGGCGGATTACGAACGCTGCCGGAATCGATGCCAATATCGCCACGCTGCAAGCAGGCGGTCAGGATGCCGTCATTGCGGCGCTCGGGGACGGAGATTTCTACATCCGATGCGGAACGAACAACGGGGCCGACGGCATTCGCCTTTACTCGTTAATGGAATGCCGGATTGACGGAATGGGACAAGCGTTTCTGAATCCGTACGAGTTCGTCTCGGCCGGCTATCACAGCGATGCGAGCCGCAGCCTGACCAACGGCAACGAAAGAGGCGTTGCAACGTCCCGCGACGAGGAGAGCTGGATCTGCTTCGATCGGATCGACTTCGGCAGCTACGGCGCGGATGAATTGACACTGCCTATTTTTTCTCTGGACGACTCGGAATTTCCGATCGAAATCTGGGAAGGCATTCCCGGACAAGCTAATGCCTCCCTCATAACGACCGTTGCTTATCAGAAGCCGTCCAGATGGAATGTGTATCAAGAGGAATCGTACCTGCTGCCGCGAAGATTATCGGGCGTCACGTCGCTCACCTTCGTGCTGCGCCGCAAAATCCATCTGAAAGGCTTCCAGTTCCAATGGAAGGCGAAAGCTTACGAGCGGCTGTCGGCGCTGGGCTACAACCAGCTTTACGGCGATACGTTTACCCTTGCCGGCGAATCGATCGAGAATATCGGCAACAACGTTTCGCTCGTTTTTGAAGATATGGATTTCGGCGACGACGGCGCTGCAAGGCTTGTCCTGTGCGGGCGATCCCCAATCGATAACAATACGATTCACATCCAGTTCAGCGGCCCGCAGGGCGATTCGAAGCAATTGATCGAATTCGGCTATTCCGACGATTATGGCGAGCGGGAATATGAGCTTGAGCCGGTCACGGGCCGTCAGACCGTGACGTTCGTGTTCTTGCCGGGAAGCCGGTTCCACTTCCGGTCGTTTCAGTTTCTTAAACGATAATTAACTTTCTTTCGGTCAATAAGCAAATCGCCCCGCTGTCATCCGAATGACAGCGGGGCGACTCTCGTGCAAGCCGTTATTTTTTCTGAACGGTAATCGTCCAAGACGCATCGTCCAACTGCTCGTAGTTCGTTACCGTATGACCCGCCTCGGCTGCCCAGCGCGGAATGCTCTCCGTCGCTTGCGTGCAATCGAAATCGATGACCAGCTCGTCGCCGCTATTCAGCTTCTCCATCGCTTCCTTCGCTTCGATAAGCGGGAACGGGCACACCATGCCAAGTACGGCCAATTTCTGTCTCATATCTATCTTCCTCCTGTTCGTGCTGTTCTATTCGTTAGTTGCCGTCGGCACGGGCGCGGCGAGGACGAACATAAACGAAATAAGAAGCGGTCCATGTGCCCAAAATAATAAAGACAAGCGATACCCAGCCTTGCCACGTCATCATCGACGTCATGACCAGACCGTTGCCGATCGAGCAGCCGCCCGCCCAGCTCGCGCCGAAGCCCATCAACAACCCGCCGAGCAGGCTCAGCACAGCCGTCTTCGCATCCGGCGCGCGGAAGCGGAACTCCCGGCTTGCCTTGGCAGCGATGAACGAACCGAGCAGAATGCCAAGCACGAGATAAACGCCCCAGTTCAGAACCGCGTCGTCGCCCGTCACCAAGTATTGCAAAATGTTGGCGGACGGCGTCGTGACGCCAAGGCCGAAATTGCGGCCCGTCGCTGCGCTTAGCGGCCATGCAAGGATCGCAATAAGACCGACGAGCAAGGCCGTCACGAACGGATGCCATCTTTTCTCGAATAACAGATGGCTCAGCCCCGTGCGCTTCGGCTTCAGCGTCGGAACGAACGGACGCGGCTTGCGAAGCGTTCGGATCACAACGACAGCCGTAACGACCGTAAGCAGCGCGATCAATAACCACACCGACAGGCCAAGCGTATCGGCTATCGAGTTATGCGCCGTCGAGTAGTCGGCAAGACTCGTATTGACTTGCTTAAGCGGACCCGATTTCATAATGGCCGCCATGAGCATATAGCCCGCAAGCGCAATCCAACTGCCGATCAGCCCTTCGCCTGCACGATACCAAGTGCCGGTCGCGCAGCCGCCGGCCAGAATAATGCCAACGCCGAAGATGAACGAGCCAAGTATGGAAGCCAGCCATTGGAATTGACCGGCGTCATATTCAATATAATCAAGCTCAATCAGCGTAAATACGCCGATGCTTTGTACCGTAATGGCGATAAGCAGCGCGTAAAACATCCGATTGTCCTTCGCCAGGTACATATCCCGAAATCCGCCCGTCAAGCAGAACCGGCCTCGCTGCATCACAAAGCCGAGCAAGGCGCCGCACAGCAATCCGGTTAATATCATCGAAATCGTCAATTTCTATTCCCTCCCCGTCTCTATTTCCTAGTAATCTAATAGAAATTGTCTATTGGCAATTCTATCAGATTGGACGAAGGGATCAACCTACAAATAGTGGAAACCGAATCGATGGACTAGAAGACAGGCGTTCAGCCGAACGCACGAACTATACTATTCTTTGTTACCGATAGATAATATGGATTGCGGGCGTTTTATAAAGAAAGGCTGATTCGAATTCGAATCAGCCCTCGGCATGCACGACGGGTACGAGCAACTCCTTGAACTCGCTCAACTCCTGCTGCGTTATTCGCGGTCCTCCCCCTGCGCTGCTGTCGCCGACAATAAGCAGCGTTCCGTCGCTCTTTAACCCGATTGTCGTGTAAGAGCCAGCATCGATCGCGACGATATCGGTCCAATCCCCCACGTCGCACTGACCGTAATCGTTCAGACCCGTCGCCATTACGGTGCCGTCCCGCTTTAAGCCGACCGTATGCATAGCCCCGGCGGCGACGGCGATGACGTCGGACCAGCTTTCTACATTGCCTTCGCCCCATTTATTGCTTCCAGCCGCCACAACCGTACCGTCGTCCCGAAGTCCGATTGTATTGGACGTTGAACGAAATGTGGATAGCGCTACGATATGCTGCCATTGACTTGCGGCCGACATCTCATATTGCTCATAACGCTCGCCCGCTGTCACAACCGAGCCGTCGGACCGAAGTCCCATTACGCCCCCTCCGTCGTCCGTTACGGACACAATATCGCGCCATTGCCGGACGGCCGCCTCATCCTCGTCCCTCGTCCAGCCGAGCACCTTGACGGTCCCGTCCTTCAGGAGCGCCGCGACGCTGCTTGGGTAGCTTGATTGGAATGCAGCTACATTCTCCAGCTCAGACCATGCATCGATAACCGGGAGCATCGCTTGCACCGAATTTAACGTCGACTGCTTAAGCTCCTCAATCGTCCCGTTGTAGCTGGATCGGATATGCCCGCTCGCATCAAGCCCTTCGACATATTCTCCACGCGTTGAAACGGCGGTTATATGCTTCCAATCGTTCGTGCTTAACGCATCCTCGTACCCGCCGTAGTAGGCGATCGAGCCGTCGCTCTTGACCGCGGCAATCTGAGAATCGCCGGTCCCGATATAATCGCCGTTCACCACGTAACGCAGCTCGGAAACGAGCCGCCGGGCGTCCTTATAATCGTCTAATGTCGACAAAACGCCGATTGCCTGAGGGTAATGCTTCGATTCGATGGCATGAAGCGCCGCCCGATACGACTGCTCTTGCTCGTTGCCGGCTTGGCTGCATCCAGCCAACGCGGCTGCGATTAGCGCAGCTATCACCATACGGAAATGTCTCACTGTGCTTCCTCCCGATATATTTAAGGTTTATATTACCAATTAGACGATAATAAGGCGGATTAGGTTACAGAAACTCTATTGCTGCAGAACAAAATAATAGGCACCGCATCCCGCCGATTGCTCGACGATGCGCAGTGCCTTTATTTACGTCGCTTATGAGCGTCTCCAGCCGAACACCCGTACATGGACGATCGCTTTCGTAATCCAATGCGTAAAAATATAGACGATAATAAACAGCACGACAAGCGGCTTGAATAGTATCCATGCGATCAACCAGGACAAAAAAATTTGCCAAGGCTTCATTCGGCGCAAAAATTTGACCGGCCACAGCACGATGCGAAACAAGAGCTGTCCCTGCTGCAGCGTCTCCAAATATTCGTCCCGGTACTGCTTCTCATCCGGTCTCAGTCGTATCGCCGACCGCATATACGTTTCTTTCAGCTTGTAGTCGCCGCGCACGCCGGCGGCCCATGCCAGATAGAGGAGTGCCTGAGGCACTTCCGCATCATACCGCACCGCTAGCCGATCGAGACGGTTGCTCTCGACCCGGTCGCCGAGCAGCGCCTCCAAATAACTCATCATCGCGAGAAAGGTCGGCGATTCCGGCGCCAGCTCCAGCGCATGCCGAAGCTGCTCCTTCGCCTGGTTAAATTTTCCTTTCCTATTCAGCATATTGGCATGCAAGAAATAATACTGCTCCTCGTAAGGATCGATCCGCAGCGCCTCCGGCAGCGCTTCATAGAACGCGGTCTCATTGTTCGTCTCGTAGTAGACGCCGACCCGTACGTACCAGGCCAGCCGGTTGTCCGGCTCTCGCTTCATCGATTCGATTACCCAATGCAGCGCCTGGCCATATTCGTCCATGATGAAATAGATTTGCGCGATGAGCGCGAATACATCGGGATCTTCCGGCTCCTCGCGCAGCAATTGCTCCGCTTCCTTCAACGCTTCCTTGTAGCGATGCCACGATATGAGCTGATAAATATTTTGAAATGAGCTGCGATAGGCACTATTCACGTCCGACCTTCTCCCCCTTGCGATCGAGCAACGCTACCTGACTCCGTGCTTCTTGATATAATCCAGCACAATCTGATAATCCTGATTCACATCGCTGAAAGTCGCATAGTTGCGGGCGGTCGAGAACCAGTCCAGCGTCGTCGCTTTGCGGGATTTCGCCGCTTTGCGCAGATCGTCCAGCGTAATCGGCTGAATCTCCCCCGTCTCGAACGTTCGCTCCAGCGCGGCTTCCACCGCATCCTGCACGACCTGCTCCAGATCGGCGCCGGAGAACAGCCGCGTCTCCGCCGCAATTTTGCCCAGATTGACCGCATTCATCGGCTTGCCCGCCAGCTTCAAATGCAAGATCGTCGCGCGCTCCGACTCTTCCGGCGGCGGTACGAATACCAGATGATTGAAGCGGCCCGGACGACGCAGCGCGGAATCGAGATACCACGGCGTATTCGTCGCTCCGATAACGAACACGTTATCGTTCTGCGACTGCAAGCCGTCAAGCTCCAGCAGCAGTTGGTTGACGAGCATTCGGTCATGATGCTGCCGCATCTGATGGCGGCTTCCTCCCATTGCATCCAGCTCGTCGATAAAGATAACGCAAGGCTTGCTCTGGCGCGCCTTCTCGAATATATCGTGCAGATTATGCTCGCTTTGTCCCGACCACATCGATAGAATCGATTGCAGCTCGATATGAAGGAAGTTCGCGTCGATTTCACCGGCTACCGCGCGGGCCAGAAACGTTTTGCCGCAGCCCGGAGGACCGTAGAGCAGCAGGCTTCCCCCGGCCTCTTTGCCGAACGCGGCGAACAGCTCCGGCTGCTTCAACGGCAGGATGAAGTTCATGCGGATCTTTTTCTTTACATCCTCCAGACCGCCGACATCCGCGAACGTCTCCTTCGGCTTATCCGATTCGACGAGCGATTGATCGTCTTTGTTGAAATGAATAAGCTTCATATTTCTTCGCCGCTTCTCCGCCAGTTCGTCAAAATCAGACATATCTCTCACTCCCATTCTTCTATTCTTTGCTTGTTTTCCTACTTTCTATTATGCTTCACATCCGGTGTTCTCGGCTACTGCTGACAGCAAATTTGACGTTGTCGATACGTGCTGCGGCGTAAAGAAACGCCACGTTCGAATAGATTATGGAATATTATTCCTAAACCTATCGTCAGCAGGAATATTTCTTTATATCCATATCAAAAAAGACGCCATTATGGCGTCCTGTCCTTAGGCTGTCGAGAAAGTCTCGACGACCTTTGAATGGAATTAAGTGCCTCCAAGAGCGCTTATCTCGCTCGAAATCTCGCACGCCGTCGAATAAGAGCTCCATAAGACCGCTTAATCGCTCGCTTTGTGCTGAAAAGTAGCGTTAGCCTCGGGATTAGGCGTTCGTGCGAGACGCTTAATCCGGAATGGAACCGTTAGCGAGTCAAATAAACGTCTGTGCCGGGCTCTTAGATTACAATGGAGCATTTGGTCGACCAACCCGCTCTATAGACGCAATCCCATCCTACCCTGCCCTGCCGCCTTCCCTCCGACCTACACAACAGAAAAACCCGGACGTCTTGGATTGGAACAAGAGACCCGGTTTCTGGACTCTCTGAAGACGCCGTACAGGCATCCGTAACCTCGACGCTTCTTAGATGCAATGCCGAGTCAGGCTTGCCGGGTCGGCCAACCTAATGTCAAGCTGCCTCCGGATAGACCAAATAAGCCGTCCGCTCCGCTTCGCGGCATGTGGACGGCTGGCTTATTATTCGATCGTATTGTAGTTGGCTTTCCGATCGGCTGGCTACATCTCGCCGTCCCCGAGGTTTACTTGCCATTGCGTGCCGAATTTGTCGGTCACTTGTCCGTACAGCTTGCTCCAGAACGTCGCTTGCAGCTCCATGCCGATCGTGCCGCCATCCGACAATTTGTTGAATACGGAACGAACCTTGTCCGTGCTGTCCCCGAAATAAGAGAGTGTGATGTTGCTGCCTACCGTGAACGGCATGCCGGGGAATACATCCGAGAACATCATCGTGCTGCCAGCGAGCTTAATGCGGGCGTGCATGACGAGGTCTTTCGCTTCTTCCGGAAGCGGAAATTCCGGACTAGGCGGCGCCTCTCCGAAAGTCATAATGTTGGGAGCGCCCGTCTCGAACACTTGTGCATAAAACTCGACCGCCTCACGGCAATTCCCGTTAAAATTCATATAAACTGCGATAGACATTCCATTCACTCCTCTTATTGGTGAGATACATAGGCCGGTACGCCAAAAGTTGGACAACCTTCTTTATTATACCTTGGATATCATTCGATTCAAAGCGATATCGCAGGCGCGAAATATGAAATTTTGCCGCCGAACGATTCATTAAAATTAGCATTGAACACCGACTATTTCTGGTATACAATGGAACTAACGCGCGTTCAGAAGGGAGTTAATCATGCGAAGCGAAGACATTGCCAGGCTGGCTGGCGTATCGCGCAGCACCGTATCCCGCGTCTTGAACAACTACCCCGATATTCCTCAGAGGACTCGTGAGAAAGTGCTGCGGATCATAGAACAGTACCATTACGAACCGAATACGTCGGCCCGCGCTCTTGCAGGCAAAGGCACGGATACGATCGGACTGTTCGTGGTCAGCATGGCCGAGCGTCATTCCGGCAACCGCATCTACCAGAACCATTACTTCGCGCCGATCGTCGATACCGTTATCGACACGGCGAACGCAGCCGGCTTCTATGTGCTCGTACATACCGTGTATACGCAGGACGATTATTTGAAGGTAAAGCAGGCGTTCCAGCAACGCCGTATCGACGGCGGCATTATCGTCGGCACGCAGAAGGATTCCGAGCGTATCGCCGAAATATGCCGACTGGAAAAGCCGTTCGTTATGATCGATTTCGATCTCGAGGCGTTAACCGAGCATGCGCTTAACCGCGATACGCTGTCCGTTATCAATTCCGACGACTTCGAAGGCGCATGCGAAGCGATGCGCTATCTGATCGGACTTGGCCATCGCCGAATCGCTCATATTCGCGGAAGAATGAATACGCTGTCAGGGCGTCAGCGGTTTCTCGCTTACGAAACGGTGATGAACGAATACGGCTTGTCATATGAAGACATCGACATACTGGAAGGCAATTTCTTGAAAGATGCCGCATACGATGAAGTCGTCCGCCTGCTAAGCCAAGACCCGGACCGAAGACCTACCGCTCTGTTCGCCGCGAACGACGACATGGCGTTGGCCGCCATCCAGGCGATTCGCGACAACGGCTTGCAGGTGCCCGAGGACTTCTCCGTTATCGGCTTCGACGACATTCCGATCTCGTCCCAATTCATGCCTAGCCTAAGCACCGTAAGATTACCGATCAACGATATGTCGAAGGAAGCGGTCAATCAGATCGTCAGCATGTGCGCACACGGCACCGCGTCATTCCACCCATCAAGCTTTCCCACCGAATTAGTCATCCGAGAATCCTGCAAGCGCTTGTGAACCTATCCCGCGGTTCACTCTTTCTTTGACGCTAGCTAACGCGCGTTAGTCATTGTTATCGGCCTGATTTGTCACGTCCGGCCCCCGTCGTTCGCCATTCCTATTACCTATTCGAGAGGAGCTATCCACAAGATGAAATTCGGTTATTTCGATGATGCCAGCAAAGAGTATGTTATTACTACTCCGCAAACGCCTTACCCGTGGATCAACTACTTAGGCAATGAAACGTTCTTCGGCTTGATTTCCAACACCGCCGGCGGGTACTGCTTCTACCGCGACGCGCGGCTGCGCCGTCTGACGCGTTACCGCTACAACAACATCCCGATCGATAATGGCGGGCGTTATTATTACATCCATGACGATGGCGATACATGGACGCCGGGCTGGATGCCGATTAAGCGGAAGCTCGATCGTTACGAGTGCCGCCACGGACTCGGCTATACGTCAATTACGGGCGAGCGCAACGGCCTTAGCGTTACGCAGTTGGCTTTCGTTCCGCTCGGGTACACGGGCGAGGTCCACCAGCTTACCATCTCGAACAAATCGAAAGCGGCCAAATCGGTAAAGCTGTTCTCGTTCGTCGAGTTCTGCTTATGGAATGCGAACGACGATATGACGAATTTCCAGCGCAACCTGAGTACGGGCGAAGTCGAGATCGAGAATTCGGTTATTTACCATAAAACGGAGTACCGCGAACGCCGCGATCACTTCTCGTTCTTCTCCGTCAATGCGCCGATCGACGGCTTCGATACGGATCGGGAGTCGTTCCTTGGCGCATATAATGGTCTCGACAACCCGCATGTCGTCACGCACGGTCAAGCGACGAACTCGCAGGCGAGCGGCTGGTCGCCGATCGGTTCGCATCAACTGAACATTACGCTCGCTCCGGGCGAAGAAGTGTCCTACAACTTCGTGCTGGGCTACGTCGAGAATCCGGAAGATCAGAAATGGGCCGCGCCCGGCGTTATCAACAAAACGCGAGCCTACGAGATGGTCCAGCAATTCTCGACCAAAACGGATGTAGAGCAGGCAATGGCCGACCTCGCCGCATACTGGGAACGGTTGCTTAGCAAATATTCGGTATCGAGCGGCGACGAGAAGCTCGATCGGATGGTCAACATCTGGAATCCGTATCAGTGTATGGTTACGTTCAACATGTCCCGCTCCGCCTCCTACTTCGAATCCGGCATCGGACGCGGCATGGGCTTCCGGGACTCGAATCAGGATCTTCTCGGCTTCGTGCATCAAATTCCGGAGCGTGCGCGCGAGCGAATTATCGACATCGCCTCCACCCAATTCGAGGACGGCTCGGCTTATCACCAGTATCAGCCGCTCACGAAGAAAGGCAACAACGAGGTCGGAAGCGGCTTCAACGACGATCCGCTGTGGCTCATTCTGGGTACGGCCGCCTATATTAAAGAAACCGGCGACGCTTCCATTCTCGACGAGCAGGTGCCCTTCGACTGCAATCCGGACAATACGGCGACGCTGTTCGAGCATTTGAAACGCTCGTTCTACCATGTCATTCATAACCTCGGACCGCATGGCCTGCCGCTGATCGGCCGCGCGGACTGGAACGACTGCTTGAACCTGAACTGCTTCTCCAAGGAGCCGGGCGAATCGTTCCAGACGACGCAGAACATCGAGGGACGAGTTGCGGAATCGGTATTTATCGCAGGCTTGTTCGTCTATGTCGGCCCCGACTACGTCAAGCTGTGCCAACGACGCGGTCTCGCCGACGAAGCCGCGGAAGCGCAGGCGCATATCGACCGGATGCGCGCTACAACGCTGGAGCACGGTTATGACGGCGAATGGTTCCTGCGCGCATACGACCACTTCGGCAACAAGGTAGGTAGCAGCGAGAACGAGGAAGGCAGCATCTTCATCGAGCCGCAAGGGTTCTGCGTCATGGCCGGCATCGGCGTCGAGGAAGGGCTTGCGCTCAAAGCGCTCGACTCGGTCCAGCAGCATCTGGAGACGGACTACGGCATCGTGCTGCAGCAGCCGCCGTACTCGGAATATTATGTGAACCTCGGGGAAATCTCGTCTTACCCTCCGGGCTATAAAGAAAACGGCGGCATCTTCTGCCACAACAATCCGTGGATTATGATGGCGGAGACGGTCGTCGGCCGAGGCGACCGCGCTTTCGAGCTGTACAAAAAAATTGCGCCGGCCTACCTGGAGGACATTAGCGAGATTCACCGGATGGAGCCGTACGTCTATGCTCAAATGATTGCCGGCAAAGACGCGGTCCGCCACGGCGAAGCAAAAAACTCGTGGCTGACGGGCACAGCCGCTTGGAACTACGTGGCGATTACGCAAGCGATTCTCGGCGTGCAGGCGGACTTCGACGGCCTGCGCATCGATCCTTGCATTCCGCAAGGCTGGAACCGCCTCGAAATAACGCGCGTCTTCCGCGGTGACACGTATCGGATTGTCATTACCAACGACGACCATGTCAGCAAAGGCGTGAAGAGCATCAAGCTGAACGGCCAGCCGCTCGATCGTCCGGTCGTGCCGGTCGTCGGCGACGGCGGCGAGCATCTGATCGAAGTCGCACTCGGTCAATCGGTTCCGACAGGCGCTGTAGGCAGCCACTAACGATTGGCAGATTCGCGTTTATAAGCAGCGGCAGGCTTGCGGCATATTCATGCCGGACTGCCGCTGTTTTTTATGTCGCCGTGAGAATTTGATTTCTATGATGCTCATCATGATCGTTAAATTCATGGATGATGTACATATGAAATAAGTGCACGCCACAGACGGTTATTTGACTTGCTAGCGATTCTATGCCCGATTAAGAGTCCCACTTAGACTCCTAATTCCTAATCGAACATTACTTTCCCACCCGCAACGAGCGATTAAGCCATCTTGCGGAGCACTTATTCGGCTACGTGCGGGGTTTCCAATGAAATAAGCGCCCCGGAGGGAGGCACAGGCTGTCGAGGCTTTCTCGACAGCCTGTGCCTGTACGATATGCAGACTCTCATCAGATCCCCCATTCGATGCAGAAGGCTATTCCTGCACAATGTGCAGGAATAGCCTAGCGCGAAGCTAGGCCGACTACGGCTGCGCTTCGACTTCGATAAAGACCGACGGCAACGCAAACGGCAGACCGCTTGGCCTGCCGTTTGCGCTCGCTATTCATCTGTCCGGTCTCTTCTTACCCCTCGTTCAGTGCGAGTATGCGGTCCACGATTTTCTCCGGCGTCAACCCGCCCTCGTTATCGACAACGAGATGCGGCTCCCTTGGCTCCTCGATCGCCATCGTCATGCCCGCAACCTCTTGATTGCCTCCGTTCATCGCGACGGAATACAGCCCTTTCTGATTGCGCGCGATAAGCGTATCCAGCGAAACCCGCAAATAGATTTCCCGATATGACGCTATATGGCTCCGATTCCAGTCGCGACATGCATGGAACATCGATATAGTCGCGCAGACGACGTCGATGCCTTGATCCGCCAACAGGCGGCAGAGCCTCGAATTGCGCATCGCGCTCTTCCTGCGGTCCTCCTGCGAATAGCCCAGATCGTTGCCGAACGCTTCACGCAAGGCGTCCCCGTCCAGCAGCACGACCGGTCGGCCCTTCGCTTTCAGCCTCTCGCATAACAAGGTCCCGATCGTCGTCTTGCCCGAACCGGATAGCCCGGTAATCCAATATACGGTGCCTGCGCGGCCCATCCTCTCATCCCCCTACGCCAGCTTCAACCGGTCCGCGAGCTGCTCCAGCAGACGCTCCTCCTGCAAGCATTCCGCAATGTAAGCATCCATCTTCGCAAAATATTGAACCGGCTCCGGTTTCTTATCCATCATCAGATAGACGAGCACTTTCGAGCGGATGAGTCCCCACGTTTTGTGCAGACCCGCAAAAGCCGCTTGCAGTTCTTCGCCGTCACCCGTCGACAGAATGCCGGCACGCGTCAAATAGTCGATCAGCATCACATTGCGCTGTTGATAGAACACCGGCGTCGACAGCCGGTTATGTACGTTCTCATCCATAACCGCGACACGCGCCGCCGATTCGGCGAGCCGATGCCGATACTGCTTGACCGCGTCAAATCCTTTGACGAACGTAACGGCATCCTGCTCGACCGCTTCGCTTCGCAACTGCGTTTCGATATTCCGGACAATCGCCTCCACGGGCACACCGGGGCTGAGCCGGTCGTTAATCACTTCAATGCCCATCGCAAACTTATATTCCGCCGGTATCGACGCGTAAGAGGTTTCAATGTCCCGGTAGCTTACTTCATACGATTCGAACCGCCCGGAGAAATCTTCGATCAGATGGACAACCTGCCGCTCCTCATCGAAGCCGTAGATCATAATGGGATGAACCAGATCGGTCTTCCCGAACTCCGGACAAATCGATAAATAATAGCGGTTCAGCCTTACGAAGCAGTAGATGCCCTCGCTTATATAGCGCTTCGCCAACTCGATAATGTCGGTGCTCTCGGATACGGGAATATCGAGCGTCTTCATATATTGATTGAAGATGTCATCGGAGAGCCACTTCCGTACGTGCGGAAGCAGCAGCCCGTTTGTTTGCCAATGGACGTAATCCTCTTCCGTCATGCGGCTTCTATCCGCGACGGGCATCTCATACCGGGAAGTGACGAGCGGCGCAAACGAGCGAAACGCCTGATCGCGGGTAATCATGATGCCGAACACATTGTTCCAGTAGCAATCGACCCGATTGTCGTTATAAGCAATAAAATCGAGCTTCAACGCATGACCCTCCCCTCCGGCTCGGGCTGATCCGGCAGCACATGCGAATAATGCTTCTCGTACAACTGCAAGTCGCTTTCGCTGTCGACCTCCAGCCACGGCCCTTCATATGGTATTGCGCGAACGGGAACGCCGCTTTGCACGAGCCCGGACAGCAGCCCCGTCATATCCATTCTGCGCACAGCCGCTTCTTCCAACTGTCCGATAAAATGTCGAATCGTCCGCCAGCCGTCCGGCGACAGCATGAGCATTCCCATGAACTGCCCCTGCACCTGTTCGGCGCTCTCCGGCTTGCCGCCGATCTCGGTCACATAGCCTTGCGCATCCGTCCGGAACGTCTCAGCGTCGGACAACGGATCGGCGAACCGGTCTTGCCACAGCGGGAGCCAATTCACATTGTACGGAATGACGATCGGCTCGTCCCGCTCCAGCAGCGCTTCGACGACATCGGAACGGTAGACGATATCGGAGTAGCTGACGAAGCAGCGGTCCGCCTCCAGCCACGATTGCGCCCGGATCAGACTGACGAGCATGTTCGTTGTATTCCAATCCTCATTAACAAAATATACCGCATTCTCCGCCTGAATTCGCTCTGCCTTATAGCCGCGCACAATTCCGATCTCGCGAACGCCGGCCTGCCGAATCGATTGCAACTGCCCGTCAAGCAGCGTTCTGCCGCCAAGCCGGACCATACATTTGGGCACATCCTCCGTCAGGCTGCCGAGCCGGCTTCCTCTTCCCGCCGCCAGAACGATCGCTCTCATAGCGCTTGAACGGTCCAAGCCCGCGTTTTATAAGGCACATCAATCGTTTCGATATCGCCCAGATAGCGGTCAATCTCGTTTAGTATGCGTTCGAACCGGTCCGCACCGGCCTGCACTTGAATATCGTTCACGGAGCGCCAAGCATTCATATATCGCTCCTTCGTCATCTGAACCGTATGCGGCGCTTCCATGAAGATCAGCCGTCCGAATTGTCCGGTCTGCACCAAATCCTCTTCGACGCCGGACATATTCGAGCTTAAGCCGGACGACACCCGCTTCAAATCCGGCACATAATGCTGCACGATGCTTTCGATATGCTGATGCTGCTCGTTCCGGCTAATATCCCGCGGATTCCAGAGCGCCGTGAAATAACCGCCCTCGCTCAATACCCGATAAAATTCGTTCAGCGCCGCCTTCTTGTCCGTCCAATGGAAAGACGATGCCATAAATACCCATTTCACCGCATTATCTTCAAGTCCCGTCTCTTCGGCAAAGCCTTTGCGCCATTGGAACTGATTCAGCGTGCTGTTCAGCCGAATCGCCTCCTCGCGCATCGCGTTGTTCGGCTCAACCGCATAGCCTTGCAGTCCGAGCGCCGCCAGCATTTCCGTCAGCTTGCCGGTGCCGGCCCCTACGTCCGCCGTCAAGCCGAAGCCCCCCTTATCCGCACCCGTGTGCGACATCAGCGCATTCAATACATCGACGGAATAGCCCGGACGGTTCACATATTGCTTGGCCAGCGCCGTAAAATCTCCATGTTTCATCTCATTTTCCTCCGCTCTTTTGCTTTCGTTATCCGTTATGCGAGAACCACTCTGTTATCCATTGCTTATCTTCCGGATCAAAAGGATACGTCCTCTCCGGATGCCACATCATGCCTCTGAGCTTCGCCGTCTTATGCTCGATCGCCTCGATGACGCCGTCCTCGGCTGTCGCTCGAACGACCAGTTCATCCGTCGAATCCCGGGCTCCGAACCGGTGAAAGCTGTTGCGTCTGAAGCTTTGCGTCTCGCTCGTCACCGTGTGGATGGACGCAATATGGCCTTCCACCTCGGACAATCGAACCCCGCAGCAATGCTGAATCATCTGCATGCCGCGACAGACGCCGAGCAGCGGAATTCGCCGCTCAATCGCGCAGCCGATCAAATACGTCTCCGCTTCGTCCCTCTCCGGCGCATTGCCGCCGTATGGAACCAGATCGTTGCCCCCGGTCAAAACAATACCTTCGACCGGCATGCTTTCCAGCAGCCGCTGCACGACCGACAGCCGATTGGGCAGAACGAGCGGCATAAATCCGCAGTCAGTCAGCAGCTCGATCCAGCGCTGGTCGAGCGCATCCCTTCGTTCGCCGTATGCCGCAATTTCGTCTACGCGCTGCGTTACCGCGATCAGCTTCATTGCACGACGCTCACTTTCTTGCCAGCGCAATCGATCGCAAGCACCTTCGCTCTGCCGTACTGCTGAAACAGCGTCTCGCCGACGCCGATAACGGCCGGAATCGCCAATTCTCCCGCGCGTATCGCCATATGGGAGTTCGCTCCCCCGAACATCGTAATGAAGCCGGCAAGCTTATGCGTAAAGATCCAGTCGTAGCCCGGATCGGCGCTTTCGATCAAGACGATGGCGCCGTCCAGCCGCTGGCGGCCGGCAAGCTCGTCGACGAATGCGACCGGCGCCGTTACGCTCTTCAAGGTAATATAGTTCGGCTCCTGCTCCGGCAGGCTGAACGCCCATACGTCCGAAGGCTCCGTAATAAGCGGCGGCAGCGTCAACTGCAGCGTGTCCGCGTAACGCTTCTTGCCTGCCGCGATGCTGTCGGTCATCAGCTCCCGCAAATCGCACTCCGATTCGTAGGCCTGCTTGATGAGCCGTATATCGGCATAGGAAGCGTCCTCGTTCGAGAAGCCCAGCTCCGCCGCCAATTGCCCGAACAGCCGGAGCGCGTCGCTCAAGCTTTTTGTGAACACGAATTTCGAATATTCCCTGCCTTCGATGGCCAGCTTGAAAAAGGCGAACAGCGTCAAGACGTCGCCGTCGAGCAGCTCATGCTCGACCAGCAACCGCTTAATCCGGTCGAACTGTTTCAGCGTGAGCGAGAACGACGGCTTTTCCTGAGACTGAGACGGCGAGTCGTCGCCGATAGACCGGTCTCCGTCGAAATCGAAATAACGTTCCGGCGCCTCGTCATATCGGGCGGACCGGATATCGTAGGTCCCCGGCCGAAGGTGGCCGTAGCGTGCCAGAAATTCGTCCGGCGCAAGCGACGCCAGATCGTCGCTAAGACGAGAGCTTACCGTCTCCAGCGACCCCATATAATTGTTGTACTCGCTGTCGTTCAGAACGCCCGTCGCAACAAGCGACCGAAGCATCTGCACCGCCACGAACCCGCCGCGCGCAAGACCGGCGAACGGCAGCGTGCCGTACCGCTTGCAATCCTCGAGCAGCCAATAGATTTGCGACACCGTATCGAGCGGACTGTCCAGTATTTGTCGCCGCTTCGCGTCGAGCTGGTCGATCTTGGCCAAATCCTTCGTTAACAGACCGTTGTCGATCGAAATCATATGGTTCGTCAGCCGTTTCAGGCTGCGGCACAGCTCGTCCGTCTCCGCGGCGGCGAAGCCGTGCCGATGCAAGGTCCGTACGCGCTCCTCCAGATCGAACGTAAAGCAGGAAAACAAAATTTCGAATTCGACCTTGTCGTGATAATGCGGCTCCGCCGCCAGCTTGTCCAAATAGTAGTTCAGCAGCTTGTCGCTTAACGAATCGTCGAGCGATTCGGGAACGAACGAATTGAAGCTGACTCTCACGTCGATATAAGGAATGCCTCCGAAATTCATCAGCAGCGGGAAGCTCCGGACATTCTTATAGCCGTAGTTGCTTCTCTGGTATGCCCAGATGCTGTCGGTCACAAGCTCCTTATACAACGACAAGGCAAGCGGCCTTGGACGAATGCCGATAATTTCCGCCGGATTCCAGTCGGGCATGACGCCGTACACCGTTCGTTTGCCGTACAAGTAAGGCTTAACGGCCTGCGCCGTAACCGTCTTCTCATAGATGCGCCGAAGAAGGGCGGCCTGCTTTTCGGTATCGGCAAGCGGCTGCGCCACGACAAGCGGCCGAACCTGCAGCAAATACAGGCTGCCGCAGCGATCTATCGCAAATTCGATGTCCAGCTTGTCCGTATGCAGCAGCCGCTCCAGATCCATGACAAGCGAGACGACGCGGTCGAGCGGCTCGCGTGCAGGCTGCCCGGCGCCTTTAAAATAATAGTACGTCGTCAATTGATTCGTTCTGCCGGACGTAACCGACGATGTGGAGCCGGAAGTATCGTCATAATTAATAACGATATACTGACCGCCCGAATTCGGATCGACGCTGAAGGCGACGCCGCTCATCGCGATCTGGTCGAGCATCGGCTGCACGAATATTTGCTGCTCCGGTCCGCATTCCGGATAGGAAGCGAGCACTTGCTCGACCGCCTGCTCCAGCGCTTCCGCTCCTTGCACATCAAGAACGGAAACATACTTTCCCGCCATCGAGCAATCGGCGGAATCTTCCCCGCTCGCGCTGCTTCGAGCGATAAGCGGGATATTCAGCCACGAGCGGGACGCAAGCTCCCGGATCACCGAATGCCGGGCGCCGTTCCATTGCTCCGCCCGGAACCGATACTGCGGCAATACGGTCGCGTAAGGAATTAAGCCTTCGAGCCTTTCCAGCGTTTCCGCCTTCGTTCCGAATTGTACGGCCGTCATAGCCCGCCTCCGGGCGACAACAGCTTGACGCGATATTCCGCCCTATCGTCCGTTCCGCGCGCCCGTTCTTCTCGGAGCAGCTTCGCGAACAAGCGCTGAATCATCGCCCGGTTGGATGCCCGTTCCGTCTCCTGCTCGCTCCATAGCCGCTCGAACTTGAACGGCAGCTTCAACATTTCGAATAGCTGCTCCTCGTTGTCGTATTCGTGGCTTTCGTACCCCCAGGCCCTGTACTTGACCCGCAGCATGCTTTCCAGCCTGAACTTGTCGAAGGAGGAGAGCAGCTCGTCGTACGAATTCGAGATCGTCTTCGTATTAAATCCCGACACTTGCGCGGAGGTTAGCGTATTCCACCATTTTTTGCCCCCGAACGTGCTTTGCAGCAGCACATCGCTCCACCGGATGCCGAGCGTGCCGCACAGCAGCTCCAGCGTTTCCCTCGATCGGGTATGCAAATCTTCCAGCTTCATGACCGCCGTACGGCTCGTCCACTCGTCCTCGGCAGGGACGCTTTGGAAGAGCGATACGATCTGAAAGCTTAAATTGTACAGGTTGGCTTGACCCGCGGCGAGCTGGAATTTAAGCGCGGAGGCGAAAGCAATGACCGGATTCCGGACGACATGCAGCAGCACCGCATGCGGGAACAGCTTCACCAGCCGCTCCGTCTCCTCCACCCGGGTACCGAAATGGATGCCGCCCTCTACAATGACCGGAATTCCTTCCGCGAAATCGAACGTCCGCCCGAGCGAGTAAGCGGCAGACAGTTGGACGGCTTGGTAGAACAGCTTCATATCCGGCTTGTCCCCGTCCGATACGATCTGCGTAAAATAATGCTTGAACCGCTCGCGGTCCAGCGTGAACAGCTCGTTGCGTTCCTCGCCCAGCGAGCACATGCCGTTCATCTTCGGCTCGTCGTATACTTCGCCTTCGTTGAACAGGTCACGGAACGTCTCGAAGATGACGCCGGTCAGCGCTTCTGCATCAAGCGTTCCTTCATGATCTTTTAACCGGTCATTCCACAGCTCGAAAATGCGCGTGCCGTCCAGCATCGTCAGAATGATGTCCGGATGACCGTCCAGCAAGCTTTTGACCAAATGGGTCCCGCTTCTGCCGTAGCAATAGACGCTGACCGCTTTATACAGCGACTTCGCGCAATCCCGCAGGGAGACCGGGGCGGCGTCGAGCCGCTCCCTAATGCGCGACGCTCCGTTCTCGGCTTGCAGCCGCTGCTGCTCGCTGGGGGTTGCCCGCAGCGCCCGGCGATACAGATCGCCCGCTTCCAGCCACCGCTGCCGCCTCTCGACGATGCCGGCCAACTGCAGCAGCAGCGCGGTATCGCTCGGCTGACGAAGGAGCGCGCCGGTCAGCCGGCGCTCCGTCAGCTCAAGTCTGGCGTCCGGCGAGCGAACGACCTTGCCGGTTGACGTACGCGGAATCTCGTCCGCCCGATAGAATCGTTTGGGCACCTTGTAATCGGCCATTTGCTCCCTGCACCAATCGCGCAGCGCCAGCTCCTGCAAAGCGCCGTTATGCTGCACGTAAGCTTCCAGCACATATTTGTCGTCCGACGGGCAGACCAGCACATCGAGCACATCCGGATGCCGCTTGATGACCGACTCCACTTCCATCACGTTCACTTTCAGACCGCCGATCGACAGGATCGTGTCGATGCGGCCATGAACGAACAACCGGTTCTCGCCGTCGATGCTTCCCGCATCGTTCGTCCGAAACCAGCCGTCCGCATATCGCTCGCTTCCCTGCTCCCCGATATAGGGCGAAGCCGGAAGCTTGACGCGAATTTCGCCGTCGACGACGGACATCTCCACGCCCGGCAGTATATCGCCGGAGCTTTCCGGACAGCGGCCGTGCCAATCCATCGTGAGAACGCCCGTCTCGCTCGTTCCGTATTGCTGCCCGATCGACACGCCATATTTTTCATAAAACCGTTCGTGCACCTGCGCCTCCAGCGCTTCGCCGGCCGAGATGGCGTGCCGGAGATCCGGCAGCGGCTCCTGTCCCGTCGCATCCGCCAGCAGCCGGTAATGGAACGGGACGCCGTACATGACGGTAATCCGTTCCTGACGCAGCGCATTCACGATATGCCGGCTCTGAATACTTGGAGCGAAATAGAGGGAAGCGCCCACTAACAACGTTTGCAGGAGCGCGTTCAGCAAGCCGTACGTGTGGCTCGTCGGCGTCAAGCCGAGCACGCGGTCGTCCGGCGACAGCAGCGGAACGGTCGTCAGCTTGCGCATATCGCCGACAATAGCCTCGGCCGTTCTGCCGATTGCTTTCGGAATGCCGGTCGAACCGGACGTGAACAGCACGAGGACATGCTCCGGCCGATGAGCGATATCGGAATGCCGCTCCGTCAACTGGACGTCCGCCTCTTCTTGAAAAGCGGCCGCCGCTCCGGCTTGCGGCGTATATACGTAATAATTCGGCTGATAAGCGTCAAGCAGCGTCGCCGTTTCCGCCGTCTTCAGCCGCGTGTCGATCAGCATGGCCTGCGCGCCCTGCTTCCAGATCGCGAACAGCAGATAGACGTACGTGAACGAGTTGCTCACCTTCAGCGCAACAAGACTGCCTGGCTTCACGCCTTGCCGCTCCAGCCACTGCCTTTGGTTTTCGATCGCGTCTTCAAGCTCCCCGTACGTAACGGCATATTTGCCGCTCATCGCAATGCGGCCCGGTTCGGACCGGCTGAGCAAGCGGTCATACAAGGTGAGGCCTTCTGACAATTGTAATGGCATATTGGTCACCTCCGAAGGTAGCATCCGGGACGGTGCGCTCGCCGCCGCCCGATTCGTCCTGCCGTCTAAGCTGCTCCGCGGCCAGCACAAGATTTAACAGTCCGGCATTGCCGATGGCCGGAATCGGACATCTCCAGGCGTCCGCTTCATCCGCTGACTTCTCGCCGGGCGCCAGCCGAACGATATCCTGTACGAATAACGGCGACTGATCCTCCGCTTGAACGGCGGAGGCTTGCTCCAGAAGCAGCGATACGACGGTATCGTGCGAGAAAGCCGGCTCGCCGTCCTTCGCCAGATGGGCATACATTTCATCCACCCGGTCGCTCTGCGTCTCGACACCAATGACAAGCACCTGCTCCACGTCCGGCATCGACAAATACAGCTCCGCCATGTCGAACAGCGCGGCCGCCGCACCTCCGTTATAAGTGATGCACGTCATCATCTCCGTCAGATGAAACCGGCTTGCGGCAAAGCCAAGAATCGAGTTCGGCACCGATTGATAGAACAGCAGCGGATTGCGGATTTTGCCGGACAGCAGGTTGCGGCTGGCGAGATCGGCCGTCGCCGTATCGCCGAATGCGCTGCCGAGCACGATCGCCAGCTTCGCATGATCGCGTATTCGTGCGTTCTCTACAAAATATTGAATCGTGCGGTACACAAGCGGGTTGAAGGACGATTCGATAAAGCCGGGAACCGGCGCAATATCGGCGTTCCGACGAATCGGATCGACTCGGCCGGAATCGGAATCCGTGCAGTAATCGATGAACGCCTCGATCGTTTCCCCCCATGGGCCTATGCAGGACATAGACGTAATGGCTAACATGGCGGACACCGTCCCTATTTCAGTTTTCGCATAATAATAGCCGTGTTGTTGCCGCCGAACGATGCGTTGATGTTCAAGACGGTATTGATTTCCCGAGGTCTGGGACGATTCGGGATATAATCAAGATCGCACAACGGGTCCGGCTCTTCGTAGCCGACCGTAGGCGGCAGAATGCCTTCGTTCATCGCGATGACGGAAATGGCCGTCTCGACCGCTCCCGTTCCTTCCAGAATGTGGCCGGTCATAGACTTGGTCGAGGAAATCGGAATATGATACGCATGCTCGCCGAACGCTTGCTTAATGCCTAGCGTCTCGCTTTTGTCGTTATAAGCCGTCCCCGTACCATGCGCGTTTATATAATCAACCGCCTCTTTCGCTATCGACGAAGTTCGCAGCGCCTTCTCAATCGCCCGGGCGACGCCCGCTCCTTCCGGATGAGGCTGACTGACGTGGAAGGCGTCGCAGGACAGGCCCCAGCCGGCCATCTCCGCATAAATCGGCGCTTGCCTCCGCCGTGCGGCATCGTAGCTTTCAAGCACGAGCACGGCGCCTCCGTCTCCCAGCAGCATTCCGGTCCGGTTGCGGGAGAATGAACGGATTCTGCCGTCGCTTGCGAACGCGCGTCCAGAATCGAATTTCGCGAACATCTCTTCCGTAACGAGCGAATAGCCGCCGCATACGACCGTATCGGCCCGCCGCTGCTTAATAAGCTCGTAGCCGACGCCAATCGCATTGCTTGACGCGATGCAAGCGTTGTTCAGCACTATTTTTTTTCCGCGCCCCTTCATGCCGAGTCTCTCTGATAACGCTTCCAAATGATAGGAAGGCATAAATTCGGCAATGCGCGATTCGTACTCTCCCCGCTCCGTTCGCGCTTCCCAGTAGCGGCTTAACGCGTCATAATCGCCTTGGATGCCAAGCACGAGCGAAGCGTTCTCCACATCGGGCGAGCCGGCGGACCGAATGGCCTCCTCCGCGCAGCGGATGCCGAGATCGAGCAGCGTTCCTTCGTAATGCGACTGTGCCGCGATGCCCGATCTGAACTTGGCTGCGTCGAAGCGAGTAATGGGGCGAAATTGGTGCACCCCTGCCAGAATCGTTCGCTTGACGGCTTCTTCGCCGAAGCCGGACGGCGTCATCATTCCAATGCCGGTTACGACGACTCGAGTGGACATGACTATTCCCCCTGTTATGTCGAGTTTATCGATGGTCGTCCGATTGCAACAAAGCGAGCTTCTCGCTTAACAGCTCATAGATTTGGCTAACCGAGCCGAATTTCAAATAGTCGTCGTCCTCCAGCTCCAATTCGATGTCGAACCGTTGTTCCAGCCCTTCCACGAACCATACGAGCGACAGCGAGTCGAGCATAATCGGCGTATCGAAATCCATTTGCTCGGCGACCGCTCCGAACAGCTTGCGTTCATGAAGCAGCTCCAGCAGCGCTTCTTTCGTAATCGACTGTCCTGCTATCATTGCGCACCTGCTCGCGCAACGATCAGATCGGATAATTGGCCGATCGTGTATTCGTATATTTGCTTCAAATCTTCATCCGGCACCGAGATGCCGTAATTGGCTTCCAACCGAACGACAAGTTCAATTACTTTGATCGAATCAAGCCCCAGCCCGCCGTCGCCAAGCGGCAAATCGTCCGTAATCGGCCCTGCCGGAACCGGCATGTTCAAGCTTTGCCCGATAATTTGCACAACGTCGCTGATTAGCTGCTCTTTCGTATGCATGGTGTATCAGCTCCTCTATTCTGTTGTCGATTCGTGACATGCGATCGGATCGCGGGTCACCTGCGAAGAGATAAGTTCCGGGTTGAAATATTCCAAGAGATGTATGCCTATTCGTTGATCGGAGAAAAAAGAAATTGTGTATTCCTTGTAAGGAATCTGAGGATGTGTGTGAAACTGCAATCGGTATGGCTTGCCGAACAAATCGACGATTTCGTCCACATTGCGCCAGCCGTAATGAAGAAGCTCGCGCCGGTTCGGCACTTGCGTCCCCCTTAGAACATGGCCGATCCCTTCGCCGTCTACGGCGATGCGGCGATAGATCTGCTCGGGAATGCGCTCGGGATAAAGAATCGCCAAATTTTGCGATACGGGCATCCAGCTTCGCTCCGCAATCAAATATGATTCTCTCAGCTCGTACATCGAATCCGTATGCTCCTGCTTCACGATAACGGCCTTCATCGTATCCGAAGCGATTAGCTCCAGCAGATCGGTTGTACGGCTTTCAGAGGTCATCAACAACTGAAAAATAAGCTTCTTCAATCGAATTGCCTCTTCATCCAACGTTGTATCACCACCTTTCGTTCAATCTTGGTTAGATCGTATATTCGTTAAACTAAGTTGTCAAGTTTGGATTTGCGACCATATTTATTAGCCCTAGACTAATATTGTTAACGAAGCGTAAAGATGGTACGATGATCGAGATGCTCAAAAGACCGATTTTATGACTGGAGTGATTGTATCGATGAAGTCCTTCTCCCGATCCGGCGCATTATTCGGGAATTTTTTCGGCAATAAAGTTATTCGCGTCATTCTGATGTCGAGCTTTTTTCTTCAGATGGGCGTCTGGACGCGCAATTTCGCCGTATTGCTGTATGTCATGGAGCAGACGAATAACGATTCGGTAGCGGTTTCATGGATTTATGTGGCGGAGTATGCGCCTATCTTTATTTTCTCCGTTATCGGGGGCACGTTCGCAGACCGGTGGCGGCCGAAAAAAACGATGGTGAATTGCGATTTGCTCAGCGCCTTGTCCATTCTGGTCGTTCTGCTTGCGTTGATTGGCGGCTCCTGGCGGGCGATCTTTTTCACAACGCTTATTTCTTCGATTTTGTCGCAGTTTTCCCAGCCTTCGGGCATGAAGCTGTTCAAACAGCATGTGCCGGAAGATCAGGTGCAGACTGGCATGGCCATGTATCAGTCCTTAATCTCGTTGTTTATGGTAATCGGCCCTGCCCTCGGCACGCTCGTATTCTCGACGCTTGGCATCTATGTCTCGATCGGCCTTGTCGGCATCGCCTTCCTGATGTCCGCGGCCATGCTGTCGATGCTGCCTGCGGATCGCGCGACGGCGACGGCCAAGAACAAGCCTCCCGTGCTGCGGGAACTAAGAGACGGGCTCCGCTACGTATTCTTCAATCCGGTGCTGCGACTGCTTGGCATCGCCTTCGCTTTGGGCGGATTAGCCGTAGGCATTATCCAGCCGCTCGGCATCTTTCTCGTCGTCGACCGCCTTCACCTTGATAAAGAATATTATCAGTGGTTCTCGATTGCGAATGTCATTGCGATGGTCGTCGGAGGCGGATTGGTCGTCGGGATCTCGAAGCGGGTTTCCTCGCAAAAAATATTGGCGATCGGCAACCTGATTAGCGGTTTCTCCGTCGTCGGCGTCGGGCTGTCGACGAACTTCAATCTGTCGCTGGTCATGCAGTTTATACGCGGCTTCGTCCAGCCGTTCATTCAGGTCGGCATCAACACCATCGTCATGAAGTCGACCGAAGAAGCATACGTCGGACGCGTGAACGGCTTGTTCGGCCCGGTCTTCATGGGCACGATGCTGCTTATGATTATGCTGTCCGGCTGGCTCAGCACCTTCGTTCCGCTCGTCACGATGTTTGTTTTATCCGGCGTTTTCTTCCTAATTGCAACCGCTGTCATCTCGCTCATGTTCAAGCTGGAGCTCAGCACCAAATACTCGTCGTCCGCCAATGCGTCCGTGACGAATCAATAGTTTGACAACGTTGGAAGCCTTCCGAGCAACACAAAAGGCGGAACGGGCCGCATGCCCGTTCCGCCTTCCAGTGGTTTAAACCGGCGGCATTATTCAACTGCCGAATAACCGAACGCGAGAAGCTCGAAGCTTTTGTTCTCGGAGCCTGACGCCATCTTGATCTCGACGGCACGCTTGCGAACGGCCGCGTCGCTGAACACAATCTCCGTTACGGGATTGTTCCAGCCGCTTTCTTTGAACCCGTCGACATGCAGCTTCCATTCGCCGTCCACATAGACGTCTATTGCGCCTGTCATCGGATCTTTGCTTTCCTTCGTCACGATGAACAAATTTTTGCATGCGAGCTCGAAAACAAAGCCGATCTCGGGCGCATCCTCCGCATGGTACCAGCCTTTGGGAAGCTGCGGAATCGTATTGTCCTTCCTGAACCCGCCCAGTGCAAGGGGAGTCAAATTCGTATGATCCAGCATGACCATATGGCTATAATCGCCGCCATAGACGGTTGTCGTCGGCAACGGCTCTTCCCGCTGCGACTCCTGTCCGGACACCGCTGCGTAATAATGCTCGATCATCTCGGCAATGAGCGCATGGCCGGGCGGCTCCGGGTGAAAATGGTCCTTCGCGTAATCGCGGCTCCAGTCCATCGTACCGGCCTCGATTTCCGGCATAATGGCATCCCTGACGCTAATCATCGGCAGCTTGTAATGAGCGCCGACCCGCTCCATCTCGTTCTGCGCCGATCCCCCGTCCTCCGATATCGTGAAGACGAGGACGACAGCCGGCTGCTCGGGCGATCGAAGCAGACGGATGACCAGACTTTCAAACGCAATCCGGTTCACGGGGTCCGACGAATCGTCGTTGATGGCATACTCGACGAACACGATATCCGGGCGATGGCGCTCGACGTCCCGCTCCAGCCGAATTAAGGCGAGCTTGGAAGGCGTCCCGGACATGCCCGCATTGACATAATGGACGTTGCTGCCGGTGCCGAACGTGCGCGCAAAATATTGATACGACAATATAGCATAATTGCCGTCCTGTCCGCCGTGGTAGCCTTCGGTTATCGAGCCGCCGATATAGGCGATCGTTACCTGCTCGCCTGCACGGGCCCGCTCGATGACCGCCTTCATCCTGCGGTTATTGCCTGTACTCACTAATGAACGCTCAATCATTCGGTTGCGGATCGACGATTTCGTGCAGGTCTCGTTCATGAGCTCCTCCGTAGTTCCAATATAATAAAAATAGACTGCTATAATTATAGCGCCCAATGTATCCGGAGCGCTAATACGTTAGTATCCGAACGCGTTAAGAAAACGCTTCCCTATCTCCAAAATAACGGCTAACGTTCCGTTAGTAACCGAAAATCGAATTGTGGTATAGCGCAATTGTGATTCCACCCCCGCCATCAAGAGCGGTACTTCGGAGAATAAAAAGAACCGACCGGAGGCCATTGCCTGATGGTCGGTTCTTTCCGTATCCATATTCAGCACGTCCGGCTACTCAAGCTGCCCGCCCAGCGTCAGAATGACCGGCTTATCCTTCGTCACGACGACCGTGTGCTCGAATTGCGCGACGAGGCTGCCGTCGTCGGTCTGCAACGCCCAGCCGTCGTCGCCCTGCCCGACCTGCTCCGCGCCGGTCGAGACGAACGACTCCAGCGCAATGACCTGGCCTTCTTCCAGAATCGTCGTGTCGTCCGGATCGTAATAGCTGACGATATGCTCCGGTTCCTCGTGCAAGGAACGTCCGATGCCGTGTCCCGTCAGGTTCTGTACGATATAGAAGCCGCGCTTGCGCGTCTCGCGGTAGACGGCCGCGCCGATCGAATTGAGCTTTGCGCCGGCGCGCGCCTTCTTGATCGAGACGTCGACGGCAAGCGCCGCGCATTCAATAAGCCGCTGCTTGATCGGCGACGAATCCGGCTGGACGACCGTTGTCGCGCCCGTGTCGGCGTAAAATCCGTTCTTATATGCGGAAACGTCGACGTTGACGATATCGCCCGCTTGCAGCACCCGATCGCCCGGGATGCCGTGCGCAACCGTCTCGTTCACGCTAATGCATGTATGCCCCGGGAAATTGTACATTTTGATCGGCGCCGACTCCGCTCCGTGCTTCGCCAGCAGCTCTCCGCCAAGCTGATCGAGCTCCAGTGTCGTAACGCCCTCTCGTACTTGCGCGATAAGCGCATCCCGGACATGAGCGACGATGGCGCCGATCTCGCGCAGCCCTTGCCATTCTTCCTCTGTTCTTACAATCATGACGGTACATCCTTTCTACAATCCGCTGTCATTATAATACGCTTCACACCTATTGTAGAAGTATACTCCATTGAGGTTATTCATGCCATTGTTTCAGCCCAAAACGTCTCAATTCCGTCACGATCCCGAACCGATTAACGCAGGCGGTAGTACAGATCGTTCCAGCGAAGCTCGCTGCGAAATCTTTGCACATTCGTCCATTGATCGATGACGACGCACTCGACATTCGCCAGCTCCGCCCAATCGGCAAGCTGCTCCGACGAGATCGCATACGACAACACCGTATGATGCGCGCCGCCGGCATGAATCCACGCTTCCGCCGATTCCGCCAGCGACGGGGCCGGCTTCCACAGCACGCGGGCTACCGGCAGCTTCGGCAGCTCGACGTTCGGCTGAACCGCCTCGACCTCGTTGACAATGAGACGGAACCGATTGCCCAAGTCTATGAGCGAGGCGTTAACCGCCATGCCGGACTTCCCGTCAAAAATAATGCGGGCAGGCGCTTCCTTGCCCCCAATTCCGAGCGGAAACACTTCAATGCGGGGCTTCGTTGCCGAAATCGTCGGGCACACCTCCAGCATATGCGCGCCCAGAATCATTTCGTTGCCCGGCTCGAAATGATACGTGTAATCTTCCATGAAGGAAGTCGCTTCGTTGTCCGCCATAATCTTCATCATCCGCGTAAGCGCCGCCGTCTTCCAGTCGCCCTCGCCCGCGAAGCCGTAGCCCTGCTCCATCAGACGTTGAACGGCAAGGCCCGGAAGCTGCTTCATGCCATGCAAATCCTCGAACGTCGTCGTAAAGGCGGTAAAGCCGCCTTCCTCCAGGAACGACTTGAGCGCAAGCTCGATGCGAGCCTGATAACGGATCGACTCCATCGACTCCGCATTCGCCCGGACTTCGTCCGAAATCGTATACGTTTCTTCATATTCGTCCATCAGACGATCGAGCGCTTCCTCCGTGACGACATTGACGCGTTCGACCAGATCGCCGATGCCGTACCCGTTGATCGACCAGCCGAATTTGATTTGCGCTTCGACTTTATCGCCTTCGGTAACGGCGACCTCCCGCATGTTATCGCCGAACCGAGCCACTTTCAGCGAGCGGCTTTCCGTAAAGGCGGCCGCCGTGCGCATCCAGCCGGCAATTTTGCCGCGAACGTCCGCATTTTCCCAATGACCGACGACGACTTTGCGCGCCACGCCCATCCGTGCGCCGATAAAACCGTGCTCGCGGTCTCCGTGCGCCGATTGATTCAAGTTCATGAAATCCATATCGATCGATTCCCACGGAATATCGCGGTTGAATTGCGTATGCAGATGAAGCAGCGGCTTGCGAAGCGCGGACAAGCCCGCAATCCACATTTTCGCAGGCGAGAACGTGTGCATCCAGGTCAGGACGCCCGCGCAGCTTGGATCGGCGGCAGCCGCCTGGCATGCTTCGTAAATTTCGTCCGGCGTCTTCACCACCGGCTTGAACACGATCTCGTAAGGAAGCGTGCGGTCCCGCGTAAAGCTTGCTACGATATGCCTGGAATTGTTCTCGACCTGCCGCAGCGTCTCCGGTCCGTACAAATGCTGGCTCCCCGTAATGAACCAGAATTGATAACGTTTTGTTTTTAACATCGAACGAATCCTCCATCTCCGAATAAAGATGATGATACATCTTATGAATTTACTTGTACGTACATAAACAAAAAACCGCTTATAAATTATCTCGAAAATTGCCGAATAAAACGTCTATAATCTATAAATATTCTGGATATTAACTTGTACGAACAAGTTAATTGATTTTATTGTACAACCAACAGGTTTCGGATTCAATAGTTAATTTGGATATGCCCGTAAAGCGGAACTGCCGGCCCGAATGGCGGCACGATTCGAATGAGACGGCCTCCAGAGCGAATAGAATCGATCGTCCGGGCAAAAGCCTTTCGTATACGAATATTTAGGAATTAAATTATTTTGTCGCACAAAAACTTGACAATGATACAATTTGTATCATAAATTAGTAGATAGTAGCGAACGATTGTTTCGGGGTTCTTCGTGCCTAGCCCCGATATACGCGAAATCGTGCTGGAATTGGGAAGGCGAGTCTGCAGTTTAACCGTAAGGAGTAATGACATGACAATGACGATGGGAGATCGATTACGAGAACTAAGGCTTAAAAGAAATTTGTCACAGGAGGAGGTAGCGCGGCAAATCGGCATAACGCGTTCCGCGTACAGCCATTACGAAATTAACAATCGTCAGCCGGTCTACGACACGCTCATTAAGCTGTCCGCCTATTTCGAGGTGACGCTCGACTACATTATCGGCGGAGACGCGGGCAAGCCGGAAGCAGGCATGACGCCGGATACGGTGGAAATATTCCGGCTCCTGAGCAGCATGGATCAGGACAAACGGAAACAATCGATTACGAAAATGATGGACGTCATCCGGCAGTCGGAATGATTGCCGGTTGACGCAATGAACGCACTCGCCGGTCAAATTCGCCGCTTGCGCTTCAACGACACGCCCAGCATGTACAGCGACGCCAGCATGACAGCTCCGCCAGCAGCATAGCCAGCTACGATATCGGTCACATAATGCACGCCAAAAAAAAGCCGGCTAAAGCCCACGCATACGATAACGACGACGCCAGCGACGGCTGCGGTTGACTTCGCAACGCGGCCGGCTTTGGTGTAGAGCAGGAACGACAGCGCAATCGTACCGTATACCGTCATGGCAAGCATTGCGTTGCCGCTCGGGAAGCTCGCTCCGGCGAATTCGATTCCCCACGCGTCGGCCGGTCTCTCGCGACGCAGCCATGTTTTCAGCCCTTGATTCAAGGCGTAAGCTGCCGCTCCGCCTGCCGGAATCCACAGCGCCGCCGCCGACAGCAAGCGCCAGCCCAACCAAGCGGTATACACGAGCGCTGCCGCAATAATAACGATTGAGGACCCTAGTTCCGTAACGGCTCTCCACGCCTGTTCCCCTTGATGCCCCGCAGCGCTTCGAACCGCCTCCGCCGCTTTCTCGTCTATGTCCAGCGGCCCCGACTCCGGCAGCATAGCGGCAATGATAATGAACAGAAGCACACAGACTGCGAAAGCAACGAATCCGACTCGCGCTCTCATCGTTTCCACTCCCCTATCTATCGTTGCTCCGCAAGCGGCAGCCGAATGAGGAACGACGCTCCCGCGCCGGCCTTGTTACGGGCCTCGATCGTTCCGCCGTGCTGCAGCACGATTTCTTTCACAATCGAAAGCCCCAACCCGCTTCCCGCCTCCGAGGAATTGCGAGATTTGTCCTTCTTATAGAATCGGTCGAAAATAAACGGCAAATCTTCTTCGTCGATCCCGCTTCCCGAATCGGTCACTTCGATAATAGCGGTTCCCTGCTCGACGGAAGCGTCAACCGTAATCCGCTTGTCCGCATCGCCCGCAGGCAAATACCGCAGCGCGTTGTAAATCATATTGGACATGACTTGCTCCATTCTCGCCATATCGATCCTTACGGCAGGTTCATCCGGCCCCTCCATGCTCATCGCTTCGCCGGCTCCGGCACTCGTCTCGCCGAACACCGCCTCGCCTTCGTAACAGCATTCGAGGACGCCACCGACTTTCTCGACGTCCGTCTCGAACGATAGGTGGACCGATTCCAGCCACCCGCGCACCGACACTCTCTCGAAATGAAAGCGGACTTGTCCCGCTTCAAGCTTCGACAGCTCGAACAGATCGTCGATCAGCCCGTTCAATCCCGACAGCTTGCCGAGCATCATGTTCATATGCTTGCGCTGCAATTCCTTGTCCTCGACCACCCCGTCGCGCATCGCTTCCAGATAGCCCTGGACGAGCGTCATCGGCGTGCGCAAATCGTGGGAGATGTTGGAGAGCAGATGCCGGCGAGACTTTTCGAGCTTCTCCAGCTCTTTGTTCGATCGCTCCAGCGACAGATTGGACTGCCACAGCTCGTTCGTCCGCTCCTCCACCCGTATTTCCAAATGCATGTTCAGCTCTCGCAGCTCCTCCGACACAAGCTCGACTTTCCGCAGAGCATGCGTGAAGCGCTTCGATAGAATAAGCGACTGCATCAGAATAAAGAATGTGATGCCAAGCGGCACAAGCTGGACGGACACGAACCGTTCCCCGTAGAACAGCATATCGTTCACAACGGTGGCAATAAAGATCATCAGCCCCGCCAGCACCAGCGCGGAGCCTTCATGTTTCCGAAGACGCGCCCTCACCACCACGTAGACGCAGGCGGCGCTTACAAGGACGATATATGCCTGATAGATCGGCAGCAGCCGCGTAAAAGTAAGCGTCGGCAGCACGGCCGTCCCGACCGTCAGCACGCCGCCAATGGCGTTGGACAGCCGGTAAAGCCGTCTGGAGCCGTCCTCCGGAAACATTCTCAAGATGTAAGCATACCCCGCTACGCCGCTGAGCGCGAAAGCGATATATTCGATTCGCATTCCAAGCTCCCAGGGTATGCCCGGAAATCGCTGAAACAAAATCGTCTCTCCCGTTACCGCCATTCTCGTCGCGACCATTAAGCACATCAGGCCGAATGGCAGCGTGAATCGTTCGCGCCGTCTGAGCGCATAGAGACCGATATGATAGGTGCCGATAATAAGCAGGCTGCCGATAATGAGCAGTTGCTCGGCGACGGCCATGATTTCCGTTCGCGTCACCTGATCGGTGTTTCCTAACAGAAAGCCATTCCATATGCCGCCTTTGCGATGCTTATAGTTGGATACCTGTACGACGAGCTCCGCTCTTCCGTCGTTGGCATCGAACGATACGACGCGCGGGTACTGCTCCGCCTTGGAACGGGACACATCGGTGCTGACGCGGCCGGCCTCCGCCAATAGCCGTCCGTTCACCCACAGCTTATAAGCGCTTATAATGTTCGGCACGCGAATAGACAGCGTGCCCGAACGCTCCGGTACGCGAACGACCAGCCGGTACGTCCCGTAGCCTGACCCGCTCGATACCGAAGGCTCGGCCGTATAATTGTTCCATGACGAGGGGACCTCCACGTAACCGGCACGGAGCAGGCCGTTATGCCAATCGGCGTCCGGACCCAGCAGCTCCCCTCCATAGAACGCCCACTTCCCGTCCAGTTGCACGTTGCCGTTCTTCGCGAAGTCCCACTGCCGAAGATCGAGCACGCCGTTGGATGCATAGGGCTGCTTGTCCCTATTGTCCGGGTGAAAAGAATTAAACAAGCCTACATTGACGATGACGACTGCGATAAGTGCAATCACGATAATCCAGATGCGCCGACGAATCATAGCTCCTCCTTGATGCGGGTCGGTCGAATGACCGCCGATCTAACGGTCCGATATCATTGCTTCAATTATGCCGCTTCGATTATAATAAGCGAGAAAGCAAGGAGGATGGAAGATGAATGTGAGCAAAATTTTGGTGGTCGACGATGAACCCGAGATCATTGAGCTCATAACCCTCTATCTCCAGCGGGAAGGGTACGCCGTATTTTCGGCAGACAACGGAACGGATGCGCTGAGATTGATAGACAAGGTTCAGCCGGATTTGATACTGCTGGACGTCCTGCTAAAGCAGCTTAACGGATTGGACGTATGCCAGCAAATTCGCGAGCTGACCGACGTGCCGGTATTATTCGTCAGTGCGAAGAGCGACGACAGCGATATTATTCAAGGGCTGTCGGTAGGCGGCGACGACTATATTACGAAGCCGTTCAGCCCGGGACAGCTCGTGGCGAGGGTCAAAGCGCACTTGCGTCGTCAATGGATCAGCATGCAGCAGCAAGAATCCGGCCGGGATACGCTGGCATACGACGGCTTGGTTATCGATCTGGCTGCGCGGACCGTTCGAGTCGCCGATCAGCCCGTCGCCTTGTCGGTCAAGGAGTTCGAGCTTCTTGCCGTGCTTGCGAAGCAGCCGAACCGCGCCTTCCAGCTTACCAGTCTGTACGAAGCCATATGGGGAGTCGACAGCATGGGCGATACGAGAACGCTGATGGTACATATGAGCAATCTTCGCAAGAAGATCGAACCCGATCCGGCCAACCCGCGCTGGATTATTACGATGCGCGGAGTAGGCTATAAATTCAATGCCGAGGAAGGAACAGGAACACCGAATGTATATCGCTAACAATTGGAAAGATTACGAACTGCTTGATACCGGAGACGGCGACAAGCTGGAGCGTTGGAGCAATTACACGCTTCGCCGCCCCGATCCGCAAATTATTTGGCCGATCACGGAAGAAACCGGCCTGTGGAATAAAGCCGACGGCCACTATCACCGCAGCAGCTCCGGCGGCGGGCAATGGGAATACCGAACGCAGCTTCCCGAACGGTGGACCGTCTCGTACGGTCCGCTTTCCTTTCATATCCGTCCGACGAACTTCAAGCATACCGGCCTGTTCCCCGAGCAAGCCGTCAACTGGGATTGGATGATGAATCGGATTCGCAGCGCCAATCGCCCGATTCGCGTCTTGAATCTATTTGGCTATACGGGCGGAGCAACCGTTGCCTGCGCGGCTGCAGGCGCCGAGGTATGCCACGTCGACGCCGCCAAGGGCATGGTGCAGTGGTGCAGGGAGAACGCCGAGCTGTCCGGGCTGCAGAACGCGCCGATCCGCTATATTACGGACGACGTATTCAAATTCGTTCAGCGCGAGCAGCGCAGGGAACGTCAATACGACGCGATCATTATGGACCCGCCTTCGTATGGACGCGGCACGAACGGCGAGACGTGGAAGCTGGAGACGAGCCTGTATCCGTTCCTCGAGCTGTGCATGACCATATTGTCGGACAAGCCGCTGTTCGTTCTCATCAACTCGTACACGACCGGCATCTCGCCTAGCGTCCTGCATAATCTGCTGCACATGACGGTCGGGCGCAAGCACGGCGGGCACATTCATTGCGGCGAGATCGGACTGCCGATTACGAAGTCCGGATTGAATCTGCCTTGCGGCATTCTGGGGCGCTGGGAGTCCGGGGAATGACGAACGGACCGGCAGATCGCTCAGTCGCACCGACAGCGGAACCACACATTCCGGTGCTGTTCGAGGACAACCATTTGCTTGTCGTCGTCAAGCCGCCCGGCATCCCTTCGCAAGAAGACGATTCGGGCGATCCGGACATGCTGACGCTGCTGAAGGACGATCTGAAGACGCGCCACAACAAGCCCGGCAACGTATTTCTTGGACTCGTACATCGGCTTGACCGCCCCGTAGGGGGCGCTATGTTGTTCGCCAAGACGTCCAAGGCGGCGTCCCGCTTGTCGGAGACGGTGCGCTCCAGAGAATTCGGCAAAACATATATGGCCGTCGTTCACGGAACGCCTGCTTCTGCGTCCGGCACGCTCCGCCACTGGATGCGCAAGGACAGCAAGCGCAACGTCTCCGATACGTTCGACAAGCCCGTTGCCGATGCCAAGGAAGCGTTGCTCGATTACGCGGTCATAGCGTCGGCGGACGGACTATCGCTCGTCGCCGTCAAGCTCCATACGGGACGTTCCCATCAGATACGCGCCCAGATGGCCGCTATCGGCTGCCCGCTCTATGGCGACGCCAAGTACGGCGCTCCTGCTCCCCGCGGCGCGCAGCACGGCTCCGTGCTGCTCTGGTCCACATCGGTGGCCGCCCCGCATCCGGTATCGAAGGAGCGGCTCGTTTTCCGCTCGTTGCCGGACCGGCGGCTCGTCGGATGGTCCAAGTGGAGCGAAGAAGATTTAAATCGTGCAGCGAAGCGATTCGATGCCTGAACAACAAAGGGTGTCCCATAATGGGACACCCTTTGTTGTTCAGACTGTCGAGCCAGTCCCTCTCTTGAGACAGCTTGTGAGCACAATAAGCGTCCCTGAGGGATGCTTATTGCGCTCGAAACCTCATACGCAGTCGTATAGATGCTCTACAAGATGACCTAATTGCTGGCTGGGTGCTGAAAAGTAACGTTCGTTTAGGATTAGGCGTCCGTGCGAGACGCTTAATCCGAGATGGAGTCGTTAGCGAGTCAATAAGAGTCCGCGTGGGATTCTTATTCCGCAACGTTAGGCGGGTGATCGACCACCCCACTCAACCCACTCTGTAGACGTAATCCCACCCTGCTGCGCATTCCTTCCAACCCCAACACAACAGAGCAACCCAGACGGCTTGAAACAAGACAATGGGTTGCTCTGTTCCCGACACTCTGAAGGGGTGTATCCCATTATGGCCCCTTGTCTCGCTTGCTATTCCTAACAAATAAGGCTTACGCAATCAAAGCGGAAGCCACGAGCGGCCAAAAGAAGCCGACCCGTTACCGTAACGGACTCGGCTTCTTGTCGTTCGTTTCCTTGTATAGGCGAGGGGCCGCCGCTAAGAGCTGCGGCTGATCGGCTCCTGCGCGTTAGTCACCTTGCCGAGCAAATAGACGAGCAACTGCTGGTTATGGGAAGAAATACGGTCCAACGCCGTTCCGATAAACGAGTTGCGAATTTCGATGCCGCGACTCGCCTCCGACAGACCTTTATCGGTCATCGTTACCCATACGATGCGGCGGTCGGACTCATCCCGGTTCCGAACGATCAGCTCGCCTCGCTCCATACGGTCGAGCAGCGTCGTAATGGCGGCAGGCGTCGTCTCCAAATATTGCAGCAAATCCGAGGGCTTCATCGGCTGGTGCTGTAACAGCAGCTCCAGCACGTTAAGCTGCCCTTCCGTCAAGCTTGGCGCCAACGCTTCTTCCAGATGCGTCTTCCATTCTTTCGTCAGTTTCATCCACAATCGAGCAAAATCTTCCGAAATCATCGCCAACCCCCGCTTCCTGTCCGTATTCCTGCTATTCCTCATTATACCATTTGAAAATGTCGAATTAAAGATTAATCAACTTAATAATTTGCGCCATTAATCGACGATTGTCGTGAACGAATTGACAGCGTTAGACATACAATGTGGAGGAATTGCAGATGCAGCTCGAACGCGGTTAGTTGACGTCGGCATTCATACGGCTTGTACGCCTTCATGAAAGCCGCCAATGCGTCTGTGCAGCGTGAAGGAGGTTGACTTGCAATGGATGAACGGAAAGAGGAAATTATGAGAAAGGTCCGCGCGTACGGCATATTAAAGGACCCACAATGGCTAAGTAAGCCGGACGAACCGGTGCCATTGTGGGTCCTTCTGGAAGCGCTCGTGCAGATGATGGAACGGCTGGAGCCGCCCCATACGCCCTACGATTAAATCGATAACGAACGCGTAAATATTTCGATCACCGAATCGTTCTTCTCCGGTGCAACGAGCGGCTTGCCGACGCTGCGGCGCTCATCGAGCGGCGTTTTGTCCGTTGACAGCGTCCAGGAGGCGCCGCTCGACGCCAGTATGACGAGCGCTTTCTCCTCGCGGCAATAGATCGAGCCGATCAGTCCGCTGCCGTTCGGTCTTACCCGCTTGCCTTCCTTGAACTCGAACGTCGCGATCCCTTTGCCGCCACGGCCTTGCACCGGATATTCGGCGAGCAGCGACCGTTTGCCGTAACCCAGATCGGACAAGACAAGCACTTCTCCCTCGTCGTTGGATACGAGCGAACAGCCGACTAGCTCGTCGTCGTCCTTCAACGTCACCCCTCTTACGCCGGCCGCAACGCGTCCCATCGCGTTCACTTCGCTTTCCGGGAACCGGATCGCCATGCCGAGACGGCTGACAAGCAGCAGCTCCTGCGTGCCGTCGCTTTCCTGAACGGCAATAATTTCGTCGCCTTCCGCCACCTTGCAGGCAGCGATCGCCGTCGAGCGATTCGACTTGTATTCCTTCAATTCCGTCCGTTTCACTTGCCCGCGCTTCGTCACGAACAGCAGCGATCGGCCGTTCTGCTCGAAGTCCTTCACCGGCACAATCGCTACGATGCTGTCGTCCTTCGGCAGCGGCACGATGTTGACGACCGCCGTGCCGTTATCCTTCCACTTGAACTCCGGCACCTGATGAACGGGCAAGACGAAATACTGCCCTTTCTTCGAGAAAAGCAGCAGGCTGTCTATCGTGTTCACGCTAAGCAGATGGCGAATGACGTCGCCTTCCTTCACGCCTGCGCTTTCGAGCTCGCCGCCCGAGCGGGTGTACGAGAGCATCGTCGTCCGCTTAATGTAGCCGTCGCGGCTGAGCGTCAGCAGCACGTCCTCGGACTGCACCATAACCTCAAGGTTCACCTTCAGCTCTTCCACTTCGCCGCGAATTTCCGAACGGCGGTCGATGCCGTATTTGGTCCGGATTTCGAGCATCTCCTCGCGAATGACACCCAGCAGCTTCTTCTCGCTTTCCAGAATGCTTCGCAAGTACGCGATTCGTTTCTCGGTCTCGCGCAGCTCCTTCTCTAACTGCGTAATTTCCAGATTCGTCAGACGATATAGCTGGAGCGTGAGAATCGCATCCGCTTGCCGTTCCGAGAAGCCGAATTGAGCTACGAGATTATTCTGCGCATCCTGGCGGTTCTTCGACGCCTTGATCGCCGCAATAATTTCGTCCAGCAGATTCAGCGCCTTCACGAGCCCTTCGAGCACATGGGCGCGGTCCTCCGCTTTCTCCAGCTCGAACTTCGTCCGGTTCGTTACGACTTCCTTCTGGTGATCGATATATGCGATCAGCATTTCCTTCAAGCCGAGCTGGCGAGGCGCTTTGTTCACGATCGCCACCATGTTGAAGTTGTACGTCACTTGAAGGTCCGTCTTCTTGTACAAATACGCAAGAATGCCCTGCGCGTCCGCATCCTTCTTCAGCTCGACGACGATGCGAAGACCGTTGCGTCCGCTCTCGTCCCGCACTTCCGCGATGCCTTCCACACGCTTCTCCAGGCGAATATTTTCCATCGCCGTCACAAGCCGCGCCTTGACGACCTGATAAGGAATTTCCGTAATGACGATCTGCTGCTTGCCCCCGCGCACGTCCTCCACTTCCGCCTTCGACCGGATGTAAATCCGTCCCTTGCCGGTGGCATACGCTTCGCGAATGCCCTCACCGCCCATAATCGTACCGCCGGTCGGGAAGTCCGGACCGCGAACGATCGACATCAGCTCGTCCAGCGTAATGCCCGGATTCGCCATCGCGGCAAAGCACGCATCGATTACTTCGCGAAGATTGTGCGTCGGAATCTCGGTCGCGAAGCCGGCCGATATGCCGCTGACGCCGTTCACGAGCAAGTTCGGATAACGCGACGGCAGCACGACCGGCTCCTTCGTCGTGTTGTCGAAGTTGTCCTTGAACGGGACCGTCCGCTTGTCGATATCGCGCAGCAGCTCCATCGCGATCGTCGACAGACGGGCCTCGGTATAACGCATCGCCGCAGCCGGGTCGTCATCCTGCGAGCCCCAGTTGCCGTGGCCGTCGATGAGCCGATGACCCATTTTCCACGGTTGCGCCATACGAACCATGCCCTCGTAGATCGACGAATCGCCGTGCGGGTGATAATTGCCCATCACGTCGCCAACCGTCTTCGCCGACTTGCGATACGGCTTGTCCGGCGTGTTGCCCGCGTCGTACATTGCATACAGAATCCGGCGCTGCACCGGCTTTAGCCCGTCGCGCACGTCGGGAATTGCACGGTCTTGAATTATATATTTTGAATACCGGCCGAACCGGTCGCCCACGACCTCTTCGAGAAACGCCGGCAGAAACTGTTCCAGCATGCCCATGAAGCTCTCCCCCTACTCCTCGAACTCGGTAAAATCGACATTGTCGATAATCCACCGTTTCCGCGGATCGACCTTGTCGCCCATCAGCGTCGACACGCGTCTTTCCGCCTTCGCGGCGTCTTCGATCTGCACCTGCAGCAGCGTGCGCGTCTCCGGATTCATTGTCGTCTCCCATAGCTGCTCCGGATTCATTTCGCCGAGACCCTTGTACCGCTGCAGCTCGTAATTTTTGCCGAATTCCTTCAGATAGTTCTGGAGCTGCTCGTCCGTCCAAGCATAACGCACCGTTTCGAGCTTGCCCGATTTGCGGGTCAGCTTATACAGCGGCGGTTGCGCGATATAAACTTTGCCCGCATCGATCAGCGGCTTCATGTACCGATAGAAGAACGTCAGCAGCAGCACCTGAATGTGAGCGCCGTCCGTGTCGGCATCGGTCATAATGATGATTTTGTTATAGTTGCATTCCTCGTCGTCGAATTCCGATCCGACGCCCGCGCCGATCGCCGCGATAATGGCCTTGTACTCGTCGTTCTTCAAAATGTCGAGCAGCTTCGCCTTCTCCGGATTCATTGGCTTGCCCTTGAGCGGCAGAATCGCCTGATATTTCGAATCGCGTCCCTGCTTCGCCGAGCCGCCGGCCGAGTCGCCCTCGACAATAAACAGCTCGTTGCGCGAGAAGTCTTTCGACTGCGCAGGCGTCAGCTTGCCGCCAAGGTTCGAGCTTTCGCTCTTCTTCTTGCCGGAACGAATCTCTTCGCGCGCTTTGCGCGCCGCCTCCCGCGCTCTGGACGCCTGAATCGCCTTCTTCATGAGCATTTGCGCCACTTGCGGATTCTCTTCCAGGAATACCGCCATCTTGTCCGCGACGACGAAGTCGACCGCGCTGCGCGCGGAAGCGCTGCCGAGTTGGTCCTTCGTCTGGCCGACGAATTCGACCTCGGACATTTTGATGTTGATGACCGCCATCATGCCTTCGCGCAAATCGTTGCCTTCGAGATTTTTATCCTTTTCCTTCAGCATCGCGTTTTTGCGGGCGTAGTCGTTCATGATGCGCGTATACGCCGTCTTGAAGCCCGTCTCGTGCGTGCCGCCGCCGCGCGTCGGAATCGAGTTCACGAACGATGCGATCGTCTCCGTATAGCCGTCGTTGTACTGGAGTGCAACTTCAACCTCGATGTCGTCCTTCTCCGATGCAAAATGCACCGCGTCATGCAGCACCGTTTTCTCCTCGTTCAAGAACTGGACGAACTGCTTCGCGCCGCCCTCGTAGTGGAAAACAAGCTCGTTGCCGTTCCGCTCGTCCTTGAGCGTCACCTTCAGGCCGGAGTTCAGGAACGCGATCTCTTGCAGACGCTCGGCGAGCGTATCGAAGTTAATTGTCGTGCCGTTCTGGAATACGCGGCTGTCCGGCTTGAACGTTACTTTCGTGCCCATGCGGTTCGTATTGCCGATTACGGTCAGACCGGTAACCGGCTCGCCGACATGCTCCTTGCCGTCTGCGTCCGTCCAATATTCGAACCGCTGCTTATGCACTTTGCCGTCCCGATAAATCTCAACCTCCAGCCATTCCGACAGCGCGTTCGTAACGGAAGCGCCGACGCCGTGCAGGCCGCCCGATTTTTTGTATCCCCCGCCCCCGAATTTGCCGCCCGCATGCAGCATCGTAAAGACGACCTGCGGGGTCGGAACGCCGCTCTTGTGCATCCCGGTCGGGATTCCGCGTCCGTTGTCCTTGACGGATACGGCGTTATCTTTATGTATCGTCACGTCGATTGCGGAGCAAAATTTCGCCAAATGCTCGTCGACCGCGTTGTCTACGATTTCCCATACGAGATGATGCAGCCCGGAGCTGCTCGTGCTCCCGATGTACATGCCTGGCCGTTTGCGTACGGCAGTCAAGCCCTCGAGTATTTGAATATCGTCCGCGTCGTAATTCCGTTCGGCGGATGCTGCTTTGTTCGCGAACAGATCCAATTGCTCGGCCATACGCGCCCTCCTAAAGTTTTTACGAAGTGTGATGATCCGCATGTATTGGATCATTGCAGTAAAAACCGCTTCGTAAGCATAATCTGTTTGTGCGGATGCATCGCATCGGCGTTAATTTTTTACGAGTATGCGATCCGGTTAACCGAATCATACAGTATAATCCGCTTCGTAAGCATAAATTCCGTTCATTTTCAGTCGAATGTTCATGAAAAGTTGTCGTCAGACGTTTATTTTAATTCAACATATCCTGTTTCGTAAAGACGGTGAACGAAACGATAAGCGCCGAAACGGCCCAGAACCCCAATACAGCAAGGGAAAAAAGAAGATTCATTCCCTCGATCGGAGGCGGTGATCCGGCCAAATAATTCGTCAACTCCAGATTGACGGAAAAAATATACTTGGCGCTCTCCCACGACGAAGCCATCGCCGACAAGATCGATCCCGCAATAACGGCCGCCATCATCGTCACAATGCTTGCCGCCGTGCTTCGCACAAGTACGGATACCATCAGCGCCAAGCAGGCGATCGTCATCGCGGATATCCATGCCAGTCCGGTCATCATAAACAAATACAGCCATTGCGGCACCGCGTGAACGGACGAGCTGTCCACTTCCGAGCCGTGAATAACGAATCCGGTAAATACCGGAAGCGTCCAGCCGCCGTAGCCGAATACAAGCCCTGCAATCAAATACGACAGCACGACCGTTGCCAGCATCAGCAGCGACACATACAGCGTCAGGGCGATAAGCTTGCTGAGCAATATTTTCCACCTTCGCACCGGTCTGGTCAACAGCATTTTGATCGTGCCCGTCGTACGCTCGCCCGAGACGAGATCCGAAGCGATCGCCAGTACGAGCAGCGGAATAAACATCGACACCGAAGCATCGACGAATCCTCTCGTGAACGTGACCGCATTCGGAGAATCCGGATTGACGTTATGATCCAAATAGTACTGCATCTGCTGCACGGCGATTCGGCGGTAACGTTTCCATTCTTCGGGAATTCGCTCGCTCGACAACTGGTTCTGATAATCGGTTATTTTTTGCTGAAGCTGAAGCCGCCAGTCATCGAAGTTTTCCCGACTGTTGACCGCAATTTTCATCTGAGCGTATGTAAAAATCGGAATGAGCACGAGCAGCACGGCAATGACGACGAGAAAACGTTTCTTCTTCCACACTTTGACCGTTTCGTTGCGGACAAGCGACAGCAGACTATTCAACGGTATCTCCCTCCGTCATCGTCAAAAATAGCTCTTCCAGCGTCGGCGCCGCCTTCTGTACCGCCATAATGCCGACTCCCGCGTTCGTCAACTTCCTAATAAGCGGAGCGACATGCTGATGTGCCATCGTCGTCACGATTGCTCCTGGAAGCAAAGCGGTTACCGACTCGTCCAATCGCGATTCATGCTCCGGTATGACTCGCACATTCGCTTCCTCCGCCAATAGGCGCAGTCCGGCATCGGGATCATCCAATTGCCATAGGACATAAGACTCATTTCGAGCTACTAACGTCTCCACATCTCCGACGGCGATCACTTCGCCTTTGCTAATAATGGCGACGCGATCGCACATGAGCTGAATTTCGCTTAACAGGTGACTGGAGATGAATAAGCTCATGCCCTGCTCCGCCAGCGAGCGAATGAACACCCGAAGCTCTTTGATTCCTTTCGGATCAAGCCCGTTCGTCGGCTCGTCTAGAATGAGCAGCCGCGGCCGGCCGAGCAGCGCTTGCGCAATGCCAAGCCGTTGGCGCATCCCGAGCGAGTAGGTTTTGACTTTATCGTGAATGCGGGCGTCCATGCCGACGATCTCGACCACTTCTCGAATTCGCTCGCTGTCGATTCCAATCTGCATCCGCGCAAAATGCTCAAGATTTTCCCAGCCGGTCATAAAGCTGTACATTTCGGGATTTTCGACGATGCATCCGACGTGACGAAGCGCCTGCTCGGGTTCGCGCCGCACATGATAGCCGCATACGTAAATATCGCCGGCGGTCGGTCGAATCAGATCGACGAGCATCCGGATCGTCGTCGTTTTACCCGAGCCGTTCGGCCCGAGAAAACCGAAAATTTCGCCGGCCCGCACATCAAAGCTGATGCCTCGGATGATGGGTCGTCTGCGGATGTTTTTGGTTATGTTTTGCACCGATAATACGATTTCCGGCTCGGAATGGCTGTTCGGCAGCGCACCGCCGCGAGCCGCGTCGCTCGTCACGATTGTCATTAGCGATTTCTCCTTATCGAAGAGTTTCTATCCAAGAGCCTACCCTCCCAAACCCTCCCTGCAAGGGAGGGCCCCATAGGGCTCGCGCCCTCTGGACTCCCCTAAGCCGTACTTCGTTCCGCCAGAGCAAATCCGCGCTTTCCTCCCCTTGCGGGGCACGCTCTTATGTCACCCTCCCAAACCCTCCCTGCAAGGGAGGGCCCCATAGGGCTCCCGCCCTCTGGACTCCCCTAAGCCGCACTTCGTTCCGCCAGAGCAAATCCGCGCTTTCCTCCCCTTGCGGGGCACGCTCGCTTGTTTCGTATCTTGCCGCTCTGCCTCGCCCGCCCCGCTACTCGACGCCCCTGCCATCATCCGTGCCTAATCCCCGCTTGTCGTCCCTTCGGGACCCGCTCTATCGATGCGCTCTCCAATCGGTTGCTCCGCCCCGAACTTCTCGGGCTCCGCGATGAGTTAAGGATACTAGGATAGGGTTTAATTAACGTCAGTTGCTTGTAGGTCAGACCTCTAACCCGTGCTCACGCTCAAGCTGTTGCTACCCATAATGTGAAAGTACATCTCCCATGACATGCAAAGCTTGTTCGCGATTGAACTGAATGAAATAAACGATCGGCAAAGACACTTAAACCGCTGCACACTATCTAATTCACGAAATTAGCGTCTTTTAAAGATACTTGCTGTCTCACCTAATCGCTTCTCTTGCCCAACGTTGAGCATTAAGCATCTTTTCTGGTTACTTATCCATTAAGCATACTTTCACACGTACAGCAAGCGTCCTACTGAGATGCTTATCCGTTAACCTTGCCCTCTCAACCAAGCAGCAACATCCGAAATTACCTGATACTCGATCCAACTGACCCCGTCGTTCTTCGCTCTTACATCACAAAAAGTGATGCAGCACAACGCCTTCACCGCCAATCGGCTCTCTTACATCACAAAAAGTGATGCAGCACGACGCCTTCACCACCAATTGGCTCTCTTACATCACAAAATGTGATGCACCACGATGCCCACACCACCAATCGGCTCTCTTGCATCACAAAATGTGATGCAGCACGACGCCTTCACCGCCAATCGGCTCTCTTACATCACAAAAAGTGATGCAGCACGACGCCTTCACCACCAATCGGCTCTCTTGCATCACAAAATGTGATGCAACACAACGCCTTCACCACCAATCGGCTCTCTTGCATCACAAAATGTGATGCACCACGATGCCCACACCACCAATCGGCTCTCTTGCATCACAAAATGTGATGCAGCACGACGCCTTCACCACCAATTGGCTCTCTTACATCACAAAAAGTGATGCAGCACGACGCCTTCACCACCAATCGGCTCTCTTGCATCACAAAATGTGATGCACCACGATGCCCACATCACCAATCGGCTCTCTTGCATCACAAAATGTGATGCAGCACAACGCCTTCACCACCAATCGGCTCTCTTGCATCACAAAATGTGATGCACCACGATGCCCACACCGCCAATCGGCTCTCTTACATCACAAAATGTGATGCACCACGATGCCCACACCGCCAATCGGCTCTCTTACATCACAAAATGTGATGCAGCACGACGCCTTCACCACCAATTGGCTCTCTTACATCACAAAATGTGATGCACCACGATGCCCACACCGCCAATCGGCTCTCTTACATCACAAAAAGTGATGCAGCACGACGCCTTCACCGCCAATTGGCTCTCTTACATCACAAAAAGTGATGCAGCACGACGCCTTCACCGCCAATCGGCTCTCTTGCATCACAAAATGTGATGCAACACAACGCCTTCACCACCAATCGGCTCTCTTACATCACAAAATGTGATGCAGCACAACGCCTTCACCGCCAATCGGCTCTCTTACATCACAAAATGTGATGCAACACAACGCCTTCACCACCAATCGGCTCTCTTGCATCACAAAATGTGATGCACCACGATGCCCACACCACCAATCGGCTCTCTT